>Ga0075163_10003774_pt1 | contig 20356 bp, 18 predicted proteins | sample JI1023141ADNA_FD_71478 | JGI IMG/M metagenome (GOLD analysis project Ga0075163, IMG submission 71478) | Wastewater effluent complex algal communities from Wisconsin, to seasonally profile nutrient transformation and Carbon sequestration -... | ecosystem: Engineered > WWTP > Effluent > Algae... | reverse complement strand
CGGGCGCCGCTTCGGCCACCCGCGCCATGCAGGCAACTCCGCCGGAACCGCCCAAGAGAACGCTGCTACCAAGAACGAGGGTGTGAAAAAGACGATGGTTCATCGGAACCTCCTCTCTGGAGCTTGCGTCGCCCGAGGCCTGCGCGGAATCGGTATAATTGGAACAAGATAGTGCGGCCTAGAAGATACAATCGCTGGAAGCCGCGCCGCGCGTTCGCAGGCTATGCTGCGCGCATGAACTTCCCGTGGCCGGTGGTCCTCGTGCTCGGTGTTGCCGCCTGCGGCGCTTCGTCGTCCCCGAAGGCCTCGTACCCTTTGCCCGGCGCGTCTGCCCAGGCATGTGGGCCGCGCGTGCTCAGCCGCCTCTACTTCGGGCTCGGCAGCCCCGAGGGACCCATCGCGCCGGCGGCCTTCCAGGCCTTCGTGGACGAGGTGGTGACGCCGCGCTTTCCCGATGGTCTGACGCTGCTCGCAGCCGATGGCCAGTGGCGGGGCAAGGAAGGCAAGACCGAGCGCGAGGGCTCGCGCGTCCTCGAGCTGGTGCACGAGGCGAGCGCCGAGGTGGACCAGAAGCTCGTGCAGATCGTCACGCTCTACAAGCAGCGCTTTCACCAGGAGTCGGTGCTGGTGGTCCGTCACGAGGCCACCGCCTGCTTCGCCGCGGCCAAAGCGCCTGCGCTGCTGCGATGACGTGGTAGATTCGCGCGCGTGCAAGACGCGAGCATTCAAGAGCGACTCTACCCCGGTCTCACCTGCTTCGGCTGCGGCCACGCCAGCACCGGCGGCCTCCACCTCCGGAGCTACCGCGCTCCGGGCGGTGCCACCGCGACCTTCGTGCCCGGCCTTGTGCACGACAACGGCCTCGGCTTCGTCAACGGCGGCATCCTCTCGACGATCCTCGACTGCCACACCGCCGCAGTCGTGATGTCCGAGGTGCACGAACGCGGCTGGCGCGCGCCCACCGACGCGGCGCTGGCGTTCGTCACCGCCGGCTTCGACGTGCGCTTCCTCCGGCCCACGCCGCTGGGGCCGCCGCTGGAGCTCTGGGCCCAGCCGGAGATCGTGGGCGAAGGCGAGATGATCGTCCATGGCGAGGTGCGCTTCGAGGGAAAGGTGCGCGTCACCATGCGCGCCACCTGGAAGCGCTTCCGCCCGCGAACGTAGGCCGGCGCAACGTGCTAGACATGCGGGCCCCATGTTTCGCTTCACCCTGAAGGCTCGCGATACCCACTCGCGGGCCCGGCGCGGCACCCTGCACACCGCGCACGGAACGGTGGAGACGCCCACGTTCATGGCGGTGGGCACCCGCGCCACCGTGACCTATCTCACGCCCTCGGAGCTGCGCGAGACCGGCACCCAGGTGGTCCTGGGCAACACGTATCACCTGATGCTCCGGCCCGGGCCCGAGGCCTTTCGGCGGGTGGGCGGCATTCACCGATTCATGGGCTGGGACGGACCGGTGCTCACCGACTCCGGCGGTTTTCAGATCTTCTCGCTGCCCAGCGAGCGCACCATCAACGAAAAGGGCGCGCGCTTCAAGTCGTACATCAACGAGTCGTTCCACGCGCTCTCGCCCGAGCGATCCATCGAGGTGCAGACCGCCATCGGCTCCGACATCATGATGGTGCTCGACGAATGCGTGGATTCTACATCCAGCGAAGAAGTGGTGACGAAAGCCATGCACCGCACCCATCGCTGGGCGCTGCGCAGCCTGGCGGCCCGGGAGAATCCGGCGCAGGCGCTCTTCGCCATCGTGCAGGGGGGCGTGGTGCCGGCGCTGCGGTCGCAGTCGGCGGCGTTCCTCACGCAGCACCCGTTCGACGGGTTCGCCATCGGTGGGCTTGCGGTGGGCGATACGCGCGCCCAGCGGGAGGACACCACGGCCTTCGCCGCCGAGCTCTTACCCCAAGACAAACCGCGCTACCTCATGGGCGTGGGCACGCCGCCCGATCTGCTCTTGGCGATCCTGGCGGGGGTCGACATGTTCGACTGCATCATTCCCACCCAGCTCGCCACCCAGGGCACCGCGTTCACCACGCGTGGCCGGGTTCGCCTGAAGCGCATGGCGCACTTCGAGTCCGACGCGCCGCTCGACGCCGAGTGCCCCTGCAGCACCTGTCGCACCTTCACGCGCGGCTATTTGCATCATCTCATCAAGGCAAATGAGCCGCTGGGGCCGCGCCTCGTATCGTTTCACAACCTTTTCTACTACAACGCCCTCATGGCAGAAGCGCGTCGGCACATCGAGCTCGGTACCTACGCAGCCTTCGCCAAGACGCAGCTCGAGGCCATCGACCGCCACGAGCACGCGGAGCGCGAATGACCAGCGTCGCGCTCGGCGCCAACGTCGAGGCCGACACCCACGAGGTGGTGACGCTACGCAGCGGCAGCTTGGCCATGCGCAACAAGGCCAACGGCGAGGTGATGCACCCGGGCACCGGCCCGCAGGTGGAGCCACGTGTATTGTACATCGAGCCCTCGCGGCTCCAGGCGCGGCTCGAAGAAGCGAGCGATGCACCGCTGGTGCTCTTCGACGTGGGGCTGGGCGCGGCGTCCAACGCCATGGCCGCGTGGAACATCGCAGAAGCGCTGGGGCCGAGCGCGCGTCGCCTGCACATCGTAAGCTTCGAGAACGATCTGGGGTCCCTGCGGCTGGCGCTCGAGCATCCGGCAGCCTTCGGGCTCGAGAGCGAGGCTGCCCAGGCCGCGGCGCGGGCGCTCCTCCGCGAGGGGACCTTCGAGACGCCGCGCACCCGCTGGGAGCTCCGGGTGGGCGACGTTCAGGCGGAGCTGGGGCGCGTGGCCGGCGTGAAAGCCGACGTGGTGTACTGGGACATGTACTCGCCGCTCCACGCACCGGAGCTGTGGAGCAGCGGGCACTTCGCGGCGCTTCATCGACACTGCGCCCTCGGCGCGACGCTCCACACCTACAGCAACGCGACCGCGGCCCGCGCGGCCCTGCTGCTGGCGGGCTTCTTCGTGGGCACCGGCATCGAGACCGGATTCAAGGAGCAGACCACCATGGCCGCCACCACCCTCGCGTCGCTGGTGAATCCGCTGGGCGCGCGCTGGCTCGAGCGGCTGCATCGCTCGTCGTCACCGTTTCCGGTGGACGTCCCCAAGGACGAGGCCGGACGAGCCCAGGCCTTCGCCGCCATCCACGCGCACCCGCAGTTCGCCGCTCCCGTCACCCGTTAGGCTTGGCAGCAGCAGCGCGGGCGGCCAGCGTATGCTTCCGTGCATATTGCAATCTGGCTTCGGCGGTGGGGTAACGCCGGGTGAACCAGGCGATGAGCTCGGCGATGTGTGCTTGCTCCGCCTCGTTGGCCAGGGTGGCGTCTACGAGGCGCTGGAAGTCTTCCGCCGACAGTGGCTTCTCGTAGATGTCGTAGGCGATTTGCTCCACGGACCGCTTGTCGCTCATCGATCTGCCTTCCGCAGCGCCTCGAGAAAGGCGATATCCATCGCGTCCTTGGGCCGTCCGCCCCACTTCTTGGTGAGGATCAGGTCGTCCAGACAAGGCAAGTTGACGGCGGCGCCATACGCCGGAACGACCACCTTGCGCGAGAACGCGTCGCGAAACTCGAGGGGCACGCCATCAGGGGTCGTGTGTGCCCGCGCGACCATGACGTCGACGCGCTCGTCGCCTTCGAGGACGTATCGTCCACGCCGTCCGGCCTGTGCTGGGTCGTAGTCGGGCTCGAGCTCGAAGGTGCTTGCGACCGAGTTCAGGGCCGCCGTGTCGTCGAGCTCGATCCACAAATCGTAGTCCCCTGTGAGCACCGGAGCACCGAGCGCGACGAGGGCGCGACGACCAATGAGCAGGTACCGGACCCCCGCCTTGGTCAGGTCGCGGAAGAAGGCGCCTTCGTCGAACACGTTGCCTTGCATCCCCTCTAGGATAGCAGACTCGGTTTCGTGCCGCTCCAGGCGAGGGGGTGAGCTGGATGGCGCTGCCTTCCACAGCTCGCTCAGAACGGCGCCGGGGCCCAGCCCAGGTAGTTCTGGAAGTAGGGAATCTTCGCGCAGCCGATGCGACCACCCACCGAGGTGGAGCAGAAGCCACCGGCGCCGTCGGCGACGCCCACGTGGCCATAGACGCTGGTGCGCCAGAACACCAAGGCCCCGCGCGGCGGCTTTCGATCGCCCGCGTGGCGCTTCGAACCTTGGGCGTTCCAGTTGGCGATGGCCGAGGCGTAGACGCCGCTTCGCCCATACGAGTTCTCCACCGCCTTCTCGCAGTAGTGCTCGTAGGCCCTCGACCCCTTGTGGCTCGCGAACCACTTGAGCGAGGACTCGGCCTTGGGCGACGCGGTGAGATCGTCGCTGGCGACCCCGGTCTCTTCGGCGCCCTCGGCCACCGCCGGCCCCTCGTCGGCCTCGTCGCTGGCGTCTTCCGCCGCGCCGCACGCCACGGTGCTGGCGAGCCCGAGAATCACCGCGAACCGAAGCGTGTTGCGCATCATCGTGTCGTTCATGGTCAAACCTCCGCGAGCACCAGGTGCAAGCGGAGGACCACGTCGGACGACCCGCAGAATCCCGGGAATTCCCCGTTCCCAGCCCCCGCGACGAGCTCAGGGGGCTCGGCGAAGTGTCCCAGCGACGGGACGCGGTGGATCGTTCAAGGCGAGGGGGTGAGCTGGATGGCGGGGATGATCTGCTCTTGCTGGGTCGCGCTCTTCCACAGGATGCGGGTGGCGACGCCAGGACCGGTGCCGGCGTTGTAGTGCTCGACCTTGATGGAGTACGCGGTGCCGGCGGTGAGGGCGATGGTGCCGGTGCGGGTGGCCGAAGCGTGCGAGGTCCAGTCGTTGATGAGCAGCGTACCGTTGACCCAGAGACGGATGCCGTCGCCGGAGACCGTCTTGAACGTGTAGGTCTGCGTGTAGCGGGGCTTGACGGTGGCGGTCCAGCGCACCGAATAGGGCGTGGTGATGGCGCTGGCGGCCGGGTTCTTGTACGTGCTCGAGGTGAAGGCCACGTAGGGGTCGACGCGCACTCCCTTGCTGTTGGCGGCGAGCAGGCCGGTGCCCGAGAAGTACTGGGCGCGGAAGCCGCTGGGGAAGGCGCTGGCGGCGGGGGCGCCGGCGTCGTAGGCGCAGCGACCGCCCATGGCCACGTAGCGGTTGGTGGCGATGAACTTGTAGGATGCACCTACCTGGTGTCCCTGCCAAGAGCCGCCCTTGTGCCAGGAGACCACCGGGGCGTTGGTCACGGTGACGGTGCCGCCGCCGTCGGCGCGGGTCTGGTTGGCGGTGCCCTGGGAGATGTCGCCGGTCATCTTGATGACGTTGCCCACCAGGTCGGCATGACCGTAGGGGCCGGCGCCCTTGGCGAAGTGGCCGGGGATGGACACGCGATTCGACATGTCGACGCCCACCGTGGCCGGCGAGGCGTAGACCGCGCCCGCCGCGTTGCCGTAGTTGGCGAGATCCTTCGGGCCGCTGGTGACCGGGGTGCCGTTGAAGTCGGCGTAGTAGGGGACCGTCTCGCCCCAGGGATAGGTCTCGACACCCCAGCTCGCGTTGAGCTCGGCGGCGGTGGGCAGGCGTCCGCCGTCCCAGGCGCAGAAGGCCTGGAGCAGGTGGAAGCTCACACAGGTGAGGGCCTTCTTGTCGAGCTCCGCCTGGCTGTAGCCGTTGTCGTCGCCGGGGAACGTGCCGTTGGGCTGCCAGTAGGTGCGCGCGCCGTAGGAGCTCACCGCGCAGCCTTCGTTGCCGGGACCGTAGAGGGACCAATCGGTGGCGGCAGTGGCGCCAGAGTAGCGCCCCGAGTAGCCGGTCGCGCCGGTGGCGGCCATGTTGCCGGCGGCGATGCCCCAGTTGTAGGGGCCGAGGGCGAAGCTGGCGTCGCTCGCGCTGGTGGGGAGCCACACGCTCCAGTCGTAGCCGTAGCCGCCCACGTCGGACCAGAGGTTGCCGACGCCGGTGGGGGTGGGCGCAGCCAGCGCCGCGGCCCAGGGGCCGTTCCAGTAGCTCGGCTTGTGCGTAGCGATGTAGCCGCGGAGGTTGCCACCGGTGGCGGCGACGAAGGCGCGGTAGCGGCCCGCCGTGATGTCGAACTTGTTCAGGAGCACCGTCTTGGTGTCGCTGATCTTCACCGGCAGCTTGGCGTCGCAGCGCTCGTTGTGGGCCGGACCGCAGGTGCTGAGGCCGTTTCCGGTGGTGAGCGCCTCCTGGGTGGTGCCCAGCTCGGCGGTCTCGCCCTCCGCAACGCTTGCGCCCGGGTCGACGACCTCGCCCTCTTCGCCGGCGCCCACCGCACAGCCGGTCATGTTCGCGAGGGAGGCGAAGGAGACCAGCGAGACACCGGCAAACGAGACGAGGGAGCGAAGGTTCATGCGGAAAGACCCTTGGGGAGTGGGGGAAACTGCGGGAAAGCCCGAGACCCACCCAGCTTTGCCACATCCCTGCCGCGGCGCCAGGAGCCCAAACGGGTGACGCGCGTTTCCCGTGGAATGCGGGGAATTTCGGCGGCCTTTCGCCGTAGAACGGGCCATGCGACGGATCGAAGGACACCGGGTGACCGAGGAGCGGATGGCCGAGGCGCAGATGGCTCGCAATCACCTGGCGCGTCGGCTCCCGACGCTGGCGGAGAATCCGGCGTTCTTTTCGACCTTTGCCGGGCTGGCGCGGGACGCCGCGGGGCTCGACGTCGCCGCAGCGCATCCCGAGGCGGCGGTGGCGTGGCTGCGCCAATCGGCGCGGGTGTCGGCGCTGCACTTCGGCCGCGTGGCCTTTCCCGAGGTGCAGGCGCCCATGCCGATTGGCGACGTGGAGATCGGCGCGCTCGCCTCCTCCCCGCCGTGGACCGAGGCGACGCCCTTCGCCTGGATCGACGCCACCTGGTGCGCGATGGCGGTGGCCGACGTCGTCGCCCTCAACTGGCTCACCAATATTCCGGAGAGCGTGCTGATGCGCATCGCGGTGTCGCTCCCCACGCGCTGCGACGAGTATGCGCTCGGGCTCGCCGAGACCCTGCGCGCAGTGGTCACGCGCAGTGGTCGTCATGGCGACGAGATGATCCGGACCCTGGAAGCGATGCCGCCCGCAGAGACCGCCTCCAGGCGCCTCGAGCTCGTGGACGAGCCGGCTCTGCGCGCGCTGGTTCCGCTGCTCGACCGTGATAGTGTAGGATACACAGAATCGCTCGAACGACTCCTGGCCTCACACCGGGCCTTCTGGGGCGCGGGTGGACCGGTCGTCGATGCGCCACGGGGGCTCATTTCGCTTCCGGCGTGCGCCCTCGAGCGCCTCGCGCGATCGCTCGGGGTGCCGCAGGAGCTCGAGTCACCGTATGCCCCGGCCGCCATCTGGCAAGCGCCGCAGGCGACGTAGGCGTTCCTCGGGGGCCCTCGGGCGTACAGACGTGGCAGAGGGGGGCCCTCACTCCGCTCCCAAGAAGCAGACCGTATAGTCGCTCCGTTTCAGTTCGCGGTCACCCCGAAGCGCAGCGAGGGGGCCCCACCGATCTCTGCGACGAAGTGGCGGAGGCGGGCCCTCGCTTCGCTCGGGATGACTCTTTGTTTCTTCGAGATACTGGCGCCGCGCGTGAAGACCCGGGACTTGTTTCCGCACGGGAGAAAGTTCGTCACGGAAGGCGTCGGCCGGCGTTTGGCGAGTGCCGCGGGCATCTGCGGTGCGCTCTCGAGAGCGCAAGCTCCACTAGCCACTACGCGCGTGCACGTAGAAGCGTGCGCGCGTCAACGGGAGTCTCATGAATCACGTCTTGCGTTTCGCTGTCGCCGCCTCGTTCTTCGCATGCTCCAGCACCAGCGCCGGCCCATCCGGCACGGACCAGCCCATCGTCTCCGACGCGGGATCCGATGGCCGCAGCACCAACAATGGCGGTCCGGATGCCGATACCGACGCCGACGTCGACGCCGGCGGGCCGTTCTTCACCGTGCGCATCGACGGCGCGCGCCCATCCGGTGCGCTCCGAGCCACGACGGTGTGGCTGCACGCGATTCCCGATGGCAAGGTATCGCCGGACCGAACGCTCTCGGTGGGCGCCAGCGTGGAGGTTCCGGCAAGCCTGCCCGCGACCGTGCACATTCCCGCGACCCTTCCGCCGGTCGCGGCGAGGCTCATGCAGGCCAATGGCGACTACGCCGCGCTGGGGCGGATATTCGTTTATGAAGATGGTAACGGGAATGGCCAATTCGATCTCACCGACGCCAGCGCCGGTGCGCTGGTCGATCGCATCGTCGGCTACGTCGGCAGCAGCGCGAGCGGCGCAGACGATGCGGGCGCGTCCACCTCCAGCCACTCCATCGGTTACGTCGAGGGAACGCCGCCGGCGGGGATCTTCACCGGCGCCCCTCCCGGATACTCGGTGCTCTTCGGCAAGGAGATCGCCAAGACCGTCACCCGCTCGGTGCTACCGCTCTCCACGATCATTCCGGTGAAGATGGCGGGCGACGTTCCGGAGCTCTCCTGCGCGGGCGTGAACCCGTGGCCGAGCGGGCCCAAGGGGGGCGACGGTCTGGACAACGTCATCGATGCACCGCTCACGGGATTCTGCCCCGGCAACCTTCCGCAGGCCGGTGCTGCGGTGACGTGCATCGCGCCGGGGCTCAATAGCTATTTTTCGACCTTGCTGCGCCCGACCGGACCCACCATCGCGCAGCTGTGCGGTCCGGTGCTGGAGCGATGCCTGGTGCGAACCTCGGCTGCGCTACCGCCGTTCCAGCCCATTGGTGGCGCCCCTCCCGCTGGTTGGCCGTGCCCCTAGCCCGGCTCGCGCGGCTTGCGCGGCCTTGAGCTCCTGTATGTCTCGAGAGATCCTCCCGAGCCATGCGCAGAGCCCCTCACGGCCCGGCGTGAACGGCGCGCGACACAGGCCGTCGAGGAGCCTCGGCACCGAGGTCATCATCTCGTCCCCGCACTCGTAGTGCTCGAGGTGGCTAGCCAGGACGTTCAGCGACTCGAGATACAGGGGTGCCGCCAGCGGCGCTTCTTCGGGCGTGGGCACTGCGAATGCGACCGAACCGAACTGCGTCGCGGCGGCTTCCCACTGGTGCGTCTCGAAGGCCACCTGGCCGACCGCGAAGCGAACCTCGGCGTCCGCAGGATGCGCACAGAGGTAGGCGTCCGCCACCGCCACGAGCTCGGCTTGCGCGAACGAGAAGGGGCGCGGCGCGAGCCGATCGACGGGAGCGGGCCGTGACGGGCCTGCCGCGGCAAAGGCGGCGTCCATCGCGTTTTGCGCCACCCGAACGTCGGCGCGGGACACCGTCGGACACTCGCGCAGGGGGCGCGGTTCTGCTGCCCGCAAGCAGACGGGGCGTCGAGGCTTCTCGGCCGTGCGAGACGCCCCGGGGATCTCGGTCGATCGGGGAGATCGCGGCGCCACCCGTGCCTCGCGCATGGGAGGAGAGGCGCACGCGATCACGAAGAGGAGAGAGCTCGTGCGCAGAAGGTGGCGCAAGACCATTCCCTTTGGACCCGCGCCGCGGTGGCACCTTGGAAGTGGACCCGCCGCTCAGCCGCGGAGCGAGTCGAGATCCCGCAGCAGCTCGCTGAAGGGAATGGGCGCGAGATCGCCGAAGGGCAGCGAGGTGTCGCCGGCGCTCCACAGGTACTCACCTCGGTTCAACGTGACCGAGCCCAGCTTCTGCTTGGGCGACTCGGAGATCATGCCGGTGAAGATGCCGGGATCGAGATCGAGGTAGAGCATGAGCCCACCGGCCAGCGGCTTTTCGTACCAACACACCACGCCGCCGTCTTGCGGAGGGCCGCGTCGCCAGCCGCGATCGTCGAGGCCGAGCACCTTTCCGGTGGGGACCTCCAGGCCCACCACCCGGTCGAGCTTCTTCGCAGCGCGGTCGGCATCGGTGGGAACGGCGATCTCCCGGGAGAGCTGGGTGAAGGGCTGGATGATCTCGTAGTCGGAGAGCACCTGGCCCCAGGCCGCGGCCGCCGCGTCGTCGAGGTCGAGCCGGTGGACGATGCCCACCTGAGCGTCGTCCGCGAGGTCGAAGGCGTCGTCCTTCTCGTTGGCCAGGCTCGCGTCCTCGGCCACGCGGAACGAGCCGCGCACCTTGCCGGCATCGTCGTACACGCCCCACACCAGACGACGCACCACGTGCACCAGGAGCGGGTGCTCCAGCAGGAATTGTCGGAACACCGCGGCGGGCCAGCGACGCTGCGCGCACATGGCGATCTCGAGCCTGCAAATCTGCCCGGTCGCGATGGTCTTTGCGTCCTTCTTCAGGGCCTTCCAGCGCTCGGTGGCCTCCTTGGCCTTCTCGGCGTCGTCGGTCTGCTTGGCCTTCGGAAGATCGGGGAGGCGCTTGCTTTGCTCGTCGAGCACCGCGGGCTTCAGGGCTTCGTCGAACACCACGCGGAAGGCGCGGGGGCCGAAATCCAGGGTGAGGGAGCCGTTGTCGTCGAGACCGAGATCGGGCACCAGGCGATCCGCCAGTTCCTCGGCGCTGAGGCCGCGGGCCTCGGCGATCTGTTCGATCTTCTCTCCGGCCTTCTCCTGCAGCCCCTTGAACTTCAGCTTCTGGGCGATGCCGTGGAGGTGCATGAGCGCCACGTCGGTGCCGATGCGCGCCAGTACGTCGAGGCCGATGACCGCCCGTGCGTGGGCGGCTTCGCCGGGCCAGGCGCGGACCAGCGGGGTGAGCTTGCGGGCGGCGTCGTCGTCGCCGAAGAAACCCAGCGCGTGGAGAGCCCATGCTTCTTTGGAAGGCGCGCCGGCCACCAGCCACGCCTGGAACACGTCCCAGGCGAAGTCCGCCAGGCTCGCCGGCTCGCAGGCTTCTTTCACCGCGGCGATGCCGACGTACGGATCGTCGGTGCTGGTGAAGGCGAGCATGGTCCCGATGGCGTCGATGGCCGAGGGCGGGAGTGCCTTCTGGCCCCCGCGAAGCAGCGGAGCCGTGAAGCCCGCCGCGTTCCAGAAGGTCGGCAGCTTGGGAATCTTGGTGGGCACCGTCAGGAGTGGATCGAAGTCGAGAATCTGGGTCACGCCGGCGCTCGCTTCCGCGCCGTACTTCGCCGCTGCCGCCTCGACGATGGCGCGATGGCCTCGAGAGGCAACGAAGCGCAGCGCCGCCTCGGCATTGGCGCGATCGCGTCCGGGCTTGCCCAGGGCAGCGGGAACGAGACCCATCGCAGCGGCCTCCGGAAACGCCGCGAGCCACTCGGCAGCGGTGGGCCGAGCCTTCTTCAGTCGCGCGAGTGCGTCGGCCATGAGGGGTGCCACCCGCGCCGCGTTGGCCCGTTGCAGCGCTTCGACGGCGCCGAGGCCCTCCACTTCGGCGCTGCGGAGCGCGAACGGAATCATGTCGACGCCGTGGCGCGCCACCAGCGTCGACGCCACGCCGTAGTACGACCAGTTGAAGCGGCCGAGGTTGAGCGAGGGGAGGATCTCCAGCAGCTCCTTCTTCGGGAGGTTGGCGAAGATCGAGGCATTGAGCATGTTCCAGCTCCGCTCGGTGGGCGTGGGCGCCGACGCGCTGCGCTCCTTCACCTTCGTCAGGTTCTCGGCGACCTTCTCCGGCTGCTCTTCGAGCCAGCGGCCGCCCGCCCGCTGCTTCTCTTCGCCCGGCTTCCAGGCCATCGTCTCGGCGAACGGCAACGGCGTGAGCGCCAGCACCGTGGGCGCCGCGCCTTTGGTCTTCACGGTCCACGGCGGCGTGCGGAGAAACGAGGGGAGCTCGTCGGGACTCGCTTGTGGGCGCGGCCGCGTTTGCTCTTCCAGCTGCGCGATGACGTTCTGTGCCGCCGGCGCGAGGCTCACGCGCGCTTCGTTCACCGCGCCGTGTCCCGAGGCGACGATGGGCTTGAGCACGGCTTTCGCGGACTCGCCCAGCGGCCCCTTGTTCACCGCGGCCTGCGCCAGCGGTACCACCGAGACCTGCGGATGCGATTGCAGGTACTGCGCGGCGATGGCGCGCAGCTCCTTGGCGCCCAGCTGCTTCACGAAGAACGCCGCCACCTCCGGCGTGACCACCAGCGCGATGGCCTCGGCGATGGACCGCATGCGATCGACGCCGCTGCTCCCTGCCTGAGCCACGATGTCGCAGAGAAAGGCCCCAGCCGCCACGCCGTAGCGCGCGACCATGTCGAAGCGCAGCCGGTCCATGCCCGCCGCGAGGTACCAGACGTTCGCTTGCGGCACGCGCGCGCACAGCGCCTTGGCTTCTTCCAGAGAGGGCGCGGAGGCGAGGAGCGGCCAGAAGTAGTCGGGTGGATGGGCCGTCGCCGCGATGGTCGCGATGTCGCTTTCGATCCACTCCGGCCGTTCGAACGCCACCGCCAGGAGCGCACGGCGCTCGATGGATGGGCCTTCCAGGAGGCCTTCGGCTTCCTTCACCAGCGCTGCGTACGTGACGTCGTCGGCGAGGGCCGCGGCCAGGCGAATGCCGCGCCAGTCCTCGCGCCCACGGGTGCGAAACCACGGGCGCTCCTTGTCATCGCCGTTCGCCGGGAGCGTGATGTCGGTGTTCGTCGCACGCGCGTTCAGCGGCAGCGCGAGCGCCAGCGTGCGGAGCGCGAAGACCGGCCCCTCGGTGGCGAGCCAGTATCCGATGAAGTCCTCGGTGCGCGACGTGTCGTTCCACGCCACGCACGGGCCGATGAGCGCGAACGCAGCCGCCTCCGCCTCCGGGTCGAGCTTCTCCGGCATCGCTCCGGCGTATGCCGCGCGCGCCGCGTCCATGCGCGCCTTGTCGGCGTCGTGCATGGATCGTCCGGCGTCGAGGAGCGGAGCGAACGCCTTCATGGCCGCCGCAATCTTGGAGTGGAGGTGCTTCGCGTCGGGCTTTCGCGGCACGATCGTATCGCGCCCGCGTATCGGCGAAGCGCTGCGGAGCGCGGCGTCGGTCCACGCGATGGTGCCCACGGCTGCGGTCGCGGGTCGCGCGGGGGCGCTCTCGATAGGAGTACTCTGCACCGAAGCGGGTGCGGCAGCGGGGGGCGGTGCAGCGACCGGCTTCGGGGCTACGGGCTTCGGTGCGGGCGACGTCGCACCGGCCGCCGCCGCCACCTCCGCGTAGCCCTTCTTGGTCTTCTCCTTGATGAGCTTGTCCATCTCCGCCTGGGCAGCGGTGGCCGAGGCGAATGACTTCACCTGGCTCTGCCCGCTCGTGCCGATGCGTCCGAAGCACACCGTCACCGAGGCGTCGTCGCGCTCCACCTGCCAGAACTTGTTGCTGGTGCCTTCGCTGAGCTCGAACCTTCGCATGGCCGAAGAGCTTAATGGCTTATCGGAGCCGCTCCCAGTCCGAACGCACGGCCGTCAGAACGAGCCGCCCCAACCGAGGGTTGCGCCGTTCGGCGTCGGTGCCAGGGTCGGCAGAGATGGGCGCCAGAGTGGCGCGCGACGTGCGCTCTGCGGCGACGTCACGGCCACCGCGCGCTCGTCGCGCGACCAGAATACATCGTCGACGATCCCGAAGCCGAGCTGACCGGCGACGAAGAACACCCCCCCGGCAGGATAGTCCTGCGGCGTCTCCGGCGTCTGGCCCCCACGGACCAACCAGACCGCGCCGTAGGTGAAGGCCGCAATCCCGTACGACCGTATCAGCAGGCTGCCCAGCGCACGCCACCCGTGGCCGTGGTCCAAGTGGACGAGGGGGGCGCCGAAGAACATGATGCCCGAGCCGAAGAGTACCCCCATGGGCCCGAATCCCATGCTGTCGCTCTTGGGCTCCATGGTGGCCACCACCACGCCCAAGCCCTCGAGGCCCAGGCCCACGGCGTCCAGGATGAGAGAGGTGCGGCCGTACCACCGGGGCTCCGTGGGGGTCGCTGGCGCGTCCTGCGCGTGCGCAGCGCTGGCCCAGCCGAGGCAAGCCATCCCCATCGCGACCCGAGCGAGTCTCGTTTTCAATACCATGTAGCGCTCCTAAGTAAGTCGAAAGAAAGTACCGACTTCACTGTAGGGAGGCCGCCCGCGGGCGCCACCAGGCTTCGCTGGCGCGGCGCGCCTTTGTCGTGCCGTTGGGCGCCGTGAGAACGCTATGCGGCGGTTCGGAGGCTCGCGCCTCCGGAGCGACGGAGGACGTCGGCGAGCGTGCGCGCCAGGGCGCGGAGGGCGGCGGGCTCGGGGATGCCGGCCAGCTCGCGCTCTCGCTCCGTGAGGAACACCGGCGCTTCGTCCTCGAGGCGATCGAGCGCGGCGCGATAGGCGCCGTCCACCTCCGCGCGCTCCGTCGGCGTCAGTTGCGTGTCGAGCCATCTCCGCACCGCGTGCGCCAGCGAGGCGTGCCGCGTCTCGTCCCGGGCAATCTGTCGCAGCGCTTCACCGAGGTCCCTATCCTGGGCGCTTCGGCCGATCACTTCGGCAAGGAGCGCGCCGAAGGTTTCCCGAGCGCAGCCTTCCACCGCGTTCTCTAGCGCCATGGCCAGGAGCGACCGCGGAGCTCTCGTGCCCCGCTCGCGCGCAGGACGGGTGCGGGGCAGGGAACCCGCGTACTTGCGAGCGAAGCGCGCCATCGAACGCGCATGACGTACCTCGTCGGCCGCGGCTTCACGCGCCCGTCGGCGAAGGGATCGCGGTGCCCCGTGTGCCGCAAGCTCTGCCTCGAGCGTGCGGAACGCGCGAATCGACGCCGCCTCGAGCGTCGCCATCTCGGCGAGCCATCCGCCCAGACCTCCCGGCCCTCCGCTGGCGGAGACGGGGAAGTCCTCCGGGCGCCGCCCAGCGCCGCTGCAACCGCCCACGCGCATGCAGAGCACCGTCACGGCGCCGCCGGCATCGGTCGATCCGTAGCGACACGAAACGGCGCCCCCGTTGCACATGCGCGCGCACGTGTCCGGCGTGAGCTCCGGGAGCTTGTCGTCGCCCGCGTCCGGTCCGTTGCCGGGAGGCGTGTACACCTCGGTGGTCTCCATCGGCGGCGGGCAGGTGCCTCCGGGACACCCGTAGGCGCGGGCCGCCAGCACGCTGGTGGCGAGGTGGAAGAACTTGCGGAGTCGGTGGTAGTCGTTCGCGGGCTTCATGGTGTGGTCTCGAAGGTGATGGTGCGCACTTGCTCGGCGCTGCACGCGAGGTTGATGGCGCCATGTCGGTCCACCGGTCGTCGCCGGTTCACCGTGAGCTCGACGGTGCAGTTGCCCGCGTTCTTGGGAAAGCGATCGGGCGCGAAGCTCGCGACCCCCTTGTCGTGCACCAGCGGGCTGTAGATCGGGGGAAAACACGGCGATCGTAGGGTCGCCTCCACCAGGTCGGGGCTCGGCTCCCAGGTGATCTCGATGGGAAGCGACCGCGAGAGGGGGCCGGTCGGCGGTGCGATGACGAAGGCCGGCGGGAGCTCCACGTCGACGCTCGCGGTACCGGCCGGGCGTACGAGCGAGACGGTGACGGTGGTGCCCGGCGTGCGCACGAGGCCGATGGACGAGTACCCGTCGATGGCGAGCTCTTGCGGTCGCGCGCCCGGGGCGCTGGCCACGATGCGGTCGCTACCCTCGAGGCGCACGAGGCCGAGCTGGTCGCCGCGCAGGCCCCACATCACGCGCAGGGTGACCACCGAGCCGTTGCTGGTGACGACGCCGTGCCCTTGGATCGCCGAAGGCGCCACCTCGGGGCTGTGCGCGGTGTAGCTCGAAGGGCCGCACCCGAGGGTGCCCAGGAGCGCGGCGAGCGCGATACGTTTCATGCGGGTCTTCGTTGGACGGAGCGACGCGGCTTTCGGTGCATCGGCAAGCGTATCGCGTCTCCGCTGCAGAGTGTGCACCCAACGACGTGGCGCGACGTTTGCGTGGCCCCCGGCGCCATCCTTCTCGCGTCGACGAGCGCGTTGCATGTCGCGTGATATGGGCCTCCGGCGCGGTCGCCCCGTGTACTTCCCCTCACTCATCGATCGAGGTCTCATGCGCTTTGGACTCATCGCGATCTGTTCCGTGCTCCCTGTCGCTGCCTGCGCGGCGGCCACCGACCCTCGACCGACGGACGAGAGCCCCCACTCCGACCGCGGCGGCATCGGCGTGGTTGCGCAAGCCGAAACGGCTGCTCCGGTCCCGCTGGACGTGCGGCGCTCGTTCGCCGTCACCGACGCCGCCATCACCACGCGCTTCTCGCTGGCGGCGGTGCTCGGGCAGCTGGCGCCCACCGGGCAGAGCGCAGCAGACCTGTTCCGACAGTTGTGGGATACACAGAATCCCGCGCCCGGCCTGGCCGGTGTCACCGGCCCTCACTGCTCCGACGCCGAAGGCACCCTGAACGGATTCCCGCAGCCGTGCCGCGCCGGAGAAGGTGCGCAGGCGTCTCCGACCTCGCCCGTGACCTTGGCCTCCTATGCAGCGGTGGGCCTGTTCAACCGCTTCGACCTCGCGCCGGCCTCGGGGGCCAACTGCGGCGAGCACCGCATCGTGTTCGCCAAGACCGACGCCAGTGCCGGGCGCGCCTTCGTCATCTTCGAGGCGACTCTGCCCAATCCGCGTCTCGACAAGGGCCTCGAGGGGTGCCGACCGGTGGTGGACTTCTGGGCCGGGCTCTCCAGCGACGCCTCCGTCGCGTCGCGCGCCGACAAGCTCGTGTCGTTCTACTTTCGCGGCCTGCCCGGCTTCGCTCCGGTGGTCGCGGCCGACAACTACGGGAAGAACGGGGGCCAGGTGCGCCTCAACATGTTCATCACGCCCACCTGGCTGCTGCGCGAGACGAAGCTGACCACCAGCTGCGCCGGCGCGGCCTGTCGCGTGACCTTCGAGCCGGTCACGGTGAAGACCAACCCGGCGCCCACGCTCTTCTCCGCGAGCTCGTCCGATCCGCGGGCGGTGGACTTTCGCGCGTTCTTCCCCACGCAGGTGGCCTCGCTCGCGCGCCCCAACGTGATGACCTTCGACTACGCAGTGCCCGATCGCTTCAACGCCGGCGGCAGCTTGCCCGACTCCACCGACAGCTATACCCGCGCGTTCGCCGGGAACGCCGACCTCCGCACCGCTATCTCGAATGAGCTCGCGCGCATCGGCAGCCCGCTCACGCCGGAAGACATCGTGGGCCGCGCGCAGGCGCTCTCGTGCGGCGGATGTCACCAGACCAGCAGCGGCGCAAACGTCGGCGGCGGTCTCACGTTCCCCTCCTCGGGCTTCTTCGTGCACGCCTCCGAGACCTCGGAGAACGGGCCCGATGGGCCGCGCTTCCAGATCTCCCCGGCGCTCACCGGGACCTTCTTGCCGTTCCGCGCTTCCGTCATGGCATCGTTCCTCACCCGCGATACCGATGGCGACGGCGTACCCAATGCGCGTGACAACTGCCTTGCCGCAGCCAATGCTAGTCAGGTCGACACCGATGGCGACGGCTTCGGCAACGCCTGCGACGCCGACCTGAACAACGACGGCTTCGTCAACGCCCTCGACCTCGCGCTCTTCAAGGCAGCCTTTGGAAGCCGCGGCGGCGCCGCCGACCTCAACGGCGACGGGATCGTCAATGCGCTCGACCTCGGGCTGTTCAAGCCGCTCTTCGGAGCGCCTCCGGGGCCCTCGGCCACGCGCTGACCGGAGTCTGCGCCCGCAGAGGGGGTCCTCGCTTCGCTCGGGATGACCGCGTGTTTCTTCGAGATACGGGCGCGCTCCGCGCGTGAAGGCTCGGGATGACCCCTCGTCGAGATGCGTGATAAAACTGTCGCTCCATGGCAGCCAAGAAGCGAACGGACGGGGCGACCGAAGAGAAGACGACGACTTCGCAGCGGCCGCCGGCGGAGATCATCTACGCCGCCGAGCTCGAGACGCTGCAGACCGGCGACGACGCGCCGCGCCCGCCCGGGTGGCGCATGTCGCCGATGGCCATCCGCGCGTTCATCCTGGGCGATCCCGCCCGCGGCGTTCGCAAGAAGTTCGTGGGCAACCCGTCGCTCGTCGACCGCGCCATGGTGGCCCTCGCCACCAACCGCGGTCTCATGCTGGTGGGCGAGCCCGGCACCGCCAAGTCGCTCCTGAGCGAGCTGCTGGCGGCGGCCATCTGCGAGCGCTCCACGCTCACCATCCAGGGCAGCGCCGGCACCACCGACGATCAGATCAAGTACTCCTGGAACTACGCCTTGCTCCTGGCGGAAGGACCGACCCCGCGGGCGCTGGTGCCGGCGCCGCTGTACACCGCGATGAAAGAGGGCGCCATCGTGCGCTTCGAGGAGATCACCCGCTGCCCGCTGGAGATCCAGGACTCGCTCCTGGCCGCGCTCTCGGATCGGGTGCTCGCCATCCCCGAGATGGAGGGCGCCAGCGCCATGCTCTTCGCCAAGGAGGGCTTCAACGTCATTGCCACTGCGAATACCCGCGATCTGGGGGTCAACGAGATGAGCGCCGCCCTCAAGCGCCGCTTCAACTTCGAGACGGTGTTCCCGATTCCCGACTTCTCCGTGGAGATGGACCTCGTGCGTGAGGAGACGCAGCGGCTCCTGGCGCGCTCCGGCGTGCCCAGCATTCCTGGTCCCGACGTGCTGGAGCTGCTGGTGACGACCTTTCGCGAGCTCCGGGCCGGGCTCACCACCGACGGGCAGGCCATGGATCGCCTTTCGGTGCCCATGTCCACCGCCGAAGCGGTGAGCGTCGCCTACGCCATGGGCGTGCGCAGCTACTTCTTGCGCCGCACCGAGGCCTCGCCGGCGGATCTGGTGGAGTGCCTCATCGGCGCTGCCATCAAGACCGACGCCGAGGACATCGCCCGGCTCCGGCGATACTTCGAGCAGCGCGTCTCCAAGAAGTCCGGGGCGCACTGGAAGGCCTACTACGAAGCTCGCCACCTCTTGCCGGGCTGAGCGGTGGCCCTTCACGTCATCGGTGTTCGGCACCATAGCCCCGCGTGCGCGCGCGTGGTGGGCGAGGCGATCCGTCGGCTGCGCCCCCGCTACGTGCTGGTGGAGGGGCCGAGCGACATGAACGAACGGCTGGGCGAGCTGCTCTTGCCCCACGACTTGCCGGTGGCGCTCTTCACGTACCGGCAAGACGAGAGCGGGGCGCATCGCGGCATGTGGTCGCCCTTCTGCGACTACTCGCCGGAGTGGGTGGCCCTGCGCGCTGCGGTCGAAGTGGGCGCCACGCCGCTCTTCGTGGACCTTCCGGCGTGGCACGACGTGTTCGACGGCGAGGAGAACCGTTACTCGGATCGCCACGTGCGTCACAGCGATCGCCTGGGTGAGCTGTGCGCGCGGCTCGGCTTCGAAGACACCGACGCGCTCTGGGATCATCTGTTCGAGCAGCCGCAAGACGAGCAGCTCTTGGCGGCGCGTCTCTCTTCGTACTTCGAGCAGCTCCGGGGCGACGAGCCGGGCGGCCATCGCGATGGTCCGCGCGAAGACTTCATGGCGCAGTTCATCGCCTGGGCAATGGCCCAGAGCGAAGGTGCCGACGTGGTGATGGTCTGCGGCGGCTACCACAAGCCGGCGCTCGAGCGCCTGTGGCAGTCGGCGCCCAGGTCGCGGCCCACGCTTCGGGAGCCGGAGAAGACGCGGCTCGGCAGCTATCTCGTGCCGTTCTCGTATCGGCGCCTCGACAGCTTCGCCGGCTACGCCTCGGGCATGCCCTCGCCGGCGTTCTACCAGCGGGTTTGGGAGGAAGGGCCGGCCAAGGCCGCCGACGCCATGCTCTTCGCGGCCATCCGGCACCTTCGCGGCAAGCAGCAGCGGGTTTCGCCCGCCGACGCCATCGCGGCTTCTACCCTGGCCCACGGGCTCAAGGCGCTGCGTGGTCACGAGGCGCTCTCGCGCATCGATCTGCTGGATGGCCTCGCGGGCGCGCTGGTGAAGGATGCGCTGGAGGCGCCGCTGCCCTGGACCCGCCGGGGCACGCTCTCCGCGCGCACCGAGCCCCTCCTGGCGGAGCTGGTGCGAGCGTTCTCCGGGCACAAGGTCGGCGTGCTGGCGCCGGGTACCCCGCAACCGCCGCTCCTCCACGATGCCTTCGCGGAGGTGGAACGCGTGCATATTGCACTGACACGGGAGCCGCAGCGCGTGGTGGTACCGCTCACCACCGAGGCGGGCGCGGCCCAGAGCGCGGTGCTGCATCGACTGCGCGTGTTGGAGATTCCCGGCTTCGCGCAGACCCGCGCGCCGTCGCTTTCGCGGGCCAAGACCGAGCTCTCCGAGGAGTGGAGCGTGCAGCGGGGCCTCGACACCGATCCTGCGCTGGTGGAGGCTGCCCTCTACGGCGCGACGCTCGTGGGGGCTGCCGCCGCCAAGATCGAAGAGCGCAGCCGCGATGCCGAAGACGTGCTCAGCCTCGCCGACACGCTCTTCGATGCGGCCCTCTGCGGCATCGCCCACCTGACTGCCCGGGCCCTGGGCGATCTGGCGCGGGTGGTCCAAAGCGAGCCCTCGTTCACCGCGCTGGGCGGTGCGCTCGGCAAGCTCCTCGCGCTCCGACGCGGCGAAGCGGTGCTCGGCAAGCGCGGGCACATGGACCTCGCG
>Ga0075163_10003772_pt1 | contig 20358 bp, 19 predicted proteins | sample JI1023141ADNA_FD_71478 | JGI IMG/M metagenome (GOLD analysis project Ga0075163, IMG submission 71478) | Wastewater effluent complex algal communities from Wisconsin, to seasonally profile nutrient transformation and Carbon sequestration -... | ecosystem: Engineered > WWTP > Effluent > Algae... | reverse complement strand
CTCGTCGGCCACCAGATGCTGGCGATACAACGGCGGTGGCACCGACACCAGCGCGCGCTCGACATCATTGGCGTCCATCCACTGGAGCAGACGCTCGGGTCGGTATAGATCGGCGATGCCGAGCACGTGGCCATCCACCACCAAACGCGGCGGGTCGGACAGCCATTGCACACCCGGCACCGTCGCCAGGCCTTCGGGCCACACAGGCGCGAGGTGCGCGTGGACGTCCAACTCGATGCGGCGCATGGACGGACTCAGCGCGCTTCGACGTTGGCATTCATCTCGCCACCCCAGAACTCTGGCGACCACTCCGGCCCCCAGATGTACGGCAGCTCGTTCCAGTCACGCGCCTCCCAGCGCTCGCTGATTTTGTCCATGTCGCTGTAGTACTCGACCCAGGTGCCCCAGGGATCGCGGATGTACAGGAACAGGTTGGACGCGAGTGCATGCCGTCCGACACCGAACTGGTCGGTGTATCCGGCCTCGCGCATCTGCAAAGCGCCAAAGCCGATCTGGTCGAACGAATCGACATAGAAGCTCGAATGCTGGAAGCCGCGGTGCGTGCTGTTGATCAGTCCAAAGCAATGGTGGTCGCGCACGCCCTCCCCGCCGGCCATGAAGGACACTTTGCCGACCGCGCGGTCGCTTGTGCGCAAGCCCAGCGCCTGCTGAAGCCAGGCTTCCGCCCTGGCAAAGTCGGGCGTGAACAACAGCATGTGTCCAAGCTTGCGTGGCTGCGCCTGGCGCGGCAGCTGCTTCCACAGGTGCACGTCGACACGATCGTGCTGCGGCGGATACGGCTCAGTGTTCGCGACATCCGAAGCGGTGCGGGGCGTCAAGTTGAACCAAGTCCCCCACGGGTCCTGGAACCACAGGCCGGGTCGAAGGCTGGCGAACGGCGGCGTGGACGACGGCGAGCCCATGACCTTCAGCCGCTCGTCAAAGTAAGGCAGATCAGCCGAGTCGACGAAGAACGACAGGTGGTGCAGACGCTTCGCCGACCCCAGTGCGCCCTGAATCACAAGCACGCTCGGCGCAGCCACGTCGGCGCAGCCAAGCGCCAATGCGCCGGCGTGCGGCTGCGGCTGAAGGCCGAAGGCGGCGTAGAACTTTCTCGCGACATCAACGTCGGGCACCTCGAAGCCGTAGCCGGCGAGCGAATGGACACGGGCAGTGGACATCAGCGGTCTCCCTTGCGGTACGACGACAGGTCGGCTCCGACAAGCGTGTTGTCGAGCTCGCCGAGTGAGTCGCCTCGAACGATCACTCGGTCACCGCCCTTCAAGTAAACGGGTGGTGTGCGTGCATTGCCAATGCCACTGGGCGTGCCGGTCAGCAGCACGTCGCCTGCGCACAGCGACATGCCGAACGAAAGCTCGGCGATCAGCTCGGTGATCGGGAAGGCCATGTCATCGACGCTGGCGCGCTGCATCGTGATGCCGTTGAGCTCGCACTCGAAGACCAGTCCCTTGAGCGTGACGTCGTCTCGATGGACGATCCACGGACCCAGCGGCATCGTCGCGTCAATGCTCTTGCCCTTGAGCCACTGGCCACCGTGGCGCCGCTGCAGGTCGCGCTGCGAAACGTCGTTTGCAAGGCAGTAGCCCCAGACATGCTCCATCGCGCGCGACTGCGGGATGCTGCGGCCGCCCATACCGATGACGACCACGATCTCGGCCTCGTAGTCCCACTTGGAAGAGACTTTCGCGTCGAACGCGATCGTGCCCACCGGGGCACAGGCAGTGCCGGGCGACTTCGTGAAGAACGTGGGTGCGTCGGGCTTCGGTACGTCCTGGCCCTCGCGCTTGCCTTCGCTCTCGTAGAAGTGGTCCCAGTAGTTCCACCCGGTGCAAAGCACGTCGCGCCGGAAGCGGCGCAATGGTGCGAGAACCTGCACGTCGGCAAGCCGCACCGTCTCTTCTTCGGCCGCGCACAGCCTGCGCAGTTCCGACACGAAGTCCGGTCCACGCGACACGATGTCCAGCGCGTCTCCTAACGCCCTGGGCAACAGCCGCACGCGTCCATCGTCGAGGAGGCAGGCGGCGCGTTCGGCGCCACTCGCGACCACCGTTCCCAGTCGCAGCGTCACGCTCAGGCCCCAATCACCGCGATGGCACTGATCTCGATGAGGTAGTCCGCCTTCACCATCTTGGCCACCTCGACCATCGTCGAGGCCGGAGCCGGCGCCGGGAAGTACTCGCGACGCACCTTGTGGATCGCCTCGAAGTGCTCGATGTTGCGAACGTACACATCGACGCGGCAGATGTCCGTCAGCTTGCCGCCGGCGTCTTCCATCGCAGCCTTCAGGTTCTCGCACACCTGGCGGGTCTGCGCTTCGATGTCGCCGATGCCGGCGATCGTGCCGTCTGCCTTGCGGGCAGTCATGCCGGAGATGAACACCATCCGGCCCTGGGCCGGCACGATGCTGATGGCCGCAGAGAAATGGCCGTTCGGCGTGGCCAGCGTGGCCGGGCTGTGTTGCTTCTTGGTGCTCATGAGTTTGCTCCGATGGGGCGGAAGTGAACGTTTAGGCCGTGGGCAGACGTGGTACGTCGAGCTGGCCGGCGAGGATCTCGAGCTGCGCCAGCAGTTCGGGAGAAAGGTCGAGTGCCGTCCTTTGGTTCGACCGCCGCTCGCGCTCGAGATCGCCGGGTGAGTACACCGTGCTCACGCCCGGTGCTCGCTGCGATCCACGGATGCGTTCGGCCATGGCGGCCGCTCGCGGAGCCATCGTCGCTCCCGCATCGATGGCCATGAACCAATGCGAACAGTCGTATGGCCGCTCGGCAGGCCCGTACAGGGGCTGTACCTCGCTGCCCATGGCACCGCCGGACACGCCGCCGCAAAGGAGGTCCACCATCACCGCGAGGCCGAATCCCTTGGGGCCGGCGGCGGGCAGCAGCATGCCGGCGATGGCCTCTGACGCCGATGTTGTGGGACGGCCCTGCGCGTCGGTGGCCCAGCCTTCCGGGATTGGCTGACCCTGGCGCTCGGCGTTGCGGATCTTGCCCATCGCCGAGTTGCTGGTCGCCATGTCGACAACCACGGGCCGATCTTCGTCGGCCGGGAATGCGAAGGAAAGCGGGTTGTTGCCGACGACGCGCTCGGCTCCTCCGGGTGCCGGCATGAGCGGCCGCGTGTTGCTCATGGCCGCGCCGATGAGACCGGCGGCCGCGATGCGGCTGCTCCAATAGGCGCCGGCACCGAAGTGGAAGGCACGCCTCACGGCCACAACGGCCGCGCCGTTCGCGCGCGCACGCTCGATGGCAAGGTCGGTTGCATGCGCCGATGACACCTGCCCGAGCGCGTGATCGGCATCGAGAACCAGCAGCGCGGGCATGTCCGCCACCACGGAGATCCGGGGATGCGCGTTGACACTGCCCGCACGCAGCCTATCGGCGTACATAGGCAGCAGCATGCAGCCGTGCGAGGCCACGCCTTGCAGATCCGCCTCGATCAACGATGCTGCCGTCAGCAGCGCACTTGAGGGAGAGACGCCACAGGCTTGCAGGACGCGAGACGACCATTCGGTCAGGCGCGCGGGGTCGATCCGGCTCATCGCGGGCTCCTTTAGCTGGCAGGGATCAGGCGACGCTCGACCACTGTCCCGGAGATCGATGCTGAACCATCACCGATGAGATGCATGAGCGTCGGAACCACGGCGTCAGGCGCCGACACGCCCACTGCGCGCTCGTATCCCGATAGCTCCTCGGCCGAAGCCGACTTCAAGAACACGGGTGTGGCGACGAGGCCCGGCGACAGCGCATTGATGCGCACGCCGAAGGGGCGCAGCTCAAGCGCGGCGCACTTGACCAGCCCTACGATACCTGCCTTGGTGGCCGCATAGGCGGCAGCACCCGGCCAGCCGTTGGAAGCCAGTCCCGAGGTGAAGGTGACGATCGATCCCGAGCGCTGCTCCTTCATCACCGGCATCAGCGCACGCACCAGATAGAACACACCTGATAGATTTACGTCGAGGTGACGCTGCCACAGTACGTCCGTGGTCTCGTCGACAGGCGTGCGCTGCTGGATGGCCGAAGTGAGCACCGCCGCATCGATGCGGCCATCAGATGCTGCGATGCGCGTGATCAACGCCTGGGAAGCCTGCGAGTCGGCAATGTCGAGCACCGCGGTACGCAGCATAGGATGGGTCGGCAGCGTCTCCAGCCCTGCGATGTCGACATCGGCCGCCCACACCTTGGCGCCGGCCGCAACGCAGGCCAGAGCAGTCTCCCGTCCGATGCCTGAAGCGGCGCCGACCACGAGCACGCAGCAGCCATTGAAGTCGTAGCGGACCTTCATCTCAGTGCGCCTGTGGCGGCTGCCGGCCGGTAATGCTGGCGTAGAGCGCTGTAGCGTCCGCGCTTTGCATAGGAACGATTGCGGCGACGTGCTCGTCAGGCCGCACTAGCACCATGGTGTTCGGTGGCACCCCAAGGCGCTTCAAGAAGGCGTCGCCCGGGTCTAGCACTGCCCGATCGCGCAAGCCGCTGTCCAGCGGGGCATCCCAGCGCGACACGAGGCGGTGGATCAGTGCCGGTGAATCGGATTGCGGCAGCGGCGGACGGCGTCGTGCGTCGGTGAAGTACAGCGCAACGAATCGGTCCTGGCACAGGTCGTGGGCACGCAGCGGCCGGCCGTCGCTGCCATGCAGCGGGTGATCGGGCAGGCGGTCACCGCGCTCGATCGGCGGGCGGGTGCTGCTCTTGATGAGCGAGCCAGTGCCGCCGCCATCCAGGTCGAGCCGTTGGCCAAGCAGGCCACGGGTGTACGCGTTGGCCCAGTTGTTGTCACTCATCGCGATGGCCTTCTCCGCGCGGCGTGCCATGTACAGCCGCGCTGCCTCCGCCATCTGTCCAGAACCGTGGACTGCCATCGGCCGCTGCTCGCGGTCGTAACCGTCGATCAAGTTTTCATCGGCCCAGCCCCGCAGCACCCAGTTGAGGCGCCACGGCAAGTTCGAGACGTCCAGCGCGCCGGTCGAGATGCCCAGCGCCCACATGGGCGTGACCAGGTGCGCTGCGTCGCCCATCAGGAGCACCCGTCCGCTGCGCCAGCGGGTGGCGACACGGTGGTGCACGCTGTAGATGACCTTGTTGATCACCTCTACCTTGTCCACCTTGCCGATGAAGGACAGCGACTTCTCGAGCAGTTCCCCGTCGCTGGGCGACTCCTGCCCCGCCCGCAGCGGATAGAGGAAGCGCCAGCACTGCGGATGTCGCACTAGGATCATCCACTGCTCGGGGTCTGAGAAGTAGGCCAGGTACGGGTAGTCGCGCGGGTTACCGACATCCAGGTCGAGCTTCAGGTCGACCAGCGTGTACTTCTCGTCGAGGGAGTAGCCCTCAGCTTCGATACCCAATTTGCTGCGCACGCTGCTGCGGCCGCCGTCACACGCAAGCATCCAGCAGCACTCGACTCGCTTATTCCCGTCAGGCGTCTGCAGGTCGAGCACCACGTGGTCGCCCTTATCTTCGAATCCCACCAGCTTGTGACTCAGATTCAGCGCGGCAGCGCGCCGCTCAGCGAGCTCGGCCGCCAGCACCGGCTCCAGGTCGTGCTGGGGAATGTTGATCACGAAAGGAAAGCGGGTTTCTTCTCCGAGCGCGTGCATCTGCACGGGGAACTGGCTCTTCTGGGTCTTGCGATCGATTTCGCCAATCTCGTCGACACGCAGCGCAGCGCTCAACACGCGATCGACGGCGCCGTAGCGACGCAGTACCTCCAGCGTGCGCGTCAGGATGGTCCCTGCCTTGATCTCCAGCGACAGACGTCCGTCTTCTTCGAAAACCTGGACCGGGATTCCGTAGTGCGCCAGGCCCAGCGCCGTCATCAATCCAATCGGACCCGAGCCGACGACGGCAACCGGCCGGCCGCCAGCACCGGGAAGGAAGTGGTACGGGTTGCTCATCGCGCAGGTCTCCGAGGGCAGTGGGGCGGTCTCGAGGGGTTGCGGGTCGCGGCTCGCGACGCCGGGAGGCATGATAGACTCATATCTCTTGATGTCAAGAGACTTGAGAGCAGCAATCTTGAACTCACTACACTTGGCCGCCATGCCCCGCGCTCGCAACCCGGCGTCCGTTTCGAAACGGCCGGCCAAGGACTACGTCGACCGCTTCGTGGCGGAGTGGATGAGCCGGCGTCCCGAGTTGAAGGTCGAGCGCCTGTCGCCTCTTATGCGCGTGCTTCGGCTTTCGGGCGTGCTCGAGAAGGAGTTGTCCGCGATTGCGCGTGAACACGGAATCACCAGCGCGCAGTTCCAGGTGCTCGCGGCATTGCGTCGTCATGACCCTGTGCCGCAGTCGCTCTCCGAGCTGACACGCGTCGCGATCCTGACGTCGGGCTCAATGACCTCCCTGGTGGACCGACTCGAAGAACGCGACTTGGTACGACGACTACCGCATCCGGCCGACCGCCGCGGCGTGTTACTAGAACTCACTGATGTCGGCCGCTCTGTCGTTGATGCCAGCCTTGGCACACGCATACGTCGCCTGCACGAGCTCGCGGACAATCTGTCCACGAAAGAGCTCGACACACTTTCGTCCCTGCTGCGCAAGCTGCTGCTTGCTGTCGAGGCCCCTCAGGATCCGGGCGAGTGAGCCAGCCCCACCTCGCCCGCGCTGAACACGCGTGCGATGGTCGGTACCCTACCTTCGCGAGCCTCAGGCCCTTGGCGGTGCCCAACGGCAGATGCGAATGACCAGGCCATTGTCGTTGGCACTACGGCGCCTTCGCGACGAGGCGCTGCGGCTGACCGCCTTTCAGGTATCTGACCGTTCGTGGCCGCAGCCCTTGGCGGCGGCGCTGAGCAGCGCCACGCCGCTCTTCGTGGGAGCGGCCGCGTCGCACCCCGTTCTTGGCGCGCTCGCGTCACTGGCCGGACTAGGGTTCCTCTACCTGCCCGAGCGCGAGACAGCGCGGCGCATGCCCCGTTTGCTCGCGTGCACTACTGGCATGGGTGTTTGCCTTGCCGTCGGCCTTAGCGCTCGCGGCTGTCCGGCCGTCGCAGCGCCGGTGCTGATGCTGGTGACGTTCGCCGTGACGATGCTCTGTCGCACCTTCGCGATCGGGCCTCCCGGCGGCACATTCTTCCTGATGGCCGCTGCGATTGGCGCCTACGCGCCCTCCCCGTCGCTCAGTGTGACCAGTCAGCTGGCCGCCTTTGCGCTGGGTGGGCTATGGACCTGTGCCGTGGGTTGGGTCTTTGCGGTCTTGGTCCCCGTCAAGGACACGGAGAACCCGGCCCCTTTGCCTACGTCGCCGCTTTCGGAGTACTGGAGCGCGGCACTGCTGATCGCCTTCTTTGTGGGCCTCTCTTGTGCATTGGCCGAGAAGATGGGTCTCGACCGCCCGTATTGGGTGCCGATTAGTTGCCTGGCAGTCGTCCATGCGCCTTCGCTCCGAGCCGCGTGGGATCGACACATTCACCGGCTGCTGGGCACGGTAGCCGGCCTCTTGCTCGCCTTGATAGTGTTGATGTTGCCGCCCGTGCCGTGGGTGTTGGGCCTGTCGGTGCTGGTTCTCAGCTTCGGAGTAGAGATGCTCATCGTGCGCCACTACGGATTGGCCGTCGTGCTCATCACACCGCTGGCGATCGTGATGGCGGAAGCGACCGCCGGTGCCCTCGTTCAGCCCGACGTGGTGATGCAAGCTCGCCTGCTTGACACGGCGCTGGGTTGCTCCGTGGGGCTGCTCGGTGGCATCAGCCTGCATCTGCTGACCATCGCGCGCGCCCGTGTGCCTGTCGATCCGGATCGAGATTGACACGGTGGTGATATTTCACCTAGTATGTCTATAACGTGCGGGATCGGGTAGTCGCCACGACCCCGAACCGGACGCTGGAGTCATCGTGAGCAGATACCGCGACAATCCCGCCGCTGTGGCAGAACTCGTGCAGACCGACCGGGTGCACGCGGACCTGTACACGGACCCCGAGCTCTTCGAACTGGAGCGCGAGCGGCTGTTCGCGCGGAGCTGGCAGTACGTCGGCCACGTCAGCCAGATTCCAAAGGCTGGCGACTTCTTCACCGCCGACGTCGGTGGTCAGCCGCTGCTGATGATTCGGCAGTCTGACGGCTCCGTGGCCGTGCTGCTCAACCGATGTGCTCACAAGGGAGCAACGGTGATGGCCGAGCGCTATGGCAACGCCGGGAAGGTGTTGCGCTGCCCTTACCACGCCTGGACCTATCGACTCGACGGGTCACTGCTGTCGATCCCTCTGCGCGCCGAGTACGAAAACAGCGCGATCAGCCAGTGCGAAACGTCTCGCGGCCTGGTCCGCGTGGCCAGTGCGAACTATCGGGGTTTCGTGTTTGCTCGCACATCGCCGGACGGTCCCAGCTTCGAGGACTACTCCGGCCAGATGCTCACGGTGCTTGACAACCTCGTCGATCGAGCGCCAGGGGGCGAGGTTTCGGTGGTGGGCGGCTGCATCCGCTCCACCATCCATTGCAACTGGAAGATGTATCTGGAGAACGTGAACGACGCGGTGCATGCCATCGCGACGCACGAGTCGGTGGTCGCAACGGCCAACAACCTCTGGGAGGCGCAGACCGACAAGCAGCACAAGCCGATGGCGGTGGAACAGATCCTGCCTTTTGGGTCGGGACTGGACTTCGTGCGCAACATGGGTGCGCGGGTCATGCCGCACGGCCACAGCATCCTCGGCACCAAGGCGAGCCTGCACACCAACTACACGTCGCTCAACGAATACGAGTCAGCGCTGACGCGGGTGCACGGCGCGGACAAGGCGCGCGCGGTGCTGGCATTTGCGCCCCAGAACGCAATCATCTTTCCGAGCCTGGCGCTGAAGTGCTCGCCGCAGGTGCTGCGTGTGGTGCGCCCGGTGGCTGTCGACCGCACCATCGTGGAGGCTTGGGCGCTGAGCCTGAAGGATGCGCCGGACGAACTTCTGCAGCGCACCATGCACTACAACCGGCTCGTCTACTCGCCGATGTCGCCGGTCGCCCACGACGACATCCACGTCTTCGAGACGATGCAGCGCGCCCTGCGGGCGAGGCCGAATCCCTGGATCAGCTTGCACCGATTGCATGCGCCGGGAGAGGCGGCAGACCCGACCGTCGAGCACAGTGCGACCAGCGAAGTGCTGATGCGCAACCAGTTCCGCGCCTGGCTTGAAGCCATGTCGCAGTCCGAGGCGCCGCTGTCCGCCTGAACGATTCACCCCCCCCAGGAGTTCATTGATGAACCAGAACCGACGCCATCTGTTGAAATCTGCCCCTGCGTTCCTGCTGCCCCTCGCATGGCAGAAAGCCGCCGCTCAGGACTTCCCGAAGAGAACGATCACGATCATCGTGCCCTTTCCGCCCGGCGGCATCGCCGATCCCATCGCGCGCCTGGTTGGCCAGAAGCTCGGCGAGGCCTTGGGTCAGGCGGTCGTAATCGACAACAAGCCGGGTGCAGGCGGGCAGTTGGCCGCGGCCGCCGTGAAGCAGGCTGCATCCGACGGGCACACGCTGTTCATGGGTCACATGGGCACCCAGGCGCTCAATCCACACTTGTTCAGCAAGCTGACGTACTCGCCTTCCGACTTCACGCCCATCACGCCGCTGGTGCAGACTCCACACTGGCTCATCGTCCACAAGGACAGTCCGATCAAGTCCGTGCCCGACCTCATCGCGCAGTCGAAGGCACGTGCGGGGGGGCTTACGTTCGCATCGCAGGGTATCGGCACCGGTGGTCAACTGCTGGCCGAGATGTTCAAGGCCCGAGCAGGCATTCCGGGCGCCCATGTGCCCTATCGAGGTTCCGGTCCCGCCTTGCAGGACCTGCTGGCCAACCGGATCGACTTCTTCTTCGATTCCGTCAGTACCAGCCTCCCTTTCGTGCGCGAAGGCAAGATGAGAGCACTGGCCACCGCCACGTCGAAGCGCCTGCCGCAGGCGCCCGACCTGCCCACGCTCGGAGAACTGGGCTTTCCCGGCATCGAGCTCTCGTTCTGGTTCGGCATGTTCGCCCCAGCGGGCACGCCCGCTCCGGTGCTGGCACGCCTCAATAGCGAGCTGATCACCATCATGCAGTCGCAGGCCTTGAAGGATGCGACGGCGCCGGTGAGCCTGGAGATTGTGACTAGCACTCCCGCGGAATTGACCGCCCGCATCCAGAGCGACTCCCAGCGCTGGGGCAAGGTAATCAAGGACGCCGGGATCAACGCCGATTGACGGGCCCAAGGGGAGCTGGCGCCATGCCTGTCGCCGACTTCCGCGGTGTCGCAATCGTAGCGCCCACTTCGGTGGGCTATGCGCGCTACAGCAGTGAGCCGGCAGACGCGTACTTCGCAGCCTGCCTGCGCGAGATGCTCCGGGCGACCGGCCTGGACAAGCAAGAGGTCGATGGCCTGTCGGCATCGACATTCACGCTGACTCCGAACCCGGTCGCTTCGTTGTCGATGTCGCTCGGTCTGTCGCCACGTTGGCTTGAGGCGGTTCCATTCGGCGGTGCAAGCGGCGTAATGGCTCTGCGCCGCGCCGCACGCGCCGTGCAGTCCGGCGATGCATCGGTCGTGGCCTGCATCGGTGCGGACTGCAATCCGCGCGACGGCTTCCGCGGCATCGTGACCGCGTTCTCGGTTGCCTCGATCGACGCAGTCCGCCCGTATGGCGACGCAGGTCCCACCATGCCCTTCGCGCACGTCACCCGGCAGTATATGGACGCGACAGGCGCCACAAGGGAGGACTTCGGTCGCCTTTGCGTGGCACAGCGATTCAACGCGAGCCACTGCGAGCACGCACTGCTTCGCCAACCCACCACGCTTGAGGACTACCTCGCCGCTCCGCCCATCGCCGAGCCCTTGCACAAGCTCGATCTCGTAATGCCTTGCGCCGGAGCGGAAGGCATGCTGGTGATGACCGAAAAGCACGCGCAGACGCTCGGTCTGCCCTATGCGCGCGTGCGTGCGGTGGTCGAGCGTCACAACGCCTACCCCGGCGAAGTCCCCGTACTGCGCGGCGGCTGGGAACACGAGCGCGAAGACCTCTACTCACAGGCCGGCTGCACGCCGATGGACATCGATGTTGTCGCCGCATACGACGACTGCCCAGCGGTGGTCTTCATGCAGCTTGAAGGCCTGGGCTTGTGCGGGAGCGGCGATGCGCGTTTGCTTGTCCGAGACCACGATCTTCGCTTCTGCGGCGATCTACCAGTCAACACGAGCGGCGGGCAACTTGGCTGCGGTCAGGCAGGTGCGGCGGGCGGATTTCTCGGCCTGGTCGAGGTAGTTCGCCAGGTGACTCAGCAGGCCATCGGCCGTCAAGTACCGCAAGCGCGCATCGGTGCGGTGGCCGGCTACGGAATGGCCGTTTACGACCGCTGCCTGGGCACCGGTGTAGCCATCCTCGAGGGGAGCTGGTGAGCGGTCCGTCCCCGTCCATGCAAGCGCTGCTGACCGTCGCGCAGGCCGAAGGCTTCGCGCTATTCGCCTGTCGCGACTGTGGTTGCAGCTTCTATCCGCCGCAATCGTTCTGCCCCGCGTGTCTTTCGCCCCATGTCGACGCCCAACCAGACAGCGGCGAGGCCACTGTGCTCTCGACCACGCGGATCCACAGGTCTCTGGACCCAGCGCTGGCCCCTACGATGCCGCTGTACGTGTGCAGCGTAAAGAGCGCCGCCGGCCCCAGCCTGTTTGCGCTGGCGGATCGCCCATGGCCGGCCGCCACGGCAGTACGCCTACGCGTGCGCGACGGGCTTATCCATGTCGATCGACCAGCCCCATGAGCCACGAAGGCGCTTCTGTCCACGGGACCCCGCACCCGCAACCCCCGCCCGTGCGGGAGCGCACACTGCCTCGGATGCTACTGCGCCAAGCGCAAGCTCGACCGGCGGAGCCATTGCTGCGAATGGGCGCAGCACGATGGACGCATGCCGAAGCGGCGCGCACAGCGGCCTCTGTAGGTGCCGCGCTTAGGGGGGCTGGGATCGGCCGCGGCGAGCGCGTCGCCTCCATGTGTGCCAATCGCATTGAGTCGCTGGAGGTCTTTCTCGGCTGCGGGTGGATTTGCGCCGTTGCGGTGCCGATCAACACTGCTTCCAAAGCGCCGCAGATCCAGTACTACTTGGACAACTGCCGTGCTCGGCTGCTCGTCATCGACGACACCTATGCCGGTCTACTGGCGCACCTCGACTTCAAGCAGTCAGAGGTGCAGGCCATTTGGGTCGTCGACACCGGTACCGGTGCGCCCGCCGTACCTCGGGGCCTCTCCGTGCGCGTAGAGCCCTATCCGCGCGGCATCGCAGGCGTCCCCGCTGAGGAGGTTCTTCCGTCGGACACGTTGGCGATCCTGTACACGTCTGGCACCACCGGCCCCGCCAAGGGGGTCGTCTGTCCGCACGGCCACTATTTCATGTTCGGCCTGTACAGCGCGCAGATGCTGGGCGTTCTTCAAACGGACGTGCTGAGCACCACATTGCCACTTTTCCACATCAATGCTCTGAACACATTCGCGCAGGCCAGCATCGTCGGGTGCCAAGCGGTCATCCATGACCGCTTCTCTGCCTCTGGCTTCTGGAAGTCGACTCGAGCCAGCGACGCGACAGTCATTTACCTGCTCGGCGCGATGGTTCCGATGCTGCTCTCCCAGCCGGAAAGCGCCGATGAGCGATCGCACCGCGTGCGCGTCGGGCTAGGTGGCGGGGTGCCAGCCAAGGCCGCCGATGCCTTCACGTCACGCACTGGCGTGACGTTGGTGGACGGATATGCGTCTACGGAAGCGACCGTGGTGATCGCTAACCCGCCAGGCCGACGCGGAACCGGCTCGATGGGGTGGCTCCGGCAAGGCTTTCAGGCGCGGGTCGCCGACGATCTCGACGTTCAGGTTGCGGAAGGCGAGGCGGGCGAACTGCTGCTGCGAGCCGACGAGCCATTCGCCTTCTCAAACGGCTATTTCGGACTGCCTGACAAAACCGCCGAAGCGTGGCGCAATCTCTGGTTCCATACCGGCGATCGGGTCGTACGCGAAGGCGACGGCAGCTACCGCTTTATCGACCGCATGAAGGACGCGATTCGGCGCCGCGGCGAGAACATTTCGTCGTATGAAGTCGAGCAGGCGCTGCTCAGCCACCCGGACGTGGCCCAGGCCGCCGCCTATCCTGTCCGCTCCGAACTTGCCGAGGACGACGTGATGGTGGCGCTGGTTCCCCAGCGGGGGCGCCAGCTGGACCCCGAAGCTCTCGCGGCCCACTGCCAGGAGCTGCTTCCCTACTTCGCGGTGCCGCGCTACTTCGACGTGGTCGCGGAGCTGCCACGCACCGAGAACGGCAAGGTGCAGAAGTTCAAGCTGCGCGACGCCGGCGTAACGCCAACATCTTGGGAGCGCCCTGATGCCACCCGCCAACGCGATCACCTAAAGTCATGACAACGGCACCTTTGCTCACCTGGTTCTGCGTCTGGCAGGCCGATGAGGTGCTTGCAATGTCGGACCACGAGGCCGATGCCCTGACGGAACTACTCCGCGCTTGCCCTGGAGTGCAAGCAGGCCACGTCCTGCGGCCGACCAGCGCGCATGACCCGTACTACCCGTCCGCCGCAGGTTCTCCGTCGTTGATCGTTCAATTGGAGTTCAGCGAACTCGCCAGACTCGAGGAAAGCCTCTGTGAAGAAGGGCCCCTTTCCCCGCTGGCCGGCACACTATTGCTGCCCAGCCTAGCAGGAGCGCGCGCTGCGCAGCAGGGGATGCTTATACGCCGCTATCCCGTAGCTGACCCGACACTGCGCTCGTCCGACGGACGCTACATCAGCTACTGGGTGGAGTATGCAGGTCCAGCCCGCGACCCGAACGCTTGGCACCTGCATTACAACCGGCACCACCCCCAGCTGCTGGCCGGCTTCCCGGCCATTCGCGCGATCGAAATCTACACACCAGCTGTCGTCGTCTGCGGCCTGCCCTTTCCAGAACGTCGCTGCCTGCAGCGTAACAAGACCGTCTTCGACGACGCTGCGGCGATGAACGTTGCGATGCAAAGCCCCGTTCGGCAGGCGTTGCGCGAAGACTTCCATCGTCTGCCGCCTTTCGAGGGCCCGGCACTGCACTTCCCGTTCTCGACCTTGAGCTTCTGAACCGCGCACCGAGTACACGCATGAGCACTGAAGCCACCCTGCAATTGAAAGTTCGCTCCGTCGAGGCCCTACATCCGCTGATCCGCCGCGTGGACCTTGCCGCTGGGGACGGCAGCGTCCTGCCCGCCTTCACGGCCGGCGCGCATGTCCGAGTTCAGGTCCAACTGCCCGGCGGCGAACTCGACTGGCGCCACTACTCGCTCGTCAACCTCGACACCGCCGAGGTCGCGACTCAACGGCCGCGCTCGTACACACTAGCAGTGCGGCTCGAACCAGAAGGTCGTGGCGGATCACGCTTCATGCATCAGCTCAAGCCGGGCGATGCGGTCACCGTGCAAGCGCCTCGCAACGAGTTCGCGCTGACCGAGCACAGAGGCACCACACTGCTGGTAGCCGGCGGCATCGGCGTGACGCCTTTGACCGCGATGGCTGCCGAGCGCAAGCGACAACGTAGGCCAGTACGGATGGTCTACGCCAGCCGCAGTCGCGAGCAGATGGCATTCCTCTCGCCGCTGCGCGAACTGCTGGGCAACCAACTCAGCCTGCACGCGGATCAGGATGTCGGAAGGCCCCTGGATTTGGCGTCGCTGCTCGATACCTGTGGGCCGGACGACGTGCTTTACGTCTGCGGGCCCCAGCCGATGCTGGACTCGATCCTCGCAGGCGCGCAGGCGCGCGGATGGGCGCGTGAGCGCGTGAAGTTCGAGATTTTTTCCGCTCCGGCAGCCCAAAGCAACGACCACGCATTCGATCTTGTGCTGAATCGAAGCGGCCAGACGCTGCGTGTGGCGTCAGACCAAACCATCCTGGATTGCGTCGAGATGCACGGGTTCGATGCACTGTCAGACTGTCGCAGAGGTGAATGCGGAGTCTGCGTGGTCGACGTCGTCGAGGGGGAAGTGGATCATAGGGACCACGTGCTCAGCAGCGCCGAGAAGTCCAGTGGCAAGGTAATCCAGATCTGTGTCTCGCGCGCAAAGGGCCAGCGGTTAGTGCTGGACCTTTAGAGCCGCTTCAACCTCAGGTCGCATCTCGCGGGTCGGTGTACCAGTCGGGTACCTGCGGGTAGTGCGGACCGTCGTACATCTCTATCACCACGGTCTCTTCGTGCGCTAGGGTCGGACCGTGAACGTTGCCCTTCGGGTTGAGATAGAAGGACCCCGGCAGCAACGTGACACCGGTGGCGGTGTATTCGTACTTCCCGCTCAGGCAAAACATTGACTGATTCGATGCGTGGCTGTGCGGCTTGGGGATGCTCGTGCCCTTGGCAAACTTGATGAGCGCGATCGATGCACCGGTGACCTCGTCGCGCCACAGCATCTTCTCGAAAACACCTTTCAGCGACTTCTCTCGCCATTCCATGGCAGAAGATGCGATCAGGACCTCGCTCAGATCGGGCACCTGGGGAGCGTTGGTAGGCAGTTTCGACGACGTCACTGGTTTTGTCTCCGGTTTATGAAGACGCCCTGCGGGCATCTTCGGGCATGGCCTTGCGCTACCGCCGGCTGTTTCACCGCTTGTCAGTAGCATTACGACCTGGGCAGCAGCGGCGCGCGCGATGCACGAGCACCATGCTGCGCAACTTCAATGGATCTTATGATATATTACAAACCATGTCACGCGTGCCCGTGAGCCCTCACAAGGCCGTCCTCGGCTCGTCGAGCGCGAAGGCCTCGCTGGACGCGCCGCTGAAGCCGCTGTCCCTGTCGCAGCAGGCATATGAACGCATCAAAGGCGCCATCCTCTCCTTCGAGTTGCGACCGGGCCAGTTCCTCAACGAGGCCGAACTGTGCGAGCTCACGGGTTTCGGTCGAATGCCTGTACACCAGGCAATTCACCGCCTGCAGTCCGATGGCCTGCTCGAGATCAGACCTCGCAAGGGTCTACTCATTCGAACGGATACGCTCCACGACATCGTGATGCTGATCGAGGCGCGCTTGGCCATCGAGCCGAACATCGTCGCCCTTGCCGCAGAACGAGTGAGCCCTGAGCAGATAGCCGAGTTGAGCCGATTGCTAACGCAGTCCGCCGCGCTGCAGAGTCAGAGCCATCGACAGTCCTTCGCCGCGATCGACCGGGCGTTTCATGGCCTGGTCGCTGAGGCCGCGGGAAACTCAATTCTGGCTGAGACACTTCGGCCCCTGCATGAGCGCTCCGACCTGATGTGGCACCTACGCATCATGCCTGCCGACGGTCTGAAGGTGACACAGCGCGAGCATGAGGCGGTGCTGCAGGCGATAGCGGACCGCGATCCGAAGGCAGCGTGGGAGGCAATGCGAGCACACCTCGCATCGCTGCAAGACCGGATACATCAAGCCTTGGGTAGCTAGCCCACCGCCCTCTCGCCCACGGTCGAACAAGGGCCGTGGCGCAACGCCAGTGCTGCACGCGGCACTAGGTCCGTTGCCACTCCTCAGCAGCTCGCGCAAACAGCGCCCCTGTGCGCGATGACGTAGCCGTCATCGCGTCGACTCCTCATCCCTAGCGATCACGCATTCAAATGCCACTCTCGCTGACATATCGTGTAATATATCTAGAAGCCAGCCGATGAATTGCGCTGAGGGCCATGAAGGCAATCGATCCGCGAGAGTTGAGTCAACCTGAGATCTACAAGCTCATGACGGGGCTGGTGGTGCCGCGTCCCATTGCCTGGGTCACGACGCGCTCCAGCTCGGGCATCGTGAACCTCGCGCCGTTCTCCTCGTTCACGTTCGTTTGTCACGCACCGCCGATGCTCGCAGTCGGCATAGATGCAAAGCCCGACGGTGACGGTCTCAAGGACACTGCTCGCAACATTCTGGAACTGGGCGAATTCGTTGTGAACGTGGCCGACTGGTCACAACTGGCCCATCTCCACGCGAGTTCTGCTGAGTTTCCGGCCGACGTCAGCGAAGTGGAGCAATTGGGTCTGAGCACGCTTCCCAGCCTGCGCATACGAACGCCGAGGCTTGCTGAAGCTGCCATCAGCTGCGAGTGCGTTCTCGAAAAATGCCTGGAACTAGGCCGTGGCCCGAACCGCCTGATGGTCGGGAGGGTTGTGCAGTTCCACGTCAGACCGACGCTGTGGTCGGACGGCCGTATCGACGCAGTCGCACTCGATCCCGTGAGTCGAGTTGGTGGCCCGACCTATGCCAGGTTGGGCCCGACGGTCGAGATGCGCCGCGCGTGACTCGCCACCCACCCATGCCCCAGGAGCCGATCATGAACGTTCGCCACCTCTTGCTGACTGCCTTCCTAGCGATGACATCAGCGCTGACCGCCGCACAGACTTTTCCCGCCAAGTCGGTCCGACTCGTCGTAGGAGCCCCCGCGGGCACCAGCCCTGATCTCGCAGCTCGAGTCCTTGCACAAAAGCTGTCCGAGGCTTGGGGTAACCAGGGCGTGGTCGTTGAGAACAAGCCCGGAGCCGGCGGTGTGATCGCAGCGGCCGAGGTGGCGCGGGCCACGCCTGACGGATACACGCTCTTGCTCGTGGATCCCGGTGTCTTCTGCATTGCTCCGCACATATATCAGAAACTGCCCTACAGCCCGAGCCGCGACTTCCTGCCGGTCAGCCAAGTCATCACGGGCAATGACTTCGTCCTGCTCGTGGATCCGCAGAAAGCCCCTGCGAAGAACTTCAACGACTTCGTCACGTGGGCGCGCAAGCAAGAGGTGTTCATGGCGACGTTCGGCGCCGGAACGCCGGGCCACTTTGGCGCTCACATGCTCGGCACGGCGATCAATACGAAGGTTGAGCCCGTGCACTTCAGGAATGCCGGAGAGATCCTGGGCGCACTCCGTACAGGCGATGTCCATGCCACGTTTGGAAGCATGACATTCTCGGTTCCTCAGGTTCGCTCCGGTCAAGTCCTGGCGCTTGCAACGACCGGAAGTAGCCGTTCGCCGCTGCTGCCGAACACACCGACCTTGAGTGAACTGGGACACTCGAGCATGGTGTTCAGCGCCTGGTTCGGCATCGTGGTGCCAGCCAAGACCCCATCCGGGATCGTCACGAAGCTCAACACAGACTTGGCCCGGGTGCTGCAATCTCCTGATGTGCGAAAGAGCCTCGAAGACGCGGGCATGTCTCCCGCGGCGACAACCAGCGAATCATTTGCCAAGTTGATTGCCGCAGACACGACCTCGTGGGGCAAGGCTGTGGCGGGCACAGGCTTCAAAGCGGACTGAACGACAATCAGCGGCACACGCGCGCCCGGGCTCCGGCGCAGGCGCCAGCGCAGACTCGAAGGGTCTGGCAAAGCTAGGCCGGAGCGCTGCTGGAATCAGGATTGGCTGCCACAGTCAGCGGCGTTGCCTTTCACGATCGACGGGTTTTGCCCCTTTTGCCGGCATTGGTTGGGCCACCTTGAACGTCTGAAGACAGTCTCTTGCAGTCACTCCAACGCCTCATCGTTGTAGCCGCTTCTGCGCGCCAAGAAGAAGAAAAGCCCCGCCATCCCAGAGGGATCGCGGGGCTCAAACGTTTGCAGCTTATGGGGTCGAAATTTGCAGCTTATGGGGTCAGATTAGCGGCTTATGGTGTAAACCACACACGCGCCGCCCGTCTCCCGCTCAGCCCCTCACCCGCACTGCCCCACAAACCCGCACGCGGTGCAGAAGTCGCACCCGTCCTTGTGGATCAGCGTCGCGTTGCCGCACTCCGGGCAGGGCCGGCCGGCCTGCACGCGCGGAGTGTCGCGGCCCTTGGGCACGGCCAGCACGCCCATCTCGCGCAGGGGGAAGCCGTCCTCGTCCAGCACGCCGAGCATGGCGTAGCGGTGCATCACCAGGCGCGCCAGGTAGGCCACGGTGGAAGGCCAGGTCTGCTGCCGGCGCTGGCCGGGCACGAAGGCCATAAAGTGGCCCAGCGGCTCGGCGTAGTTCAGCAGCTTGCGCAGCTTCATGCCGATCCATGCCGGGTCGATCACGCGCATGTCCAGTGACAGCAGGCGGGCCAGGCCGTCGAGCGCGCGCGGGTAGTTGCCCGACAGCGCCAGCGCGCAGGGCCGGGTGATGGGCACGCCGTCGGGGCCGGGCAGCGTCACCTCCTTCAGAAGCACGGTGAAGTGCTCGCCGCTGGCGGGGTTGTCCACGTCCACCGCCCAGGCCAGCGTGCCCGACGTGTCGGTGTGCGGCTCGTCGCGCGCGAACAGCGCGTCCATCACCGGGGTGGCGGCCTGCGCCGGCGCGGGCAGCGCGCCGAGCTGCTCGCAGCGCCAGCGCACCACGGCCGCGGTGGCCGCCACCACGCCGGGGAACAGGCGCCGCTCGCCGTGCGGTGGGAACGGCATGTCGAACGGCCGCTCCTCGGCCACGGTGGCCAGCGCGTCGAGCTTGAGTTGCAGCCAGGCCGGGTCGGCGGCGCGCAGGTCCATCGACAGCGTCTTGGCCAGCGCGCCCAGGCCGCGCGGCTGCTCGGCGCCGTTGACCCACACCTCGAACGGCTGCGGCCGGCCCGCGTCGTCGGCCACCTCGCCCACGAACAGCGCGAACTCGCCGTGCGGGTGGCGGATCATGAAGCTCCAGGCCGCGTTGCCGGCGGGCAGGTCGGGCCGGCCGGGCCAGCGCAGCGACGCCAGCACCGGCGTGCGCGGCGCGGCGATGGCCAGGCGGCGGTTGGCGTCGCCCGCGGCCACCTGCAGCGGCGCGGGCTGGGTGGACAGCACGCTGCCGATCACCGCGTTGGGCCGGTAGGTGGCCAGGCCCTTCAGACCCAGCGACCAGGCCTGCTGGTAGAGCTGCTCGAAGTCGGCATAGGGGTAGTCGGCCGGCACGTTCACCGTCTTGCTGATCGACGTGTCGATGCACGGCGCCACCGCGGCCACCATCTGCGCATGCGCCTGCGCGCTCATCTCCAGCGCGGTGACGAAGGCGTCGGTCAGCGGCGCTTCGGCGCCCTTGAGGTGGCGGTACAGGCGCCAGGCGTGGTCTTCCACCGCGTGCTCCACCAGGCGGCCGTCCGGGTCGCGCTTCTTGCGGGTGTAGGTCCAGCTGAACGCGGGCTCGATGCCGTTGCTGGCGTTGTCGGCGAAGGCCAGGCTGATGGTGCCGGTGGGCGCGATCGACAGCAGGTGCGAATTGCGCAGCCCGTGCTGGCGGATGCGGTCGCGCACGGCCACCGGCAGCCGGGTGGCGAAGGTGCTGCCGCTGAGGTACAGGTCGGCGTTGAACAACGGGAAGGCCCCCCGTTCGCGCGCCAGTTCGACCGACGCCTCGTAAGCCGCGTCTCGCATGACCTCGGAGATGCGCCGCGCCATCGAGCGTGCCGCGTCGGTGTCGTAGCGCAGGTTCAGCATCACCAGCGC
>Ga0075163_10003771_pt1 | contig 20358 bp, 15 predicted proteins | sample JI1023141ADNA_FD_71478 | JGI IMG/M metagenome (GOLD analysis project Ga0075163, IMG submission 71478) | Wastewater effluent complex algal communities from Wisconsin, to seasonally profile nutrient transformation and Carbon sequestration -... | ecosystem: Engineered > WWTP > Effluent > Algae... | reverse complement strand
TACATCCACGAGGTGTACGAGGAGCTGTGGCAGCAACACGTGGGTGTGCGCTACGACAAGTTGTTGATGGGGGAGCGCATCGGGTTCCCGCTCGTGCACTCCGAGGTCGATTTCAAGGCCCCGCTGCGTTTCGGCGACCGCCCGGTGGTGCGCGTGACGTGCTTCAAGCTCGGCACGAGCTCGCTGGGGCTGCACTACGTGTTCAAGCTCGACGAGACCGTGTGCGTGGACGCGCGCATGACGACCGTTTGCACGAACTTGGCCGAGATGAAGAGCTTTCCCTTGCCGCCCGAATACCGTCGCCGATTCGAAGCGATCCTGGAGACCTGAGTGAAGATCCGCGACATGCACGGCCGCGGTTGGCCCGTCTTCAGCTTCGAGTTCTTCCCGCCCAAGACGGACGAAGGCGCACGCACGCTGATGGCCACGGTGGCCGACCTGCAGGAAGCGTGGCGACCCGACTTCGTCTCCGTCACCTACGGCGCGGGCGGCACGACGCGCGACCGCACGTTGGAAGTCGTCACGGCGATCCGGCGCGACCTGGGCATCAACACGATGGCGCACCTGACGTGCTCGGGTTCGTCGCGCGAGGAGATCGCGGGCATCGTCGACCGTCTGGTCGAGGACGGCATCGAGAACATCCTGGCGCTGCGCGGCGATCCGCCCAAGGGCGAGCACGGCTTCACGGCTCGCCACGACGGGTTCGCGCACGCCACGGACCTCATCGAGTACCTGTCTTCGCGCTGGCACGTGTCGATCGGCGGTGCGTGTTATCCCGAGGGTCACGTGGAGTCGAAGGACCGCGACGTGGACCTGCAGTGGACCAAGGTCAAGGTCGACAAGGGCGCGTCGTTCCTGATCACGCAGCTCTTCTTCGACAACGCGCACTACTTCGAGTTCGTCAAGCGCGCGCGGGCCGCCGGCATCAAGGCCCCGATCATCCCCGGCATCATGCCGATCACGAACGTGACGCAGGTCGAGCGCTTCACGCAGATGTGCGGCGCGTCGATTCCGCCGGATCTGCGCGCCCGCCTCGAGCGCGTGAAGGACGATCCGGCGCTGGTGATGGCGACGGGCATCGAGCACGCGATCAAGCAGTGCCGCAAGTTGCTCGAAGGCGGAGCGCCGGGGCTGCACTTCTACACGTTGAACAAGAGCCACGCGACGCGGTCCATCTTGGCCGCGGTGCGTCGCGATTGAGTCCGCGAGCGCGTCCCGTGCCGTGTCGGCTCGCGACGTCGTCGGACCCGTTCTCTCCCGATCCGTTCTCCTCGGAGCCTCGCATGATCTTCGCCCGTGGCGCACGTCTCCTCCGATCGCCCTTCCTCCGCGCGGTGACGCTCGTCGGGGCCTGCGCGGCCTCCGTGTCGCTGGGCGGATGCGCGTCCACGGCCGACGTCGCGTCGTCGCGCGAGGCCCGCCTCGACGCGATTCCCGCGGAGTGGGATCGTCCGGATTCCCCGGGTGGCGTGCTCGCGGTGATCGAGAACGGCCGGATCGTGCACGTGAAGCCGTTCGGCATGGCCAACCTCGAACACGGCATCCCGAACTCCGTCGACACCGTGTTCGACATCGGCTCGACGTCGAAGCAGTTCACCGCGTCCTGCGTCGCGCTGCTCGAACAACAGGGCAAGCTCTCGCTGACCGACGACGTGCGCAAGCACGTGCCCGAGCTGCGCGATTACGGTCACACGATCACGCTGCGGCACCTCTTGAACCACACGAGCGGCCTGCGCGACTATCTCGTGCTGTATTCGTTGGCCGGCGTCAGCACCGAGGACTACACGACGAAGGAGGGCGCGCTGGACCTGATCGCGCGGCAGTACCAGCTGGACTTCGAGCCGGGATCCGAGTGGGCCTACTCGAACACGGGGTACTTCCTGCTCTCGATCGTCGTCGAGCGTGTCTCGAACCTGACCTTGCCTCGGTTCGCGGCGCAGTACCTGTTCGAGCCGCTGGGGATGACGCACACGCACGTCCACGACGATCACAAGTTGATCGTGCCGCGCCGCGCTCAGGCCTACACGAAACGCGAGGACGGCACGTTCGGCATCGACATGTCGGACTTCGAGCAGACCGGCGACGGCGCGGTGATGACCACCGTCGGAGACCTGGCGCTGTGGGACGAGAACTTCTACACGGGTCGCGTCGGCACGCGGCTCCTGATCGACACGCTGCAGACGCGTGCCAAGCGGAACGACGGCAAGGAACTCGGCTACGCGCTCGGGTTGATGTTGGGCGAACACCGCGGCCTGCCGACCGTGCGTCACGGCGGCGCGTGGGCCGGCTACCGCGCCGAGTTGCTGCGGTTTCCGGGCGAGCACACGTCGTTCGTGTGCCTCGCGAACCTGTCCGACGTCGATGCGAGCGCCCTGTGCCATCGCGCCGCGGACGTCTGGCTGGAATCCAAGCTCACGCCGGTGTCCGTCGCCGACGCGAAGTCCACCGGCGCGCCGAGCTCGAACGAAACGGTGTCGGCACCGCCCGCATCCGCCGAGGCGAAAGCGCCCTTCGAGCCCTCCATCGTGGACATCGTGTCGCTGCGCGGCACGTACGAGAGCGAAGAGCTCGCGGTGAAGTACGTGATCCGAGGGGAAGACCGCAACCTCGAGATCGGCGTGGTCGGTCGAGGCTACACGCCGATGACGCCGATCGAACACGACGTGTGGGACGTCGGCGGCGCGAAACTCACGGTTCTCCACAATGCGAACGGTCGCATCGTCGGTTTCTCGATCGACGCGGGGCGCGTGCGGCGACTGACGTTCCTGCGACCGGACGCTTTGACGCGCAAGAACGTCCGCGCCGACTGACGCGGTCGTCGTCGGCACCCCGGAGTCCGATCAGGGCACGCCGACCAACGTCGGCTTGCCCACGCGACGCGGATGCGCGCCGCGTCCGGACGCGTCGAGCTCCCACGGCCCGATCTCGCCGTCCATGTGCAGGAGGAGCAGCGTGTCGGCGTCCGGTTCGAAGCGGCGCGTCGGCGTGAACGGCGCCGAGTAGCGCGCCGTCTTCGACAGGCGCACTTCGTCGATCCAACCGTCCAACAACGAATCGGGACGACCTTCCTTGTCGACGTCGGCGCCGATGAAGAGCGGCAGGTCGTTGCGCGTGCGCTTGCCCTTGCCCGCGACCTCCGCGGCCAGCTGTCCGTCGACGAACAGCTTCACGCTCGCGCCGTCGTACACGCCCGCGACGTGGTGCCACGCGTCGAGCGACAGCGGCTGGTCCTTGGCCTTCGCGTTGGCGTACTTGCCGTCGAGGTGCACGGAGAACGCGGGCACGCCTTGCGACAGGAACAGGCCGAACTCGGCGTTCTCGGTCTTGTTGAGGAAGCCGACGCGCTTGTCGAACTTGCGCGCGCGCACCCAGCCTTCGACCGTCAACGGACCGTCGGGCACGGCCAACACGTCGCTCGCGATCGAGAGACAGTCGCGCTTGCCGTCGAGCGCCAACACGCGCTCTTCGCCGGGCACCGGCGGCGTCGGCAACGTCTTGCCGTCGACCGGCATCGTCCAGGTGCGCGGCAACAGCGGCACGCGCAAGCCCTCGGCCAGGTAGTCCACGTCGACGTCGACCTGTGGATCTCGATACGAAACGTCGATCGAGCCCGCGGCGCGGTGGATTTTGAATCCCAGCGTCGCGCTCTCGCCGGGCGCCACGACCTTGTGCACGTGGTCGGGCTTGAACGTCCAGCGTGAGTCCTCGCTCTGCGGCGTCGCCGTGACCTCGATCGGCCGCGTCGTCGGGTTCGTGATCTGGAACTCCACGTCGTCGTGGACGCCCAACTCGGTCGAGAACGCGGCTTGGGCCGTGAAGCGCGGCACGACCAGGGCTTGCGCCAGCTTGGCGACTTCCTCGCTCGTCTGGCCCGTGATCGCGCGCGGGTCCATCGCGGCGCCGACCGGATACGAGGCGATCGAGAGCTGTCCCTTGCGCACGGTCACGACGTCGTACTGGTGCAGGTAACCGCCCGCCGACGAGAAGCCCTCTTGATCGCCGCCCACCGTCGCGAGCGTCAAGTACTCGATGCCGTCGCGCACGCCGTCCCAGCGCATGCGGTGGATGTGTCCCGCGAAGACGGCCTTCACGTGTCCGTTCTTCACGAGCAATTGGTGCACGCGGTCCCAGTCGTCGCCGTAGTTGCCCTTGAGCCAACGCGGGTGGTGCAAGAACACGAAGACGTTCTCGGCGTCCTTGGCGCGGTTCGTCAGGAGATCTTCGAGCCACGCGTACTGCTCGGCGCTGATCTTCTGCGCGGCGGGCTCGTTGAACGAGTACTTGCCGGTCGCCGGATCGCCCTCGTCGCTGTCGAGCGCGACGAACCACGACTTCTTGTGCTCGAACGCGTACCACAGCGGTCCGAAGTGCATCTCGTAGAGGCTCGAGTTCTCGCCGCGCGGCGCCGGACCCTTGCCGCGCCAGTAGACGTCGTGATTGCCCACGACGGGGAACCACGGGCACTTCAGGCGATTCATGATGCCCTTGTACTCCGTCGCTTGGACGAGCCACGCGGGCGTGTCGTTGTAGCCCTGCACGAGGTCGCCCACGGTCATCACGAGATCCGGCGCGAGCAAGTTCACGTCGGTCACCGCCTGGGCCAACACCTCGACGCCCTCCGGCGGTCCGCTCGTCCGGTCGCCGAACACGACGAAGAAGAAGGCGTCCTCCTCGCCCGGCAAAGGCAACGCGAGCGGACTCTTGCGCGTCGTCGAGAAGCGCGGGTCCGGTTTGCCCTCGTCGTGGTGGGCGGACAGCATGGGGGAGGACAGCGCGAGGGCGACCCAGGTCGCGAGGAGGAGGGCGGGTTTCATCGGCGACGAGGCTAGCAACCGAACGTGAAATCTCTTCCAGGACATCCGGAGTCACCCGCCTGCCCGGGTTCGTCGCGGGGTGGTACGCTTCGAGACACCGCCATGGCAATCCGACCCGTCGTCGCCGCGCTGATCGCCGGCGTGGCCCTGCCCGTTCTCTCGTCGGGCTACCTCCACGCGTCCGTGTCGTCTTCCTCCGCGCGCTCGCGAGCCGCCGTTCAGGCTCCGACGGCCGAGCTCACGGCTCCGCGTCGCGTCAAGCCGACGCGTGCGACGTTGGAGCCGTTCCGCGAGCGCGATCACGTTCGCGTGAAGTTCGTCGACGGTCTGGTCGTGCGCGAGCGCGGCGGACGATTGACGGACATGGGCACGGGATCGTTGGCGGAAGCCGCGGACGTTCTCGAGCGCTTCGCCGCCGGCACGTGGTCGCGCGCGCACACGCTCGACGAGGAACGCGTGACGCAGCTGCGCGAGCGTGCGCGCGCGAACCTCGGCCGTCACGTCGCCGACTTGAACCTCCAGTTCGACTTCACCTTGCCCACGGGCGTCACCCCCGAGGAAGTGATCGACGCGTTCAACGCGCTCGCGTGCGTCGAGTTGGCCGACGCCGCGCCGCGTCCCGCGCCGTCGCCGATCCCGCCGGACCTGACGGGCAACCAGAAGTACGCGCTCGCCTCGCCGACCGGCGTCAACTCGCTGCTCGCCGCGGCGTTCGCGGGCGGAACGGGCGCGGGCGTGAAGGTGTGCGACATCGAGTACAGCTTCAACGCGAGTCACGTCGACCTTCCCCCGGTCACCGTCCTGGGCGCGACCGTCGTCGATCCGTTCAACACGCCGCAGCACGGGACCGCCGTGATGGGCGTGATGGGCGCGCTCGCCAACGGATTCGGCACGACGGGCCTCGCTCCCGGCGCGAGTTACTACTTCGCGGGAGCGAACACGACGAACGGGTACCACGTCGACGCGGCGATCCTGGCGGCGGTCGCGGTGTTCGCGCCCGGTGACGTGATCGTGATCGAACAACAGACGTTCGGCCCGTCGAACGTGCTCGTGCCCACCGAGTGGGACCTGCCCGTGTACAACGCGATCGTGACGGCCGTCGGCAACGGCATCGTCGTGGTCCAAGCCGGTGCGAACAGCGGTCAGGACCTCGACTCGCCCACGTTCTCGACCGGCAACGGCGGGCACTGGCCGTTCCTGCCCCAGAACGACTCGGGTGCGATCATCGTCGGTGGCGGCGCGAGCCCCGTCGGCTCGTTCGTCGACCGCTCGCGGTTGTCGTTCTCGAACTTCGGCTCGACCGTCGACCTCCAAGGTTGGGGCGAGTTCGTCACGACCACGGGATTCGGTCCCGCGTACAGCGCGGAGGGCGTCAACGCCTACTACACGAACGCGTTCAACGGGACGTCGGCGGCGACGCCGATCGTCGCCGCCGCGTGCATCCAGCTGCAGGCTGCTCACAAGGCGCGTTTCGGGACGCCGTTGAGCCCCGCGGCACTGAAGAACGTGTTGCGCGCGACCGGCGCGCCGCAGCGCGACGGCACGACGCCCGCGACACAACAGATCGGTCCGCGCCCCGACGTCGCCGCGGCGATGCAGGCGCTGGGCTTGGGAGCGTCGAGCACGACCTGCGCGGGCGACGGACGCGGCGTCGCGTGCCCGTGCGGCAACGATTCGACCGCGCTGAGTGGTCGTGGTTGCAAGAACTCGCTCGGCCTGGGTGCCTCGCTCCTCACCACCGGCGTGCCCAGCCTCGCGAGCGACACGCTCCGGCTCGTGACGACCGGCGTCGCGCCGACCGCCACGCTGTTGTTCCTCCAAGGCAGCACGCTCGACAACGGCGGTTCGGGCACGGTCTTCGGCGACGGCTTGCGCTGCGCGGGCGGAACCGTGACGCGACTCGGCTTGGCGGAAGCGGGAGTCCAAGGCGACGCCGCGTATCCCTCGGGGTCGCAGACGTCCGTTTCGCTGCGCGCGAGCCTCACGACGCCGGGTGTGCGGCACTACCAGGTGATGTACCGCGACAACCCCGTGTTCTGCACGGGCGACACGTTCGGCACGACGAACGGCGTCAGCGTCATCTGGACGCCGTAGCTGTCGGCGGCGCAGGAGGCGCCACCACAAACGTTGTCGGCGCAGGAGGCGCGAGCACGATCGTTGTCGGCGCAGGTGGCGCCACTGCGCTCCGGGTCGGCGCGGCGAGTGCCGACGCGATCCTCGTCAGCGCGTAGGCGCCGCCTTCGAGCGATCCGAGGTCGCGCCGGCGGTCGTTCGCGGCACGTGATCGAGCGCGCGCAACGGGTGACGCGCGAAGAGTTTTCGCGACGTGACGCGCGTTCGAACGAAGTCGCGTGCGAAGAGTTTTCCTCGCGCACGGAACTCGTCGTCGAGGTCGGCTCGGCACTCGCCGAGGGGATACGTTTCATGCGGTCCGGAAGGGCGCGCACTCGCCGCCGCGGACCGATCCCTCTCCACCCGTTCGGCGATCCTCACCATGCTGCGCTCCACTCGAATCCTCGGCACGCGCGCCCTCGCACTCGGCGCGCTCGCGGCTGTTTCGGCCGCGCAGGCTCCCTACCTCGTCACCGACGTCCAACCGGGCGCCGCATCGTCGAACCCCGGCTCGTTCGCCGCGTTCGGGGACCGCGTCCTCTTCGCCGCGGACACCGTCGCGAACGGTCGCGAGCTGTGGATCAGCCGCGGCACGGCCGCGACGACGGCGCTGATGATCGACATCCAACCGGGTGTCCAATCGTCGATGCCCGGCCAGATGACCGCCGTGGGCACCGAGGTCTTCTTCACGGCCGACGACGGCCTCTCGGGCTTCGAGCTGTGGAAGACGGACGGCACCGCCGCCGGAACCGCGATGGTGCTCGACATCAACCCCGGCTTCGCGGGGTCGACCGTCAACTCGCTGGTCGAGGTCGGCGGCACGCTGTTCTTCGCCGCGTTCGAGCCCACGACGGGCTTCGAGCTGTGGAAGAGCGACGGCACCGCCGCCGGCACCACGATCGTGGCGGACATCTTGCCCGGCGCGAGCTCGTCGAGCCCGTCGGCGCTGATCGACGTCAACGGCACCCTGTTCTTCACGGCGTTCAGTTCGGCCTCGGGCATGGAACTGTGGAAGTCCGACGGCACCGCCGCGGGCACCGTGATGGTCAAGGACATCTTCGCCGGTTCGGGTTCGTCGAACGCGGCGGGCCTCACCGACGTGAACGGCACGGTGTTCTTCCGCGCTTCGGACGGCACGAACGGTCGCGAACTGTGGAAGAGCGACGGCACCGCGGCCGGCACGGTGATGGTCAAGGACATCCGCGCGGGCGCGGCCGACTCCTCGCCGTCGTCGCTCGTCGCGTTCAACGGATCGGTGTTCTTCGCCGCCAACGACGGCGTCAGCGGCACGGAACTGTGGAAGAGCGACGGCACGGCTGCCGGCACGGTGCTCGTGCGCGACATCCAAACCGGTCTCGCCGACTCGCAACCCGCTTCGCTGGTCGCGGTGGGTTCGGTGTTGTGCTTCCGCGCCAACGACGGCGCGCACGGCGCCGAGTTGTGGACGAGCGACGGATCGACGGCCGGCACGACGATGTTCGCCGACCTGCGCGTGGGCGCGGGCTCGTCCGCTCCCGACATGCTGACCAGCGTGTTCGGCACGCTCTTCTTCAAGGCCGACGACGGCTTGAGCGGCCCCGAGCCGTGGAAGGTCTCGTTCGTCGGTCCCAACGCGATCAGCGTCCTCGACGTCGTGCCGGGTCCGATCGGCTCGTCGCCGGCCCAGTTCACGGTCGTGAACGCCTCCGTGTTCTTCAGCGCCTCGACGTCGGCCGAAGGCAACGAGCCGTGGGTCGTGCAAGGTGACGCGGACGCGGACGGCGTCCTCGATTCGCTCGACAACTGCCCGCACCTCGCGAACGCCTCGCAAGCCGACTGCGACCTCGATGGCCGCGGCGACGCGTGCCAGATCGCCGCGGGCGCGCCCGACTGCAACAACAACGGCGTGCCGGACGCGTGCGACGTCGCGTCGGGCGCGAGCCAGGACGTGAACCTCGACTCGATCCCCGACGAGTGCGAGATCCAGAACGGTGTCGTGTTCTGCCTCGGCGACGGCAACACGGGTGCGTGCCCGTGCGGCAACACGAGCCCCACGGCCGCGCGTGCCGGTTGCGTCAACTCGACGGGCCAAGCGGGCAAGCTCGTGGGCCTCGGTCGGGCGAGCCTCGCGCAAGAGACCTTGGGTCTCGTCGCGACGGGACTCCCGACCGGATCGCCGGCGCTCTTCTTCCAAGGCGACGCCGCGATCGCGTCCGTGTTCGGCGACGGTCTGCGCTGTGCCGGTGGCGTGGTCGTGCGCCTGGCCGTGCGTCCCTCGGTCGGAGGCCTGACGTACTTCCCCGGCCCGGGCAATCCGCTGATCTCGTCGGTCGGTCAGACGAACCCGGGCGCCACGCGCGTCTACCAGGTCTGGTACCGCGACAACGCCGGCTTCTGCACGCCGGCCGGCTTCAACGTGACCAACGGCGTCCTCGTCCTCTGGGCGCCGTGAACGAGCGAGGCCGCGTGCGCCGTGAGAGAGCGGCGTGCGCGGCCGGACGACGACCCGGAGCGCGGATCACCGAGACGGAGCGACGCAGGTCGCGTCGACGAGGTGGAACGAGCGCCGAGGCGTCGAACGAGAGTGTGACCTGCTGAGAGAGATGGACTCCCACGCGGAGGTCCGATGGTGAGGGCGGGATCGACCGAAGAGAGCGGTCGGTCCCGCCCCGTTCTCTTCGCCATGCACGTGGCGGCTCGTCGCGGCTCGCGTCAGAACTTGTCGCTGCGCAACACGCGCACGTCGGACTCGTGCACGATCATGGCGAAGCGCGGGAAGAAGTCCCTCTCGAGACGCGTGAGGATGCGCAGGGCGACCTCCGCGCCCACCACGACTTCGACTTGGACGTTGCCGTATTCCTCGATGTCGCCCGCGCGCACGCCGTGAGCGCCGGCGCCCTGCACGCGGAAGTGCGTGACGCCCAAGGCACCTTCCTCGCGCAACATCGCGAGCAGCGGCTCGAGCGCGAACGCCTCGGTCACGACGGTCACGAGTTTTCGTTGGTGCATGTTCATGACGGTGCGTGGACGAGTGCGCGCGCGAAGGCCAAGTAGAGCGGGATCCCGAACGTGACGTTGAACGGGAACGTGATCGCCAAGGCGGCGGTGAGCGACAGCGTCGGATTGGCCTCCGGCAGCGACAAGCGCATGGCCGCGGGTGCCGCGATGTAGGACGCGCTGGCCGCCAGCGTGGCCAAGATGGCCGTGCCGCCGACGCTCAAGCCGCACGCCGCGCCGATCGCCGCGCCCAGCGCACCGTTCACGACGGGCATCAGGACGCCGAACGCGATCAAGAACACGCCGATGCGACGCAGGTCGCTCAAGCGCCGACCGGTCACGAGTCCCAACTCGAGGAGGAACAGCGCCAAGACGCCTTGGAACGGCGTGACGAAGAAGCCCGACACGCCTTGCATGCCTCGTTCTCCGCACGCGAAGCCGATCGCCAGGGCGCCGATCAACAACAGGACGCTCTTGCCGAACAGCGCCTCGTGCAGCACGCGCGACATGCCACCGTCGAGTCGCGCGTCGCCCGCGGTCGCGCGCCGCCCCAGGAGGATCCCGACGACGATCGCCGGCGATTCCATCACGGCCAACAGCGCGGTGGCGTGACCTTCGACCGGCACTTCGACGCGCGCGAGGAAGCTCGTCGCGACGGTGAACGTCACCGCGCTGACCGATCCGTAGTGAGCCGCGATCGAAGCCGAGTCGGCGACGCTCAGCCGTCCCGCGCGCCGCAGGATCGGATAGGCCCACAGCGGAATCGCCGCGCTCAACGCCACCGCGGCCAGGATCGGCACGGCCACGCTCGAGAGGTCCGCCCCCGACAGCGCGACGCCGCCCTTGAAGCCGATGACGGCCAACAAGTAGATCGTCAGCGACTGGTACAGAGCCTCGGGGAGCTTGAGGTCGCTCTTGACGACGCTCGCGAACACGCCGAGCACGAAGAACAGTGCTTGCGGCGAGACGAGATTGAGGTGGATCGCCTGCAGGAGATCCACGGTCGTCAGTCTCCCAACTCGGCGTGCAAGCGCGCGTTCTTCGCGCGGGACGCTTCGGCCATCGACTGCCGCAGCGCGTCGAGTCGCGCCGCGACGTCCGGCGCGCTCGCGCCCAGGATGCGCGCGGCCAGCAATCCGGCGTTGCGCGCGTTGCCGATGCCGACGGTCGCGACCGGGACGCCGGCGGGCATCTGCACGATCGAGTGGAGCGCGTCGACGCCGTGCAGCGGCGTCACGTCGACCGGCACGCCGACGACGGGCAAGGTCGTGTAGCTCGCGATCATCCCCGGCAGGTGCGCCGCGCCTCCCGCGCCGGCCACGATCACGCGCAAGCCGCGGCGTCGCGCGCTGGTCGCGTACTCGGCCATCTCCTCGGGCGTGCGGTGCGCGCTGACGACGCGGACCTCGTGCGGGATCTCGAGCTCGCTGAGCGCGTCGGAAGCCAACTTCATCGTGCCCCAGTCGGTGTCGCTGCCCATGACGACGCCCACGAGGGGCCGATCCGAGCGGCGGAGCGAGTGCGATTCGTGTTTCGTGCTCATGTGTGGATCGTGGGGGTGCGGACGTGCGTCGACGGGATCAACTCGGCGTTCCGAAGCGGATGCGGTCCGCGGCCGCGCGCGCGGTGGCCAAGGCCTCGTCGGACGTGCGCCCCAGCGCGGTGACGTGGCCCATCTTGCGCCCGCGCTCGCTCGTGCGTTTGCCGTAGACGTGGACGTGCGCGCCCGGGACGCGCAGCGCGTCGTCGATCCCGACCGGCGTGCCGCTGCCGCGCCCCGCGCCCAAGAGGTTGACCATCGCCGCCGCCGGCGCGCGCAGCGCGGTGGAACCGAGCGGCCAGCCCAACACGGCACGCACGTGGTTCTCGAACTGCGACGTCTCGCAGGCCTCGATCGTGTAGTGGCCGCTGTTGTGCACGCGCGGCGCGATCTCGTTCACGAGCAGCGCACCGTCGTCCAACAGGAAGAGCTCGAGGCCGAACGAGCCGACTCCGTCGACGGCTTCCACCGCGCGGCGTGCGATTTCCTCGACGCGCGCGGCGTGCGGCCCGATCGCGGGCGACGGCACGCGCACGACGTGGCAGATGTGGTCCTTCTGGATCGTCTCGACGACCGGATACGCCACGTACGAGCCGTCGCGGCCGCGCGTGATCATGATGGCGAGCTCGGCCACGAACGGGCAGAACTGCTCGACGTACAGTGCATTCGTCTCGCCGCCCAGGGACTCCCAGGCACGCGGCACGTCGGCCGCCGCGCGCACGGTGGCGTTGCCCTTGCCGTCGTAGCCGTTGCGGCGCTTCTTCAGCACGAGCGGCCAACCCCACTCGGTCGCCGCGTCGACCACGTCGCGCGGCGTCGCGACCGAGCGGAACCGCGGCAGCGGGAGGCCAGCGCGGGCGAACTCCGTCTTCTGGACGAACTTGTCCTGCACCGTGCGGATCGTGCGCGACGACGGGAACAACGGATGGCCCGCGCGCTCGACCTCGGCCAGCGCGTCGGCGTCCACGAACTCGTTCTCGAGCGTCATCACGTCGCACAGCTTCGACAGCGCGAGCAGCTCGCGCGCGTCGTTCCAGTCGCCCACGATCGATTGCGTGTCGAGGCTCTGCGCGGGGAACTCGGTGCCGCGTTCCAGCACGACGACGTCGCAGCCCAGCGCCGTGGCGGCCTGCGCCGTCATCTTCGCCAGCTGTCCGCCGCCCACGATGCCCAACGTCGCCACGACGGAGCGCCGATCCGTTCCCAAGGTGGTGTTCATGTCGATCGTGGCGCGAATCCTAACGACCGGAGCGCCCGCGGTCGCGCCCGCGTCCTCGTGATCACGTGAAGGCCGTTTCCGACGGCGCGGTCCGGTCCGGACCGGCCTCGCGCGTCGCGCGAGCGCGAGGACCCGCGCGCGCGGCGGTGCACGCCCCGCGCGCGCCGCGCGACGGGAATCGAGCCTCGCCCCGGCGTGGTCGCGGGCTACCATCGGCGCGCATGAAACCGGAAACCGCATCCGCGGGCGTCGCGGAGTTCACGTTCAAGGCCGTGTTCGTCGGCGTCGCGTTCGGGCTCCTCTTCGGCGCCGCGAACGCGTACCTCGGGCTCAAGTCCGGACTCACCGTCTCGACGTCGATCCCGATCGCGGTGTTGGCGGCCGCGGTCTTCAAGCTCCTGCCCAAGGGCGGCACGATCCTTGAGGCCAACATCTCGCAGACCGTCGGCAGCGCCTCGAGCTCGCTCGCGTCCGGCACGATCTTCACGATCCCCGCGCTGTTCATGTGGGGCGTCGTACCGCCCTTGTGGCAAGTCGCGATGCTGGCGTTCGCCGGCGGCTTGTTGGGCATCCTCGCGATGGTGCCGTTGCGTCGGCTCTTGATCGTGCAGGCCGACGCCGAGTTGCCCTACCCCGAGGGCCGTGCCTGCGCCGAAGTGTTGCGCACGACGCAGAAGGCCGCCGCGGCGGGCAAGTGGATCTTCGTCGGCATCGCCGTCGGCTTCGTGATCAAGATCGCGGTGTCGGGCGCGCACTGGCTGCCCGAGAACGTCTCGACGTCGCTCGGTTACGCGCCGAACGCGTCGCTCGCGATCGCGATCGCGCCCGCGTTGTTGGCCGTCGGGTACATCGTGGGATTCCGCTCGGCCACGGTCATGGTCGCGGGGGGATTCATCGCGTCGCTGGTGCTGTATCCGCTCGTGACCAAGGCTCACTTGGCCGGCGCGGCCGACGCCGGCAACGCCAGCATGACCGCGTTGGGTGCGGGCGCGGTGAAGAGCCGCTTCCTCGTGTTCTTGGGAGCGGGCGCGGTGGCCGCGGCGGGACTCGTCACGATCGCGCGCACGGCGCCGACGATGGTGCGCTCGTTCCGGTCGGTGGTCGCGGGCGTGCGCGGCGGCGCGGGAGCCGCCTCGACGGACGAGCGAGACCGCGACTTGCCGGCCACGCTCTTGTTGGTGGGCATCGTCGCGTTGTTCGCGGGGTTGGCGCTCGTGCCGGGACTGCTGGGCGTCGGCCTGTCGTTCGAGGGACGCCTCGCCGCGGCGTTGGGCGTCGTGATCTTCGGTCTCTTGTTCGTGCCCGTGTCGTCGCGGCTCGTCGGCGCGATCGGCGTTTCGTCGAACCCGACGTCGGCGATGGCGTTGATCACGTTGGCCGGGACCGCCGGCGTCTTCCTGTTGTTCGGTTGGACGGACTTGGGCGCGAAGGCCGCCGTGTTGACGGTGGGCACCGTCGTGTGCGTCGCCGCTTCGAAGGCCGGCGACATCTCGCAGGACCTCAAGACCGGCTGGCTCGTTGGCGGCAAACCCTACCTGCAGCAGTACGGTCAGTTGATCGCGGCGGCGTGCGCGTGCTGGGTCGTGGCCGGCGTCGTCATCGCGCTGGGGACCACGGGCGGAGGCTACGGCGAAGGCGGATTGCTCGCGCCGCAAGCGACGCTCATGAAGACCGTGATCGAAGCCGTGTTGGGCGGCGCACTGCCGTGGGACTTGCTCGCGATGGGCGGCGGCTTGTCGTTCGTCGGCACGCTCGTCGGTCTGCCGGCGCTTCCGTTCGCGTTGGGCATCTACTTGCCGCTCTCGACGTTGGCCTGCGTGTTCGTGGGCGGTTGCCTGCGACGCTACGTCGAGTCGCGCGACGCGACGAAGGTCGACGCGGAGTCGGGGATCCTGTGCGCGAGCGGTTTCGTCGCGGGCGAGGGGCTCGCGGGCGTCGGCATCGCGGGCTACGTCTACGCGCAGAACCTGGGGCGCTACAAGGAAGCCGAGCCGACGCACGTGCAAGTCGCGTTGGCGCTCGGCGCGCTCGCGCTCGCGGCGTTCGTGCTGTACCGATCGACGGTGCGACGCCGCGAGTGACGCGCGCCGCCAGGCATCGCGCCGTCGATGGAGACGCAGGGCGCGGCGAGCGCCACGTCATGTGAGGCGAGAGGTGTCGGGTCGCGCGACTCGGGAAGCGTCGGCCACGCGACGCGGGAGGCGCCAGTCGCGCGACGCGGGAGGCGCCGGTCACGCGACGCGAGAGGCGCGAGTCACGCGACGCGGGAGGCGCGAGTCACGCGACGCGGGAGGCGTCGGCCGTGATCTTGACGTACTCGCGCGCGGCGGCCAAGGATCCGCCGCGTTCGCGTCGCGCGAGCGCGATCGCGTCGAGCCGACGTCCGGCTCGGCACAGTTCGAGCACGCGCGCGTCGAGATCGGCCGGGATGGTCTTCGGGCTCGACACGACGCCTTCCGCGCGCGGCACCCACCGCGCGAGCACTTCCGACATGCGCGATTCGACGCGCTCGACGCGCACGACACCGGGCCGAGGCACTTGCACGGGGACGTGATCGAACCGCATCCGCGACGTCACGAAGAGGAACCTGCGCGGCGGTCCCTTGCGCGAGCGCTCGTGGTCGCAGCGCGCGGCGAGCTCGGCCGTGTCGACGCCGTCGAGCTCCAGGTCGATCCAACGCCGGGTCGGTCGCTCGACGTCCGAATCGGTGTCGACGCGTTCGGTCACGTCGCGAACACGCGACACGTCCGCGATCGGAATCCACGCGACCGTGGGACCGTCCTCGTCGAAGTGCGCGTTCAAGTACGAGCGCACGTTCACGTACACGCCGTCGCCCGCGACGCGCAACACCCAGTTGCTCGGAAGTCGCGCCGCGCGCGCCACGTCGAGAGCCAGCGAACACGCGCCGAGCCACGCGAGCCCGCACACGAGCGCAAAGGGCAGCGCGACGAGCCAAGGCAGGAGGCTCGACGCGTTCGAGACCTCGTGCCACACACGCGGTGCGAACCAAGCTCCCGCGCACGTGATCGCGGCGAACGCGACGACGGCCACGACCGGGACGACGCGCCCGTGACGGAACACGGTCTGCGGTGGTTCGAGGTCGAGGTCCGCGGCGCGGAGGAGCTTCACGCACACTCCATCGGACGTCGGAGCGCTCGGAATGGAGTGCCTCGACCGGAGCGCGGATGTCGGGCCGGAATGCGCTCCCGGAAGCCGTGATCGGGAGGGCGAGCCCGCGACCGGCATCGATTCGATGTAACCGTTCCGCGCGCCGTTCGTCGTGTGGGAGGAAGCGATTGGCCGACGTTCCGCGGTCTCGCTAGCCTCCCATGGTGCGCAAACCCGACCAACCCATCGTCGATCTGAAGTCACTGCGCCTGCCGGCGCAGCCCAAGGTCGTGGACGTGCGCGCGGCGTTCGATTGGAGCCCCCTCGGTCACGAGTACCTGCAAGTGTGGGTCGTCCTCGAGAACCTCTCGCCGGAACAGGAAGACGACGTTTCTTGGGCGGACCCTATCCGCGACGCCGTTCTCCAACACTTGCGTGATCGCGGGGACGAGCGTGTACCCGTCTTCTTCTTTCGATTGCCCTCGGAGCTCCGAGAGGGCGATCTGCCACCCACGTGAGTGCACGACTGCACGATCGACTGCTGGCACAAGCCAGGCACCTGTCCAGTGCCGAGGCACGCCGCCCGCGTCAAGCCAGCTTGCGTCGATCCATCAGTGCGACGTACTACGCACTCTTCCACTTCCTCGTGCACGAATGCACCGTGGCCTTCGTCGGCACGAGCCGTTCGACGCGCCCACTGCGCGAAGCGCTGTCACGGTCTTTCGACCACGGGACCATGAGAGACGTGGCGCTTCGCTTCTCGACAGGGCGCGGGTCGGTTCCACGAATCCTGCAGCATTGTCTGCCGCCCGAAGCTCGGGGACTGGACGACCTGGCGCTCGTCTCGAGCATGCTCTTGCGGCTGCAGGACCAGCGGCACTTGGCCGACTACGACTTGAGCGCCAGATTCACCCGTCGCGAAGCACTGCTCGCCGTACGGGACGCAGAGCAGGCGATGGCCGCATGGAGGAGGATCCGAAAGTCCGACGAGGCGCACGTGTTTCGCGTGGCCTTGGTGTCGTGGCGCGGACTGCGCGGGCGCTGACGCGTCGATCGCGTCGGTGTGCGCCCGCACATGCCCTCCTCACTGCAGGATCGGGAGCTCTTGGTGCGCCTTGATCGCCAGGCGTTGCGCCACGCGACCCGCGACGGCTTGGAAGCTCTTCGAGAGGGGGGACTCGGGCTCCGCCACCACGACCGGATCGCCGCCGTCGCCGCCCACGCGCACGATCGGATTCAGAGGAATGTGGCCGAGCACCGGGAAATTGTGGCGCTTGGCGAGTCGCTCGGCGCCGCCGCTGCCGAACACGTCGACGATCGTCTCGAAGCGACCGCTCGCGTCCGTGGCGACCTCGACGCGGCGCAGACCCGTTTCGAGCGTGACCTTCGTTCCCGCGCGCGCACCCTCGACGGTGCCCGTGATCGCGTAGCCGGCCATGTTCTCGACGATGCCCAGGATGTCGACGTTCACTTGGCGGAACATCGAGATCGCCTTGCCCACGTCGAACGTCGACACGGCTTGCGGCGTCGTGACGAGCACCGCGCCGGACAGCGGCACGATCTGCGCCAGGCTCAGCTGCGCGTCGCCGGTACCGGGCGGCATGTCGACCAACAGATAGTCGAGCGGGCCCCACACGACGTCGGACAAGAACTGTTCGATGAGCTTGTGCACCATCGGTCCACGCCACACGACGGGCTTCTCTTCCTCGAGCAGGTATCCGATCGACATCGTCTTGACGCCGTGGCGTTCCTTGGGGAGGAGGCGACCGTCCTTCGTCTCGGGCGCGCCGCGCAAGCCCATCATCATGGGGATGTCGGGGCCATAGACGTCGCAGTCGAGCAAGCCGACGCGCGCGCCGGTGCGCGCCAGCGCGCACGCCAGGTTGACCGACACGGTGCTCTTGCCGACGCCGCCCTTGCCGCTCGAGACGGCCAGGATGTGCTTGATGTCGGGCGCGATCTGGCGCGCGGGGCCCGACTGCTGCTTCACGACGGCCGTCATGTCGACGTTGGCCTTCTGGACGCCCGGGATCGCGAGCAACGCGTCCTCGGCCTGCTTCTTCAACTGGTCCTTCACCGGACACGCGGGCGTCGTCAAGTTGATCGTGACCTTGGCGATGCCGTCGCAGTAGCTGTGCTGCGTCACGAACCCGAGGCTGACGATGTCCTTGTGTAGGTCCGGATCGTGGACGGAGCGCAGGGCGTCGAGGAGTTGGTCCTTGGTGACTTCGGGCACGTGTGTCGCTCCAGTGAGATCGGGAGGCCGGGGGATCGAGAAACGGATCGCTCGGAAGGTCGCGGAATCGTCGGTCCGACGTCGCCGCCAAGGGGCATGGACAGGACTTCGCCGAGCCGTCGGTGGCCCCTCACTGTAGGACGCGCGGGTCGCGTGACAAGCCGCCTCGTCGAAAGCACGCGTGTCCGGATCCGCCGATCGACAGCGGCCCGCCGCGACCCCACAATCTCGGCCCGATGAACCCGGCACCCAACGCCCGAAAGCGCGCCGTCTGCTTGGTTTCCGGCGGCATGGACTCGGCCGTGAGCCTCGCGGAAGCGCGGGCCTTGGGCTTCGAGTGCACGACGCTGACCTTCGACTACGGCCAACGGCACCGCGTCGAGCTCGCGGCCGCGGAGCGCGTGGCGCGCTCGTTGGGCGCGCGGGATCGTCGCGTGGTGGCGCTCGACCTGCGCGCGATCGGCGGCTCGTCGTTGACGGACGAGATCGAGGTGCCCAAGGACCGCTCGCACGCGTCGATCGGCGTCGGTGTGCCGGCGACGTACGTGCCGGCGCGCAACACGGTGTTCCTCTCGGTCGCGTTGGGGCTCGCGGAAGCGACGGGCGCGAACGACCTCTTCCTGGGCGTCAACGCGCTCGACTACTCGGGCTATCCCGATTGCCGGCCCGAGTTCCTGCGCGCGTTCGAGGCGTTGGCGAGCGTCGCGACGGTCGCGGGCGCCGAGCACGGCGAACGGTTCCACGTGCACGCGCCGCTGCTCGAGCTGTCGAAGGCCGAAATCGTGCGCCGCGGGAGCGAGCTGGGCGTCGACTTCGCGCTGACGCACACGTGCTACGACCCGGTGGTGCGCGACGGCGGCACGAGTGGCGAGATCGTGCTCTCGTGCGGCCGTTGCGACGCGTGCCAACTGCGCTTGAAAGGCTTCGCCGAGGCCGGCGCGCGCGATCCCGTGCCGTACGCCGACTGAATCGGTGTTCCGTGCGCGGCGGACCTGTGCAAGCGAGCTTCCGTCTGTTCCACTGTTCGTCGCACGCGGAACGTTCGTTCCCTCCGATCCCGTCCTGCTCTCTCGCCCAAGGAGACTCGGATTGAAGCTCGCCGACACTGCCGTCCCGCTCGCGACGCTGCTCGCGCTCGCCAGCTGCCACACAACATCGACGTCGCCCGAACGGCGCGGCGATCCCAAGCCGCCCGCCGCTGAAGTTCGCGCCGAAGGGGAACCCGGTGCCGTCGCCGCGGCGGCCACGCGCCGCGCCCGCCGCAGCGAGGAAAGGCCTGCCGAAGACGAACGTGTCGAGGCCGCCCGAAAGCCGTTCGTCGAGCCGCTATTGCCGGTGAAAGGCCCGCTTCAGCTGCCGTTCGACCCCGCGGCGCCGCCCACGATGCTCGACCTCGTGCGCGCGTACGAACGCGTCACCGACATGCGATTCGTCTTGCGCACCGGGGCGACGGACGCCTTGAAGATGCTCCACGTCGGACTCGGTGGTCCACTCGACGTCGCTCCGGACGCCGTCCAGTCCACCTTCGAGTCGATGATCGCGAACCAAGGGTTGTTGCTGAGCGTCGTGCACAGCGGGGAACCCTTCCTGCTCTCGATCGACTCCAGTCAAACGGGCGATGGGTGTCTGCATCGATCCGTGCTCGTCGACGTGGAAGACCTGCCTCGACTGAAGGATCACCCCGCCTTGATGATCGGAACCGTGGCCGTGTTGGAGAACCTCGGCGGCGAGGAGGCCGTCGCGGCCGTTCGCAGGCTGGTCGCTTCGTCGGAAGTGCCTCCGTTGTTCGCGACGTACACGTCGCACGCCGTCTTCCTCTCCGGCCGCGCCAAGGACGTCACGTCCTGGGTGAGCTGGATGCGCTTGATGGACAGGGAACAGGCTCCGACGGAGTCCGCAACGACGGGAGGATCGCGATGAAGATCGTCGCCAGCCTCGTGCTCGTGACGTGCAGCTGCAGCACGCTGTCGTCCAAGGAGTCGCCGAACGAACGATTCGCGCAACGCCGGAACGGCCCTGGACTTCCTGTCGCGACCGAGCCGATGAAGGTCCGGTCCGAACCCAAGAAGACCGAGGCAACGTGTGCGGACCTGCTCGCGGAGGTGACACGTGTCACCGGTGCGCGCTTCGTCGTCGAGAAGGAACTGCGGTCCGGCCTGTCGTCGACCCCCTTGGGGCTCGCCACGGAACTCGACGTACCGGTCGAGAGCGTTTGGACCGTCGCGGAGGCGATCCTCGTCTCCCGTGGCTATCGGCTCGAGATCCTGTCTCGTGACCCGCTGCTGATCGACGTCATCGGTCCCTACAACCGCGGCAGTCGAGAGCGCCCGATGAATCGTGGCGTCTACGTTCC
>Ga0075163_10003769_pt1 | contig 20364 bp, 16 predicted proteins | sample JI1023141ADNA_FD_71478 | JGI IMG/M metagenome (GOLD analysis project Ga0075163, IMG submission 71478) | Wastewater effluent complex algal communities from Wisconsin, to seasonally profile nutrient transformation and Carbon sequestration -... | ecosystem: Engineered > WWTP > Effluent > Algae... | reverse complement strand
ACACGCGCAGCATACCCGACGCCGTGGTATCCTGCCCCGCGTGGCACGCACTCGCAAGCGATTCTGGGCCAAGACACTGACGCTCACCGCGGCCCTGCTGGCCGTGGTGTGGGTGGGGAGCATGAAGATGTCGCTGTGGGTGGACGTGTCGCCCAAACTCGAGTTCTGCGCGTTGAATGGTGCCTTGTTTGTCGTCTGGGATCAGCCGGACCGCCCGTTCGAGAATTGGGGTGTGTATCTCGACACCAGTACTCCTTGGGGTCCGATCGTGTGGAAGTTCAGAAAGTTCAGGCATTTCCCTGGAGTGACTTGGACCATCCCCCTCTGGCCCTTCGTCCTCCTGACGGGCGTGCCCGGGGTATGGATGCTCGTGAAGACGCGCAAACGCACGAACACCAACGCGTGCCCCGCGTGCGGCTACGACAGGACCGGCCTGCCACAATCCTCAACCGGCCCCGCCCCATGCCCGGAGTGCGGGAAGGGAGCGGGTTCGTTATGAACCTGCTCCGCAAGCGACCTGCTTTGACCTCATGCTTGGTGCTGTCCACGTTGGGGTGGATCGCGAGCTGGTGGACGTGGACCGAGTGGTATCGCCAACCCTACCTGCGGATCTGGTGTGCGTACGGCGAGGTCATGATCGGCTACCCCACCCATCCGCCCGAGGATGGGTTCCGAATGGAGTGGTGCACGTTCGACATCACATGGGTTCCGCGCTGGGACCGAGACTACGTGTCAGTTCCCTTATGGGTTGTGCCGGCGTGCTTCGGCGCAGCGACGCTCATCCTTGCCCGCAAGCACGCAAACCCAAACGCGTGCCCCGCGTGCGGCTACGACCGGACCGGCCTGCCCCAAACCACAACCGGCCCCGCCCCATGCCCGGAGTGCGGGAAGTGATGACGACGCGGTGAAAGGGTGGGCGAGTGCGTAGACGCCCGAACATCCCGCACCGTCCGGTCACACCGGGCCGTCGCACCACTCGACGCTCAAAGCAGCGTCGCATCGTGGCACCCAGAGAAGAGATCGAGTCGGGCCACCCGCCCGCCCGCCGGATACGATTGGGACGGGCCACCCGCCCAACACTCAACGGACGACTTGGCTTCGGGGAGACTCCGTCGGGCTCGTTAGCGACGCATCATTGGAACTCATGACTTCACATGTGATAACATTGCCACGACAGAGAGTCGTCCAAGCACGCAGGCTTCGAGCATTGGCGGCAGATGGACGCATCTTGATCACGCACATGGCCACGCCCTATTCCGGGCTACTCGTGATGGTCGGCTCAAGCGCTGTTCTAGTTGCCACAATGGCTGTCGTGTCCAATTCTCACGGGGCGTCGTTGGCCTTTGTGGGTAGCTTGGCGGCAACATGGTTGGTTTCTATGACTTTCTGTGTCGCCGTGTGGTTGTACCAACGACGGGCTCACCCTAGAGATGTCGTGTTGCTTACGATTGACTGTAGTCTAAAGATGTCGACGGAGACTAAGGCTAAGAATGGCAACGAATGCGGTTTGGGAAGTGCGTGCGTTGTAGTCTGTGATGGTCAATATCCCGGCTTTGACGGCTCTTCTCGATGGGACTTAGCGATCTGGTGCGTCGTCCGCTACGACAGCGGCCCGGCCGTTGTTGTTCCTGTGATAGCAGCAATCGGATCAAAAAATGCGCTTAGGCAGGCAGTGAGAGTCGTCGAGGCAGCCTGCAAGTACGCATTTCAAGTGTTAGATGGGCATTATGTCGTAGATGGTGAAGTCGTGTCAGTTACGCTTGAAGAGAGAATATGAATGTAGTGTTCAGCACCGCCGCCACTTGCGTTCCTGCCTAGGGCGGGTGGCCCGACTCTCCGAATCTGGGTGGCACCATGCGAGTCTTCGACGCGTGGTGTCTTTGGGGCTCTCCGGCGGGTGGCGTGGGTCGAGTCTCTTTCTGGGTGCCACGAGTCGGCTGCTTTGAGCCGACTCGTGCGGAGGCCACCAAGCGTCGCATGCCCTTCGTTTGCACCACGCACTCGCACTACTCGACCCTCAAGGCAGGGTCGAGTAGTGGCACCCGCAGAGAAGATCGAGTCGGGCCAACCGTCCCAGGTCCGACTCCGCGTGAGAGAAGTCCGACTTCGTGCCAGCAAGGTCCGATCTTCGTCCATCAAAGTCTGACTTTGGGCCAGCAAGGTCCGACTTTGCGTGGGGGAAGTCTGACTTCGTGCCAGCAAAGTCCGACTTTGCGTGAGAGAAGTCCGACTTTGTGACACAAAGGTCGGACTTTTTGCGGCGAAAGTTGCGCGGGGGTTGCGTTTGGGGCGTGGGAAGCGGGGTTGGGCGGTGCGGTTGGACGGTCCTGCGGCGGTCTGCTGGAGCCCAGCACAAAAATCTGCAACATTCCGTGGTCGCCGCGAAAGTCGCTCCTCGTGCTCGTCGATGCGAGTGTTATCGGCGGCCATGCGGGCACAATGCCCGTCATCCCTCACGAGGGTTGGGTCGCCGGGCGCTCCGCCGCGGTGCGGTTCTTGGCGAGTGATCGCCGGGTATGTTGGAGCGAAGGGACGAATGTGACATTCGTCCTTGGTCCGACAGCCTCCGCTTGCCGTGCGTGCCAACAGACGTGCTCGCGGGCCGTGGGGGTGCACTCGAAAGGAGTGTGACTTGTGAGCATCGTTCCTTCTTCAAACTTGGGCGGCATCATGTTCTTCGAGCAGCGACTCCCCGGGTGGGAGACCAACTACGCCGCGATCGGGCTTTTGGTTGGGGATGTCAGCGCGCTGACGTCCTTGACGGAGACGGCCCGCGCCGCCTACGACGCGCAGCAGAACGCGCTCAACGCCGCTCGCGCCGCGACGCAGATCGCCAACGACGCCGTGCGTGCGATGAAGGCGCTGGGCGCGATCGACATCTCGAAGATCAAGACGTACGCGGAGTCGTCCAACAACATCAACGTCTACTCGATTGCAGAACTGCCCGTTCCGGCAACGCCCTCCAGCGTGCCGCCCCCAGGTTTGTGCACCAACCTCAACGTGACGATCATGCCCACGGGGGCCCTCACGCTGAAGTGGAAGTGCGTGAACCCGGTCGGCGCTTCGGGGACGTCGTATGAAGTCGCTCGCCGCATCGGCGCGACCGGCTCGTTCGTCAACATCGGGTCCGGCGGCGGGAACAAGACGTTCGTCGACGACACGCTCCCCAGCGGCGCGTCCCCCGTCTTCTACCGCATCACCGGCATCCGCAGCACCGTCCGCGGCACCACCAACGAGTTCGTCGTGAACTTCGGTGTGGGCGGCGGCGGCGGTTTCACCGTCCAGAGCGTCAACGAGGTCACGCCGGTGCAGTTGGCGGCGTGACGCGGAGCGTCAAAGGGCCAAATCGCAAAGGGCCAAAGGGCCACATGAAGAGAAGAGCCCCGGTTCGCCGGGGCTTTCTTATTTGCACCTTTGCACCTTTGCCATTTGGCCATTTGCCCCTGTCACCCCCTCTCCCACTCTCCCTCTCACCCCCTCTCTTCACTCACGCCTCACGCCTTGCCCCTCGCCCCTTTCCCGGGAACCGACACCTTCCAGCACCCGAATAGGCTGTCGGCGGTTGGGGGGTGTCGGCCCGGGCATCCGGGGCTGGTTTGTGATACAGTCACCGTCCCCCGCCCTGCGGGTGGTCCGGAGCCCCGCTCCGGGAGGCCGTCCATGTGGCTCCGTCGCCATGTGGCCCATGAATCGGGTGGCCCTGTGTTCTGGTTTCCGGCAGTCCTTTACGCTCCTCAGTGAGCGGGTGGTGTGATCCATGAAGTGCAATGGCAAGTTCAGTGGCCGGGCGTTGGTGGTGGTGGCCGGGCTCGCGATCGGCGTGGTCCCCATGTTGGTCGGCTGCGACCGCAAGGACGCGACCCTCGAGTCCCTCAGCAACTCCGCCCGCACCCTCCACTCCTCCGGCAACGGCGGCGAGGCCTCTCGCAAGCAGTACACCGAGGTCAGCAACGCCATGGCCGAGGTCGCCAAGGGTGGCGATCGCGCCGCCGCGACCGCCTCGCTCATGATCTCCGTCTCGCAACTGGGCCTCACCGACGCGGAGTTCCAGAAGTATCTCACCAGCGAGAGCGACTGCCTCGCGCTTTCCCACCAGATCCGCTCGTCCCTCTCGCAGTACCTCTCCATGCACGAGGCCGCCAAGGGCGCCGACGCCTTCAGCGTCGCCGGTGAGATGGGACGCATCAATGGCGACCGCGCCACGAGCCAGGCCGCCCTCGACAAGGCCCGCACCGAGAAGGGCAAGGTCGACGGCGATCTCACCACGCTCAAGAGCGATGCCAAGAGCCGCCTCGACGCCGCGCAGGCGAAACTCGCCGAGGCCGCGAAGTTGACCGAGAATCTCGCCCGCATGTCCGCGACCGAGGCCGCCGTCGCGACGCAGAAGGCCCACGACATCAAGGTCCAGGCCGAGAGCGACCGCCGCGCCGGCCTCGAGCTGCAGGCGCAGGCCGCGACGCTCGAGCCCGTCTCCAGCGAGTGGGCCCTCAAGATCACGCAGCACGAGAACCTTCTCAAGAACCTCGCCGACAGCGAGAAGGCCCTGCAGGAGCAGGAGCGCCTCGCCAAGCAGTCCGCCGCCGACGCCCGCAGCGACGCCAAGAAGGCCGGCGATCGCGTCATCGAACTGACCGGTCAGTTGCAGACCCTGCGCTCGGGTGCGGTCGATGAATCCGCGACCAAGGCGCTCTCGACTCTCAAGAAGGCCCTCGACGCCTCACGCGAACTCGCCAAGCCCACCGGCAACGCCGGTCAGGCCGGCCTCGTCGCGGGCATGGCCCAGCAGGGGATCGGCGAGTTGCAGTGGGCCCGTGCCAAGGGGCACGAGGCGTACGCGTCCCTCCTCCAGCGCCTCACCACGGCCCAGCCCGCGCTCCCCGGTGCGGCGGACTATGCGAGCAAGGTCGAAGCCGCGCTCAAGGCCCAGACCGACGCGAGCGACGCCGCCAAGGCCGCCTTCGAGGACGCCCAGCGTGGCTTCGAGCGTGCGGCAAGCGCCTCCACCGGCCCCAGCAACGCGGCCGCGAAGGAACAGTTGAAGGCCCTCGCCGCCCGCTACGCGAAACTCTCGGGCAAGGCCAGCGACACCGCCGTTGATGCGGGCGCGGCGACCGAAGCCGCGGCGGCACCGGCTCCTGCTGCGGCTCCAGCCGCAACCGCTGGGGCTTCATATGACCCCGAACTCCGCAAGGCGATCGAGTCCAACCTCGCCATCGCCAAGAGCATGAAGAACCTCGACGACGCGATGAAGGCGAAGTTCGGCAAGGGGATGAATGAACTCATGGCCAACATGCCCGGCGGCGGGCAGGCAATGAGCGGCATGTCCGATGAGGCGATGACCAACGCGCTCGCCGCCGCAACCGTCGATGCGGCCACGGTCACCGTTAACGGCAGCGACGCCACCATCGAGATCACCGGCGCGCCCAAACTCACCGCCAAGAAGATGGGCGAAGCTTGGGTGGTCGTCCTCCCCGGCATGGAGGCGATGATGAACAATCCGCAAATGGCGGCCCAGGCCGGCATGATCGCCAAGTCCATGGGCGCCATCGGCAAGGTCGCCGACAATCTCGCCCAGGAAATCAAGGACGGCAAGCACGCCACGCCCGACACGGCCATGAAAGCCTTCATGGAAAAGATGATGCAGGCCTTGATGGGCGGCGGCGGTTAAGTCACAAAGGGCGGCGGCTGATCCGCAGCGGACTGTGCGTTTTCTAATCTTCCTTCACGCCTTCATGCGGGCACATCCATGACCGTCAGCGCTTCCACCGATGTTCCGGGCATCCCCGTGCTGCCCGAGGTGCCCATGCACCTCAACATGCCAAGCGATCCCGCGATCGGGCGCGTCGTCGCCACGAGGCGCTGCACCGCGAGCGAGAAGGCCGCCGGGTTCATTCGGCACGTCTCGATCGATATCACAGGATCACGCCTTGCCGGCAAGTTCAAGCCGGGCCAGGCGTTTGGTGTGCTGCCGCCGGGCGTTGATGCCAAGGGCCTACCCCACAAACTGCGCCTCTATTCGATCGCCTCCCCCACCACCGGCGAGGACGGCTCGGGCAACGTCATCGCGACGACCGTCAAGCGCCTCATCGACGAGAACACGCTCGACCACACGCTCTTCCTAGGCGTCGCATCCAACTTCCTGTGCGATCTGCAGGTTGGCGCAGAAGTGAAGGTCACGGGACCCAATGGCAAACGATTCCTTCTGCCTGCAGATACCAGCGCCCACGACTACGCCTTCTTCGCGACGGGCACTGGCATCGCGCCGTTCCGCGGGATGATCACGGACCTTCTGAAGGCCAACACCACCTCGCGCGTGACACTGGTCCTTGGTTCTCCCTACGCCACCGATCTGCCGTACCACGCGGAGTTTGTGGAGTTGACGAAGCAGCACGCGAACTTCACATACCTCCCCACAATCAGCCGCGAGACTCAAGCGAGCGGCAAGCGAGGCCTCTACGTCCAGGACCAGATCGCTCTGCAGCCCAAGGCTCTGGGCGAGATCCTGAACTCGACCCGTGGCCTGATCTACGTCTGCGGCATCGCGGGCATGGAACTGGGGATTTTCCAGGCCCTCGCCCGCACCTTGCCTGCCGAAAGTCGTCGCTTCTACCTCGATCTGGACCCGGACGCGGCGGGGAACATCGACGGCTGGACGCGCAAGATGATCCACAAGCAGGTCCGCCCGACAAGGCGGGTCTTCCTTGAGGTGTATTAGCAGGTTGGAAGGTCGGGTTGGGCTGGAATGGTTGGTATCGGTCGCCCGGCGGCCGCGTATGGTACAGGCCCGCCGCCACGCCCTTTGAAACGGCGGCAGGGAAATGTTCGTCGTACACTACTGGGCTTGGCCTCTGGGGCCGGGCGCGTTGATCGGACAGGCCACGGCAAGAGCGGAGCATCGACACGATGGGACACGGTGTGAAGAGCATGGTGCGAGCCTTGAGCCTGGCAGTGGTCCTTGGGCTGAGCAGCGGGAGCGCGATGGCGTTCCAGGCAGTCGGAGGCGTGGACAACGCCGTCGTCGGCGCGATTGCGCTCGGCGCGGATCAAAAGGCGGCCGTTGACAAGTTGGTGAACGACCACCTCTCGGGGTTGTCATCGGCGAAGGCGGTGGACGTGATGAAGTCCCGCCGGGCGATCCTCGAGCCGATGATGGTGCCGCAGGTCCAGATCGGCGTCGGGTATCGCGTGTATCTTACGAGCAAACTCGTTGAGCCCCTTCGACCTCTCGTTTCGGGCAAGTCCGAAGAGGGTGCGATCAACGCGCTCGTGATCTGTGGCGAACTGGCAACGCAGCAGAGCGTCGAACTGCTCCAACTGGGCATGAAGTCCACGCTCCCCGCGGTGCGCAAGGCCGCCGCGTATGGCATGCAGCGGACGTTCATGGCCCTCTCCAATCACCAAGCGGCGATGCTCCAGCCCATCGCCGATGGGATGATCACGACGATTCAGGACCAACTCAAGGTCGAGTCCGACACGCAGGTCGTCCTGGCGCTCGTGCAGGCGGGCCTCGAAGGCAGCAAACTGCGTGGCGTGAACGGACAGTTTAACCTCACCAACGCCGCGATCGAGGCGCTGTGCAAGGGGCTGAGCGCTCGCGTGTCACTCAAGGGTGACAAGGCCCTCGACAACGTCGAACTGCAGGCGTTGCTCAATGCGATGGGCGGCGCACGCGACACCGTCGGCGGACGCGGCGGCGTCAATGTTCCCAACAACGTCCACCTCGCCGCGGCGGAAGTTGCAGGCGTCGTCGTGGCCCATTCGCGACGCGTGATCGCCAAGAATGGCATCGAGTTCAGTGATGCAAGCGCCCGCGAAATCTATGGCTTGGCGTGCGATACCGCGGCGCGGCTCGCCGAGACGGCTGGTGAAAAACTGCAAACCGGCACCTCGTTCCCGAAGCTCAACCTGAGCGAGAGCCTCCGCAAAGGAAGCAAGTTGGGTGATGGCGAGTTCCTGAAGGGGTGCGAGGACGCACTCGCGCCGCTGTCCAAGGCTCCTTTCAACTTCAACGCCGCGATGTTCAAGTAACTCACGCGCGCGCGGGCTTGCACGAAGGGGGCACCATCCATGTGGAAGTTGCTCCTGCCATTGCTCGCGTTGCTGATGCTGCTCGGCGCGTCGGTCTTGTCCGATCGTCCACGCCCCAGGGCCGATTTCACGTTCGTGAATCGTGCCGACGTCACGACACTGGACTTCGCTCAGATGTCGTGGATGCAGGACCTGCGAGCCGCAAGGATTGTCTTTGAGGGTCTCACGCGGCACAATGTCCTCACGCAGGATTTCCGCGTGGATCCGGCCGTCGCGGAGCGGTGGGATGTTTCGGAAGACAAGCGGACCTACACGTTCCACCTGCGCGAGGGCGTGAAGTGGTCCAATGGCGAGCCCGTCACGAGCGAGGATTTCCGCTTCGCGTGGCGGCGCCTGCTCCTGCCCGAGTACGCCGCGGACTACACGGGCTTTTTTCTCACGATCAAGGGCGCACGCGAGTTTCTGCAATGGCGGACCAAGGCGCTCGCGGACCTTGCCCCCGCACTCTCTCGCGCGACGCGCGAAGAAGCGGCGCTTCTGAGCGACGCACTGTGGAAGGAAACGCTGAATCGCTACGACGAAACTGTCGGCGTCGTCGCGCCTGATTCACGTACGCTCGTCGTCACGCTCGAGCGGCCCGTGCCGTACTTTCTCGATCTGATGGCGTTCCCGGTCTTCTATCCGGTGTATCCGCCACTGGTGTCGGCCCATGAGTCGCTCAATGCCCGCACCGGGCAGATGGTGATCGATCCCTCGTGGACCAAAGCGCCCAAACTCATCGGCAATGGCGCGTTCGTGTTGACGGACTGGCGTTTTCAGCGCGAGATGCGCTTCGAGCGCAACCCGCACTACTGGGACCAGAAGAACATCCACGTCGATTCGATCTCGACGCCATCCATCGCGGACGAGAATGCGGCGGTGCTCGCGTTCCGCACCGGTGCCATCGACTGGGTCAGCGACGTGACGACGGGCTATCTGCCCGAGATGATTGAGCAGAAACTCGCGTTCCTTGGCGAACACAAAGACGAGGTCGACAAACTGCGAGCCGAAGGGTGGGACGAGCATGAGATCGCACGCCGCCTGCCCGCCGATCCTCGCAATCGCCTGCACATCGCGCCGGCCTTTGGGACGTACTTCTGGAACTTCAACTGCCTCCCCACGCTCCGCGATGGCAGGCCCAACCCGCTCGCCGACCCCCGCGTGCGTCGCGCACTCTCCCTCGCGGTTGACAAGCAAGGACTCGTCGATCAGGTCCGCCGTCGCCTCGAACGCCCGACGGGAACGCTGACGCCGCCGGGCTCGATCGCGGGGTATGAACCGCCCGCCGGGCTGAAGCGTGACCCGGTCGAGGCTCGCCGCCTGCTCGCGGAAGCGGGCTATCCGGGCGGCAAGGGGTTCATGACGATCGAGATGCTCTTCAACAAGGACGCGGGGCACGACCTTGTCGCGCAGTACCTTGCGAAGTGCTGGCGGGAAGAACTCGGTGTTTCCTGCACGTTCCGCGTGCTGGAACTGAGTATCGCGCGCGACGAGATCAAGAACGCGAACTACATCATGAGCCGGGGATCGTGGTTTGGCGACTTTGGCGATCCAGTCACGTTTCTCGAACTCAACCGCACGGGTGATGGCAATAACGACCGCAAGTACGCGAACCCGGCGTACGACGCTTTGCTCGACGCGGCGGCGGCTGAGACAGACGTCGCGAAGCGCTTCGATATCCTCACACGCGCCGAGACGATGGTTGTGGAAGATGAGTGCGCGCTTTTGCCGCTCTTCCACTACAACAACTTTTATCTCTTTGATGCGCACACAGTGACGGGGATCACCAGCCATCCGCGCACGGTGCAAACGCCACAGATCGTGGAGATGCTGGGCGACGGTAAGGGAGCCGAGGTGCCTCTGCGAATGGAGCAGAAGAAGCCGCGAGCCGCAGGCACGGGAGGGGCGCCATGATCCCGCTCATCCTGCGACGCTTGGCGCAACTGCCCTTGATCCTGGGCGTGATCTTCACGATCACGCTCGCGCTCGCGTGGGCGGTGCCCGGCAATCCCCTGGAAAATCCGGAACGTCGCCCGCCCCCCGAGATCGCGGCAGCGATGAAGCGCCAGTACAACCTCGACAGTTTCTGGCGGTTCTATGGGTCGTACCTCGACAGTGCGAGCGGCGTGAAGTTTGTGCGAGAGTCGCTCGACTCGCAGCCCAAGTCCGTCACCAATCAAGGCACCCGCTGGGTCTTTGACCTGGGCCCATCGTTGCGACACCGCGACCGGCGTGTCAACGAGATCATCGCGGACAGTTTGCCAGTTTCGATGACGCTGGGAGCGGCCGCGATCGTGTTCGCCCTCATCGTCGGCGTCGGGGCCGGCGTCCTTGGCGCGATCCGCCCCAACGGCGTGCTCGATGCGCTCACCCTCACGATCGCGCTCATCGGCATCAGTTTGCCCAGTTTCGTCATCGGGACGGTGCTCTTGCTGGTCTTCGCGGTATGGCTGGCGTGGCTGCCAGTGGGCGAATGGGGGACGCTGCGGTCTTTGATCCTGCCCGCGATTACCCTCGGCCTGCCCCCCGCCGCGTACATCGCGCGGCTGACGCGCCTGGGCATGATCGAGCAGTTGTCCATGGACTACATCCGCACCGCCCGGGCCAAGGGCGCACCCGAGCACGTCGTCGTCCTCCGCCACGCCCTCAAGAACGCGTTTCTACCTGTCCTTAGTTACCTGGGCCCGGCGACAGCCTTTGCCATGACCGGGTCCTTCGTGGTTGAGCGGGTCTTCAATGTCCCCGGGATGGGCAAGCATTTCGTCAACGGCGTGCAGAACAAGGACCTTTTTCTCATCATCGGGGTGGTGCTGGTCTTTGCCACGCTGCTCATCCTGATGAACCTCCTCGTGGATGTGCTGTACCGCTGGGTCGATCCGCGGATTGAGTAGCGCGGCGGTCGTGCCGGGCGGTTACACTATTGCGGAACGACCGATAGTGCAGTTAGGCCAGGAGGGCCGATCGATGACGCAAGGACCAGGCGGGCCACTCGCTCAACACATTGAAGATGACATCTTCCTGACGCCTCGCGTCTTGGACCAGCGCGCGTTCGAGGACCTCGCGGGCGCCTTGAAAGGAATCGTGCGCGACGCGGCGCAGCAGGGCGAAGCGCTCGTCGCGAGCACGGGCGATGTCAAACTCCTGGGGCAACAACTTAAGGACGCGACGCGGGAGTTGCAGCAGCGCGTGGACTCTGCGGTGCGCGTGGTGCCGACGCTCGACCAGCGCGTGGCGAAGGTCGAGCAGGCTCTGGATCGTGCCGAGTCCAGCCTCAACGCGAAGGAAGCCGTCGTCCGTGAACTGACGAGCAAGGAGATCTCGATCGACAAGGAGCGCCTCGCGCTCATGGTCGAGGAGCACTTGTCCGCGATCGTGAAGGACAAACTCGCGAGTTTCTCCGAGCGCCTCGTTTCCAAGGCCCTCGAAGCGGGGCCGATTGCGTCGCGCGAACTCGAGGCGACGATGCGGCGCCTTAAGGAGGTACACGACAAGGTGGGCACGGCGACGTCGGCTGCCGAGCAGCGCGTTACGTCCCTCAAGGCACAGGCCGACGCGACCGCCGCGAGCATCGTTTCTGGCGTGCAGGGAAAGGCCGAACAATTGATTTCGGAGGCCGAGGCACGTTCGGGCGCGATCGTGTCGCAGGCGCAGGGGCACGCGTCGGCGTTGTTTGCGGAAGCGCAGGCCAAGGTCGAGTCGATGCTTGCCTCGTTCGAGGATCACGCACAACAGATCGCGAGACAGGCCCACGAGCCGTTGGAGCAGATCCTGCGCACCGCCCCGGCTCGCATCGCCGAGTGCGAGGATCGAGCGGGTTTGATCGTCGCGGAACTCGAGCGTCGCCTCGAGCGGTTCAAGAACGCCGCGGGCGAGGCCGCGAAACTCGCGAATCCCGTGGAGACGGAACGGTTCATCACGACCGCGAACGAAACGACGAGTCGAGCGGCGACGACGCTCAATCGGCTGCACGAGGGCGTGGAGCAGGCCGAGGAGTTCTCACGCCAACTCGCGACCCTCTCTCAACAGGCGCAGACGGCCCGCGAGCACCTGACGAACGATGTGGACGTGCACGTCGGCGCGATCAACGCGATCGAGAAGCGCCTGGGAGAGATTGGCTCCAAGCAGGAAGCGCTGCGAACGATGCTCGAACAGGCACTCGCCAAGGCGCAGGAAGCGGACGCGACGATCGAAGAGCAGGCCGCCAAGTGTGCGCAAACGGTGGAGCAGGCCGCCCAGCCCGCGATGCAGCGGCTCGGGATGCAGGCCCAACAAGTTGGGGCCTGGCTGCAGAACCTACTCCAGCAGTCGGCGGATGTCGGGCATCGCCTCGAGCGCGTGATGAGCGAGGCGAGGGCGACGGCGTCGGGGAAGACGCCCGGGAAGCACTCGTAAGAACGATTGTGTTGTCACGATCGGGGCTGGAAGCACCGAACCCCGCAAGACAAGGCGAAGACGCTCGCGCTTCGGGCTCGTCAATGCAAATCGCTTCGAGGCTCAGCGATAGTCGCCGTCGTCCCAGGTGCGCACGTCGAGCAAGACTTCGGGCGTGATGAGTTTCGCGTGCCCGTCCATAAACATCGCGTTCGCACCCCGGCCGTGGCGTTTGGGCTCGGTGCGTCGCCAGAGCGTCGGGTCGCCGCCGGAGGTCGGCCCATTGATGTTCGTCACGCGGCGGAGGTCGTAGAAGATCGAGAGTTCAAGGTCGCTCTGGGCTGCCGAGAAGTAGTTGTTCGAGCGCAGCCCGCCCGGATCATCCGCGAAGCACGTGAGGTACAAAACGTCCGGCGTGCGTTGCAGCATCTGGAGGCGCACAGGCGGTTTGCACTCGTTCTCATCGGGAACGAGCGTGCCATTCGCGAGGCGCTGGCGGAAGCGCATCCCGTTGTTCACGTAGTGGATGTGTGCCCGTCCTTGAGGCGTGCAGGGTCGCGATAAAACTCGGAGTACTTGAAGCGATCGTTCTTGCCGCCCGTGTTGTCGGTCGTGCTGGCGGTGGTGTCCATGAAGGGGCGGAGGTTGAAGGCCCATGAGATGTTCCACTCCGCCCGCTCGGTACCGGGCGTCCACGAGCGGAACCACGCGGGATACTCGGGGATGCGTCCAGCGCTGTTGCGAGGGCGTGTGTCGCCCGCGCGCGGGATCGCCTCGCTGTTGCCCGATTCGCGCGGGATCCACTCCTTGTACTCGTTTGCGTACGCGTGCAGGGCGATGCCGATCTGGCGCTGGTTGCTCAGGCACTTGACCTGCCGCCCGGCTTCCCGCGCCTTGACCAGTGAAGGCAGCAAGATCCCGATGAGCAGCGCGATGATCGCGATGACCACCAGCAACTCGATCAGCGTAAACGCCCGACGCAGGCACAGCATGGTCCCAGTCTACACGAATCGGCCACGAGTTCAAAGTGCTTTCCGGGGCACGTCGAATGGGGCTTGGCGGCCCGGGCCGGTCAGCGTGCGGCTGCCAGGAGCCCGGTCATCACTTCCCGTACGCGATTGCCCGCTTCCTCGATCTGGGCGGCCGACACGTCCAGATGGCAGACCGCCCGGATTCGCTGGGGCGAGTTGGGCAGGATCAGCACGCCCTTGGCCTTCACGCGCTCGCAGACTTGTGCCGCCGTCAGCCCGGTCGCCTTATCGACCGCGACGAAGACCATGTTCGTTTCGGGCCCGCGCTCGCGCTGTTCGGGATCGATCGCGAGCCCGGGGCACTGTGCGAGGAGCGTCGCGAGACGGCGGGCATTGGCGTGGTCTTGTGTGAGGCGAGCGCGGTGGTTGTCCAGCGCGTACAACGCGGCCGCCGCGAGCACGCCCGATTGACGCATCTTTCCGCCGAACATCTTCACGAAACGATGCACGCGCGAGATCGTCGCTTTGTCTCCCGCGACGGCGGACCCCGCCGGGCACCCGAGCCCCTTGCTGAAGCAGCACGAGACAGTGTCGAAGTTCTTCGCGTAGTCCTTTGGCGCGAGTCCCGTGGCCGCACAGGCATTCCACAACCGCGCGCCATCCATGTGCACGCGCAGCCCGAGTTCACGCCCGCGCTTTGCGACGCGCTCCAACTGCTCGATCGGCCAGACCGACCCGCCGCCGCGGTTGTGCGTGTTCTCGATGATCAGCAACTTGCTGTGGGGCGAATGGATGTTGTCGGGCCGCATCGCGCCCTCGACATCGGCCACGTCGAAGATGCCACGATCACCTGCAAGTGGGCGGACCATGCACCCGGACAACGCTGCGGGGCTGCCGGTCTCATAATGGATGATGTGCCCGCCCTCATGGCAGATGATCTCATCGCCCGGCTCGGTCTGGGCGCGGATCGCGGCCTGGTTCGCCATCGTCCCCGTCGGCACGAAGCAGGCGGCTTCCTTCCCGAGCAACGCCGCGAACTTGTCTTGGAGCGCGATCACCGTCGGATCATCGCCCAGGACATCATCCCCTACCACCGCCTCGGCCATGACCCGGCGCATCTCTTGCGTCGGACGGCTCACGGTGTCGCTGCGAAGGTCAATAACGTTCGTCGAAGGTGCGGCGTTCATACGCAAGCGTACGACTCCCAATCGCTTTGCGAACGCGCGTTCTGCCATTCAAGCATCCTGTCATTCCGACACCCACTGCCACACCCGCTGTCCAACCGGGCAGCGTCCGCCCGTGTTCTTGGGTCACCAACGGGGCCCAGTAGCCATCCATGGGTCTGGCACGTTGGTTGCATTCCTGTCACTCGTGCCCCGACGTGGGGCGGAAACATGACAGAATCCCGGACGAGTCCGGGAAGAACAAGGGAGTTTGCAATGAACATCATCGCTCGTCGTGATCCTCGCAGTGTCTTTGGCGTCCCCGGCGTCGTGAGCCGCCTGTTCAATGAGCCGTTCTTCACGAACGACTTCTTACAGGAGATCGCGAATGCACCAGAACTGGGCGAAGGTGTGCTGCCCTTGGACATTTCGGAGAGCGAGAAGCACTTGATCGTGCGTGCATCGCTGCCCGGGTTCCGCACGGAGGACGTGGATGTCCAGGTGCACGATGGCGTGCTCACGATCAAGGCCACGCACACCGAGCAGGCCCAAGACACGGGCGAGAAGTTCCTGCGTCGCGAGCGTCGCAAGCGCTCACTCGAGCGACGCGTTGCACTGCCGACGGTTGTTGAGGGGGCGAACGTGGACGCGGCACTGAAGGATGGCGTGCTCACGCTCCGCCTCGCCAAGACGCCCGAGGCCCAGCCCAAGAAGATCGCGATTCGTCAGGCGTAATCGCCTGCAACACAATCTGCCCGCCGACTTGTGGTCGGCGGCCCCTGGCCGATCTCTCCACTCGGTCTTGGGACCACGTGAACCCGGCGCTCGGTGCGCCGGGTTCTCTGATTGGCACAGAGCGTCACGAAGTTCGCACGGCGGTCCGCACCTTCGCCCCCATGCGCTTGTAGAGCAGCACGAAGCCAAACGAGCCGAACGCCGCAAGAACGGTCGTGAACATGAAGACGTACCCCGCCGCGTCGGGGCCGAGGAGAATGGCCTTACCCGCATCGTCGGTGCCGATGACCATGTTCTTCATCCATGTGTAGAGAGCCACGGTTGCGAATGGAGCGAGCAGCCCGCGGAGGCCGTTGAGCGTGACGTGCGTCGCCATGTACTGCGAGGCTTGCGTCGGTGGCGCGAAGTCCACGTGCCCCAGGTTCCAGGCGATCGTTCCGCCGCCGTAGCCCACGCCCTGCAGGATGGCACCGGCGAAGAGCAGGGGCAAACTGTGCAGAGCGGCCCCGGTCGCGATCGTCGCGCCGGCAAGGACAAAGACCCAACTGTGGATCGCTCGGAAGCGCACCACGTGCGCGCGACCCAGCAGCCTGACCCACAGCGGAATCGTGAGGAACATCGTAACCGCCGGCAGCGAACTCGTGACGAGAATGCCCGCAAGGTACCCCACGCCGAACTGCTCTTTGAGCGTGATCGTCAGCATGGGCGCGAGCATGATGTTGGAGAACCCAAGCACGAACATCCAGAGCATGAACTCCGCGAAGTCTTTGTCCCGCTTCAAAACGCGCGTCACGATCAGGGGTCCGAGCCAGGGCGGGAGCGTGGACTGCTCGTCCTCACGCTCGCTCTTGAGGATCGCGTCATGCCGTCGCACGCGCATCCCGCGATAGAGCAGGAACGCGACGATGCCAAACCCAGCCGCCAGGGGCGCGACGGTCTGGATGTGCTTGGGATCACGATCGAGGAGCGATCCGAGCAAGATGCCCATTCCCGCGATCGTGAGCACCTGGATCCCCGAGAGTTTGCCAATCACCCTCGTCCGCACCTCGCGCCCGTAGTTCGCCTTCCAGATCGTGGGGCGGATCGTGATGATCCCTGACCACGAGATTCGTGCGATCAGCACCACGCCCACGAACATCCACAAGCCCAGTTGCGTGTCGGGCACGAACGCGATCAGGAGCACCATCGCCACGACCGCGAGTTGCAGGCCGTTCACGAGCGGCACTTTGGCCCGGCCATGCGCGATCTGCGTCCACATGAAACTGATGATGTTCGCGATCTCGGGCGAGGCCCCCACCACCGCGACGGCGAGGTTGAGCCATCGCGCCGGCACCGCTTCCGCGAACGTGTTCTTGGCAAAGACCGAGACGATTCCCCCCTCCACGCACGCGAGGGTCATGGCGAAGAAGAACGTGCTCGCCAGTTCAAGACGGTAACTCTTGCGCGTCATCGCCGGCATGGAAGACGGGTGGTACGACGTCACCGCGCCAGCAACCAGTCGCCCGGCGGCGGCGATCATGCCACCCGAAGCACTCGGCGGAACATGGGTCGCCACTGAACCACTTTTCTCATCACGCTGCCCCGCCGCCATCCTTGGTTCACCCTTCCGCACTCAGTCCGATTTCGCCCCGAGACACTCCTTTGTCCACACGAGCATAGTGACGCACCCGAACACGCGATAAGCACCGCCCTTGCGACCCCGTTCCGGCGGTTGTCGGCCGCATGAACGCAATTTATTTTCTTGCGACGCGCTGCAGTTGGCCATCGATGCGCGGCGTGTTCTGCCTGGCGGAGCGCAACCGCTTTCTCCTCCGCCTCTTGTGGAATCACGCCGCCCGATGTCCTTGGTCCCGAACGATGCCGCGCGACGACCACTCACGCGCCCTGAGAGCAACGAACGTTGCGTCTGCGTCGGTTTCTGACTTGCACGACGCGGGGCGGTTGGTATTTTGATTGCGGCGCAGATCGCAGACTACGAGTTCTATCGAACACCACACTTGGTCCGCGCCGAACGAACCGTTGGCACAAAGGCGCTGGTCCGCACGTGTGAACAACTCACACTGGGACTCAAGGGCTTCGACTACATGTCGCGAAGCCACCTTCGCGGGATTCCTTGTCCGGGGGCTTTGTTCTCTCGATTCAGGTTCAGATGCGTCGCGAATGGGCGCACGCACTTGCTCGTCGTATCCGTCACTTTCTCAAGGGGATCGAATCATGGCTCGTACTCATGTCGTTCGCGCGTTCGCCCTCGCCGCCATCCTCGCCGTCTGCGCCGGGCAAGCCGTCGCCGCTCCGCTGGGCACAGAGTTCACCTATCAGGCGGAAGTCGTCGAAAGCGGCGCACTCGCCACAGGTCCGGTCGATCTGCGATTCCGCCTGTATGACGCCGCGATCGGCGGCGCACGCGTGGACGCGATCGGCGCCTTCGGCGTCGAGCGAGCAGGCACCGCACTCGTGAACGGGCGATTCACAACCACTTTGGACTTCGGCGCCAATCCGTACGGCGGCGATGCACGCTGGCTCGAAATCGACGTGCGCCCCGCGGGCGGCGGCGCGTACACCACTCTCGTCCCTCGCCAACTCCTGTCGGCCGCGCCGTATGCTCGCTTCGCGCCCAATGCCGCCAATGCCCTGAACGCGACGAACGCGGTGAATGCCGTGAACGCCACCAACGCGACGAATGCGACGAACGCCGCGACCGCCAACAACGCCCTGAACCTCGGCGGCAACGCGCCCTCGTTCTACACCAATGCCAGCAACATCAGCAGCGGCACGCTCTCTGACGCACGTCTCTCCACCAACGTTGCGCTTCTCAATCTTGCGCAGACTTTCTCTGCCGCCAAGGCCTTCACCGCGACCGCCGCCTTCAACAACGCCAACCCGTTCACGGTCACCAGCACCAACCTCATCACGAACCTGAACGCCGACCTGCTCGATGGGCAGACCGGCGCGTTCTATCAGAACGCCGGGAACATCACCCTGGGCACTATCAACGATGCCCGCCTTTCTGCCAACGTCGCCCTGCGCAACGCCACCAACAACTTCTCCACCCTCAACACCTTCGACGGCGGACCCAACGCCAGCCTTGTTTCTGGCACCGGTGATATCCAGGTTGGTCCGAGCGGGAGCCAGAATCTCGGCATCGACGAGAACGAGATTCAAGCGCGCAACGGCGCCGGTGGACCCGGACAACTGATCTTGAATAATTAGGGCGGCAATGTCTTCATCGGCAACGCCGGAACTTCGCTCGTCGGAATTGGTACGGTTTCCCCTGAGCGCTTCTTCCACGTGTTCGGCGGCTCCGCTGGCACCGTGACCTCCAACGCCGGCTCCCTTGCCGTTTTCGAGAATAGCGCCAACGCCTACATCTCCCTCCTCACCCCATCCGCCAACGAGTCGGGCATCCTCTTCGGCACGCCGACAAATGCACAGGAAGGCGGCATCATCTACGGCAACTCCGCCGTCGGCAACGGAATGCAGTTCCGCACCAACGGCAACGTCACCCGCATGACGCTCACCAGCGTCGGCGACCTCATCATCAATGACGACACGTCCTCCATCCAGTTCCCCGCGACGGTGTCGCCCAACGACGCGATGATCCACATGTTCGCGAGCGGCACGGGAAACTCGATGCGAACCGTCATCGGCCACTCCCCTGCGTTCGACGAATGGGGCATGGCCTACAACGACGGGACCGACACATTCTCCTTCTCCACGACTCACGCCGGCCCACCGTCGCTCGCCGTTGACATGATCAATCGGCGCGTTGGCGTCGGCACACTGACCCCCGCCACGCTCATCAATCTCGTCGGCGGCCCGGACGTGACCGTTGCCAACGGCTCCGGCTCTCTCCAGATCGGTGCCAGCACCGGCACCAACCTTGGCGTCGATACCAACGAGATCCAGGTCCGCAACGGTCTCGGTGCCGCCTCCACCATGTTCATGAACTTCCAAGGGGGCAACGTCATCATCGGCGGAGCGGGGGTCTCCAACGTCGGCGTCGGGACCGCCGCGCCGGAACGCCTCTTGCACGTCTTTGGTGGCTCCGCGGGTATCGTCACTTCCAACGCCAACTCGCTCGCTGTTTTCGAAGATAACGTCAACGGCTACATCAACCTGCTCACTCCCGCAACCCTCGAGTCGGGCATCCTCTTTGGCAATCCCGGCAACAACGCCGACGGCGGCATTGTCTACGTTGGCAGCATCGACGAGATGCAGTTCCGCACCAACGGCAATATCACCCGCATGGTCCTCCAAGGCGACGGTCGCGTTGGCATCGGCGACATCAGCCCCGACGCCGCACTCGACGTCACCATCGCCAATCAGCAGGTCGGCGAGTTCGACCGCACCGGCAGCGATGGCGTGATGATCCAGTTCCAACAGGCAGGCATCGTAGAAGGTTCGATCAGCGTCACCGGCACCACCGTGTCGTACAACTCGTTCACCGGCTCGCACCTCGCGGTCACCGATGAGAAGATCGAACGCGGCGAACTCGTCTCGTTCACCGGCGAGAACAAGGAATACCACGGCCTGCCCGGACACGAGCCGCTCTACGGCGTGAAACGCACCGCCAAGGCAAATGACCCGGCCGTCCTCGGCGCCTACCTCGGCATCCTCGAAACTCAGCAGCCCTTCGGCCTGTCCAATCCCTATCAGATCATGGCCGTCGGCAACGGCGACATGTGGGTTATCGACACCGGAACGAACCTCGAACCGGGTGACTATCTCATCTCTTCGGACGTGCCAGGCTGTGCCATGAAGGATGATTCTGTCAAATACCCCATCGGACACGTTGTGGCCAAGGCCGCCCAGAAGGTAGACTGGAGCAAGGTCGAACCAGGCACCGATGGCGTGCGTCGCGCCAAGGTCTCCGTCCTGTTCGGTGCCTTCGCTCGCACCACCGCCGCAACTCTTCCCCAAGACCAGATGGCAACCCTCATCGTTCTTCAGCAGCAACAGATCCAGGAACTCGAAGCACGACTCAAGGCCCTTGAAGCCGCCCGCTGATCACTCCCACCCCTTCATCACTCCAAGACTCGTCCCGAAGCGCAACTCAA
>Ga0075163_10003768_pt1 | contig 20367 bp, 16 predicted proteins | sample JI1023141ADNA_FD_71478 | JGI IMG/M metagenome (GOLD analysis project Ga0075163, IMG submission 71478) | Wastewater effluent complex algal communities from Wisconsin, to seasonally profile nutrient transformation and Carbon sequestration -... | ecosystem: Engineered > WWTP > Effluent > Algae... | reverse complement strand
GGCCCGTGCACGCGGGCCACGGCGCTGGCCCCCGGGCGGTCGAAGCGGGCGCGGAAGCCACGCTCGAGCGTCATCACCTCGCGCAGGCGCAGCGGCTCGAGCGCGCCGTCCGCGAGCTCTCCGACGAACCACGCGCCGCTGCTCCAGCCGGCGGAGGCGCCGTCGAAGGCGAGCCAGTCCGCCGGGGGTGCGAGCACGGTCCGGGCCCTCGGCGGGTCGGCGCCGGCGACGAGGAAGATCGTGCCGGCGTGGATGCCGGGTCTCAGCCGCTTGTGCCGGTCGGGCGGCGGGTCGGTGGCGGGCGGCGAAAGGTCGATGGTCGTGCCCGGCTCGCGTGCGAGCCAGCCGGCGGCGGCCTCGAGGGGGGTGCGCGTCGGCGCGACGTTGGGCCGAAGCTCGACGGTCGTGTCGAGGTCGCGGGGAGTGGGCTGGCCGTCCTCCGCGAGCCACCCGAGCGCGGCGATGTCGATGGGCAGCCGGGCCTGCTCGCCGTCGGCGATCACGCGGGCGACGTGGAGGGGTGTCCCGGGCGCGGGCAGGACGGTCGCGGACAGGCGCAGGCGGTCGCCGTCGGCGGCCGCGGTGAGGGCCATGTGCCAGCTCTGGCCGTCCGACCAGGCGACAACGTCGCCGTGCTTGACGCCGTGGCCGCGCTCGATGTGGACGAGGCCGTCGCCCTGGAGGTGCGGGGCCCGGGCGCCCTTGCAGCCGAGCGACAGCCGGCACTCGGCGAGCGGCCAGGCCTCGCGCGGGGCGCCTGCCGGCGCGAACCGGCCGTGCTCGAGCCAGCCGATGGTGGTGGCGAGGCCGACGCCGGTGGCGACCTGCTCGACGACCACCACATCGCCGATCGCCGCGTCCTCACCCTCGGGGAGCTCCCAGGTCATGTCGCGCACGTCGGCGAGCGCGCGCGAACGGTTCCAGCCCGCCAGGCGCAGACCGTCGAGCTCGGGCGAGAGCTCGATCGCCTCGAGGCTCTCGAACACGACGGGGTCGCCCTGCGCCGGGGCGTGGCCGACCTGTAGGGCGCCGGCCGCCAGCCGCCCCGGAGCCCGGGCGAGCACGGCGATCGGCGTGCTCGCGGACGCGGGCGGGTTGGGGTCGTAGTCCAGCATCGCTACCAGGCGCCGCATGCTCTCCCACTGGGTCGCGGTCTCGATGTAGTGCTCGTTGGCGTAGGCGTCGATGTGGCCGGCGAGCACGTGGCAAGCGCGGGCGAACGTACGGGCCAGCTCCCAGCCGATGTCGCCGGGTTCGGCCTCGTAGCGGGCGACCGCCCGGGCTTGCGCTGCGCCGGGCGCATCGGCCTCGGTTTGCAGGTCGGCGTCGTCCTGGATCGGCGTCCAGGTGTCGGCGAAGCGGGTCGTGAGCTCGGTCCGCAGCTGCTCGAGGAAGACGGCCGCGTTGGCGTCGACGTAGTCGATACGCCGACGGCCGGCCCGGTTCCAGCGGGTGTGGTCGCTCATCCGGTCCGTCCTCCGCCGAGCAGGAGCTGGTAACTGTCGCAGACGGCGATCTCGAGCTCGGCCAGGCGGATCTCGCCGGCCACGGACTGATCGGCGTAGCGATCGCCGGCGCGTTTGAACGGCGCAGGGACCACGTCCTCGACGCCGTCGAGGCCCATGATCAGCTCGATGAGGTCGCTCGTGTGGACGCTCTGCCCGAAGTCGAAGCGGCCGCGCTCGAAGAACCCGCCGGGGGCCGTCGACAGCGCCTGGCGGACGGCCAGGTCGATCTCCGAGCGGAAGTAGCGCGGCCCGACCCGAACCCGGAAGCTGATCTCTAGCGGGACGTAGTCGGGCTCGCACAGCTCGACCTCGTGGCCGATCATGCGCAGGCCCTCGACGTACTGCTCGAGCAGCCCGCGGATCGTCGGGCGGCTGGCGAGCGCGGGCTGCCGCAGCCCGAGCCGGGCGTGGAACGCCGTGAGCTCGGCCCGCAGCCGCGGCCCGGGGACCAGCACGCCGGCTCCGGCCGCGTCGCCGAGGACCTGGTCGAGGGGCGACTCCAGGTGGACCACCACGGCGACGCGGATCCGGGTCCAGCTGCCGGTCCACAGCGCCTGCGCCCGGGCGCGATGGACGAGCGGGTGGCGCTCGAGCAGGCGGGCGTAGTCGTCGCGGCAGACCATGCGCTGCTGCTGGTGGATGCTGCGGGGGCCGGCGCGGCGGGCGGCCTCCATGCGTCCGGGCTCCTCCGCCCACAGCCGCTCGAGCTCGGCGATTTTCAGGCGCACGGTCTGGGCCGTGGCCGGGCCGGGTCCGAGGATGCCGGCCTCGCGCACCGCGTCGTAGCCGATGAAGCCGAGCAGCCGACGGACCGACTCGGGGCGCCGCGCCGTCGCTAGCACGTGCTCGGCGGCGACGCGGTCGGCCTTGTCGGAGATCTGGTCGAGGACCGCGGCGAGCACCTCGACGAGCGCGACCTCGATGTCCGAGCTGGTCCAGCGCCGGCGCTGGGGGAAGCGGGCGGCGAGCTCCTCGAGCATGAACCGGCGGAAGCCCTCGAAGTCGCGCAGCTGCCAGTCGAAGTCGTCGCCGATCCGCGGCAGCGTGGCGGGCAGGGTCACCTCGCGCCGGGCCCGCTCGCCGTCCGGGAAGCACAGCTTCGGGGTCGGGGTGTCAGCCACGCGTCACCCCCGCGGTGCCGGCGACGGTCAGCCGGTGGCGCTCGTCGAGGCCGAGGGCGGCGAGCGTGTAGCTGACCTCGATGACCAGGGCGGCGTCCTGGTCATCATCGAAGCCGAGCTCGACGCGCACGGTCTTGGGGTCGACCTCGCCCTGGAGTGCCTCGGTCAGCGCCGCCAGCAGCCGCTTCTGGGTGAGGGCCCACACCGGCGAGCGTTGCGGCTCGAACACCAGCGAGCGCAGGCCGGCCCCGTACTCGGGGCGGAACACGCGCTCGCCCGGGTCGGTGAACAGGATCTGTTCGATCTGCTCGCGCACGTGGGCCGCGCGGTCGGAGGTCCGGGGACCGGCGGGGCCGACCCGGAAGGGGAAGCTCATGTAGGAGGGTCGTGGTGCGCGTGCCATGCTCTTGCTCCCCGGGCTCAGGCGATGTCCACGGCGGTGCCCGTGATCGTCACGCCGCTCGCCTCCATCGCCAGCTTGTTGCCGCTGGCGTCCTCGACGGCGACGCCGCTCGCCTCCATCGCCAGCTTGTTGCCGCTGGCATCCTCGACGGCGACACCGCTGGTCGCCATCGCCAGCTTGTTGCCGTTGGCGTCCTCGATGGCGACGCCGCTCGAGTCCATGATCAGCTTGTTGCCGTTGGTGTCCTCGATCGTGATGCCGCTCGAGTCCATGCGGACGGCGTTGCCGTGCTTGTCGGTGATTACGAGCGCCTCGTTCTCGGCGTCGAGCGTGACGCTGCCGCCGGACTGGTCCGCGAGCAGGACGGTGCCCGCGGGGTCGATCTCCAGCTTGGCCCCGCCGGCGTGGCGGATCGCTACGGCCTCCTCGTCGTCGACGTCGACGAGCTCGATCTGATGACCCTTGGGCGTCCGCAGCGTGCGTCGCCCGGGCTCGGGGACCGCGCTGGCGGGCGGCCACATGCACCCGCTCCAGATCGGGCGATCGATGTCACCCTCCTCGAACTCGACCCAGACCATGTCGTCCGGCTCGGGCAGCAGGTACAGGCCATGGCCGGCGGCGCCGCCGAAAGGGACGCATGGCAGGGCCCAGTCGCTCACCTCCAGGCCGTAGACCGACGGGACGCGCAGCTTGAGCCGGCCCCGGAGGTCCGGGTCCACGTTTTCGGCGACGAACCCGCGGTACTTGCCCCACCGCCGGCGCGCGACCTCGCGGGCCAGCTGCTCGATGAGCCGCTCGTGCTCAGTCATCCGAGGGCTCCGTCGCCTGTGGCGTTGCGCACGAGCTTGAAGCGCTGGCGGTAGCCGTTCGCGGTGAAGGAGTGGCGGACGGCGTCGACGTACCAGATCCCGCCGTAGGTCTGGCCGACGCCGTCGACCGGCACGAGCTCGTAGGTGCGGAGGACGTGGCCGTACAATGCGCCGTCGAGCTCGCCCTCGGCGCGCAGCTTCCACGAGAGCTCGTTGGCGCGGGCGCGGGCGGCCGCGGCGATCTCGGCCTCCGTGCCGCCGCTCGGCCGGAGGATCGTCTCGTGCGGCGGCAGGCCCCGATCGTTGCTGCTGGCCGGCGCCTCGCCGAGCTCGTCTTGGTCCGGCTCGAACAGCAGCGCCTCGCCCTCGACGCCGCCCTGGGCGGGCCGATGCACGCGGACCGCGTCGGGCTGGTGGCCGTCGAATTCGACGGCGATGTCGATGCAGTTGGTCCGTGGACCGGCCTGGACCAGGATCGGCGGCCGCGTCTCGCCAGCGAGCTTCGGCGGGCCGAAGTGGACCTTGCCCTCGCGCACGTAGAACTCGAACCCGTTGGCGTCGGCGCGCTCGCGGAGGAAGGCCGCGGCGGTGCCGGACTGGACCAGCGTCTCGTTGGTCAGCCCGTCCACGCAGCCCGCGTCGAGGGTGAGCACCGAGACCTCGCTGGCGATCTCGGCCACGACCTGCTTGTCGGTCCGCGGGGCCTCGCTGGTCGAGCGCAGCTTGACGACTGCCTGGCGATCGAGGAGCAGGCTCTCGTCCTGGGCCCGGACCTCGACCTCGGACCCGGACTTGCCCGTGGGGTAGCGGACGCGCACCTGCTTGACGAACCCGGTGAACACGGGCTCGCGGAGGTTGCCGAACCGCGCCTCCACGGTGAGCCGGCTCCACGGGCGCATGGCGGGGTGATCCTGGACCTGCCAGCCGCCGTGCTCGTCGCGGACGCTGGTGAAGCGGAGGGTGCAGAGGTCGGCCTGACCGCGGTTGCACTCGACCACGACCTCCTCGAGCTGGTCGTGCAGCTCGGCGAGCTCCTTGCCCTCGATCGCCACCACGCACTCGGCCGGCTCGCGCGGGGCCTCGTCCAGCAGTCCGGCGAGGCTCATGACCCGGCCCCCTCGGCGCGGGGGATGGCGAGGATCTTCCCGGCCCAGTCGTCGAGCGAGAGCTCGCCGGCGTCGAGCAGCTCGGGGTTGGCGTCGAGGATCCGCCACCACATGTGCTGGTCGCGGTAGTAACGCATGGCCAGCAGGTCGAGGCGATCGCCGGCCGCGAGCACATGCTCGATGACGCCGTCGATCCTCGGGACGTCGCGGGGTCGAATGCCGCGAAACCCGGGCTCGCGGGCGGTGAAGGGCTGGCAGTCGCGGTAGCGTGAGCGCTTGTCGAGCATGGGCGGCTCCGGTCAAAGCAGGCTGCCCACGGCGTGGGCGACGGTCTGGGCGGTGTTGATCGCGGCGCCGACGATCTGGCGGGCCACCTCGACCTGATAAAAGGGGTTCGGGCTCTCGATGACCTGCATGCTCAGGGTCGCCATGGCCCGGTAGGGCAGCAGCGACGGCAAGTGGGCCTGCTCCTCGATCGTCAGGCTGGTCAGGAACACCGGCAGGATGTGCGTGCCCCACACGAACAGCAGCACCGAGGGCGACTCTTCGGCGGCGAAGGCCCGCTTGCTGCCGGCGCCGAGGGCCGCCAGCGTCTGGAAGCCGGCGGGGGACTGGGACTTGGGCTCGACCATCGCGCGCAGCGTGTCGATCTGCGGCTTGACGCCCATGCTCGCGGCGATCGGATCGCCGTCGTTCATACGATCGGTGGCGTCGAGCAGGATGCGGAGCTCGAACGTCTCGGGCTTGACCGTGACGCCGCGCGCGGCCCGGGGCGTCTCGGTCGGGCTGGTGAACCCGCCGCCGCCGCGGCTGCCGGGCAGCTCGCCAGCGTCGATCGTCATCGTCCGCGTCCGCGTCAGCGTGCTGGGGTTGAACTCGAACCACAGCACCAGCGGCGGGATCGCCAGCGCGTACTCGATCAGCATGCCGCGCATCGGCTCAGCCACGCGGCCCTCCCCTGCCCGGCCCGGCGAGCTCGTCGACGATGGCCGCCGAGATCGCCGCGGCCAGCTCGTGATCACTCGCCCCGGCCGGGACGACGAGACCGCGGAGCTCGAGCCGCTCCCGGGAGCCGAGCCCGGGCGGCAGCATGGCGGCGAGCCGCTCGCCGACGAGCCGCGCAACGGCCGAGCCGCGCTCGCCGTGGCCAGCCGGGAGGTGCAGGCGCAGCCTCCCGATCTCGATGTCGGGCCCGGATCGCCTCATCGACCGCCCTCCCGGTCGAGGTGGACGGCGAGCGGCCCGAGCCGCTCGCCCCGCAGCTCCCGGCCGTCCTTGCCGAGCTCGACCCACACCGCCCGCGCGAGCGCGGGGAGGTCGATGGGACGGCCCGCGTCCATCGCTAGCACCGCGGCATACAGGCAGGCGTTGCGGATCTGGGCGCCGGTCAGCCGCACCGCGCCGGCGAGCAGCGCCACGTCCACGTCTGCGGCGACGGGCGCGGCCGGCGGCATATACCGCGACCACAGGGCGGCGCGCGCCGCCGCGTCGGGCAGCGGGAACTCGAGGACGAGGTGGAGCCGGCGGGCGAACGCCGGGTCGAGGTGCTCGCGCATGTTGGTGGTCAGGATCGCCGGGCCTCGGTGCAACTCGAGCCGCGACAGCAGGTGGCCGACCTCCATGTTGGCGTAGCGGTCGCGGGCCTCGCGGATCTGCCCGCGCTTGCCGAACAGCGCGTCGGCCTCGTCGAAAAGCAGCACCATCTCGCGGCCAGCGGTCGCCTCGAACAGCCGGTTGATGTTCTTCTCGGTCTCGCCGAGCCACTTGCTGACCAGCAGGCCGAGGTCGACGCGATAGAGGCGCCAGCCGAGCATGCCGGCGATCACGGTCGCGGCGAACGTCTTGCCGGTGCCCGAGGGTCCGGCCATCAACGCCACCGGGCCGCCGCCGGGCGGCGCCCCCCACTCCGTGTCGACGCGATCGCGGAGCCGGATCATCGCCACGAACTCCCGCAGCGCCTGCTTGTGGTGAGCTGGCACGATCAACGCGTCGAGGCCGACGCCGGGCGGGACCGGCAGCTCGGTCGCCCCCGGCGGGGCCTCGGGCGTCTGCGTCAGGCCGAGCAGCAGCGCGCGGGCCCGGGCCGTTGGGCGCAGCGGCTCGAACGGGGCCCAGTCGCCGTGGACCTCGACCAGGCCGTGGCGTTGCAGCGGAGCGTTGGCGTCGAGGCGGCGATGCAGCTCGCTCGACTCGGCACCATCGAGGGCGAGCAGCTCGCGGATCAACGCGGGGCTCGGGTAGGGGCTCGCGGAGTTTTGCAGCCCCTGGAACGCCCAGCCGAGGGTGGGTTCGGCGTCCGGGGCGAGGGCGCAGACCAGGATGTCCTGGTCCAGGGCCTGGAGGTCGTGGCCGCCCGCGAGGGCCCGCCACGAGACGCCGTCCCGGAGCCGTGCGACCGTCGACTGGCTGTCCGCCAGACCGCGGTGCAGCGCCTCCGGGAGCGACTCGCCGCGGCGCAGGTGACCGGCGCAGCGGACCAACAGACCGACGCGCTCCCACTCGGCGCGCAGATCGTCGCCCGCGTTTGGCGCCCGTGCAGGTGGGCTGTCGACGAGCGTCCCGGCGCCGATCATCGGTGGACCTCGTCGTACAGGATCACCATGACCGGGTCGCTCGCGTTGCCCGGATCGTCGGCGGGCTCGGCCCACACCAGGGCCTGACCGGCGACGGCGAGCGGCAGCTCGACCTCGTGGACGGACGTCTCCTCGACGAGCGTCCACGGCGCGCTGCTCGGGCCGTCGGTCCAGCCCGCGGTGCGGTCGCCCAGCAGGCGCCAGCGGAGGATCACCCGCTCGCCGACGCGCCCGTGGAGCTGAAGCGTGAGCGTGGCGGGGCGCTCGACGAGGGGGACCGACAGCGCGTACGCCGGACCGTCGGGGTGGACCAGCACGAGCCGCGGCGTCCACCGTCGCGGCGGCCCGAGGCGCTCACGCGGGCCGACGTCGGCCCGCGTACGCGCGACCCGGGGCCGCCGGTCGACCGGGGTGGCCAGCGGGATCGGGACGAGCGCGAGCTCGTAGGCGGCCGACGGCCGGTAGCCGACCTCGACGCCCAGCATCGACCAGATCTGGTTGATCTCCTGGATCGACAGACCGAGCGGCACGATCTGCACCGCCGCGACCTCGTCGCCAGCCCCGGGCAGCGGGAGCGACGGGTGCTGATGTAGCACGCGCATGGCCTCGCCCAGCAGGTGGAGGTCGTTCTGGCCGGCGCTGCCCGCGTCCTCGCCGATGCTGTTCTTGCTGGCGAACGCGGTGAGCAGGCAGTGAGCGCGCACGTAGAACGGCTCGTCGGGCCGCGTCGCCGACGGGTAGGCGCCGGGTTCGAAGCGATAGAAGAACACGTTGAGGGCGTGCGTGGACCCCTGATCGCCGAGTGCGGCCAGCTCCCTGGCCTGTCGCGGCGTGCCGATCAGCACGTCGCCGACGTCGACGCCGTCGATGTGCTCGGCGAGCAGCGTGCGTAGGCCGGATGCGAGCAGGGACAGCGAGGAACCGGCGAACATGGCTAGAACCTCCGCAGGAAGCGGCGGCCGAGGTCACTCGACCATGGCGCCGGATCGCGTCGAGCCGGGACGGGGGTCGCCGCGCCCGGCGCGGAGCGGGCGGCCTCCACGAAGACCTCGATGGTCCCGATCTGAACGACCGGAGCTGGCTCGGGCGGGCGGCGAACCGGGAGGCGCCCGCCGTCGTCAGGCACGCGGACGCGAGGGTACGGGTCGGCCGCCCGCAATGGGGTCGGGGCGGGAGGCGGTGACGGGTGGGCCCCACGCGGCGAGGGGTCCCGCTCGGGTCCCGCGACCCGCGAAGCCCGGGCGGTGTCCACCGCGTCCGGGCTACTAGCGACGCGACGCACCGGGGGGGGCGCGGCGGGTTCGTGGCCCGGCGTCGCCGACGATGCAGCCGCGAGGGATAGCGATCGCGGCGGAGCATCGATCGTCGCCTCATCACGTGCGTCGTGGTGACCAGGCGCGGCAGGTGCGACCGCGCGGGGGTGCGGGGCGCCGCGGACCGGCTTGCCTCGCGATGCATCGACCCGCGGGGGCGACTGTGCGGCGAGCCACACGCGGCTGGCATCGGCGACCTCGGCACCGCGAGGCGCGCCGAAGTCGGACGCGACACGCACCTCATTCGACGATGCGGTGAGATCCGGTGCAGCCTGCGGCGGAGCCGCGGTGCGGGCGCCGGGAGGCGTTAAAGGCGCGAGGGAGCCCGCAGCGAGCGTCGGCGCTGCGGCGCCGATGGACGTCGAAGCCACAGCGGGCGCACCCGCAGACGTCACACCGGCGGTCGTCGAGTCGGTGGGGCCGGTCAACGTCGGCGCTGCAACGGACGCTCTGCGGGCCGTCGAGCCGACGGTGCTGGTCGTCGGTGCTGCGAGGGACGCCGCGGAGAGCGTCGAGCCGGTGTCGGTCGTCGGCGCTGCAGAGGAAGCTCCGGGGTTCGATGAGTCGGCGGCGCCGGTCGACGTCGGCGCTGCGAGGGATGCACGCGGGGTCGTCGAGTCGGCGACGCCAGTCGACGTCGACGCCGCAGCGGACGCCGCGGAGAGCGTCGACGAGAGCGACGTCGGCGGGGACGATGTCGGAGTCACGACGGGCGTATCGCCATTCGTCGCGGTGACCGCCGTTGCCTGGATGGTGGCGGTCGGTGCAACCGTCCCGGCGTCCTCGATCCTCGGCGCGAGGCCCACCCGGGCCGTGCCAGTCGCGACGGCGTGTCCTTCGGGAAGGTGCAGCACCTCGGCCGGGGCTGCAGAGGTCGGCCCTGCGTCGACCCGCCGATCCGCGAGCCCGGGGTTCTCCAGCCACCGGCTCGTCGGTGGATCGCTCGACGTCGATGTGTGGCCGCGCGGACCGCCGACGCGATCCGAGGGGAACGTTACCCCTCGTTCTGACACCGTCCGCGTGGGCTCCTCCACGGGCCAGGGAGACCCGATCGACGGCTGCATGGATCTGCCGGTCACGACGCCGTGCGCGTGGCCCGGCACCGGACGTCGCGCCTGTCGGATCAGCCCGAGCGCGAACTTCATGGCGACGCCTCGCCGGCCACGCCTCGATCGCGATCGATGAGCCCCAGGTAGCGTCGCCGGCGTTCACGGGTGAGTCGAAGAATCTCCCCCTCGGTCCAGTGATAGGCCATGGCGAGCGCGTGGATGTCTTCGAACAGCGCGTCGTCGGGGGTGTGGCCCAGCAGCTCGAGCGGATCCAGCTCGATCTCCCGCGCCGCGCCGCAGCCGGGGCACGCGGTCGCGATGCGTGTGGCGATCCCCGGACACAGCTCGTCGAGCGCATCGTCGATCCGCTCGAGCGCCGCCGGCGACAGTCCGTCGAGCTCCCCGGCGGTCGGCGGCCGGCCGTCGATCGTCGCCACGCAGCGCCGCAGCAACGCCCGCGCGGTCGTGTGTTCGTCGACCGCGAGCGTGGCGCCCGAGGCGACGACATCCTCGCCGCGCGGCGCCTCGACCACCAGCGTGGTGCCGTCGACCGCGAGCGTGCACCGCGGGTAGCCCGGGCCCGCCTCGCTCACCGGGAGCTCGCCGAGATCGAGGCCCACGTCGAGCAGCTCGTCGCACGCGTCGCAGCGCACGGAGAGCCAGCGCTGGCGCCCGCGCAGCGCAGCGGCCAGACGCACGAGCAGGTATTCGCAGTCGCCCGGGCACAGTCGGGCGGCCAGGGGCGGTGGCGGCCTCGCATCGCCCAGGCGCTGGACGGCGATGGCGAGCACCTGCTCAATCCTCGCCGTCCGGCTGTCGCCGCCGACGCGGGCCAGGGCGAGCTCGAGTCGGCCGGTGATCGGTCGCAGCCGACCCTGACGCACGCGGGCTCCCTCGTGCATGAAGCCGCCGGGCAGCACGAACTCGAGCTCGCTCACGGCCTCACACATCTCAGGTCTCCGTCGGCTCGGCCACGGCGCTGTCTCGCTCCCAGCCCTCGTGCTCGAGCTTGATCGTCTGAATGCCGACGGTGGTACCCGAGCCGGCGTCGAGGGCCGGAAGGGCCTGATACTCGGATACCCACGCGCGGTAGACCTTGTAGGAGATCGCGATCTTGCCCTGGAGGTTAAGCACATTGACGACGATATCCTTGCGGAACGACTTGAGGGTCACGCCGGCGTCGCCCTGGATCGTGTTGACGAGGTTGGCCCACGATTCGAACACCGGGTCGTGGGTCAGGCCCTGTTCGAGGGTGATGGCGTCGTACTTGGTCAGACCGGGCAGCCTGCGCTCGTGGCTGGGATCGCCGGCATTTCGCCAGCCGGCCGCCTCGGTGGTCTTTTTGAGGGCGCCCATCTTGCGCAGCCCGGCCACGGACTTGCCGTCGATGAGCACCTGGAATTTGAAGGTCCGGTAGGGGTCGTGACGATGGGCATTGATGGGGAAGGTGGGTGCGGCCATTGTTCGGACTCCTTCACTGCTTGGCGACCTTCTGCTGGATACGGACGATCACGAATTCCGCCGGCTTGAGCGGGGCGAATCCCACGACCACGATGACCTGACCTCGATCGATGTCGTCCTGCGTCATGGTGTCGCCGAGGCCGCAGCGGACGAAATACGCGTCGTTGGCCGTCCCGCCCTGGAATGCGCCGGAGCGGAACAGCCCGTTCATGAAGGAGCCGATGTTGGTGCGGAGCGACGACCACAGCGGCTCGTCGTTGGGTTCGAACACGGCCCATTGAATGGCGTTGTAGATGCTCTGCTCGATCATGATCGCCGTGCGCCGGACGGGCACGTACCGCCATTCGGGGTCGGCCCGGGTCGCCAGCGTGCGGGTGCCCCAGATCACGCAACCGTAGCCGGGCATCGCCCGCAGGCAATTGACCCCCCGCGGGTTGAGCTCGTCCTGCTCGCTGTCGTCGATGGTGTACTCGAGCTTGGCCACACCGAGCAGTGCCGTCTCGACCCCAGCGGGTGCCTTCCACACCCCGCGCCGACCGTCGATCTTGGCGTACATCCCGGCCGCGAAGGCGCTCGGGGCGACCTTCAGCGTGCGCTCGGCGCCCGGGTTGCGCTCGGCGTTGTAGGCCGGGTTGGCGACCTCGACCCAGGGGTAGTAGAGCACGGCGTAATTCGAGGTCGACAGCCCCAAACCGTCGACGACCACGCCGTCCTTGAGCTCTTTGCTCGGGGGCGGATCGATCAGTACCATGCGGCTCTTGACCTTGGTAGCGTGGGCGATCGCCTCTTCAATGATCGGTTTGCCTGCGGCGTCCCATGCCTGCCCGGGGAGGCAGACGATGCTGATCTCGCGGTTCTTCTCCAGCACTGCGAGGGCCGCCTTGTAGGCCGCCGGGTCCGGCACGTTGCCGTCGTCGCCGCCGGACAGCTGCATCCCGTCCCTCAATACATCCGGCAGCGACCCGCGGACGTAGCTCTTGATCTGGATCGTCTTCGATTCGAGGTTGACCCGATGAAGGAAGCAATTGGGGTCGTTCTCGTCCGCCAGCCCCTTGAAGCTCTCGAGCTCGCGCCAGTCCTTGGCCATGCCGCGCCCGATCCTCATCGTCGCCGTCGGCTGCGTCTCCGGTTTGAACTCCAGCTTGACCACAAGGTCGTTGCCCCACGCTCCTTCGTCGATCGCCTCGACCTTGAGACGGGCGGTGTCGGTCGTGTCCTTTTCACTTTCACTGGTCGCAGCGGCCTTGTGAGCGGTGGACGCCTCGACCAGGCGCACGATGTACGTCGCGCCGCCGCCGTTGAGGAAGTACGCTTGGAGGGCGAGGCCCATCTCCATGTGCTCGCTCGTACCGTCCTTGGCCGGCGCGAGCCCGCCGAACATGCGGTCGTAGTCGTCCCACTTCGACAGCCGCGTCGGTGCGTTGAGCGGCCCCTTCGCCGTGTAGCCGAGGAACACGGCGGTGGACGTCGCCACGGCCTCGATGGGCCGGCTGCCGCTTGGGATCTCCTCTACATAGACTCCGGGGTGCAAGTACGCTGGCATGGTTCCTCACTGGTGAGCGGCCGGGGGCAGAGATGAACGAGGTCTTATTCGGTCCGCACAGGTAGAAAATCTTAACCCATCTATACCACCGAATTATAATAGGGCAAGACTCGCTCCAGAAATCGTCATAAACCCGTTGAAAGCTATAATATTGGAAACGACGTTTCGGCACGGCGTTGCCAAAGCTCGGTCCTTGCCTCTCGTTATCAGGAAGCCGACTCGACGCGGTTCTTTGGCACCACGAGGTCCACAAACGCTTCGGGCGTCCCGCGGAATACGTTGCAATCGACCTTCCCGGTCAGCCCCGGCACCTGGCCCGTGTGACTGTATTGCCAGAAGAGGAAGTCGGACCACGGTGACGGAAGCCTGGGCGTCGCCCTCTGGACGGAGGCGACCCACAGGCCGAACTCGGCGAGATCGAGCGGGTTGCCGATCTCTTTCCAGAACATCCGCCCGGTGTAGATGACGGGCCGGATGCCGAGTCGAGCCTCGACGCCGTCGAGCCACGCGCGCGCGGCCAGGATGTAGGCGGCGCGGTCCGCCGCCGTTTTCAACGGCTTGCCGTACGTGTCCCACTCGAGGTCGACTGCTGGGGGGAGGGTGCCGGGGCCGTACGGGCGTCCGTCGTCGAACATACCGAGGAACGCGGCCACCTGTGCCTCCACAGGCGACTTCTCGTGGAAGCGGAAGAAGTGGTAGCCGCCGCACACAAGCCCGGCCTGGCGTGCACCGTCCCAGTGGCTGGCCGCGCGGCTGTCGCGGGTGCGGCTGTATGACACGCGAATGTACGCGAATCTCCGCCCAGAGGCAGCGACCTTCGGCCAGTCCACCGTCTTCTGGTACGCGGACACGTCGATCCCCTCGGGGCAGGAGGGGTCGAGCGGCGCCCGCTCCTGCTCGTCCGCGATGACTTCGTCGTCGATCGGCCCGGCGGGACGACCATCCTTGTATGGATCGGGGTCGAGGTCTTCTGTTACGCTGTTGTCGGGTTGTTCGAGCATACTCGTGGTCTCTTCTTCCTCTGTTGCGAGAGGAGGTGGCGGCGTTCAGCCATCCGTGACGATTTCCAGGGAAAAGTCACACATCGTGGCTCCCTCGCCCGCGACGTCGAGCGCCCAGACGCCCAACGCGTCGGCGCCGGAGAATATGGAGAGCCCCGGAGTCGAGAGCGGCGTGTAGACGGCCGAGATGCGCGTGCCGGCGCCGCCCTTGCGATCATGCAGGACGACACGCTGGCCCGTCGGAGCGGTCAAACCGACCGTCAGCTTGTCGGGGACCCCTGCGACGTCGACTCGCACCCGCACATCGCGGACGAGCCCCGCCTCGGCGACCGTCACCTCGAAGACCTCGGGCTCGTCCGCCAAGCCCCGTTCCCGCGGACTCGCCTGCCGTCGACTTCGGGCCTTCGCCGGGTGCTCCGGGTCCTCCACGAGTCCGCCGCGGATCGTGCGGGGCGACCCCGCCGAGGGGTCGAGCCGCATAGCGAGGGCCCAGCGCGCCAGCTTGCCGACGTCGCCGGCCTCGAGGTCGCTCACGCGGAGGACCCACGGACCGTTGGCCTGCCGACCGGCGAACACCGCCAGCGCGGGCGCGTTGGCCGCAGTGAGCGTGACCTTGAGGTCGTGGGCATCCATGCCCTCGCGGTCGCAGAGGACCGCGCGGTGCCCCTCGGGACCGACGAGCTCCACGCGCAGGTCACCGATATACGAATGGACGATGTCCAGCGTCACTGCGAGATCCGCGATCTGCCCGGCACGTGTAATCGAGATCGTGTGCGCGATACCGCCGCCGTCTGCGTCGGGGATCGCCCGATCCGGATAGGCCTCCTCATGGATCTCGCCGCCGGACGCGTGCTCCCCGGACACGAACGCGATGACATCGCCCTGGACGAGCACGTTCGACAGGAGCATCCCAGACTCGGTGCCGTCCCACTGGTTCGACGAGGGCTTGGTCACGTGCGACAGTGCGACACCGTCCTTCGTGCCGAACAAGTCGCCCTCGTCGCCCATCTGCAGGCTGGTCTCGAGGTCGCGATGCCCGTCGGCCTGGAGGAGGCCGCACTGGGCGTGTCGATCGGCTGTGCCGACGCCCCACTCGTTCGAACCGAGGATATCGCAGTGAAAGACGGCGAGGCCACTCGCCGGCAGGTGACGATCGTACCCGACTCGCACGCGGTTCTCGACCAGGAAGTACTCGTTCGTGCGGGCCGTCTTGTGGCGATACACCGTGTCGTAGGTCCCGTGCTTCGCCTCGTACCGACCGTGGGTCTGCAGGTCCACGACCTTCGGGCACCACTCGACCAGGTCGCGGAGATACGCGCACACGGCCGCGGGCGTGCGCCCATCGTCGAGGTGGTTTCCGGCGCTCATCAGGCAGTAGGTCCCGAGCCCGGCGCTCTTCTCGAAGTCACCGTCGCGGGAGCCATAATCGTAGAGGTCCGGCCAGCGGCACAGCATGTGCCCGGCCTCGTGGCAGAACGTGCCGATCACGAGTCGCGCGGCTGATCGTCCGAGCGCCGTGATCTGGTAGAAATTGGTCTGCACGCCATCGATCGTGATATTCACGACATGGTTGTGCGGCCACAGCTCCCCCACGTATTGCGTGTCGCCGGCGTAGAGGAAGGACAACGCGTCGATCATCCCCTCGCTGCGCGAGTCGTAGCACTTCAGATCGACCCCTTGCTGGACGGCAGCCCGCAGCGCCTCCTCGACCAGCAGTGTCTTCGTATAGTATTGTCGGTCCTTGCTCAGCTTGATCGGACCCACAACGTCGTTCGTGAAATCAAGCGTGCCGGACGACATCGTGAGGAAGTAGTCCCGCACCGAGCCATGGTTCCCGTGCCTCGCGTAACCGGGGTCGTTGAGCATCGCCGCAACCTCGGCGGAGGTGACGGCGGCAGCCACGTCCTGAAATTCGACGATGATTGCCAGACCTCGGATCTTACCACTGCTCACCCGCCGACCGTAGAGCAGGCCCTTGCACGGCCCCAGGGTCCGCTCGCCCCGGCGGGGCCGCGGGAACCCCCTGCTCCGCTGCCCTTGCTCGAACCGCTCGCCTCGGACCTCCGACGACTCCTTGAGGTGACGGCGAACGCCAGTCGGCGGCTTCTCCGTCGCGGGCACGCCCGTCGACACGAACTCCCCCCCCAACAACTCGGCGTAGCAGAAGGTGCCCCGCGCATCGTCTCGCACGACAGTGTAACCCGCGATCGTCTCATAACGTGCATAGAACTCATCGCCGAAGACGACGAGCTCGATTTCCGGGCCCTTCTCCTGCGCAAGCGTGACGGTCTGACCAAAGATGGCTCCCATAAAACCTCATTCCGCCTGCGGAAGCAGGGCTCAAAAGCTAAGCATCGGAAGGTCCGACGATGGTTGTGTCTGCAACGATATAAGCAAGAGCCATGCCGGTTGCGAAGGCTAGTAATCTTAAGGGAGCATCAATCACACTGGTGCATGCCTTGCGCATTGGGGTGCGCGGCTCTTTTGGATTTCCCGACTGAAAATGGTGGTAGTCTGCGAGCACAGTTCAGGCGCTCGTTCTCGCAGAACGGCGTTCCACGGAGCCATCGGCTCTAACTGATACACCAGAATCGCGCAAATCGCGCACGTGACCGTGTTCCAAATCTAAAAGAGCCGCACCCTGCGCATTCGTGCAGGTCCTGCACTCATGACGACGATCGCTAAGCCCTCCTGGAATGGGAAGGCATCATCGCCTCCTAGCGACCCGCGCTGCGTGCACGGAATGCATGGCAACGCAGGCTTCCGCGGCCGTCCGCGGCGTGGGTCCTGACAGGCCCACGGATCCGCCTGGCACGCGCCTTGCTCTCCAGTTCCGCAGAGCCACGACGTATGAGCACCATCTTCCTCAGCTATCGACGGGACGACAGCGCCGGCTTCGCCGGGCGCCTGATGGACAGCCCGAAGGAGCACTTCCCCGAGGCGGATATCTTCCGCGACATTGAGGGGATCGAGGCCGGCGAGGACTTCATCGTGGCGATCAACAAGTCGGTCGGCTCGTGCGAGGTGCTGCTGGCGCTGATCGGCCCCAACTGGCTCGACGTGAAGGACGACAAGGGCCGCCGCCGCCGGCTCGACTTGCCGCAAGATTGGGTGCGCAACGAGATCCTCGTGGCGGGCGCGCACATGCCGGGCACGGACGACCTGCCGGATGACCGCAAGGCGCTCACCCGACACAACGCCTACGAGATGTCGGAGAAGCGCTGGGAGTACGACGTCGATCAGCTCGCCGGCGTACTCGCCGGCTCCTACGGGGCCTACTTCAGCTTCAACGGGACCAGCGCGATCATCAACCTCCGGTTACCTGGCGGGGACGCCACCGTGCTCGGTCAGTGGGCCTCCGCATGAACCCGACCACCGCCGAGGACGAAACCGTCTGGGTCCCGCCGATCCGCGTCGACCTGGCGTGGTTCGAGCCCGTGCCCGGCCTCGTGCCCGGGCACCTGCGGCCGCTCGTGCTCGGGCTCTACGACCTGCTGCGCCGCGACGTGCCCGCGGCTCACCCGCGGCCGGCCGGCGCGGCGACCCCGAACGACCCGCACGGCCTGGCGCTGCGCTCCGGCGTCGACATCCCGCTGCTGCTCGGACGTCCGCTCGCCGACATCCTCCGCGACGTCGTCGAACGCCCCGCGACGGACACCGTCCACGTCGTCGTCGTGCTCCTCGACGAGGGGCCGTTCCAGGGCGACGGCCGGGCGTTCACCGCGGCCCTGCAGGCGCTGACGAACCACGTCGCCGTCGCTCCGAGCGACCGGGTCGTGCTGTTGCCGGTGGTCCTGCACCCGAACTGGCTCGACTTCCCGTGGCGCACCCCGATCCTCGACAGGACCGCGGCGGAGGCCCGCGACGCCGCCGCCGTCGCGCGCGCGGTCGCCGTCGAGGTCGTGACGCGAGGCCTCGAGCCGGCCGCGCCCGGCGGTACGCGGGTCTCGCTGTTCATCAGCCGCACCACCGTCGACGGCGCGGTCGCGGACGCGGCCTCGCGGCGGATCCGCCAGGCGCTCGCCGCCGACGCCGCCCTCGCCGACCTGTTCGACGTCCGCACCGAGTCGTCCGATCGGCTCGCCGAGGCGCTCCGCCAAGCCGGCGAGCGGGCCATGCTGCTCGTGCTGCACACCGATCATTACGGGGATTCGCCGCGCTGCGAGGAGGAGGTGCTGATCGCCAAGCAGCGCGGCCTCCCGGTGGTCAGCGCCTCGCTGCTCGGTCAGGAGGAGCGAAGATCGCCGCCCTACGGCGCCAACATGCTCGGCGTGGTCTGGCGAGACGGCGCCGAGCAGACCACGCTCGACCAGCTGCTGCGGGTCTGGCTGCATCACCTCCACTTTCGCCTCCGCGGCCGCGCGGTGGCTCGCCTCGCCGGACTCGCCGTGGAGCCGCTGCTGCTCACCCGCTCGCCCGAGCTCCTCGACTTCGCGCTCGGCGTGATACCCGGCGACCGCGGATCGCTCGTGCTGTATCCCGATCCTCCGCTGCCCACGGTCGAGACCGGCGTCCTCCAGCGCGCCTATCCGCGGGTCCGCCTGGTCACGCCGACGACCCTCGCGGGCTGCCTGATGCGGCCCGGACACCCCATCCCGGCGCTCGCCGGGGTCCAGGTGTCCCTGTCGCTGTCAGCCAGCCCGGACGTACCCGAGGCCGGCCGAACCAGCGCCCTCTCCGGGCTCACGACGCTGCACGTCGACGAGGTCATCGCCCACCTGACGCTCTGCCTGGTCCGCGCGGGCGTCCGCCTGGCCTACGGCGGCCACCTGAGGCGCGGCGGCTACACCGAGGCGCTGCGGGCCCTGATCCGCGCCCACAACCAGCTCGGCCTGCCGCCGGCGGAGTCGCTCCGCAACTATGTGGCGGCCTATCTCAAGGACCAGGTCGAGATCGGCTGCGACACGCCGCCCGAGTGGATCGGCGACGACATCGCCGCCGTCGACGACGCCGGCCGCGCCCTGCAGCTCGGCCGCATGCGCGCGCGCATGGCCGCCGACGGCGACGCCCTCGTGGCGATGGGCGGCAAGACCACGCCGCGCGGCCCAAACCACCCGGACGGCTACGTGGGGCGGTTCCCCGGCATCCTCGAGGAGGCCTGGCGCACCTTGCATGCGCACCGACCGCTGTTCGTGATCGGCGGCTTCGGCGGCGCGGCGCGGTGGATCGCGGACTTGCTGCTGGGCCGTCCGCCGGCCGACCCGGCGCTGCTCGACGAAGCCTGGCTGCGCGCCGGCAACCCCGACTACGCCGCGCTCTGCGAGGCGCTCGACGTCCACCCCGCGCGCTGCGCCGACGACCCCGCGTCGCTCGCCGCGCTGCTCGCGGGGATCCGCGAGCACGGCGCGCCGCTGCGGGCCGGCGGCGAGGACGTGCTGTGGACCAACGGCCTGTCGCTCGCCGACAACCGGCGCCTGTTCGACTCGCAGAGCGTCGAGGAGATCGCACACCTCGTCATGAAAGGGCTGCTGCGCCGGGAGGCCGAGCGCACCAAGCGGCGCGCCTCGGATCCGGACGCCAAACCCACCGTCCGCCTCTACCACGGATACACCGCCGACGCGCCCGGCGTCGGCGCCTACGCCATGGCCGCGATCTCCGGGACCGCGCTCGCCGGCGACGAGCTCCACCTCGACGAGCGCATGGGCGGGAGCATCGGCGTCCGTCTGGCGCGCGCCCGACTCGCGGCGGTCGAGCTGCTCCCCGCGTCCGGGCAACGGCTCGCCGGGGACTGGCTGTGCGTCGCAGTGATGCCGCCGCCGGCCGACGGCGACGCCGCGGCCAGCCTCGCCGCGGCCGCGCGCGACCTCCTCGCCCACGCGGCCGCCAACGGGCTGTTCGACCTGGCGATCGCCTCGTGGGGCCTCGCCGTCGGCGTCGCCGCGGACGCCGCGATCGACGGCCTGCTCGCCGCGCTCCGCTCCTCGCCCGGCGCCGCGAGGATGACGCTGACGCTCTGCGAGGCCCACCCCGCCCGCCGCGACGCCGTCCTGCAGCGCCTGCAGGCCCGCGCGCCGGACATCTCGCTCGTCGTGCTGCCCGCCGATCCCGCGCCCCCCCTGCGGCCGCTCGCGGCCTACCCGGTCACGCTCCGCACCCAGCGCATCGCCGACCGCCTGCAGGTCTCGTTGTGGGCCCCCGCCGACGACGCCGGCCCGCTCGCGCTGTGCGGCGAGACCGACTGGCAGACGTTCGAGCGCTTCGGCCGCTCGCTCCGCCGACCGCACGGCGCCGCACCGGCGTTCGCGGCGCTCGCCGAGCTCGGCGGGCGCCTGGCGAACCTCGCGCTGCCCGCCGGGATGGCCGCGGAGCTCGGCCGCCACGCGTCCCGCCCTCTGGACATCGTCCACGACCTCGACACCGCCGGCGTATCCTGGGAGTCGCTGCGCCTGGCGGCCGCGTCCGGCGAGACGTCGGTGCTGCCCGGCCTGTGCGGCGGGGTGCGCCGCCGGCTGGTCGTCGACACCGCCGAGCCCACCGCAC
>Ga0075163_10003767_pt1 | contig 20367 bp, 10 predicted proteins | sample JI1023141ADNA_FD_71478 | JGI IMG/M metagenome (GOLD analysis project Ga0075163, IMG submission 71478) | Wastewater effluent complex algal communities from Wisconsin, to seasonally profile nutrient transformation and Carbon sequestration -... | ecosystem: Engineered > WWTP > Effluent > Algae... | reverse complement strand
TGGAGAGTGACCCGAAGGTCTGCCGCGAGCGGCCCAAAGGTAAGGAGAAATCCGCCTCACCTTCAAGGCTACGCCCCAGTCCTGACATTGGGAAGGGTCAGATGCTGCGCCCAGGCCCGGGCTGGTCGCGCCTGACGGTCTGGAGACCGGCCTCTGCGTGACGGCTCTCATCAGCGCCGAGCTGGCGTACCTTGTCGAGCGCGGAGCGCGCTCGCGCCGCGTCGATCTTTTGGGCGGCTGACTCTGGCGGGGTGCCGAGGGGTGTGTCGTCGGTGATGCGGTAGCGGTCGCGGTAGGCAGCGACTACGCGTGCGGTCTTGCGCCAGGCCGCGGCTTGTCGTCGGTCGTTCGGCTGCGCTCCAAGAGTCTTCGTCCACGGCGCGCTCTCGGACAGCGCCGCTTCGAGTGCGGCGTCGGCGCGTGCCTCGATCAGTTCCTCTCGATCGTTGAGAGCTGCCCGCATCTCGGTGTCGATGACTCCATGCGCCTGTGGAAGGAGGCCGACGATGAGTCGCGATGGCGTACGGGTCCGGCCTGAGCCTGCGGGGCGGGCGGTCGCCCGTTCGACTCGGTAGTGGAGAACGGCGGCGATGTCGTCGGCGTCGCTGAACCCGCGCGCGGCCACGAGGCGCGGCAGCAGCCCTTCGACGTTGTGGTAGTTGGCCTCGGCCCGGCGGAGTTCGGCCGTGAGCGGGCCGAACGCTTCGGACTCGATGGCGTTCTCAGCCTGTTCGTCGGTGAGCCCGGAGCCGCGGACGAGGGTGGCCCAGCGGTCGTGCTGGGCTGCGGCGGCGATGGTCTCGTACTCGGCGGCGAGCTGGGCGATCGAGCCCCACTGTTCCTGCTCTGCCACGATGGTCTCGTGCGCCGAGAGTTCGGCCCCGCTGTGTCGCAGAACGCCGTAGAGCACGCTTCGCGCGGTGGCATGCGGGTCGTCGCCGGGGTGCGGCTGCGCGTGATCGTCGGCGCGGTCGAGAGTCACGTAGGCGTGGTTCGAGTGCCGCCCTCGGGTCATCGCAACGTAGAAGGTCTCCCTCGTCGAGGTCGGTTCGACCAACACGTGCGCAGTGTCGGTCGTGACGCCTTGGGCACGGTAGGCGGTGACTGCGTATCCGAGATCGACCTGCTCGGCCACATACGCCGCTGGGAGGATGATGCTGCCGCCGAACCTGCGTCCACGCCTCCGAGCTCTGATGGTTCCGTCGTCGCGGACGGTAGTGCCGGTCCCGTAGTCGCGCGCGATGGTGATGGTCCCGTCGTCGCCGACGGCAGTGACGGTCCAGATGTCGCCGTTGCGCACCCAGTCCCGCCCGGCCAGGGTGCGGAGGTTCCTGTTGTTCTGTCGCGTGATGATGGTGTCGCCCACGCCGACGGCGGTACCGTCTCGCAGCTCGACTTCACGGTCGGGGTTCAGCGTCTTGTTGAGGATCAGGTCGGCGCGGGCGCGACCGTTCAGCGTGGTCACGTCTTCATGCGTCTCGGCGATCAGCACCGACACCAGTCCCGCGTCGCGGTCGGCGCGCCAGGCGTTGTAGGCCGCATCGGTCATGGCCTCGGCGTCGCCGTCGGTGACGCGCTCGTGGGCAAGGTAGGTGTCGACGGCTTGGGTGCGTCCGTGGCGCAGTTCGAGTGAGGCGGTCTTCTCCCAGGCGCGGGTGAAACGGTGAACGTCGACCAGTTCGGGGGTGTCAGCCCGGTCTCTGGCGATCATCGCGAACGCACCGCCGGCGTCCACGGATTGCAGTTGGGCGTAGTCGCCGACGAGCAGCACCTTCGCGCCCGCGTCCTGGGCGAGGTGGGTGATGCGGTCCAGTGACAGGGTGCCGGCGAGGGAGGCTTCGTCGATGATGACGAGCTGGCCGGTCTCGAACGTGGTGCCGTGGAGGAGGTGATTCTGCGACCACTTCGCCGTGTTCTCAGTCTCGATTCCAAGGTCGTCGGCGAGGACTTGGGCGGCGACCGCTGATGGTGCGAGGCCGACGACGGAACCAGGTCCGTGCTCGGCTTCCCATGCGCGGCGGAGCGCGTTCATGGCGGTGGTCTTGCCCGCCCCGGCGGGACCGACCAGTACGTCGAGCATTCGTCCCGACACCGTGATGCGGGTCAGGGCGTCGGCCTGATCGTCGCCGAGCATCCGGCCGTCCGCGTCGGGTCTGCGCGTGATCTTCTCGACCGTCGTCAACTGCACCGTCGGCCCGCCACGGTTGGCGGCGCGTTCGAGGAGTCTGTCCTCGGCCGCGAGCTGGGACTCGGAGGTGAACACGGTCGAGCTCTTCGGCCGGAACACCGAGCTGCCGTCGGGCCGGCGGAACACAACCGGCGAGGCCGCGAGCTCGGGCGGGGTCAATCGAAGCGAAACGAGCTCGGCGGCATCGGCAACCATCGCGACGATGGCTTCCCGGTCCTGCATAGTGGCGAACCGCCAACCCATCGTCTGCCGGGATGCCTCAGCAATGAGATTCCACCGCCGCCAGGTCGAACGCTTCTCACCGACCACCTCGACGACCGAGCTCCCCAGGTCGCCGATCACGTCAAACGGCACGTCGTCGACCCGCAGCAGAAGCGGCTCGTCGTTCTCGGTGACCTCGCGTGCCCACGTCGTCGCGTCCTGGCCGAGGGTCTTGGTTGCGCGGGTTCGCCATTCGGCGGTGAGGTCCGCCAAGGAACGGACCTGCTTCTCAGGCCTCGTGGCCAGCGTGGCTTGGGCCCGGAGCTTGAGGATCGTCGCGTTCGATGGTTGGCGACCGTGCTGGGTGACGTACTCGGCGATGAGCCGGTTCTTCTCGACGTCGATGTGACGGGCACGGGTCGAGAACTCCGAGACCAGCTCCTCCGGAACCCCCGTGATCGCCCACGCCGGATTCCGGTCCCGCCCCATCTCGCGCGCCTCCCAGGAGACGCCGAAGGTGCGCGTCATGTGGTCGGCGAACACAGCTTCGTGTAGTTCGGAGAGCGCCACGACGGCGGCGTGCATCGGTCTGCCGTCGAGTGAGCGCCACCTCCCATCGAGGACAGTCTTGGCCTTGTTGCTGATGACGACGTGCGTGTGGAGGTGGGGGTCGCCGGCGCGGGAGTCGAAGTGATCGAACGCGGTCGCGATGAGCCCGGTGACATCGACCTGCGCAACAGCGCCGTCCCCGGCGGTTGCGCCGGTACGGGTGGCTGCAACCTCGCGCTCCATGAACGCAACCACCTCCGCAACCGCTCGATGATGCGCCTCCGCGATCAGCGCCTGGACCCCGGCATCGGCGACCGCCCACAACACTGACGCGGACTTCGGGATCGAGAAGGTGAAGTCGAAGCCCGCCACCGCGCGGCGTGTGCTCCGGGCAGCCTCCTCGGCAACGATCTGCGCGACAGCCTCGCCCTTGGCCCCAGGCGTCATCGTCGGCTCGAGGTCGGCGATCCGCGCCTCGATCCGCTCTTCCTGGCTCTTGTAAGTCGGGAAGGCACGACCGAGCGGTTGGTCGGTGATCGGATCACGGCCAGTCCCCATCAGTAGTTGGAGCTGGTGTTCCGATACTCGGTCACCCACCTGAATCTCGCCCTTGCCGAGGGCCGCTACGCCCGCGCCGAGCCAGCGACCGGGCGGGGTGCCTTCCTCCATGTAGTAGCGCGTGAGCGGCGTGGAGAGTGGTCTGTTCCCGTCAGCTGCCGCAACCGTCTTGAGCAGGTACTTGTAGCCATCACCCGCCGACATCACACGCATCGAAACCGTCATGCTCACCTCCGCTCCTGCCGGGCAGGTGAGCACCCGCCCCCGGTGATCTCGGCCGCGGGAATGCTCGGTCAACCTCGATCTGCAAGACGCGTGTGACCTCGAACGAGGGCCGAGCAGGACCGGAGACGATGGCGACTGGCGGAGTCGCTTGGGGCTCGGTAGCGCGGCGGCGCGTGTCGGAACTGTGCACCTGACAGGTGACCAGCTCGGCATCAGTTCTCGACGAGGCACGGATGCCGGGGACGACCGTCACCGGAGCAGACTTCATGTCGACGCCAGCGACGAATCGCGACTCAGGATCGGGTCGCTGTTCAGCGGCTACGGCGGCCTCGACCTCGCCGTCGAGCACGTCTTCAACGCCAAGACCGTGTGGTTCTCCGAGCTCAACGAGCTCGTCGCCCGCGTCTTCTCCCACCACTGGCCAGATGCACCGAACCTCGGCGACATCACGACCATCGACTGGAGCCAGGTCGAGCCCGTGGACATCCTCATCGGAGGTTCCCATGCCAAGACGTGTCCACCGTCGGCAAGCGCGCCGGCCTCGCTCCAGGCACGCGCTCGGGACTCTGGGCGGACATGGCCGCAGCCATCGACGCGCTCCAACCCGAATGGGTCGTCATCGAGAACGTCCGCGGGCTGCTGTCCTCACCCGCCGCGCGGCCAGCCGCAGAAGGAGACGACCATGAACGACGCAACCCCGGCGATGCAACCCCCGGCCGCGCAACCCTTCGCGGCATGGAACGCGACCCGTGGCATCTGGGAGACAACGCAACTCGACCTCTACGGGCTCTCGGCGCCGTTCTCGGCGATCTGGCCGACCTGCGGCTGGATGCGCGATGGATCGGCCTACCGGCTTCGCTTGTCGGCGCTCCTCACCAACGCTTCCGCGTCTTCGCCCTCGCCCGGCGCACTGTTCCGCACCCCGCTGGCGACGGACTCCTCACGCGGCGGGGAAACCCTCGACCAGGTGCGAGCGAGACGAGGGACGATCGCGCTGTCGCACCAGATCATCGACTTCGCCCTCCACGGGCCAGCTGGCTCACCAAGCAGGAGAGCCGAGTCGGAGACGCTGTGGTCCCTGATCGACCGACTGTTCAGCGTTGGGGACGCTACGCTGACGCCATCGCCCGCTGGGAACACATCACTGGACGACCCGCGCCCGCGCCAGCCCTACTGAACGACGCCGACGGCCCCCGCCCGGCACCGGCATTCGTGGAGTGGCTTATGGGCTTGCCGACCGGTTGGGTCACTGACACCGAAGAGCTGACCCAGAACCAGCAGATCACTGCCCTCGGAAACGGAGTGCTGCCGATACAAGCCGCTGCCGCCCTCACCACACTTCTGACATGAGGACCCGAGCAATCGTCAGAACCCGTATAGATGCTGCCTTGCGTTGAACGCCGCCGGCCCACCTTCAAGGATCGACTCAGCGAGCGTACGGATGAGGGCATCGTCAAGCGACCCGATGCCACCATCAGTCGGCTTGCCGTTTCGGCCGCTGCCTTCCAATGCGACGATCAACTCGGCATCGCCGAGGACGGGCACGTTGGCATTGTGGGTGCTCGCAATGATCTGGCGCTTGCCCTTGAGCTCGCGGAGATTCTTGACGATGCCGTCATAGACGAAGCGGTTGTCAAGATCGTCCTCCGGCTGGTCGATGACGAGTGGCGCACGCGACGCCCCGAGGAGAAGCAACAGCAGTGCAGTGGCCCGCTGCCCCTTCGACAGGTCGTCCATCTTCTTGAACTCGCGCGTTCCTGTTCCTGCCCCGATGTCGAGCTGAACCTCTACAGCGTTTCCGACCGAAAGCTCTTCGAGCTGGCGCAAGAGGGCCTCGCCGGCGTCGACCACTCCGCGAGCTTGTGCGCCCCGGACGGAGAACTTGTCCGCGAGCTCGGCCTGACCCTTGCGAGCAACCTCAACGAACGCCCGTGTCGAGAAGCCATCGCTGTCGATGGCAGCCATGATCTGCGTTCGCTGCCCGCTGATCGCGCTTTCGATGAGCGTCTTGATGTGTCGGCGGTCCCGAGCCGCGATCGGCTTCACGATGACGACACCGCCTGTTGCCGCGTTCGCAGTTCGGATCGCATCGTGCAGGGCTTCCACCCGCTTGTTCTCGTGCTCGGTGAGTTCTTGGAGGAGTGTCCTGCGGGAAGCGACCAGTTCCTTGATATTGGCATCGATGCTGGTCAGCCGCGGCTCCTTGGCCTTGAGGTCTTCAAGCGCCTTCGTTGTCGCCAGATACTTGTCGGGCTCAAGGCCATCCTCGACGAGCTGGCGCAGAATCTTTGCGTGGTCTTCGCGCTGCTCACGGACAGCGTTCGTCCAACCAGTCGCGGCCGAGGCTATTGCGGTCTCCGCAGCCGTGATCGCCGCCTGCGCCTGCGTAGCGAGGGACTTCAGCGTGTCCGCAAGCGTCGTCGTCGCAGTGCGAACGAGGCCGAGAGTGTCGGCTTGTGGCGACTCATCGAGCCCGTCATAGGTCGCACCGAGCTTCGCCGCCAGCTGCGTGTCGGTCAGACCCGTCAGGGTCGATTTGGCATCCGCAACGCGGGATCGCCCTTCAGCGAACACCGCCTCGTCCTGGTTCAGCCGGGTGACCTCACTGAGCCGAGTGGGTACGTCAGTCTCCTGAAAATGACGAACCTGCTCTTCCAAGCGCGGCACGTCCGTCAGCTCGTCTTCGAGCTCGACCTTGTCCTTCTCAGCGCGCGCGAGCTTGTCGCGGTTCTCCTTCAGCCTTGCCAGCGTCGCCTTGTGATCGGCCGTCAGGTCTCCATTGCCCTGAAATCTGTGGAGCATACTGGCGACCTTCTCGCTGTCGCTCGCCAACTCCGCCAGCTCATGCTGGCCGAAAATCTCAACGTCTCCGATCACGTCAGCCGACTGAAGGCTCGTGACAATACCGCTGGCATCCTTAACAACCGGAGTGTTGTTGACAGACCGTTCGATGGTGAACGTCTGAACCCTCGGCGAGGTGGCCTCGACAGTGAGTTTCACGACGGTGCCTGCGCGAAGCACACTGCTGACGATCGCCTCGTGGTCGGCCTTGGCTGAGGCCCCGATTGGCGTCAGACCCAGGACGTAGCGAAGGCTCTCGATGGCGGTGGACTTCCCCGTTCCTCGTCCACCGATCAACGCGGTCAGGTCCGGCGAGAGCGGGATCGTGACGCCGTCCAGGAAACCGCCAACCCAGGAAATCTCCTTCAGAAGAGGACGCGTCTCCTCCTTGGGGTCAGCGAGAGCGATCCGAGTCTCGGGGGTGCGGACCGCAATCTTGAGGCTCTCGACGGTCAGCGTGCTCACCTTGAACCACGTTGAGCCACCCTCCGAATCCAAGGCGTCCGGGTGGGAGATGTCGTCGGCATGGATGACTGCGAGCGGGTGCTTTCGGTCGAACGGCTTACGACGTTCGATAATGGCTTCCTGCTCCTGCGCAGCAGCCACGCTTGGCGTAATCCCCAGGGCATGGAGCCTTGGATGGTTGATCAGTTTGGCGAGCGGATTGCCCTGGCGACCCGTCAGCATCCCACTGTTCGCCACGTTAGCGTGCGCCGGAATGACCAGAGCACCGCGATCCGACATCTTCTCCAGGATGTCCTCGAAAGGTTGCCCGACGGTGCCGTTGTTGCACCCTGGGGTGACCCCGCACGCACCAACGGCCGCGTTCACATCGGCAGCAGTGGTTCCGGCCTCGAAGATGACGAGAACGTGAAACCCTTCAGCTGTGTTGGCCTCGAACCCAGGCAAAGCAACGACGCCTCGCGCCGTCGCGTCTTGAATGAGTCCACTCGCCGTGTCGATGGCCCAGTGATCGGTGATTGCGATGAGCTCGATGCCAAGCTCGTCGCACTTGTCGAGAAGCGCCTTGTTGTAGTCCGCCTCCGAGGCAAACCTCGTTGAGGGCGAGTTGCGTCCTTGGTACGCATACGGGTTGACCTGCAGAGCGGCTCTCACCCAATGAGCGCCGGCCATCAGATCATCCGCTCGTTCGGCCGCATGGATACTTCGACTGTCTGCTCGTTCATTCGTCAAGAGCTTTCACGAGGGCGTCCTGGGCGTCGCTGTAGAAGATGAACGACACTTTCGTTGCTACCTCATCGCTGACGTCGAGGAGTTGGCGACGGGCTGACACCGGGAGCAAGAGGGCCGTCGCTCCCTTCTCCATCGCGTGCTCCGCGAGCTGCGCGGCGTTGAGGATCGTCTCGACGCCACCGCCGAGCGACAGGTTGCCGACGGCTATCAGGCCACCACGGATAGACCGCTGGAGCATCGCCGAGGCCAGCGCGAGGAGGATCGGCAGTCCGAGCCCAGCGCCGGTCTTGGCCGCGTCGAGCGCGCGTACCTGAGCGGTAAGGTTGTGCTCACGCGGGTCGCGGTCGCCCACGAGCTGTCTCGCCTGGGCGATGAGGTTCTGCTCTGCGACTTTGAAGCTTTCCCGGAGCGTAGCGGGTGCGGCCTGGTTAAGTAGACCGCGTGCGCCAGAGCCGGGCGTATCCGCCGCCTCGATTCGGTAGAGTCCCGGGCCGACGTCGCCGCCGCCCTCGGAGATCGCCCACACCTGGCCGGGGGGCAGCGGATCGAGGCCGATCGAGTCGGGACTCGCGAGTTCGGGGGTCGAGACGAACTGCTCCACCCCCTCGCCGAGGCGGTAGCCGAACTGGGTGTTACGGAACTCTGCTGCGCCAATGCGGCGCTGCTGTTCCTTGACGCGACGACGGCACTCCAGGGCGATGCGCACCGCCCATTCGAGGTCGTCGTCGGAGATCGCGGCTTCGGCGTCGGGATACAGGAGCTTGAGTAGACCATCGACCGTCTTGTTGACGGCCGACAGGTCTCGGCCCGACAGTGCATCGGAGTAGTTGACCCGCCCCTGGATCGAGGTAAGGCGCGACTGGTCACGAAGGCGCGACCAGCACTCGGATAGGAAGTCACTCACGAGTCCGAAGTGGTGAGTGAAGTAGGTCGGGTTGAGCTTCGGAACATCCCAGCCTGGCAGGTAGGCGTGGATGCGGTCCATGAACGCCGTATCGTCGCGCATCTCCGGGGGCAGCGGAGAGAGCAGGTGGCCGATCCGCTGCTGGTGGGCGACATCCACGTCGAAGTTCCCGACCAACATGATCGAACCGTCAGCACGGATGGACTCACGGCCGCGGGAGAACTCGCCCGACTCCATGTAGCCCTTCATGATGTTGACGCCGTCCTTTTGGTCGAAGGAGACGCCGGAGACTTCGTCGAAGCAGACGACGTCGTACTGCGCGACGAGGCCGCGTTGTCCAGTGGCGTTGTTGACGAACATCCGGGCAACGGTGGCCTTGCCGCCGGAAATCAAGTGCGCGTAGGGCGAGACCTGTTGGAATAGGTGGGACTTGCCGGTGCCACGAGGCCCTAGTTCGACCATGTTGAAGTTTCGCTGCACGAACGGGACCATGCGTAGCAACAGCACGTCCTGTTCGCGCTCGGTGAGTTGCGCAGGTTCGAAGCCCACTGACCGAAGTAGGAGGTGCTTCCACTGCTCCGTAGTGAACCGTGAGCGGCCTTCGGCCAGACGCGAGAGCGAATCGCGGGTTGAGAGCTGGATGGGGCGAAGCGACCCGATAGCGAAGGGCTTGCCGTTGTTCTCGTCAGCGATCGCGGCGTCGTAGAACAGATCGACCTCGGCGTAGAAGCCACCGGTCAGCATGCGCTCGTTCTCGCGGACAACGGCATCGTCGATACGCACGTCGCGGAGTCCAAGGCTCGGCAACTCGGCAACGTAGGCGTTCGACTTCGCATCGAGCCGGGCCTTGACGAGATCGATGAGCTTGACAGTCATGCGCTCACGCGCGCGCGACTTGAAGAGCTCCTCTTCACCTGCCCGCACAGTGCGGTCGGCGAGCAGCCGTCGCACGACCTGGAGCCCCTCCTCGATCTCCTCCGGGTCGGTCGTGGCGCAGTAGCGCCCGATAAGGAACTCGCCGACGTACGTCGGGACAGGATACGCGCCCTTGAACTGCTGGGCGAGATCCTTGCGAACGACGTACCCCTCGAAGGCCGACGCTGCGGTCGTGTCGATCTCGTCGAGCGTGATTGCGTCGGTCATTCGACGCCTCCTACCGTGGTTTGTGCTTGCGCTAGAACTCCACCGTTCAGGTCGAGTAACACGACCCATGCGTTCGCCCCAGCAGGGGCCTGTTCCTCGTCGACGAGCACCTTGACCTCGCCCGGCTCGGTCGGCGACTTCGGGCCACCGACGGCGCTCGATGCGTCCGCTGGGCGAAGCCGAACTTCGGCGACCACTTCGGTTTCGGCAGGGCCGTAGTCGATGCGGCAGCGCTGTCCGGTCCATCGAACAGCTTCAATCTGGGCGGGCGCAGCGGTCGAATCGCCGCGTGTCACAGTGACGACGGGGATCACGCACTCCTGAAGGCTCAGCCCTCCGTGCTCATACAGGCAGCCCGACTCAAATGCAGCAGCTCCCGGTGCGCTGACCATGTCAACGGACGAGTCCCAAGTCCAGGGCAGGATCGGGAAGTCCGGGCGCGCCGCGGCAGCCTTCAACCGCGCCACACGCGGCTTACGGGCAGCATCGCCTTCCGTGACTTGTATCGGGAGGTTGACCTTCTGCGCTGCTTGGCCTGGCAAGAGGAACCCGTGATCGGTGACCACGACGACCTTCCGCCACCCTGCGTCGAGCAGTGCACGAACACGCTCAGCGATGAGGTCGAGGTGATGGTCGATGAGGTCCGCCATCTGGTGCCCGTGCGAGTGGCCCAGCGAGTCGATCATGTTCGTCTGCGTCCAGGCCGTTCCGGCCGGGTCGCCGACCTGAGCGGTGTCCCAGTCGAGGAACTGCACCTCCGCACCAGCGAGGGACGACCGCAGCACTGCACCCTTCACAGATCGCCCCTGATCGTCGGCCGCGTCGAAAGCAGCGCCGCCAGCCATGCTGATCTTGATTGGCGCCACCGCCGGCTGGCCGGTTGGCGTGACGCTGGGGAAAGCCGCCTGGCGCGGCTCCACGACCGCCGCCAGCCCCGACAGACGGCGAGCAACACGAGTGGCCAGGTCGTAACGCAGTGCATCGACGTAGACCACGCACGTTCCGGCAGCTACGTCGAGGCCCGTCTCGCCGCGGTAGGCGCCAACTGCGGCCTTCTGGAATGCTCGTGCCGACTGATCAACCCACGGGTCGTAAATCGCACCGAGCGCGTGAGCGACAGCGGACCTATCCTGTGCGGTCTTGGCCGTCGCGATCGTCCGTAGCGCGAGGTCGTCGATCACGTGGCCCTCGTCGCTGTACCAGGCGACCTGAGCCTTGAGGTCGGTTGCTGTCGAGGCGGCCACTACACGGTCTGCTAGTTCCGCGAGGTGGCCGACGGCCCTCGCAAGCGGTGCCTGGCCGAGAGCAGCCCAGACGTTCTCCTCGCGCGACGTGTGCGCGGCAGCGAGCTCTTCAACGCGACCACGCGGGTCGGGATGAGTGCCCAATGCATCAAGCGCGGACCTGATGGCGTCCTCCTCATCGCGGTTCCACGAGGGCCACGAGTCGGGGTGTGGGTCCATGTCTCCAAAGAGCGGCACCACGGAGGGCCGCGCCTGGTCGAGCAAGGCAGGTAGGTTCGGATAGCGGCTCGGGTTCTCCGCAAACCGTTGCCAGACAGCTCCCCACTCGCCCGTTCGGCCGCCGAGCTTGCTGGCTGCGGTGAGCGCGCCGTCCTTGTCGGGGCTCAAGCCGTAGAGGGACTTGCAGGAGGCGAGAAGGGCCTGCCATTGCGCACCTTCGAGCGAGGCCCTCACGGATTCCGGGTCGTTCATCCATTCGAGGAGGGTGCGCACCGTGTCGTCGAGCACGAGGGTGTGCAGGCGAGACGAGTCGAGACGTCCCATACGTTTGAGATCGGCGATGTCCTCGAAGAGGAGTTTGTCCAGCACCTGAGCGAGTGCCGCCTTCGTCGCACTGTCGCTCGCGATGTCGAGCCCCGCACCCTGCTTCGACGCAAGGAACGAGTGCGGCGTCCATGGCGTCTGGCCGTGGGCGGAGGGCCACCAGTTCGAGCGGATCGCAACCTCGGCCAGCGGCGCGAGTGAGTCATCGAGAGCCGCTGCCTCGATCACGGAACCTCGACTGACACCAGGCAGGTAGATCACCCACGGATTACGTTCGTCTCGTTCGGCAAGATGTGCTGGTAGTTCCGCTGACTCGGGCGAGGCGAGAACGGCTCGAAGCCAAAGCGCCGGACCTCGTGCAGCTGCGGGGTCGTACTCTCCGAGCACCAAGATGGGCACTGCCTCCTGGAGGCTGCGAATCACCGGCTCCCAGGTGCGCTCAGGGTCGGTCCACAGAACAGTCGCTGGGGCCGAACTCACCCCTGCGTTGAAAGCAGCAGCGTCGCGGAGTGCTTTGGCGACGACGGCACGGACGAGCGTCATTCGGCACCTCCCGCCTCGCGCCGGGCGGCACGGCGCTCCTCAAGAGTTGGGTGCAAATCGTTGTGCCGTTCCGACCCGTCGGGATTCGTCCCGCGGTCCTTCTTCCAGTGCACGTTGACCTTCGAGCGCAGCACGCCAGCAGTGATAAACGGCCGAATGTTGAGACGGACACCGTCGTCGAGGTCAGGCGCCCAGCCGATCGGCTGCTCAGCCATCGACTTCCATCGCACGTAGATGTCGTACGGCGGCGCGCCTTCGAGGATCAGCTTGAGTTTGCGCTGAAGTTCCTCAGCCGAGGCAAGTCGGGCATCGGCACCGGCTCGCTCCGCCCGCACCTCATGCTTCTGCCGGTCAATCCAGGCACCGAGCGATGTGAAGGTCAACTTCTCTAGCGTCTGCCGGTCAAGCTGGTGGTAGTTCGCAATCGCTGAGAACCCATCCTTGCGCCCATCCCAGATGTGCCACAGGAACGGTCGGTTGGCGAAGACCTTGACATGCTGAGCGAAGAACGAATCTCGGAGCCAGTCGTCCAGCTTCCCATTCCTACCGCCCGCGGCGATGACCAGTCGCCGCTCAAGGGCGCTTGACCAGCGGTCATCGTAGGCTTCGCTGAGCAGCGCGCGCAAACGGGTCGTGGCATCGGCCTCGCCTGGCAGCGACTGCAGGGCAACGATGCCGTCGGCATCGGCATGTGTGTCGAGAGCATCAGCCTGCTGGTCAGGCCAGCGGAAAGCAAGCAGGCGCGCAACCGCCACCTGGAGCGGTTCAGTCGATGGCGCGATGTCGCCCTTGAACAACCACTGGGTCGGATCGTCCGAGCGTGGCTCAGGAATGCCATTCGGGTACTGTTCATTGGCTATCCGCTGCCAGCGGTTCCGATCGAATGGGACTTTGACCAATGTCGCGTTCGTGACCTTGATTTCGCCATCAATCGCCCGCACAGCACGTCGGTACTCGTCGGATCGACAGTAGGCATACATCGCCGGAAGGTTCGCCGCGTCGTTGGGGATCAGCAATCCGGCATTCAGGTCATTGAGGCGCTCGCGTGAGAGCATCGCCGTCAAGCCGCGAGCCTGATTGATTGCAATCGACGTAGCCCCTTCGACCCCCATCGCCTGGCGGCGCGTGCCGCGCTGTGGGTCGCGTTCGAGTTCGACGAGGTTGAAGACCTCTGAGAGGCCAGACCAGTGCTCATTCCCATCCGAGCTTGCCTGGAACCGTGTCCAGTTTGAAAGGACCTCAACCTCCCAAAAGCATCTTCTGAACCGTGGGTCGTCTCCAGTTGTCGTACCCTTCAGAGACCTAGCGAAGTCACCAAGCGTGGCCGTCCCTCCGCCAGAGGCGGCAAGGATACGGCTCTCCTTTGATGCCAAGACAAGCGCCTGCTCCTCAACGAGGAGCGTCCCGTTTCGCAGCATGTGTGCCTTCGCGTCGATGCTGCCATCCCGCGACGCATCAACTCCGAGAATTGACGCGCTGTTCGAGGAGCGGTGCGGAGCCAACAGGAGGAGCGTTGCCTTGACAATCTCGCCAGTGATCTCGGAGAACGCACCCGGTCCCAGATTCGCAACGAGAGGCAGCCCGCACGACCGAAGCAGGTTCTTGCGGAATGAGACGTAGCCAGTGAGTTGCATCGATCCCTGCGGAATGACAGCAGCGCACGATCCACCATGCTCGGTGAGCGTTGCCATCCGGACTACAAACGAGGTGGCTAGATTAGGCGTGTCGATCTCGGGCACGGATTCGAGGTAATGGCGTAGCGTTTCATCCTGGAAACCGCGCTTTAGCCATGGCGGGTTGGTGACAACAAGCGTGTACTTTCCTGCGAGCAGTTCCGCCGCATCCACGACATCGATGGCCGCGTGGCCAAGGACTGACCGACCCTCCTGCTCAGACTCGAGTGCCATGCGAATGAGATCACTGACGCGAGCCCAGTCTGCGCCGATCGACATATCACGTCCGAACAGGCTTTCGCTCGTGTCCGCAGGCCCTGGGTCGATGAGAGATCCAAGCGTGTCGGCGTCTCGGAACAGCGTGTGGAGTCGGCCCATGATGCGTCGGAGGTCGGCATCATCGCCTGCGAGAGCCTCCCACTCGCCCTGGAGCCCGCGCACGGGGATACCTGAGCACGCAATCTGTGGAGCGGGAAGGTCACGGAATCCGCCCTGCTTCCACGCCTCCAACGCCACGTTGAAAGCCGCGATCTGAGCGCAGCGCGGGTCGAGTTCGAGCCCATGGAGGTTGTCACGGAGGACGGCATCCTGCGCCTCGGCCGGCGCGAGGCCCTCCTCCTCGGCGCGCATGCGCCAGAGCATCCCGAACATTGCGACGAGAAAGTGCCCGGAACCACAGCATGGGTCCATCACCGTTACGTCGGCGGCACGCTCGGGCCAGCCGCTGAACGAGCCCGCCGCAGGGGTCCCGTCCTCGTCACGGCGCAGGTACTCCCAGCCGTCAAGCAGAGCCGACTCGGGGTGACGTGCGGCCCACCATGCTCCGAGAGAGTTCTCCAGTAGGAATCGAACCATGTAGTTCTCGGTGAAAAGCTGTGTGACGGGCGAGAGGTCGGCCCCGCCGATCTTGACGCCTGACTCGTTGACGCGCTTCTTCTCGGCCGTCTGCCAGAACTGATAGACCCAGCCAAGCGCGTCCTCCGTCGTGAAAACCTCGGACGGAATGTCAAGAAGGAGGCGCTCCAGCGCACTACGGTGCTCGGCGGCGAACCGGACTCGTACCGCGGGGTCGGTGAGGCGGAACACGCCGGGCAGAATTTCTGCGGCGAACCGCGCGGCGACGGCCCATGCGTCCGGCTCGCCAAGGCCAGACGCAAGATCGCCGCAGTCCTCCAACGACAAGGGGATGTCACGATAGTCCGGATGGCGGAGCAGGCCGTTGACTTCCAGGAATCGGGCGAACAGCAAGCGATGCCACTGCTCGTAGGCGACGTCGTGCACCAGGTTGGTGAGCGGTGCACCTGCTCGCGCGGTGTCATCCCCCAGTTGCCGTGCTTTGTCGCGGAGCGCAAGTCGGAGTTTGTTCAGCTCATCACTTAAGTAGCCCGGACGGCTCGGCTCGGCGACCGCAAGAGCGCGCAGGGCATCCTCGGCAGCGCGTTGTGCAGCCTCGCGGGCGCGCTGCGTCTGGGCGTCGAGAAAGCGTCGTTGGTCGGAGTTGAGAACCTTGGTCGTTGCCGTCGTCATGGTTAGCCGTTCACCACGACGGTGTCGTTACCGCTGTTCAGGGCGTCGAGAAGCTGCACCCGCAGGGCCTCGACGTAGCGCTCCACCTCGTCGGCGCTGCTCAGGCTCGCCGCCGAAACCCGCACCGTGGTCATCTTGGCCGCAGGTGTCGTGAGCTTAATAGCGGCTTCCAGCGCCCGCGAGGCCCGCTGCGGGATGGCGTCGAGTTCAGCGGTCCACCCCTGTAGCGGCCGCGCCTGCGCCACCATCAGGACGGCGGCCGAATCTGCGAGGTTGGGCTCCGCCTCGGTGCCGAGGCGGTGCTCCGTGAGGAGAGCCTCGCGCTGCGCATCGCCGAGAGCCGTCCATGCTGGCTGCTGTTCGAGGCCTGCTACAGCCGTCGCTCGGGCGTCGCGCAACGCCACTGCTGCTTCGTGGATGGCATCGCGGAGCGCCTCGGCAAGTTCCTTCACGATCGGGGCGACTGGATCGGCCTCGGTGAGGAGATCGCGGCTCGCGGCCAGTGCGCCGAGCCGCTCACGGGCCGCCGACGCAGGCTCCAGACCCGTGGCCGAGGATGCAAGCGAACGCGCCAGTTCGAGCGAAGGCGTGCGACTCTTGAGCCTGCGTTCCAGGTCTCCGAGTTGGTCGTTGAAGCTCGTGAGGTCACTCTTCGCTGCCAGCAGGGCGTGCACGCGATCGTTTCCCGACGCGCTCACGATCACCTGGATGCTGCCTGGCACGGTGATGTCAGGGAGCGGAGCAGGCCCGCTCACGCCTTTCGCGCGGTCGACGAGCGACTGGACGGCCTGATCGACGGCCGAGACGAGTCCGTCGTTGTCGGTCGGGAAGCCGAGGTTGCTCAGCACCTGGCGTGCCTGGATTTTCTCGGCGGGCTTGAGCACCGTGACCTCGCGGCGGAGTTGCACGTTGCCGAGGCGGGTCTGCTTGAGTACGTCGGCCGTGGTCGCGTCGCTCCCGTTGAGCATCGCACGGATCACTCCTGTGTCGAGGAGCACGCCGAGGGCGGCCATGAGCGCGTCGCGCGGCCAACCGAGCGGCTTCGATGTCACTGCCTTCTCGACATCACTCGCGGACGTGCCCGCCGGGCCGACGTGGCTGAGGACTTCCTTGACGACGCCGTGCTGCTCGGGGTCGGCATCGTGCTGGACGGCCTTGAGCGCGTCGGCCGCCGATCCACTCCGCACGCGCGCGATGACCTGCGGCCACCGGTTGTCGTCTGCTTCGGAGAACCGCGGGAACAGGCGAGTCGCGGCGGACTGTGCGCCGGCCTCGATGCGTTTGCGCAGTGAGATCCCGTTCGGGGCCGTGCCGCCTCCGAGGAGCACGTTCGACTTGGAGATCACGTCACGGACATGGGCATTTACCTGGTCCGTCGCCCGGTTGAGGCGGGTTTGCATCGCGCTTCGTGCCTGCTTACCCTCGTCGTCCTGCGGGATTCCCTGTTGGTCGATCACTCTCTGCGCGGCGAGCTTGTTGCGGACTGCCGCGACGAACGCGGGAGCCTGGAGTCGGGGAAGGTGGACGAGAACGATCGGCGACTCGATGCCGAGGCTGCGCGCGGCCTCGTCGAACTGCTTCGCGGTTATTCCTTCGTCCCACTCGGAGCGGAGCCACACCGGGATCGCATCGGACTCCGGCGGAAGCGAGGCGTCGGCGTGCAGCGCGAGCTTGCGGGATTCCTTGGCACGACCCTGCTGGATCGTCGCGGGCAGCGCCCGGTTCACCTCCGCGAGTAGCAGCGAGTCGCGCTCCGTGCTCACCTCGCTGTCGGTCACCTGCGCGTGGTGCCTGCGCAGGGCCTCGTCCCACTCACGACCAGCCTTGGTCTGGAGCCGGTATTCCTCGCCGTCCTGCTGGAGCACACCCTCGTCGGCGAGGGCTTCAAGCGCGACGGGCACCTGCTGCCGGAGCTGGTCGCCACCGTAGGCGAGGTCCTCGACGAGGAGGTCGACGAGATGGTCTGCCGTCGCGCGGACGCCGATGTCGCCGTGACCCGACGTAGGGAGCAGACCGATGAGGTGGATGAGCCCGAGGATGCGGCCGCGCAGGGGGTCCTTCTGCCCCTGCTCGTGGATGAGCGTCTGCGTCTCCTTGAGGAGCAGTCCCGCGCCGTTGAGGTCTTCGTTCTTCTGCGAGTACAGGAAATCGGCGCCGACCACAGTGCCCACCGGTTCGGGAGCGACCTTGCGGTTCGCCTCATGCACGATGCGGAGCTGGGAACGTAGCTGACCAGCGCGGCCGGCGTCCGCTTGGCGGAGCACGCTCTCCCAGAAACGACGGCGCAACGGGAGCAACGGGTAGTCCTCGGCGAGGTCCTTGTCGTCCGCTGCGGTGTGCTGAATCCTGCTGCCGATGAGCTGGCGAGAAATCTGCCCTGCGACCGAGGACAGCGTGCTGTCGAGACCAGGCTTCTTCGCGGGCTCCTTGCTCAGAAGCACACGTCGGACAACGGCGTCGACGTCCTGGTTCTTGAGCACGACCTTGACGGTGAAGCGGTCCTGAATCTTCTGGAGTGTCGAATCAGCCGTCAGTTCCTGCTGGCCCGTGGCGACGAGCAGCACCCGACCGTTCAGTTCGCGCGACACGGACTCGACGAGGTTCTGCACCTCCATCGCTCGGCCGCCGTCGCCGCTGATGTACTGCTGCACCTCGTCGAGGACGATCAGCGACGGCGGAATTTGGCCACCGCCGACGTACTCAAGAATCTTCTTGAGCAGCGCGATCGTCTCGTCCGTGGAGAACGAGCGGGTGTCCGGCGGGAACTGGCTGCGCAGTGCGGCGCGCACGTCCTTGGCCGTCGCAGCAAACTGCGGGTCGGCGGCAAGGATCGCGTTCGCGAGAAGCGTGCTGAGGTTGTACTCGCCCAGCTCTTCGACGAGGTCGCCGCCGTTGACCGCAACGTGATCACGAACGGCGTCGAGGTGCCCATTGCCCGCGAGCCACAGCGCAACCTGCGCGGGGGCGACGCGCGTGGGCAGTCCTGCCGCCCCGAGGACGATCGAGAGGAACACCGAGTTGAGGGTGTCGCCGCTGCGGTCGAGTGCGCCTGCTGCCGCCCACGGTGCGGCGCCGTCGCGTCGTCCGAGAGTTGTCAGCTCTGTCAACTGGTCCTGGATGTCCTGGGGGATGTTCGTCAGACCGCGCGCGGTCGCGCCGTTCGGAAACTTCGTGTCGGCCCACAGGTGCTGGAGGACGCGGACGAGATGGGACTTTCCGCTGCCGTAGAAGCCCGACACCCACACGGCAGGCTGCGTCGTCCGATTCCGATGCCCGGTATAGGAATCGAGGATGCGCTGGAGGCCGTGCTCATACTCGCCCTCGCAGACAAAGCTCTCCAGCTCGTACTTGAGGACGTCCCACTGGTTGGAGTCCTCGGGTCGGTCCACGTTGGTTACGCCATCGTTCGGAATCTCGAAGCTCAGTGGAGGCCGGACGAAGAGGCTGTTGTTGGTCGTCACGCGATGTCCTTCTGCGGATCGATGACACGAGCGCGGTAGTTGAACCCATCGCGCGCGTCGAGCAAACGGAATGAATGAGTCTCCGGGTCGTGAAGCCCGGGGAAGAGAACGAGAAGGCGTCCGGTGACCGCGGAGTCAACGGACTTGATCACGCTTGATGCTCGCAGGAACGGGAAGATCGAACCGATGCCGACGAGTGCCACAACTGCGTTTTCAGGTGCCGTTTCGAGAGCCTGGCGGATGCGCGCGACCAGTGTTGCCTCAAACTGATCCAGGATCGACTGAGTAAGGTCGCTCGGGTCCTCATAGAAGGCCTCCGCATGTCGGTGAGCGGACAGCCAGCGCCCGAAGTCGTCGGTGACGTCTAGTACGGCCCAGACGCGGCCAGCCTGGGTAGTCGCCAACTCAATGCTCAGCAGAGCGTGCCGCATTTGGCGTTCCAGGTCGGGCGGGTAGACGAGCATCCAGACGCGCTCACCGCCCGAGACATTGTCCTTCCATGCCAGGGGCAACTCGGCCTTGTAGGCATTGACGAGATCGGAGACGCGGCTCATGCGATGCCGCCGAAAGTCGGGAAGGACACGTCGGCCACGTTGCCCGCAACGAGCAAGTCGAGGAGGCCTTGGGTGTGCGCGTCACGCAGCGCCTCCAATGTGCGGCCGGGGGCCAGCCCTAGAATCTGCGACCAGGGGTTGTCGAGCACGCCGAGGCCACGTCCGCCGGCAAGGTGACCGAGGTAGGCCGCATATGCGATGGCAACCGGGCGGGCCTCCACCTCGGTGCGCACCTTCTTGGCGCGACCGGCGAGATGACCGGTCTGGGTCCAGCAGGCCCCGGTGTTGCGCCCAGTCTTTCCAAGGGTTGACTCCGACATCTCGTTGCCGAACTGCGCGGCGACCGCGGCGGTGAGGTCTGCCGATGTCGCGCCCGATCCCACCGGGAGGTCCGCGACCGCAGCAAACGAGGCGCGGAGCACCTCGTCGCGGGTGAAGGCCAGCAGCCCCGCAAGGAGCGGCCGCGACGCGGGGTCGATGTCCCAGAAGTACCGCAAAGCCGTGAACTCAGCGCGCCCCAGGTCCAGGAAGTACAACTCGCGCAAGTGGCGGAACGAACGTTGTCGCCCGGCCAGAGTTGGCCGTCCGAGGACGTTGTCTTCGACCACTGCTTGGCGATACTGCCCGGCAGGCGCATCGGATGGCACTTCGCGGAGGAGTTCCATCAGGTGGGGAATGCCAATCGTATGGCTGGCAGTCGTCCGCAACGTGCCGAGCGTGAAGTCGCTCTCAGCGACATGTGAACTCGTCATCTCTCGGTCGTCCTCCTTCCGGTCGCGCATCGCGTCACACACCCGGAGCGGGGCGTTGCGAATCGGGCTCACGATGGGCTTCATCGCAGGTTCGATCTCAGCAGGAACCTCTGACATTCGAGCCTTCATGGGGTGTCGTCTCCTGCGGCGCCGCCTCGTCGCACCCAGTCGTCGATCTCGCTGGCTTGGAACTTCCAGAGGCGTCCGACCTTGTGGGCGGGCATGGCCTTCTCGGCGATCCAGGTGTAGACGGTGTCTTTGGTGACC
>Ga0075163_10003764_pt1 | contig 20378 bp, 18 predicted proteins | sample JI1023141ADNA_FD_71478 | JGI IMG/M metagenome (GOLD analysis project Ga0075163, IMG submission 71478) | Wastewater effluent complex algal communities from Wisconsin, to seasonally profile nutrient transformation and Carbon sequestration -... | ecosystem: Engineered > WWTP > Effluent > Algae... | reverse complement strand
GGGGCCGCGAGATCGTAGGAGAAGGCGCCGTCGTCCCAATTCGTGACGCCGCCGAACGCCTTGGCGTAGGGGTCGGTCAGCAGGTTGCGAGGGTTGAAGCGCAGGCCCTCGGCGGGCGCCCACGGGCCCGACACGCGGTAGCCGTAGCGCTGGCCCGGGCGCACGCCCTCGACGAACACGTGCCACACGAACGCGGTCCGGTCGCGCAGCGAGATCCGGGTCTCGATGCCAGACTCGTCGAGCAGACACAGCTCCACGCCGGTCGCGTTCTCGCTGTATACGGCGAAGTTGACCCCGCTGCGGCCGTCCCAGGTGGCGCCGAGCGGGTAGGCATTTCCGGGTCGTACGTGCACGGTGGGGCCGTCTTCATGTCACGAGGCGCCGCATCGGCCAACGCGGACAGGGCGGCGCCGGGCTTTCGCGGGCTTCATGGCGCGGCTGCGCGCCCCGGCGCCTCACGAGGCCGCGGCGACGCGCCCCCCGCGCGTCACAGACAGTCGGTGCAGACCCGGACATTCCCGTGCAGCACCACGCCCGGCTCGGTCGACGGGCACCAGTCGGCCGGGTCGACGGAGGTGAAGATCTGCGCGCAGCCGGACGACAGCGCGGTCAGGTTGTAGCCGGCGCCCGAGGCCGCGGCCGGACTCGGAAAATTGAACTCGGCGGCGACCGTCTTGTCGTCGATCGGGGTCGAGGTGCAGATGTCGGGCGTGCAATTGTCGATGCTCGCCGCGCAGTCGTTCGGCTTGTCGGGCGATTCGTTGGCCGCGGTGACGTTGATCCACGTGGTGTTCGGGATGTCGACGGTGATGTTCGCGGCCCACGGCTTGACCGAGGCGACCTTGAGCTGACCGTACAGATCCGGCGGGCACGGGCACTGCGGCGACCAGGCGGCGTCGTTGCCCATCTCATCCTTGAAATTTTCGCAGGCGGCGATGTCGGCCGGGGCGCAGGTCGGCGCGGGGGTCAGCTCGCGGCACAGCTTGACGTTCGCGGCGCCCGCGGCCATGCGGACCTCGCCGCTGCCGCACAGGCCGTCGATCGTGACGTCGGAGGGGCGCGGGAAGGACTGCTCGGCGTTGTTGTCCTCGGTCTCGACGAAGGTCTCGCCGCGATAGCTCCTGGGGAGGTGGACGCGCAGGTCGGCGCCGGAGCGGACCGGCTGGCTCTGGCCGTCGAAGTGGACGGCGATCTTGCAATCGTCCTTCCAGCTGTCGACGGTGCAGTCGTCCTCGGGCGGCATGTCGGCGGGCTTCATCGGGCTGCCGGCGGTGCGGAAGGCCCACAGCGCGATGCGGTCGCGCGTGCCGGGGTTCATCTCGATGCCCTCGAATTCCGCGTCGCTGGTGAAGTCGTAGACGCGCATCTCGACGGAGATCGTCGGCTCGTCGTGGTCGAAGAGCACGGTGACGTGGCCGCGGTTGGCGAAGTTGCCGTTGAACTCCTTGCGCCCGATCGTGATCTTGCCGACCTCCGGCGGGAACGGCAGCGCGGTGGCGACCATCCGCCAGGCGTCCTGCTGCGGCCCGGGTTGACCGTCCTCCACGCAGCCGGGGTCGCCGGTCGTCGTTGGGCCGCCGGTCGGAAAGTCGGTCTCGCTGCCCTCCGCGGTGCCCTCGAAGCCGCCGCTGCTGGTGCTGCCGCCGGTGTCGCTGGCGCTGTCGCCGTCGCCCTCGTCGCCCTTGGGCCCGCAGCACGCGGTCAGCAGCGCCAGGGACACGAGGATGTGGGAGGGGACGGTGGCGGTCTCGGGGAAGATCATCGCTCCATGGTACGCGAAGCTCGCGGCGCCGCGCGGGTGGCCGACCCGAGGTCCGAACCCGGCGGGATGTTGCCTCGATCGCCGCTTCCGGTATGGTGGGCGCATGAGCAGCCTCGACCTGCAGATCGAAGAGGAGAAGCCGCCGCGGCGCATTGTCCTCGGCGACGGCCGCATCGGCGGCGCGCTGGCCCGGGCGGGCGGCTGCGCGGTCGTCAGCCGGCACCGCGGCTGGTACGTCCTCGACGAGCCCGCGGGCGACCCGATCGCCGTGTGCGTGCGCAACGACGACCTCGGCCCGGTGCTCTCGAGCGTGCCCAAGCACCGCCGCGCCGACCTCGTGTTCCTGCAAAACGGCATGCTCGAGCCGTGGCTCGAGGACCACGGGCTCGAGGGCAACACGCGCGGGCTGCTGTACTTCGCGGTCAGCGAGCGCGGCGGCCCGGTCGACCCCGGCGGCGTCAGCCGCTTCACCGGCCCGCACGCCAACGCGATGGCGCTGTGGCTCGAGTCGCTCGGCCTGCGCGCCGAGGTCGTCGGCCGCCGCGCCTTCGCGGCCGTCATGCTCGAGAAGCTGATCTGGAACGCGGCGTTCGGGCTGCTGTGCGAGCGCCACGGGCGCGACGTCGGCGGCGTGCTGTCCGAGGACGCCGACGAGCTCGCCGCCCTCGCCCGCGAGCTCGCCGCGGTCGGCCGCGCCGCCCTCGACATCGACCTCGACGACGGCGCGCTGCTCGCCAACCTGCGCGCGTACGCCGGCAGCATCCCGCGCAACCGCGCGGGCGTGAAGGAGTGGCGGTGGCGCAACGGGTGGTTCGTCGACGAGGCGCGCAAGCGCGGCGTGGCGATCCCGACGCACGACGCCCTCGTCGCCGCGCTGCCGCGCCCGCCGGCGTGAGCGTGGCGAGCGACTCGCCGCCCGGGCCCGCTTGACGGCGGCGACCGGGCCGACTATCGAGCAGCGGTGCGCGTCCTTTTTTATCCCGAGCTCCCCGACCGCGAGGGATACACGATCGTCTCGATCTGCCACGAGCTCGGATATCAGGGCGTGGCCACGCTCGACGAGGCCTTCGACCTCGCGTTCACCTGGCAAGATCGCGCCTGGCTCGATCCGCAGCCGGTGCTGGAGGCGATCGCCGCGCGCGTGCCGGTGTGGAACCTGTGGTGCCGCGACGTCGGCAAGCGCCGCGTCGAGGCGGCCGCGCGCGCCGTGATGGGATACGGCCTCGAGGTCGACCCGACCGTGTACGCCGGCCCGTGCGCGATGCGGCCCGTGGACGGCGGCCGCGGCTTCCTGGTCCACGCGCCGGTCGAGCGCCCCGAGGGCGGGTACGTGTATCAGCGCCTCGTCGTATGTACGCAGTCCGGGCGGCCCGCGCATTACCGGGTATCGGTGGTCGCCGGCGAGATCCCCGTATGTTATGTGCTCGAGCGCGCGCCGATGCACGAGCACCTGCGCACGCCCGTCCTCGCGTGCCGGATCGTCGCGCCCGACGAGCTGTTCTCGCGCCACGAGCAGGCGCTGCTGCTCGGGGTCTGCGCGCACCTCGGGCTCGACTTCGGCGAGCTCGACGTCCTGCGCGACGACGGCGACGGGCGGCTCCACGTCGTCGACGTCGACAAGACGCCCGGCGACATGGGCCTGGCCTCGCGCCTGCGCTGGACCGTCGCGCAGCGGCGCTTCGCGCTCGGGCGCCTCGCGGAGGCGTTCGCTGCGGCGGTCCAGGCCGGACGCCCGCACCGCCGCGCCTGAGCCATCCGCCGATCAGCCGGGGATCGGCCAGACGTCGCCGGTGCTGCTCGACCCGCCGTCGTGGGTGTCGCCGCAGGTGTCCCCGCCGGTGGTCGCGTCGGCGCCGGTCGTCGTGTCGTCGCCGCCGTCACCGGGGCCGTCGTCGCAGTGCGCGGGGCCGGCGTTGCCGTTATTAAAATCGTCGAGGAGCCCGGAGAGCGCCAGCGCGTCGGCCTTCTCCGCCTTCGAGATCTCGCAGTCCTGCAGGTACACGCCGGCGTGCGCGATGGCGTCGGCGACCTCGAGCGGGGGGACCGCGCCGCTGGCGACGTTGAGCTTCGCGGCGATCCACTGGTGGGCGAGGATGTACCAGGCGTCGCCCTTGGGCGGCGTCTTCAGGATCTCCAGCCAGGTCTGGCCGCACATCTCGGCGCCGGCCTCGATCGGCCAGTCGCCGTGGTTCTTCCAGTAGCCCTGCGTCAGCGTGCAGCCGTCGTCGCCGGGCTCGCCGGTGGTCCCGGGCGCCCCGGTCGTCCCCTCCGTGTCGCCCTCGATCGAGCGCGCCTGCGTGTCGTCCATCGCGTCGCAGCCGGGGACGCCCAGGACGACGCCGAACGCGAGCGAGAGGCCGAGGAGGACGGGACCGTGGGAATGCGTGGTGGTTTTCATGCCCGTGAGAGTCGCCTGTGCGGCGGGATTTCCAAGAGTGCGTAGATTATTTTATGCTCGTGAAAATCTGCGTACTTTCTTTTTAAGAATCTCCATAACGCGTGACGCTCAGCTGCCGAGGCTCGCAAGGGTCACGAGCCTCGCGCACGTTCGGCAGCCTCAGCGGCGGCGGCGCGGGCGCACGTGCCAGCCGACGAGCCCGAGGCCGAGCAGCAGGCCGCCGACGCCGCCGGCGTCCGTGGCGATCGTGCACCCGTGGTCGTCGTCGTCGTCGTCGTCGTCGACGCAATCGTTGCCCTCGTCGTCGTCGTCGTCGTCGCAATCCACGTCGACGTCGACGTCGACGTCATCGTCGTCGCCCTCGTCGGCGCGGGCGCTGGACGGGGCGCCGAAGGTCACGAGCAGACCGCTGGCGGCCAGGATGAGGAGCTTGTTCGTTGCGATGGTCATGGTGTTCTCCTGCGGGATGGCAGCCTTGCCCGCGCAGCGCGAATCGAGGGCGCTGCGCGGGGGCCGACCTGTTTCGCGGACAACCATGCGCAGGTCGCCCCGCGATGCAACCGGCGCGCGAGGCGTTCGCCGCGGCGGGGCGTGCATCACCGCGGAGCGCCGCGTGGCGTGAACAGCTCGTCCTTCCATGCGGCGGCGAGCGCCGTCATGCGCAGCCGGTGCGCGCCGCCGACCGCGTCGCCGCACCGCCGCGGCGAGCCGCGATTCCTGGCACCGCGTCGCGATTCGTCATGTTCGCCGGACGATCACGCCGCCGGTCGGAGCGCTGAAGGCACTGTCAGGATGGGTGCGACCTGCAGCCGGAGGCTCGACGCCGGAGCATCCGCGCCGCGACGGTCAGGAGCGCGGCGATAGCCAGCCCGAGGTCCTCCCAGATGCCGAACTTGAACGACGCCGTGGTCCCGACCGCGGCCCACAGGATCGGGATCACGAGGAGTCGCCGGGGAACGGGCTGCTTCGCCAGCGTCAGGACGCCGAGCGTGAAGATCGTCGTGGGGCACGGCAGGCCGAACGACGGCGAGCGCGGGAACCCGTGGTCGCCGAGCAGCCCGAGCAGCGGGTAGACGACCAGCGCGTAGCCGATGAGCGCTTCGCCCAGCCGGGCGTCAGGCCCGCGGCGCAGCGCGAGGCGCAGCGCTCCGCTCACCGCGCTCTGCACGAACAACACCGCCTGCGCGACGAACAGGGCCCCGAACGCCCACGCCGCCGGGTTGATCGGCGCGAAATACAGCCAGTGGTACACGACGCCCATCCACGACCACAGCGCGGCCAGAATTCCCGCGGCGACGCGCCCGGACCGCGGCGTCCCGCGCCGCGCGGCGAGCACCGCCGCGACCGCGAGGGCGACCAGAGCGATCTGCATCGGCCAGACATCCTGGTTGTAGCGCTCGAACACGCCGAGGAACGCTTCTCGACTGAATGGGATCACGGGTGCACCTCCTCGCTCGGGTCGCTCGTGCCGGGATCTTGCGCCGAACAGGGCGTCGTCGCCGCGCAAACGGTGCGGTCTCGCGCGCTCCGCGGAGCGCGTCGGGCCGTGGCTCGGGGTCGACGTGCGAGCGTGCCTCGACGACGCGCGACGCGCCGGGTGCGGCCGACCTCGGTCCGCGTCGTCGCCCCGGCCCCTTGCGGGCCGCGTGGCGCGCGGGTATTGGGCATGCAGCATGCTGCAGACCGGCGACAAGGCCCCCGACTTCACCCTCTTCAACTCCAAGCGCGAGCGCGTGTCGCTGGCCGACCTGCGCGGCAAGACCGTCGTGGTCGCGTTCTTCCCGGCGGCGTTCACCGGCGTGTGCGAGAAGGAGCTGTGCTCGTTTCGCGACTCGCTCGCGGCGCTCAACGACCTCAACGCGACGGTCCTCGGCGTCAGCGTCGACGCGCCGTTCAGCAACGGCGCGTTCGCGGACCGCAACCAGCTCAACTTCCCGCTGCTCTCCGACTACAACCGCGAGGCCGTCCGCGCCTACGGCGTGGCCCTCGACGACTTCGCCGGGATGCCCGGCTACACCGCCGCCAAGCGCTCGGTCTTCGTGGTCGACGGCGAGGGCAAGGTGACCTACGCGTGGGTCGGCCCCAACCCGGGCGTCGAGCCCGACTACGCCGAGGTCCAGAAGGCCGTCGCCAGCGCCAGCGCCGGCGCCAAGGCCTGAGCCCGTCCGGGGCGGTCCGGCGCCCGCACTTGCGCCCGCTTGCGCGGGGTCGCCCGGCCTCAGCGTTGGTCCGGACCTGTCTTCCGGGACAGGTTCGCCCGCGCCCGCGCCACGTCACGCGGCCCGCACCTTGAGCGCGCGCGGACGATGCCGCATGGTTGACGGCGTTGCTCTCGACGCTGACGCTCACCGGCGCCGTGTCGGCCGCGGTCGTGACCCGCTGCTGGGTCGTGCATCGCCGCCGCGTCGCGCGTGACCACGAGCTGCGCGCGCTCAGCGAGGAGGCCCCGGTCGGCAACGCCGCGCACCTGAGCCCGCGGCTGGCCGAGCTCGCCGGGCAGGCGCGGGTCGTGCGGCTGCTGCTGGCGACCCCGCTGCACCGCTACCAGCGGCCGGCGCTGCACGAGACGCCGTGGGGCCGCCGGGCGCGCTGCGACCAGTACGACCGGGCGCTCGGCGACGCGCGGCGGGCCCTGTGGGACTGGCTGCTGCTGTTTCGCGGGCTCGGCGAGCGCGACCGCCACGTGCTCGGCGGGCTCGGGGTCTCGCTGGCGCCGTTCTATGGCGCGCTGTTCAAGCCGGGCGTCTTCGACCGCAGCGCCGACCCGTGGGAAGAGACGCTCTACCCCGAGGCGCCCGACTTCGACCTCGTATATACCGAGCTGCGGCGCACGATGCACGACCTGCGCTGCTTCGAGGCCGCGCTGCTGAGCGCGGTGCACGACCCCTATCGCCGGTGACTCTCGCGCCCCCCGGCACCTGTCCGGAGGGACAGTATGGACCCCGACACCATCTATACTCCCGGGGACCTCGCGCCCCTCGACGCGCTCTCGTCATTGGTGTGGATCGGCGATCTGGACCGCGGCGTGCAATGGTGGGCCAACCTCGCCTGCCTGCCGCTGTGGGGCGCCGCGACCCGCGAGGAGCTGCCCGCCCGCAGCGCCACCAACGTGCCGTCGGAGACGTCGCGCACCCGCCTCGAGGCGCTGCGACGCCGCTTCGAACAGGGCCACCGATCGACCGACCGCTGGACGCCGCGGCGCTCAGCGGCGTCCGCCCCGAGCTCGCGCGCCAGATCTCGCTCGCGGGCCTCGACCTCGCCGGCGTGCCGTGCTTCCAGTCGCTCGAGCACGCGCTGCGCCCGGCTCACGGCCCACGCGGCAGCGCCTGAAGATCGGCCCGCAGCCGGGCCTCCGCGGCCCGCAGCGCCATGTCCCGCTGCAGCTCGGCGACGGCCAACCCGTGCTCGCTGGCGATCCGCGTCTGCTTGAGGATCCCCGCGGCGTCGAGGATGTTGCCCGGGTCGAGCTGATCGATCGGCGTCGGCGAGACGTGCGGGAGCGACAGCGCCGTGATCTCGAGGCCACCGAGGTCCGTCCCGACGCGCTCGAGGATCCGGTCGCGCAGCCCCTCGCGGTCCGCGAGGTGGTCCGTGAAGTCGCGGTCGCGGAACTCGCCGGCCAGCGCGTCGAGGATCCGCGGCCCGAGCCGCTCGCGCAGCGCCTCCGCGTCGCCCGCCCGCCCGCAGCCGATCTCCCGCGCCACCTTCAAAATATCCTCGTCGGTGTCGCGCACGCCGATCGTGACGGCCGCGACGACGTCGACGCGGATGTCGTCCTTGCACACCGGCCCCTCGCGCCCGAACAGCCGCAGCTCGAGCGTGCGCGGGGTCAGCTCGAGCGCCTCGGCGCGGTGGATCTTCGGGAGCACGGGCCCGCCACGCCGCATCACCCGCGGCCCCTGCGGCGTGTTCACGACCAGGACGCTGCCGACCGGGACGGCGCGGTATATCCACGCGATCAGCGCCGCGAAGAGCACGAGGAACACGAACAGCGCCCCGGCGGTCACGAGGATGAGGGTGAGCTCCACGGGCCCAGATTAACCCGAGTGCGCCCCGCGCCGTATGATAACGATCGCACATGACCCAGGCTCGCAAGCCCTCGCTCGTTCGCGCGACCGACCCGATCCCCGAGGAGCCGTTCTCCCACCCGCTCAACCCCGACTCCGCGCTGCACCTGCGCTCGCTCAGCGACGCCGTGGGCCTCCAGCGGCTCGGGTTCCACGTCGTGCGCGTCGCGCCCGGCAAGGAGTCGTTCGTCTACCACGCGCACCACTGCGAGGAGGAGTTCATCTACATCCTGAGCGGCCGCGGCGTCGCGGAGATCGACGGCGAGGAGCACGAGGTCGGCCCCGGCGACTTCATGGGCTTCCCCACCCCCTCGGTCGGCCATCACCTCAAGAATCCTTCCGCCGAGGAGCTGGTCTACATCTCCGGCGGCGAGCGCCGCGAGGCCGAGGTCGCCGAGTTCCCCCGACAAGACAAGCGCCTCGTCCGCGTCGGCATGGCGATCGCCATCCACGACACCTCCGGCGCGATCGAGTACCCCGGCTTCCCGCCGCTGCGCGCCCGCAGCGACCGCGACCCGGGCTGAATCGTCGCATGTCCCCGGGGCATGTCCGTCAGGACATGTTCCCACGGGCATGTCCCCGGGGACATGTCCACACGGCCAGCTCAGAACCGGCCGACGAGCGCGAGCCCGGCGCGCCCCGGTCCGAACGCGGGCTGCAGCGAGATCGGCAGCGAGCGGCCGTAGCGCTCGCTGTGCTTCTTCCACGACACGCCGTACGCGGTCAGGCCGGTGCCGGCCATCAGCAGCAGGCTGCCGACCGACTCGACGACGAGCGAGCCGCCGCCGCGGCCCTCGAGCGTCGCGTCGCCGTGCCACGGCGTCCACGCCGAGGCCCACGCGACCGCGCCCATCACCAGGAGGATCGTGCCGCTGCCGATGAAGGCGTGCGCACGCAGCTTCGGCGCGCGGTCGAAGGCGGTGCGGTAGCCGTCCTGACGCCCGCGCAGGTGCCCGCCGCCCGCGGCGAGGCCGATGCCGGCCGCGACGTTGATCGGCATCACCCCGGCGGTCAGGATCAGGCGCGCCTGCTCGCGCTCGAAGCTCGGCTCACCGAGCCCGAGCCCGAGCCGCGCCGCCGCGAGGCCGATGTTGAGACCGCCCATGATCCCCGCGGCGATGAACAGCCCGCGGCCGTCCCAGCGCGGCGGCGGCGGACGTAACGCGGCCGGCGTCGGCACGTCGGTCACGACCAGCGGCGCCGGCCCGGGCCCATACACCGCCCCGGCCTCCGGCGTGGGGTCGGACGCGGGCGCCTGGCCCGGCCCGTACACCGGCGCTGCCTCGGGCCCGTACACCGCCCCGGCCTCCGGCGCGGGCGCTGCCATGAGCGCTGCGAGCAGCGCGATCGAACTCGCCTGTACCATGGACGGACCTCGGGCCGGCGCACGGGGTCGGCCCGCGCGGCGAGCCGGGATTATACCGCGCCGAGCGGTCGGTGCAGCTCGAGGTCGAGGCTGAACAGGTGCTCGTCGACCGAGAACACGAGGCGATGACCGCGAGCCTCGACGTCGTCGAGGGTGCCGCGGGTGTCGAGGTGCACGCGCCGCTTGCTGCCCGTCCAGCCCTCGCGACGGCTGTGGATCGAGATCTCGTGCTCGAGCCGCGTGACCGCGTCGGCCTGCCCGGCTGCCGTCGCAAGCCGCGGGGTCGCGTGAATTCGAAGGTCGAGCTGCAGCGCGCCGCGCTCGAGCCGCACCGTCTGCTCGATCGCCGCGCCGGTCCCGAGCGGCGTCGTCACCACCGGCTGCGACAGCACCTCGCCGCGCTCGTCGTGCGCGTGGCTGTCCGCGGTCACCGCGAGGTCGGGGTCGTCGTAGCGGCGCAGCGTCGCCTTGAGCTGGACGACCTGCGGGCTGCGCAGATCCGCCGAGAATTCCTGCACCGGCAGCTCGCCGACCACCCCGCCCCGCGCGCTCGGGTCCTCGCGGACCAGCGGCGGCGGCGAGAACTCGATCGTCCGCGTCAACACCAGCGCGGCCGCGGCGGCGAGAATTAAATAGGCGTGCTCGCCGAGGAAGCCCCACAGGCGGGTCTTGCGGGTCGCTGCGGGCGCCTCGGTCACGCGCCGGACCGTGGCACGGGCGCCCGGCGCCGGCAACTTTTCCGCCTGTCCCCACGGATCGCCGACCCGGCGGATCGCCGCTGGCCGACGAGGGCTCGGCGTGCAGCCGAACCCGATGTTCGCCCCGTGTGCCCTCTTCCCCCCGGCGCGAGGTATCCTCGATCGATGCGCCTGCACACCCGGGTCATCGCCGCGCTCGCCAGCGTCGTGTCGATCGCAGCCTGCAACCGCGCCGAACAGCCGCAGCCCGCCGGCGCTGCGAACGAACGACCCGGCGTCGCCGCGCCTGCTCCCGCCCCCGCAGAGCTCGTCGCCGCCGTCGAGGCCCCCGCACCCGCGAAGCTCGTCGCCGCCGTCGAGGCCCCCGCCCGCGCCGACGCGCCGCCGGTCGCCGCGCCCGGGCCGGGCTGCCCCCGCGCCCGCGACTTCGAGCGCCGGGCCTGCGATCACCTGCGCCCCCGGCTCTGCGCCGACCAGAGCCCCTGCACCGTGCGCTGCGACCTGCTCCCGCGCACGCCGCAGATCGACCTCGAGTCCTGCGACCCGGACGGCTTCGTGGTCCTGCGCAGCGCGATCGTCGAGGGCAGCCGCGGATCGGCGCGCTGGATCGGCCACGTCTCCGCCGACCGCTCCTGGCTGCTCGACCAGCCGCTGATCATTCATCCCTGGGCGCCCGTGATCGTCGACATCCCGTACGCCTATACCGAGGACCCCGCCGCCGACGGCCGCCCCATTGGCGCGGTGTTCGGCCTCGAGGGCAGCGTCGAGGCCGACGGCGGCCCCGACAATTACTCCGAGCTGTCCTTCGAGGCCGAGATCACGTGCCGCGTCCGCGACGTCCCCGCGTGCACCGCCCCGCTGGCGACCCGCTATGCGTGGTCCGGGCAGACGAGCGGCCGCAGGGCCACCCACGATTCGGTGTACACGGCCACGCTCGAGGAGGACGATCCGGGCGAGCACCTGCTCGTCAAGGTCGCGAAGCGATCGATCGCCAGAGACGACCCGGCCCGCGAGATGGGCCTGGCCCTGCTGAGCGCCGGCAAACACCCCTACAAGGGGCTGCTGCAGCGCGAGCTGATCGCCCTCGAGCCCCGATGATCGCGCGACGCCGCGTGACACGATCAGCACATTTGCATGCGCACCGGTCACGGCCGGGCCACGGATCCCGCGTCGATGTCACAGCGCGGCCACACGACGTTCCACGGGCCCCTCGCGCCTGCGCGGCGTGACGCGATCGTTGCCAGATCTTTCCCGCGTGTTGACGACGTCGAGCGCCGCGCTGCGTAGCTTGCGCTCGCCATGCGACCACGCGTCACGACCCGCCTCCTCCTCCCTGGCCTCTGGTTCGGCCTCTGTCTCCTCGGCGCCTGCGGCGACGACACGCCCGCCCAGGACCCCCAGCCCGGCGAGCCCGGCGAGCCCGGCAACGACGGCCAGGACGGCAACGACGGCCGCCCCGGCAACGACGGTCTCCCCGGCGAGCCCGGCAACGACGGCCAGCCCGGCCAGCCCGGCCAGCCCGGCCAGGACGGCAACGACGGTCAGGACGGCAACGACGGCGAGCCCGGCGACGACGGCCAGGACTTCGAGCGCGGCCCGCGTTCGGCCGTGGTCAGCGTGTCGCTGGTCGACGACCTCGGGACCGGCGCCGTCCACGTCGCCGACTTCGTCAAGATCCTCGTGCAGGAGTACGTCGAGGACGGGCTCGCGCCGGGCATGCAGTTCCCGCTCGCCGCGGCCTCGACCGACAGCGTGCGCACGATCGCCGGGCTGCGCGCGGGCGTGCTGCTGCGCTGGCTCGATCCGCTGACCTACGACGATACCGCCGAGGCCCCGCGCTTCGGCGCCAACAACGATTATATCGCGTACTTCGGCGACGGCTGGGACGCGAAGCCCGGCGACCCGCCGCAGTGGGGCGGCCGCGGCGACGCCGGGTGGTTCTGGGTCAACCACGAGTACATCTCGGGCGACGCCCCGACCGCGAGCACGGCCCCGAACGGTCAGCACCTGATCTTCGCCAACTTCCTGCGCCGGCTCGGGGTGCTCGCCAACGACGTCACCGCCGACGTGTGGGACGCCGCCGAGCTCGACGCGTACGTGACGGCGCACAAGCGCGCGGTCGGCGGGTCGTGGTTCCACGCGGTGCAGGACCCGGCGAGCGGCGCGTGGCAGCTCGACCGGGCCCAGCCGGCCGTCCGCTACGACGCGACCAGCGCGACGCTCGCCGCGATCACCGGCCTCGAGTTTACGGCGCCGGACAACGATGACGCCGGGGTGCCGCTGCCCGCGGCCAACCTCGCCGCGGGCATCATGGCCGACTGCTCCGGCGCGGTGACCCCGTGGGGCACCGTGATCAGCGCCGAGGAGAACGTGCAGGACTTCTACGGCGACCTCGAGGAGTGCTGGAGCGGCCAGCAGTTCGTCGCGGGCGCCGGCTGCGACGCCGGGCAGGACATCGCGCTGGTGACCGCCGCGACCGACGACGGCGCCTTCAGCCTCGCGCCCGACCCGAACCTCCGCCACCCGCGCGACCGCTACGGATACCTCGTCGAGGTCGACCCCGGGCAGGCGCCGGACGAGTACTATGAAAAGACCGCCCCGGGCGTCGGTCACCAGAAGCTCGGCAGCATCGGCCGCGCGCACTGGGAGAACGCGACCTTCGCCGTCGACGCCGACTGGAAGCCGCTCGCGGATCAGCCGCTCGTGATCTACAGCGGCGACGATCGCCGGGGCGGAAGGATCTACAAGTGGGTCTCGAAGGGTCTTTATAAGGATGGCATGAGCAAGGCCGAGGCCCGCGGGCTGCTCGCGGACGGCGCGCTGTACGTCGCGCACTTCGCCGGCCTCGACAACGCGACGGGCGACACGCTGCTCGGCGGGAAAGAGGCGACCGAGGCCGCGCCCGGCGCGGGTCGGTGGATCCTCCTCTCCGTGGACAACGACGTCGACCTCGCGCCGAACGCCGGCACCGACGCCGGCCCGAAGGGGACCACCGTCGGCGCGGCGCTGCAGGACACCGCCTGGAACGCGATCGCCGGGTTCCCCGACGACGACGCGGTGCGCAAGGCGCTGTGGACCGCGAGCAACAAGCTCGGCGTGATGGAGCTGAACCGGCCCGAGGACGTCGAGTGGAACCCGAAGGACCCGAGCGGCACGCCGCGGCTGTACGTCGCGTTCACCAAGCACGGCCAGCAGACCGCGCTCGACCAGGCCGGCGTGGTCTTCCCGCCCGACCAGTGGGCCATGCTCGCGCCCAAGCGCCCCGACGCCGTCGGCACGATCTTCGCGCTCGAGGAGGCCGACCCCGCCGCCCCGGCCGACTCGGCCACCTTCAAGTACTTCAAGGTCCTCCGCGGCACCAAGGGCGTCGGCGACCTCGACCTCGCCAACCCCGACAACCTCATGGTCGACGCCGACGGCGGCCTGTGGTTCGGCACCGACGGCAACTTCGGCGCCAACGGCCACGCCGACGCGCTCTACTACCTCGACCTCGACCCCGCGCACAGGGCCGGCCAGCCCGGCGTCGTGCGGCCGGGCTGGGGCGTCGGCTTCCGCGTCCTCGCCGGCCCCAGCGACGCCGAGGCGACCGGCCCGGCGCTGAGCAGCGACATGCGCACCCTGTTCTTCAGCGTCCAGCACCCGGGCGAGGAGAAGTTCTCCGGCTGGCCCGGCGTGTGACCTGTCCCTGACGACCTGTCCTCGACGACCTGTCCCGCACGACATGCTCCTTCGAGCATGTCCCCGGGACCAGGCCAAAGAGCCCGCGAAGAATTCGATGCTCAAGCCGACCCCGCCCCGCCCCGCCCTCGCGCTCGGCCTCGCCGCGCTCGTGCTCGTCCCGCTCGCCGCGCGGGCGCTCGCCGACCCCGCCCCGGCGATCGTCACCGCCCCGCCGACGGATCCGCCGGCGGACCCGCTGGCGTACGCGCGGGCGCGCCGCGGGCAGGTCGAGAACTTCGAGGCCGCGATCCCGCCGCCCTGCTACACGCGGACCGGCGCGACCTCGAACCCGTGCTGGGCCTGCCACACCGACGCGCAGGCCCCCAACGGCATGTCCGACTGGCGGCTGCAGCAGAGCTACGCGTTCTCGGACGCCGGTCTGACCAATCACTGGCACAACCTCTTCGTCGACCGGAGGCCCGCGATCGCGGCGGTCTCCGACGTCGAGATCCTCGCGTACGTGCGCGCCGACAACTACACCCCGCTGCGCGCCGCGCTCGCCGGCCGCGCGGACTACCGCGGCTACCGCCCCGACCTCGACCTCGCGCGGGGCTTCGCCGCCGACGGCCTCGCGCGCGACGGCAGCGGCTGGCGCAGCTACCGTTACAAGCCGTTCCCGGGCGCGTTCTGGCCGACCAACGGCAGCGCCGGCGACGCCTTCATCCGCCTCGCGCCGGCGTTTCGCAGCGACGCCGCCGGCGCCCCCTCCGACCTCGTACACCGCGCCAACCTGGCGATCCTCGAGGCCGCGCTCGCCAGCGACCCGCGCGTCCCCGACGCGGCGGTCGTCCGCGCGACCGACCCGCTCGACGAGCAGGCGCTCGGCGTCGACCTCGACGCCGACGGCCACCTGTCCCGGGAGACATCCACGCTCCGCGGCCTGCCCGCGCGCTACCTCGGCGGCGCCGCTGACCACCCGGTCCGCCGCGGCGTCTACCCCGAGGGCACCGAGCTGCTCCACAGCGTCCGCTACCTCGACCCCGACGCCCCGACCCTGCTCGCCGCACGCATGAAGGAGCTGCGCTACATGAAGAAGGTCCAGGAGCTCGACCGCTGGGCGATGCAGGCCGCCTTCGTCGCCGAGCAGGACGCGCGCGACGAGGGCCGCCTGCCGCGCTACCGCGGCTCCGCGGAGCTCGGCCTGCGCGGCGACCTCGGCTGGCAGCTGCAGGGCTTCATCGAGGACGCGGACGGCCGGCTGCGCCTGCAGACCGACGAGGAGCACCGCGCCTGCATGGGCTGCCACGACGGCATCGGCGTCACCGTCGACCAGACCTTCAGCTTCCCGCGCAAGCTCCCGGGCGCGCCCGGCTGGCGCCCGCAGGACCTCCGCGGCATGCCCGACGCGCCGCAGGTCGGCCACGCCGAGGGCGAGATCTTGACGTACTTCCGGCGCGTCGGCGCGGGCGACGAGCTGCGCGCCAACACCGAGCTGCTCGCCCGCTTCTTCCCGAACGGACACCTCGACGTCGACGCGGTCCGCGGCGCGGCCGACGTCGCCGAGCTGCTGACCCCGTCGCGCGACCGCGCCCTCGCGCTCGACAAGGCCTACCGCGAGGTCGTGCGCGAGCAGTCGTTCACCCGCGGCCGCGACGCCGTGCTCGCCCCCGCGAACAACGTGCACCGCGTCGTCGACCCGGAGACCACGCCGACCGCCGGCTCGCCGTTCCTCGACGCCCGCCTCCAGCTCGCCTGGCCGTGAGCGTCGTCGTGACATCGCGGTGCCATCCTCGCGACGCCCCCCGCGGTCGCCGAGGCCGGCGCAGCGGCCGTGTTACGGTCGCACGATGACTTGCACCCGACGCGCGCCCGCGCTGTTCAGCCTCATCGTCCTCGCCGCCGCGGCGGACGCCCGCGCCAGCTTCCCCGCCGGCGTGTGGGGCCTGGTCGAGGAGGTCAAGCTCGAGCCGAGCGGCGACAATCCTTCGACCATGCGCATCGACGGGCTGTTCATGGTCGCCAACCAGCAGCCCGACTTCCCGCAGCAGCCCGGCTACTCTGTGCCGCAGTACGGATATATCAATTATGCGTGCCTCGCCAAGCAGCTCGAGACCTGCGCGATGGAGTGGAACGAGCTGCTCGCGATCGCCGGCACCGCGGACAACTGCCGCGGCTGGGGCGACAACAGCTTCGAGATCAACGGCACGGTCCACCCCGTCGAGGAGCCGTCGGAGAGCAGCGAGGTCTATCCCGTGTCGATGGGCATTCTTAACGGCGTCGGACCGTGTCAGGCGCTGCGCGACTGGCAGGTAGAGCACCCCGAGCCCGCGGGCAGCACCGGCGAGCCGGACGCCACCGGCCCCGACACGACCGGCGCGCCCGCGACCACCGCGAGCGAGACGGGCACGCCCGGCGGCAGCAGCAGCGACGCGCCCACCGGGGGCTCGCCCACCGACAGCGCGAGCGCGGGCTCGACCTCCGCCGCGAGCGAGACCATCGCCGGCGACGACACGCCGTCGGACAAGGGCTGCGCCTGCGACACACACGGCGCCGGGGGCCTCCCCGACGCCCTCGCCCTGCTCGCGGGCTTCGGCCTGCTCGCTCGCCGTCGGCGGGCCGTCAGCAATGGGCGCGGGCGCGGATCGGTGGGGTAGCGCCGCGCGCGGCGGTTGTGGCAGCGTGGCGGCATGGCCCCGCCGGTGCACGCGATCCTCGGGCTGACGCCCGAGCTGTTCGACCGCGACGTCGTGGTCGCCAGGACGGCCGCGGCGAACATCGCGGCGCTGCTGCGGCGGGCGCCGATCGGGCTGGTGGTGGCGCTCGACCGCGCGTTTCGCGACGCGGCCCTGCACCGCCGGCTCGGGCTCAACTTCATCGGCGTCGAGCCGGTCCAGCTCGCCCGGCTCGCCCGGCTCGGACCGCTGCACGCGACCGGCCTGATGATCGCCAGCCTGGTCCGCGACGGGCACGTGCGCGAGCTGGCGGTGCGCGAGCTGACGGCCGACGACGACCCGCTGGCGCTGGCGTTCCTGATGAACCGGCTCAACGACTACGTCGGCGCGATCGCAGGGCTCGCGTGGACGGGGCTCGAGCGGCGGCTGCAGCCGGCGAACGCGGCGACCTTCGTGCGCTGCCTCCCGCTGCTCGAGCGCATGGGCTCGTGGGTGCGCGCCGCTCCGGCCCGGCGCGCGCTGCTGCGCGGGCTGCTGCTGCTGCCGCATCCGCTGTGTCGCCAGGCGCTGTGGGCCGGCGTGCGCGGGCAGAGCGTGCTGCCGGCGCAGCTCGGCCCGGCGCCCCGAGGCGACGTCGTGGCTTCGCGCTCGGCCCCGTCGGACGACGGGCCGGTGCTGCCGGCGGCGCAGCTGTTGACGGAGATCCACCGCGGCGAGGCGGCGATGCAGGACGTGTTGAGCGCGGCGCTGGCGGCCCGGGACATCCGGACGCGGCGCTGGGCCGCGCGCGCGGCGATCGCTCCGGAGCTGACGCCGCGGTCCGTGCTGCTGGCGCTGGCGCCGACGCTGGAGCGCGACCGGAGCGCGGCGATCCGGGCGTTCGGGCTGCAGGCGCGGGCGCTTCACCGCGATCGGGCGGGGATCGAGCGGGCCTGCTTCGACCCGCGGGCGGCGATCCGGTACAGGGCCCGGGCTGTCCTCGCGGACATGTTCGAACCGCTCGACTACCGCGGCCTCGCGCTGGCGACCCTGGCCGCGCCGCCGGGGCGCGAGGCGCTGATCGCCGCGCTGGGGATCCTCGGCGAGCTCGGGCGCGTCGAGGACACCCAGGCAGTGGCGGCGTACGCCGCGGATCCGCGGGCCAGGGTGGCGCGCGAGGCCCGGCGCACGCTCGAGTCGCTGCGGCGGATCGGCGGGTGACGTGGCGACGCGCGGGGCTCAGGGCGACCCGGTATCTCGGGGATTGACCCCTGCGCCCGCGTGGAGTACGGATCGCGGCCTCTCGCCGAGACCGCCATGACCACCGCCAGCGACGCCCCGAACGACACCCCGCCGAACTTCATCCGCGATCGCATCATCGCGGACCGGCAGGCCGGCAAGCATGGCGGGCGGGTCGTGACGCGGTTTCCGCCGGAGCCCAACGGCTACCTCCACGTCGGTCACGCCAAGTCGATCTGCCTCAACTTCGGCAGCGCGGACGAGTTCGGCGGGCGCTGTCACCTGCGCTTCGACGACACCAACCCCGCGACCGAGGAGCTCGAGTACGTCGAGGCGATCCAGGCCGACGTGCGCTGGCTCGGCTTCGACTGGGGCGAGCACCGCTACTTCGCCAGCGACTACTTCGAGCAGCTCCACGGCTACGCCGTCGACCTGATCAAGGCCGGCAAGGCCTACGTGTGCAGCCTCAGCGCCGACGAGATCAAGGAGTACCGCGGCAATTTTTACAAGCCGGGCAAGGACAGCCCGTACCGCGAGCGCAGCGTCGCGGAGAACCTCGACCTGTTCGCGCGCATGCGCGCCGGCGAGTTCGCCGACGGCGCCCACGTGCTGCGCGCCAGGATCGACATGGCGTCGAGCAACATCAACATGCGCGACCCGCCGATCTACCGCATCAAGAAGGCGTCGCACCACCGCACCGGCGACGCGTGGTGCATCTACCCGATGTACGACTTCGCGCACTGCGTCTCGGACGCGATCGAGGGCATCACGCACTCGCTGTGCACGCTCGAGTTCGAGGACCACCGCCCGCTGTACGACTGGTTCCTCGACCAGCTCGACGTGCCCGCGCACCCGCAGCAGATCGAGTTCGCCAAGCTCAACTTCACGTACATCCTGCTCAGCAAGCGCCGGCTGCTGCAGCTGGTCCAGCGCGGCGTCGTCCGCGGCTGGGACGACCCGCGCATGCCGACGCTCAGCGGCATGCGCCGCCGCGGCTACACGCCGGAGGCGCTGCGCAGCGTGTGCGAGCGCGTCGGGGTGTCGAAGCACAACAGCATCGTCGACGTCACGCTGCTCGAGCACGCGGTGCGCGAGCACCTGAACGCGACCAGCCCGCGGGTGATGGGCGTGCTGGCGCCGCTGAGGCTCGTGCTGACCAACTGGCCGGAGGGCCAGGTCGAGTGGATCGACGCGCCGTACTTCGCCGACGACGCCGCCCGCGGGTCGCGCAAGGTGCCGCTCGGCCGCGAGCTGTACATCGAGCGCGACGACTTCAAGGAGGTCGCGGTCAAGGGCTGGTTTCGCCTCAGCCCCGGCGGCGAGGTCCGGCTGCGCCACGTCGGCATCATCAAGTGCGAGGAGGTCGTCAAGGACGCGGCGGGCGAGGTCGTCGAGCTGCGCTGCACGATCGACCCGGAGACCCGCAGCGGCGGCCCGGCGAGCGGCCGCAAGGTCAAGGGCACGATCCACTGGGTCTCGGCCGCGCACGCGCTGCCGATCGAGGCAAGGCTCTACGACCGCCTGTTCTTGAAAGAAGACCCGAGCGACGTCGCCGAGGGGGCGCACTTCACCGACAACATGAACCCGCGCGCGCTCGAGGTCGTGCGCGGCGCGTTCGTCGAGCCGAGCCTCGCCGGCGCCGCCGCGGGCACCCGCGTCCAGTTCGAGCGCCTCGCCTACTTCTGCGTCGACCCCGACTCGACCCCCGACCTGCTGGTGTTCAACCGCACGATCACGCTGCGCGACTCGTGGGCCAAGCAGGAGGCCAAGGGCTGACCTGTCCCGCGGGACAGGTCGAATCTCAGGGTGACTCGAGCGGCAGGTCGAGCGCCAACACCGAGTAGCGGGCCGGGCGCAGCGGCGGCGCGGAGGCCTGCGAGGTCGCTCCGGAGCGCGTCCGCCCGCCGCTGACGATCGCCGTCTCCCACGCGCGCAGGTCGACCGGCTGGTCCGACACGACCGTGCGCAGGCACGCGGTCCGCGGGTCGCCCCCGCGCGGCAGGTCCCCCGGCCACGGCAGCGCGACGCCCGACACCGCCGTGAACTCGGCGGCGCCGAGCCAGTAGCCGGCGCCGGGCTCGAGCTCGTGGCCGGTCGGCTGCGCGCGGCTGAGCAGCGTCACCTCGCCGTCGGCCTGGACCAGCCAGTGCGTGACGTACAGCGGCGCGGCGCCGGTGTTGCGCACGTGCGCGGTGACGCGGGCGCCCGCGGGCAGCGCGAGACCTGTCCCCGGGGACATCTCACCTGTCTCCGGGGACAGGCTCGCGAGCGGGCGCAGGGCGGCCTCGACGGCGAACCACTGCAGCGTGAACGACGGCGGCGCGGGCAGCAGGAGGACCGAACGCAGGCCGCGCAGCGCCGCGGCGTGACCGAGCCGCTCGAGCCGCGCGCCGATCTCGGTGAGGGTCGACTCGTCGGGTCGACCGCCGCGCAGCGACCAGCGCGCGCCGAGCCCCCGGCCGTCCGGGTCGCGCAGCTCGAGGCGCCCGTCCTCGACGACGACGCGGGTGACCAGCGGCAGGCCCGCGGGCGCGTCC
>Ga0075163_10003763_pt1 | contig 20379 bp, 14 predicted proteins | sample JI1023141ADNA_FD_71478 | JGI IMG/M metagenome (GOLD analysis project Ga0075163, IMG submission 71478) | Wastewater effluent complex algal communities from Wisconsin, to seasonally profile nutrient transformation and Carbon sequestration -... | ecosystem: Engineered > WWTP > Effluent > Algae... | reverse complement strand
TTCCTTTCCGTTTGCAGCCTTCCATTCCTGCGTACTCGTCGGAAATACCGGCTCTGTCCCATGTTCCGGAGCTTCCGTGGAGCGTTCATGATCGGCACCCCAATTTCGATTTTTTCCGCATGACTTTGCAGGATTTGGGAGCCACTGACGCAACAAGGTGTCTCAGGTCTGTTCAGTTCGCTGTTTCTCGTCGGTGATTCTTTCTTTCAGGGGGCCTCTTGACGTACACCTCCGGCTGTGAGTAGGAAGCAGTCATGCTCGTCGAGCGCCTCACAAATCCCGTCGTAGCCCCCAAACCGCGCAAGCGCAGACGGAGACGGCGCCCCGCGTCCTGTCTGCGTCGGTTCCGCTGCTACCACTGCGGAGCCTACGTCAACGTCTGCGCGCCCTGCGACCGAGGCCAGCGCTACTGCTCGCCGAGCTGCCGCGACACCGCACGGGCTGCAGCGGTGCGCGTCGCTGGGATCATCTATCAGCGCTCCGACCGAGGCCGCGAAAAGCATGCCGCACGGCAGCGCGCGTACTGGGCCCGCCGTCGAGCCAAGCAGCGCAGCGGCGAGCCATCCACGTCACCCGTCGTCCCTCCTCTGCGGCGACCGCGACGACTTGGCTTGCTCTGCGTCGTCCGTCGACCCATCGCGGCTTCCCCCACGACTGCCTCCACCGAGCGCGTCATCCCGGCACTGCGATTTCGCGTCCCAGTGGCCCCACAACCGCTCCGGCCTGCTGCCCCCGACCTCCGCGAGGCCCCACGCACCAACGAGCCTTGTTGCTTCGTCTGCGCCGCCCCCAGCCACTACTGGCTCTCCGTCTACGGCAAGCGCACTCGATACCATCGGAGTCGCGCCCCCCTAACCCGTCAGACAAGCCCCAAATCCGCCTGGAACGCCTCTCGCTGCGAACGCCTCTGTCGCCCGGCGTACAGTGCCTTGCGTCGCGGCAGGAGTCCTCTCCGCATGCGTCCCAAGCCCCCGTGCGTCACTTTCAGACCGGCGTTGGTGCCGCTGACGCAGCACTTTCACATCAGCACCATCAACGCCGCCACCTTCACCAAACAGCAAAAACGACACTTTCTGACCAGCGGCGACAGCCGACCAAGGGTTGATGATGGTGCAATGCATAGTGGGCTCGCGAGCCGTGCATTGATGCCTTGGTATTAGGAGAGGCGGAAGCTGCCCAGCGATCGGTGGACACGGACCAACAACTTCCGAATCGTAAGCTACCGCTATGTCGAGGAAGAGCAAGTCTGGCCCCGATTCAGCAACCATCCACACGCAATGCCATCACGCGCCTCTCCTGACCGGCCTGTACTGACGATGCCGCTCTGTCCTGTGGGGACCGTTGCCGTACCCTTTTCTAGATGTTTACCGAACAGCGACGGACTCGCCTGAACGAGTGGAACATCGAACACACCGCCCACTCGAACAGCGCCCGCAATCGGGGCAGCGGAAGTGCTCGAGCGGACGCTCGGCGCAGGGTAGGGCCCACACGTCGAGGCCGAGGATACGATCGGACCACTCTGATGCGGGCGCAGCGTGTGCTGCTGCTTCCACGTTGAGGCCGGGATCACCGACGACGAGTGCGCGATAGCGATTCCCGCACGCACACGGGCGCGTCCCCCATTGGCTGTTGCAGCCGGAGCACCTCGCCCACCACGTTGCTTCGCTGCCGTCGATGCACCTGCCAGGTCGAGGCATCACTCCGCCGTGCGCGCCGCAGATCGGGCACACATCGAGACCGACCAACTGTTTACAGCCGTCGTCCAGGAACTTCATGAACTTAGCGATCGCCTCGCGTGGCGCGATGACGAAGGTCTGCTTGGCGACCTTGGCGCGCTGGGCATCGGAATCAAGCTCGCTTGCCTTGGCCGCCGACCAAGCTTGGGCTTCGGCAAGCTCGAGCTTTGTCGGTGGTCGGAGAGCCACAAGATGTCCGTCTTCGTAGCGCAGCCAGTCTGACTTGAACGGCCACGCTGGCAACGAGCGGATCATCTCCATCGATGGGTATGCTGGGACCGCTGAGCGGCTAAGCCAGCAGTGAAGCAGCCGAGTCATTCGCTCCTCGGAGTCGATGCCCCACGGTGAGCAGGCGAAAAGCACCGCGCGACGTCCTATGCTCCAGCCCAAGGCGCGGTCTGCATCGAGGAGCGAGGCGGGGCGACCGACGTGAACAAGCACAACTTCCTCGCTGACTTCGTCGAGAGCTTCTAGTTGTTTGAGCACGGCGGTCCCGCAAGCGGAGGAAAGGTCCGCACACAAGGGCAGCAGGCGCAGGGCGCTCTCACCGGTAACACGCACGGTCCCGTTCGTGCCCATCTCCACTTGCACGCTTCGCCAACCGCTCTTCGAGAGCGACCAGGCTTGCTCCTGTTCGGATGCAGTCCATCCGAGCGACAAGAAAGCGCGTACGATGAGGTGCAAGACGAACCGGTCCCATGCCTTCCCTTCGCGTTGTCGCCGTGCCGCGCGTTGCTGGAGTGTCTCGTGGTGCTTGTGCCCGAACTTGACCCACGCGCGCCAGAGAGCGGCCACTTTGCGGTAGTTGGGGTCGTTAACGAGGATATTCGTTGGCTTGAGGACCAGCGCCACGCTATCGCGACGAGGGATGTGGATATACAAGGGTGAGTCGAGGAGCGTCTGGAGGTCTCTCTGGGCCAGTTCCAGCTGCTTCATCGTTCGACCTAGTTCCGCTTCCGTTTTGGACTCCAGGGTCGTCGACCAGAGCGCCGAGATTCGGCGTGCTCGCCGGTAGGACGTGCCACGAATCTCCTTGCTGTAGTCGTTGGCTTCGAGGCTTTCCTTGATCTTTTGCAGTTCCTCTAGCCGCTTCGCAAGGTACGCAAGAAGGTGGTCGACGAGGCGCACCGCGACGCGGTTCTCGTACAGGTTCCACTCGTCTTCGATCTGCCGAGCGAGCACTCGGGATGGTTGGATGCTGCGAAGTGTTCGGTGTTCCCAGTCGCCTGGATGGGACACGAGCTCGGCAACAGCGCGCACTGGAGTACGCCGGGCCCGCGAAACCGGCAGACGCTCCTCCTCGACCCGGAGATGGAGACGAGGCCTGTGGCAGACGTGCTGGAGATGCTGCAAGTGTCGCGTGATCTCGAGGTCGAGAGGCTGCGGGCGTGCTCTCTCCGCGAGCTTCTGCGCGACCGGAGGCGTGTTCGCACAGCCTGTCCAGGTTACGACTTCGCCAACAGCATCCGCGAGACGAACCACGGCGTCCGTCTCAAGCTCGTCCGGCCATCGTCCGAGCACGTCTTCTGGGGCCACGCCCGAAAACTCGTCGCCGAAACGCTGCTCCTCTGCCAGCCACGCATCACAGAGGACTGGTTTCGACAATGCGCGCGTGGCTCCGTCGATGCGGGCAACGAACGTGGTCACGCCATCTCCTCGCCCATCTTCGCCCTGATCTCGCCGTCGATGAGCGCAGCGGAGCGCTCGGGCTCACTCGTTTTGTCGAGGTTGGTCCATGCTTTTGTCAACTTATCGCGTAGTTCTTCGAGGGCGGTCGCGCGCACGTCGTGCCGGTCCTTCAGCTTGCGCAGCACCTTTGTCACGAGGAGATGGTCCATCGCCTCCCCGATGGTGCCGCCTGATTCGACAACGACCGGCAGGTAACGGGCGAGCTGGTGCTCAAGTCGGTTGCCCCAGCCCACGCGGAAGCGCTGCTGCAGGTCTTCAGCAAAGGGCGCTTTCCGCAGCCAGTCGGTAGCCTTCTGAATTGCCGCTGCTTGGTTCTTTGCCGCCGCGTCGAAGGCGCCCTCCAACTCCTTGTATGAGATCGGGTTGCGTTGTCCCTTCGGCTCGACCGTGAAGTGCGCCGCCTCGGTCTTGCGTGGCATTTCCATCACATGGGCGCGGTCATATGTCTTGTCCGCGAACTCGGCAGTGCTCTCGTCATGGTTTGCCGTGCCGATGAACCACACGTTGGGCGGGATGGGCAGATGTCGACCATCGACCATGAGCTTCGGGGAATTCGTGACCGGGTCGTTAACGAGCGTCAGTCGTCGCTTGTCCATCGGCTGTTCGAGGGCCGATAGGAAGTCGGCGAAGAACTGCTCAGGGCGCGACAGGTTGATCTCATCGAGCACCATTAAGAAGACTCTGTCGCGGCAAGCCGGCGTTCCTGCCCGATAAAGCGCCTGAAGGAAGTTCGTTGCGTAGTAGTGCCGGTGGAATGCGTTGTAGTAGCCAACGAGGTCTTGGCGGTCGCGCCAGCCAGCCTGCACCTCGACGATCTCGATGTCCCCGCCCACAGCACTGTGGAATGCCAGCGGCAAGCTCGTCTTGCCGGTGCCCGAGATACCTTGAAGAAGCATTAGGCGCGACATAGCGAGTCCGCCAAGGAAAGCGCGAACATCTCGCTCGGTATAGTAGAGAGTGCGGCCTTCGATGCCGTTGGCGATGCGGTGACGAAGGTCTGTAACGAATTCCTTGAGTGTCGGAGTCGCCTTTCCGATAGGCGTCGTCGTGCGCGCCTCTGTCTGGAGTTCTTCCTTCTCATCGAGGCTCGTCAGCGCGGTCATCGGGTTGCGGTGGTCTTCCTGGCGTGTGAGTTCATCGACACGCGTGCGAAGCTCGTCCACTGCACCGTCAAGGAGCTGCTTGTGAACCTCCAACGCTTCCTTCTGCTTCTTGAGCGCCTCGAGTTCGATGGCCGCGAGTCGGCGGGTTGAGAGTTCGCCGTGCGCCTTGGCGAGGTCGCTGTGGAGCACCGCCCGTTCTTCGAGCCACGAAGACTGCTCACGTTCCAAATGGGCGAGCCGCTCAGCGGCGCGCGCGTCAGGCCGCTCTCGGAGCTGCTGGGCGAACACGTCACGGTCGCGCTCGGCGGCGGTTAGCGAGGAGAGAATGTCCTCTGGAGTACGGCCGCCGAATCGACGATCAAGTTCCTTCCTAGACTCGAGATCCTTCCAGTAGGCGTCGCGACCGCTGCGTGCGTCCGCCAAGAGCTTCTTCAGCCCCTCTGCCTCGGAGCGCAGGCTTTCGGTCCGTTCTGTAACCAAGCGCTCGATCTTCCGTTCAAGGGCGGCGCGGTCCTCGTTGTGAATCTCCTGCTCCGACTGGAGGTCCAAAGTCGCCGCGCGACACGCTTTCAGCTTGTCGGTGAGGTCCTGGCTGCGCTTGTCGAGGTCAGACTCCCTCTCGTTGAGGTGCGACGTGCGCCGCTCAAGCTCAACGAGCCAAGCCGCATCGGCCTTCTCGCGCCCTGATGCGAGTTCAGCACGCAGGGCTTCGAGTTTGTCGTGACGCTCGCGCGCTAGTTCCTTATCGAACTGACGCCGCACCTCAGCTTCCATCGCGGTTCGCTGGGCGTCTTCCTCGGCCCACTTCGCAGCGCGTGCAGCAGCCTTTGCTCGAAACTCCTCCTCTGCCTTCTCTCGGCGGCCGGCAACCTCCGCTGCGAGCCGGTCCCGTTCCTCACGCAGTCGCGTCACCTCGTCTTCGACCGGCCTGAGGACGCGTTTCTTCTCGGAGAGAAATCCCTGTTCGGCGTTCAGCTCTCGCTCGGTGAGTCGGGCGCTCTGCTCCGCCAAAGAGGCCTCCTTCGTCGCCACTTCAGCCTCTCGCTTCATAACAGCGTCGATGCGTGTGAGCAAGTCGCGTTCCTGTTGCTCTCGCTCCTTCTTGCTAGCCGCAATCTCATCGTCGGCTGCCTTCTTCTGGTGCCGCAACGCTTCCTCTTGCTCGCGCTTCTGGGCAGCAAGTCGGTCCGCCTCAGACTTGTTCTTGGTGTCCAGCGAGCTAGCTTTCTCGAACAGCGCTCGTGTGGTGCCGAGCAACCCCTCGACGCGCTTCATGCTCTCTGCGAGCGTCGCCCCAACAGGCTCGGAGACGCCTTCGCTAGACACCGGACCGTTCGTGGCGGCGAGCTCGACCACCTGGTTCTCCACAGTGTTGAGTTGAGCGAGTTGCTCCGGCGTTGGCTCAGGCTTCTGCACCGCTGTCGACGGCTGTGGGGTGGGCTGTCGTTGGAAGTTCTTGTGCTTGTTCTTTCCCATTCGGTGAGCCTCAGTCAGGGGGCTAGAAGGAAGGCTTCGACGGCGTCGTATGCCGTGATGATGTGCCGGGGGACGATCGACGGCGCCGTGTTCGCGCCACCGTGCGCAGCGGGGTTGCGATCCGATGCAAGCGCGTCGAGTCGATGAAGAAGGTCGGGATGCGCCTTGAGCGCGTGCCGCAACGGGTGGTCTTCGTTCCACCGTGCAGCGAACAGCGAGAGGACGAGCGCGGAGCGAAGGCTGCCCTTCCCCTTCTCCGCGTCTTTCACTTGGCTGCGCGTAATCGACAGAATGCGAGGCGGAACTTCTCTCTCCAGACCCAAGACGCGCGCGGCTTCGGAGATCGGGCTGCGAGACGGCACCGGCATACGATCGAAGTCAGCGAAGAACGGCGGGCGCGCATCAGCATAGGGCTTGTGCATCACGCGCAAGGCCCACATGACCGCGCCGTCGGCCTTCACGAGTACGTCGTTCCACTTGTCTGCCGGAGCGTCGTAGCTGTCTGCCTCGAGCAGTGCCCTCTGCATCGCCACAAGCTTTTCGAAGACGCCTGCGTGCTTTCGAATCGCGATGGTCAACCGCTCCTCGACCTTCCACGCGGCTTCCGTTTGCAGGTGATCGACGGTTGGTGCGTCGGGGTCGGAACCAATCAACGGTGCAAGCCACGGACGCAGGCCCTTGTTTCTATCGAGCCGCTCCTCCATTTGAGTACGCAGTTCGATGGACTCGCCGTGTCCAAAGGGGTCATCGACCACCCAGTCACCCGACTCGTGACGGCGAACCCGGAGCGCAACAAGGAAAGGCTGCGGCCTGTCATCGATGAAAGAGACCCGCTTCAAGCGGGGAACATCACGGTCGTCATCGATAAGATCCTCGAAGTCGCGTTGGCGCTGCCGCCGGTGCAGTCGCGCCACACGCAGCACATCTTTCACATCGGGACGCGACATCACGATCGCATCCCGCGAGCCTGGCAGCACGCTGAAGGTCCGGTCCTTCCATGGATCGCCCGCGCTGCCGCTCAGCAGCACCGGCCATCCGTCGTCGTTCAACTCGACGTCGGCGATGGGAAGATCACCGATGAGGAAGCGCGCCCACAGCTTCCCGGTGAATGCGTCAGAAAAAACATGCCCTACCTGCGCCTCGTCTGTGGGCTCCTGTTCAAGCTCCTCCAAGCAATCGAGGCCGCGTTTCGTGGGCTTGCCTGAGTGGTCGAGGAGCCCCAAATGCTCGCCGAGCTCCTGCACCACCAACGCCGCTAGGTCCGGCTCGATAAGCAGCCGATCAGCGACGTCGGAGATGCGCACGACGCCTGCGCGAGCGAGGCGAAGGACCGCACGCTGGAATACATTGAGCTTGCGTTCCTTCGGCACGGGCGCAACGACACGCCACGCGAACACGGGCCAGAGCACCCAGCGAATGCTCGGGTCCTTGCCGATTTTTAGGCGAAGGACTGGGGTATCCTTCTCGAAGATCGGGCTGAGGCTAGCGAACGATGCCATGTTCGCCTCCGCAGAGTTCGGTGAACGCACGCAGCGCACGCAGGGGCACCTTAGCGTCTTCGGCGCGCACGAAGTCTAGATCGCCCGCCGCTATGAGCAGGCGTTGCTGGCGGCTCATGGCAACGCAGAGACGGTTCTCCAGCATCAAGTGGCCAAACTTCCTCCGCTGCTCCTCGTCTGTACGGCCGGGCAGATCGTTGCTGCGGGTGACCGATAGGAAGACCACGTCGAACTCCATCCCCTGGAATGCGTCGACGGTGCCGATGCGCAGGCGCTCGATGGTCTTCCCCTCACGATTGAGCGTGCTCGTCCACTTGTCGGCGACCCTCCAGCCTCGCCCGCTGTTGGCCTTCTCGGTGAGACCCGCGGCGATCATCGCGTGCCCTATCTCGTCGACCTGGGCGCTGTAGAAGGCGATCACGCCAAAGGTCAGCGTTGCGTCGTGCTCGATAAGCCGTCGCACCTCCTTCGCGATAGCGCGGGCCTCGACGGGACGGCTCTTGCTGATACCGCGTACCTCGCGTCCCATACGTCCATCGGCGGGTACGTGGAGCCACGCGGCGACGCGCGGGGCACCGTTCTTCACGTATCCGGGTAGGTCGTGGCTGAACTCGGCTGCCTCGCGAGGGCTCTCAATTGTCCCATCGTCATGGACCTCGTAGAAGTTCTTGCTGACGTAGGCACCAAGGACCGGGTGCATTCGGTACTGCGCATTCAAGGTAACAGTGCGCTCGATGGCGTCCTTGTTCTGGAGTGCGCGGAGCAGCACCCACATGCGCTCGAAGAGACTGGCCTGGATAGCGTTGAGGGTCTGCTTCTCCACCGTTCCCTGCTCGACGCCCTCAGCGAGCTGTCGCTCCACATCAGGCTCGAGAAGGTGCGGGAGCTGCCGATGGTCCCCGACGAGAACAACCCTGCGCTTCGCCATGCTGAGCGGGATAAAGAGGTCGAGCGGGTTCGCGCGCGCGGCCTCGTCGACGATCACCGACTCGAACGTGGTCTGGCCTTCGTCGATACCTCGAACACGGCGCATTTCGTTGCCGGCTGCTTGTTGCAGCGTCGAAGCAAGGACCACCGTGTAGTGCTGCAGGGTCTCCCTGACCTCTTCGGGGTCAGACTCAAGGTCGTGCAGGTATGCGACCACCGCGACCTCGTCTCCGGTGCGTGAAGTGGCAAGGCGACTGTCGACGGTGTCGAGCAGCTCGAACAACAGTCGCTGGGTTTCCTCATCGAGCTGCAGTTCGACTGACTGCGCGGTCTGCGTCAGCCTGTCGATGAGAGCATCGCGAAACGGTACACCATCGGAGACCCACGGTGGCGCTATCTCCAGCTCCACGGCAGCACAGCGTTCGAGGAATGCCCGCTCGTCTTGCGTGAGCAGTGCGCCGAGCCGAAGGAGTGCGATGCGCGCTTTCACTGGGCCATCATCCGAAAACGATTCACCGTCCACCCGGATCCCGCGAGCGGCTTTCAAAAGCTTCTCGGTCTCCTCCGGGTCGCCAGCCCCAGCGGGACGATCGAGTTCAGCCGCACGCTCAAGCGCCCTGTCACGAAGAGCTGGAGGAAGGAGGCCGTCGAGTACGCGCACGATGTCTCGAATGCGGCGCGCCTGCTCCGTGGGGAGCGACCGGATGCGGACGCACGACAGCACGATGTTGCGCGCTTGAGACAGTCTCTCCGCTTCGGGGGGCACGCGCACGCGAGCACGAATTTGCTCCGCCCGCTCATCGATGAAGGCCTGCGCTGGGTCGAACGGGCTGTCAGCGCTGCGCCGTCGCCGTCCGACTTTCATCGTCGGCAACCCGAAAACCTCGGTTCGCTGTGCGACGTTCTCGACGGCATCGTGCTGGGCTGCGCAGACCAGGATGCGGTGCGAGGGCTCCATCCCTTCGTCAGCGAGGACCGCCAAACAGCGCTCAATTGCGGTGATTACCTTGGTCTTGCCCGTTCCCGGCGGCCCTTGGATTAGGCACACATCGGGTGTGTTGAGCGCGTATTCGATTGCCTCACGCTGGCGTTGGGTGGGGCGACTCTTCCCGAACACATCACGGATCACCGGCTTCAGGGTCGGCCCATCGAGGCTGATGCGGCTCCGTCGAGCCATTGGCGCAGGCTTGCCTTCCATCAGGAGCCCCAGTTGCGGCATCGGACAACACCCCGTTCGCAGTGCCTCCTCCGCGCGCTCACGGCGCGCGAGACGCACTTCATCGCCGCTCATCGACAGATAGAGGTACCCGGTCTTGGGCGGTTTGGGCTGCTCATCCTCATCGTCCGGTGGAGCCAGATCGATGAACCGCTTGTGTTCGTTCACGTCAGTGATCGCGGCACTGAGGCGCTGCTCCCTCGGTGACTTCTTCTGGGATGGGGTCAACGAAGCGTCAGGCGATTCGTCCGTGAACGACGGAGGACGGTCGCCTGCTTCAAGCTCGAAGCGCTCGGAGTCGCCGAGCAACGCGAGTCGCGCGGCGAGGTCCTCGCAGGGCGCAAGGTGGAAGCGCCAGCCGCCATCATCTCGCCGCCGCTCCGCTTGCCCATACTCGATCGCGCCGAAGGTGCGAGCTCGTCGCAGGACGTTGTCACGCTCGCGCTTCTGGTACTCCTGCCACGCTCGAAGGTAGCTGGAGTGGCCCGTCACCGCCTCGGCGAGTGTGGTCCGTACCGCGCCGTGGAGTTCTGCAGCGAGCGTGGCATCCACGATGGTGATCGGCGCGTAGAGCAGAGTGAGGCGCGGCTGGTTGTTCTTTCCGCCCTTTACAACGCGCTCGATGCGCAGCTTGTCGTCGATGCGCCTGATGTCAGCAGCGACCCTGAGGCCGTGGATGCGAAACGCATCGAGACGGCCACGAACGTCGCCCGAGACCACGACCCGCCAAAGCTCTGCGGGCTCTCCGGGAGCCGGTGGGATGAACAGCCGGTCCGTGAGCCAATCACCAACGTCCTGCGCGGTGCCGCCGACCTTGTGCTGCTTCCACACGTCATCCATTACCTTCTCGTCAAGGCCAAGCTGCATTGGATCTGTGATGTGGAGTTCTTGAGTGAATCGCCGCGTCTCGATTACAAGTGCGGTGGCGTTCGCTTGGGCGACGTAGGCGATCAGCGGAAAACCGCTCGTGACAATATCGGTAAGTAGCGTGGTGTCGGCCGGCGTCACCCCCTCGACGGCCACAACGACGCCGTCGTAGCGAAGGAGCGTCTGGTCGCCGGACCTTACCAACGCGACCTCTTGCAGGCACGATGGCACTGGCAAGTATGGCCCGCTGGTCGATTTGACGCGTAACGTGGCGGCGACCCCACCGCTGATCTCGGCAGCTTTCATGCTGAGCTCCCGATGATCGCGACGCGCTGGGGCTTGTCGGGTTCTTCGAAGAACACCATCCAGCCGTTTGCTGGAATGATGCGCCCGCGCCCGGACACTTCGTAACGCTCCTCCCTCGCTTTGTCGATCGACGCAACCCACGCTGTGCAACCTGCAGCGGTACGCACAGACACACCACGTTGGACTGGCGTGAGTTCTACGTGTGGAGTACGCCCGGAAATACCAGCGTGCCCCTCAGTGATTCGACGAGAGAGCACGAGCCCTTCCTCTGTGAGCGGCAGTTGCCAGAGCCGTGTAGCCCCATCGACGATCCCCTTGTCTGGCTGCCAGCGCGTGAGCCGTACCGCAGTGACCGAAGGTATAGGTTCTTCACACCACGGGCACACCGACGCAGTGACGAAGTAGGTCCCGTTGCAGCCTGAGCAGCGCACGGTCTGATCGGCCGCGACATGCAGTCGGTCGACCCAGTTGGAAATACTGGGGCGCATCTTGCGATCGGCCGCGCCATCCTCGAATGTCCGCTTGGCCAACTGTATAAGACGGCTCGCGAGCACGAGGTCGCTGGGCAATCCCGTCGAACAGCGATTGCTGTCGTCGCTCGAGTGCTCGACCCACGGGAGACGTCCCGCGAAGGCTTGCTCTTCGAGTTCGGGTTCGCCGTCATTCACAAGATCGCCGATGAACGGGTGGTGCAGTGTGAGCGTGCGCCACACAAGGACGGCGAAGGCCCAAGCGTCCGAGAGCGAGGTGCAGCCGCCGACTCCCGCGATCACCTCGGGTGCACCGTAGCCGGGCGTGTAGATGGCGCGGCGCGGGTCGGACTCATGGCTCAGGTTGTCGAGGTCGATGAGCCACGACTCGACGGCACCAACGGGCTCTGAGACGAAGACGTTGTTGTGTGAAACGTCGGCGTAGACGACGCCCTTCGCGTGCATCCCGAGCAGAGCCTCACCGGCATGCGCCAATAGGCGGAGGCGACGACGAAGGCTGCCGGTGTCGATATGCCAGCGGACGAGATCCTTCGAAGGAGCCTCCATAAGCGTTTTGATCGGCACCATGTCTCCGAGGAACTCGGCGACGTAGCCGGTGAACGGCTTCTTCAGAATAGCGATGGGCTTGGCGACGTGAAGGCCGTCGAGGTCGAGGCGACGGACGAACGCAAACTGGCGACGAAGAACTTCAGAGTCGGTGCCGGGTCTAAGCAGCTTCACGATGCGTCGCCCACCCTCGGTTAGCCAGACCTCGCCTTGGCCACCCGCGCCGATCTTCTTCGTGAGGGTGTGCACGGACCCAGCTTCATCGACGACCCGTTGAATCGGGCCATCGGACTCGTTCGTGGTGCTGAGGGCCTTCCTGGCGGGGGTTTTCTTCATGGTTTCCACATCACGAGTAGGGTTTTGTCATCCCGATGGTGCGGGACGGGCCAGTTGCGAAGCTCGCGTGCAAGCAGACGAGCGGGGTGCGGCTGCGCTCCAAGCTCGTCTGTCACCCACTCGGCAAGGTCACCGATGCGGGCCGACTTGAGATCCTCGGACACGCCATCGGTGGCGAGCACGAGTCGTTCTTGTGGGGCCAGCGGCTCGACGAACGTGAAGGACCAATCGGCCAGGGAGTGCGGAATGCCAAGTGCCAGGGTTAGCCCCAAACCATCACTGCGAGACGGATGGACGGAAACCACACCATTCGCCGTGCGCCGCGCGATAAGCCCGTCGCCGAGCTGCGCCTGTACCGCTCGACCATGACCATCCTCAGCGTAGAAAAGGCATGTCGTCGATGCCTCTTCCGCTGCGACCTGCCCCAGCCGCAGTCGCCAACCAGCCTCCACGATCCGGATCAGATCCTCGACCATACCCACCGGCGAGCGTTGCCATAGTCGCCACGCGTCACGCACTGCCAGGGTCGCAGCGCGGGAGCCCTCCTGAGAACGAGGGCGGCTTCCCATGCCATCGCAGACCACGGCCAAGCTCGCCTGAGGAGAGGTGACCGCCAGCCAGGCGTCCTGGCAAGGCCTCCCCTCCTTCACGTGCGCAGGGCCGCGAACGCTGGTGGCGACCACTCGAATCATTACAGGTCCCAGCCGCTGTTTGGGTCTACCACTGGAGCGGCGGCATTCGGGTTTGCGCTGCGTGAGCGTGCCGAGACGCTCATCGTGACGAGCTGGAAAAACTTGCGGATCTGGCGAGCCTCATCGGCACGGTACACGCGCGCCTCTGGGTCGGCGAGGAACTCCTGCAATACAGCATGGTCGGCATCTGCACCGATAGCCAGAGCCATGCGGAAGGCCTTTCCACCGCGCTCGCTCTTGAGGAGTGCCTCAAGATGCGGTCTCCACTCATCGGTGGGTTGCCCATCAGAGATAAGGACAAGGGTCGGGCGGTACGCTCGGCCAGGCACCGTGTTGCGGTCCTCGATCAGCAGGCGGGCTAATTCAAAGGCAGCCCCCATCGGTGTTCCACCGTTGGCACCGAGGTCGGACCACGAAAGGTCACTCGCACGGCCAAGAGGCAGGTGGACGTCCGCCTTACCGCCAAATTTGATCACCGAGACGTGGATCTCGGCGCGGAGGTCGGACTCGTCCTTGAATGCGTCGAGCATCTCCCGCATCGCGAGGTTCAGCGACTGGATCTTACCATCGACACCCATGCTGCCCGATACGTCGGCGAGCACGATGACTGGGAGGGGGCGCGCGGCTTGGGTGGTGAACTCCTTGAGCTTGCTCATAGGTACCTCCTTCTTTGGGCTCGTAGCGGATGGGGGGACCTTATCAATTCCCTTGGATTGCATGTGGTTGCCTTGCTGAGTGGTCGTCTTGACAGTCATGGTTGGCCTTCCTGTCGATTGCTGCACCAGCTCGGTTAGCAGCAATCGTGCCAGGACCCATTGAACCGCCTTACCCATCGATTTCACGCATTCATCGATGCTTCGCCTCAAACGGCATCAGCGGATTCCCGCTCATGGCAGAGTAAAATCCTGCCTGGATTTCCGTTCGGCATAGATCTGCGTAATACTCAGCAGTATCTTGCCGACATGGCTGCGCCACATTTAGGATGCAGGGGAAATCAGGCGGCTTCGCCGATTGGCACACGCTTTGAGACGCCGGGTATTGGAGGTTCACCGCATGCCCGCCTACGAAGCAGATCGCCGTCCCACGCAACACTACCAGTCCCGCGCCGCAGAGCGCGCTCTCCCTTCCGATGTCGAGGATTTCCTCCTGACGTGGGGGACAGAGACGCGGGCAGCCGGAGTAACTCACATCACGCTGATCCGCCGCGATCTACCCATCGAGTTGCAGAGGTCGAAAGCGGCCACTCGCGCAGAGGGTTGGATCATCGTCGTGAGCGACGAGGGCTCACTTATCACCTGCTACCGACGGACCGACGCATGGCGTTTCGTCCGTCGGAAGAGCCAGATGCGCCCGCGCCGACGCTCGCGAAGGAGTTGAACATGAAGAAGCGCAGAGCAGACGTTCAATGACCGCCACCATCTCCGTTTCGTGGGTGTCGGTAAACAACGACCCCTATGAGCGCGCCAAGGACGGTAGCTACCTTGAGCCCGATGGCGAGAAGACGCCGGGGCCAACGCTCGAGTTCCTCTTTAATCCCGCATCGCCCGCGAACCGGTCCAAGAAGCACTACGTGTTCGTTCGTCGACCCAAGACGCCGGACCTGGGTGGGCGACGTGTTCATCCTCGCGAGAGCGACGTTGCCGACGAGTTGGTGAGGGTGCTCTCCGAACATAACGGTGCTCCTGAAGTAAAGGTGCTCTGGTGGGACACGGACGCGTCACCGACAGACCATCGCGAACTCTTCCTCTTCACCGCACGTGCCCTCACGAGCATCCGTCGTGAGAACCCACGCGCAGACATCCTTGTGAACATCAGCCCCGGCACACCCGCCGCGCAGACCGTGATGCTCCTCGCGCTCCAGGCGCGCATGGCGGGCGACAACGTGCGGGCGTTCCACGGTACGCCTCGCGACAAGCGACGCGGACCGGACGATGCAGTTCGAGAAGTACCCTGGAATCTACTCGCCGAACTAGCAGCAACTGCCTCCGATGTGAGTGACGCAGCCAGTCGCCCCGCTGAGTGGAGCATTGAGCACGCGCGCTCTCCACGCCTACGTGACGTGGCAAAGCTCGTAAGCCAATATGGCGGTGTTCCCTTTCCCGTGCTGATCATGGGCGCGCGCGGAACTGGTAAAACTGAGATTGCGAGAAGGCTGCGCACTGGCTTTCGGGAATGGACCGCGCAGCCGCAATCGACTTGGGACTTCCACCTCAACTGCGCAGAGTTTCGAGGCGACGCAAACATGCTTCGAAGCGCGCTGTTCGGGCACACCAAGGGGGCCCACAGCCAGGCATTAAAGGACGAGGCAGGTCTCCTCGAAAAGGCCGCCGATGACAGCGTGTTCCTTGATGAGATCCACTGGATGGACCCGCAGGCCCAAGGGCTGTTACTGGTTGCGCTTCAGCGCAACGGCAGCATCCGTCGAATCGGCGGCGACAAGTCAACGCCGTCCAAATTCAGGCTCATTGCCGCGACGAACCAACCCCGCAACATCCTCCGCGAGAGGCTCACGCTAGACTTCCTCGATCGCATCTCGGATCTGATCATCGAGTTGCCGGAACTTCGTGACTGCCGTGACGACTTGGGTGACATCTGGCGGTCCGTAGTACGACGCGCCTGCGAGGAGTTGGTCCAGCGTGACCCTGCACGCGCGATCGGAGCTGGCAAGGGCGCTGGGCGTGTCGATGATCTGGTCGCAGAGTTCCAGCCCCATCATGTGAAGATTGTGAAGGCAATAATCGCGATGCGGCTTGCTGGAAACTTCCGCGACCTTGAGAAGCTTGCGCGACGCCTCCTCGTTGGTGGGCTCTCCATGGGGCGGTTCCTGTCGTTGAAAGACGACCTAGTGCGAGCAGAACTGGAGCGGCTTCGCAAGGAGGATCACGCCGACGCCGAGCAAGGGGCTGGGCCTGCAACGTCCCTGATCGATGAGTTGCCGACGGTGGCACGCTGCGAGGAATACCTACGCGAGGTTCGCGATACAGGGACCGTACTCCAAGGTCTGGCTGCGTTTAAAGAGTGGGAGCGGCGACTCTTGGTTGCTGCGCTTGCGGTGGGGGGGAGCGGAGCGAAGGCCGCAGAACTGCTCGGTATGCGGCCTCGAACGTTCACGGACCAGTTCAACAAACGAACGCGGAGCGAATAGCCGTAACTAGCTAGGCAAAGAATATGCGCGGCCAACACCCCATGGTGCTGTGGTTACGCTCTGCGCTCGTACCGAGGCATGTCGGTCAAGTAGCGATCTGGATGGCTTGTGATCAAGCCGCTTCTTCGGCTTGGTCGTCTTCCCTTGGGTCAGCGGTGGCCGCATAGCGTTCCTGACTGGCCAGCCACTCGCGACCTTTCTCTGGATTTTCCTGTAGCGTTTTTTCGATGGCCAGCGTCTCGCGATACTCTCGGGCTTCCGCTGTCAAAGTCCACTTGGCAGTGATGCCGAGCGCGTCGAGTTCCGCATGGATGACACGCAAGGGTACGCGGAAGAACTCTTTGCGAGGGTTGACCTTGTTAACCTGCGCGGTCAGGAAGTGCTTGTGCAGCGACCGCTCCAGCGCGGGCGCATCCTCGTGGAAGATCATGGCATGGACGTCGAACGAAAACGGCACACTCGCATCTCCAAGCTCTCGGATTCGGTCGAGCGGTTCGAGACGCCGAGTCAGCCCAATCTTGACCACGTCTTCTCCGAATGAGCCGATGTTCGAGATGACGTAGACGTGACCCATCCGAGTCTGTTCCGCCATGGACTTGGCGCGCTGATTCCTCTCTTCGGCCTGACGCAGCTTGTCCGCCAGTTCCGCGAGCTGCGCTTCGTACTTCTGCCGCTGCGTTTCATTCGCTTTTTCGACCTGGCCTTGCACTTTTTCCATCGCCTTGCGCAGCGTCTCTTCTTCCTTTGCGGCTTCGCGCATCGAGCGCTCGAACTCACGCTGCGCGCGTTCTTCTTCACGGATCTGTTCTTTGATGCGACGCTGCTCTTCCCGGTCGCGTAGCTTCAGCTCCTGCACGGTAGCGGCCCAGCGCAGCTCGGTGAGACGAGCCTCCAAGTAGGCGTTCTGGATGCGCGCGCTTCGGAATGCCGCTCCGTTGTGATTGACCAGACTGAAGGCATCGCGGATCTCTTGCTGAAGCGTGCCGACGTTGTCGTCTTTGACCCGAGACAGGATGGAATCAACCTTGCCGTTGAACGCATCGACCACAAAGCGGATGGCGGTTTCTCGACGGTTGGCTTCCACGTAGTCACACGTCGCTGCCGTGTTGTTTTTCACCATCTGTCGCGTGCGCTCACGGGCATTCTTTAGCTCGGTCCCTGCCAGGCTAAACCCGTACTCTTTGGCCAAGTCATCGAGCAAGCTGTGCGACGGAATCACGTACTGGTCGCCATATCCTTCGATGATGTTCTTCATCGCCTTGGCAATGTGCTCGAAGCGCTCCGCGTTTTGCACGGCTTCAAAGGCGCTCCCCGCAACTTCTTGCGCCTTCTTGTGAGCCGTCTCCACGATTCCCTGCGCTTCGGTCTGGGCAGAGCGCACCAACGACTCGACACGTTCCCGCGCCTCTTTGAGCGACTGATGGGCTTGTCCTCGCAAACGACTGGCCTCTTCCGTGGCCTTGGTCAGTGCTTCCTGGGATTCACGACTGGCGCGCGCAAGCTGGGCTTTGATGTCGCTCTCGGTCTTTTCTCGTGCTTGCTGCGCGCCTGCCAAGATGACATCGGCCTGGGCTTGGGCTTCTCGACGGATCCGCTGGGCTTCAAACTCAGCATCGCGAATCGCCCGAAACACGCCAAGCGCTTCGTTTTCGGCGCGCAGTGCTTGCTGCTCCGTGCGCAGCTGCGACACCACACGACGCGACTTTCCGCGCTCGATGAACAGCACCAGACAGACGACAGCCAGCGCGACTGTTAGCACGACGAGTAGCAGGTTCATCAGTCACCTCCGTGGAGCGAAAACGAGGGTTAGGAAGCCGATGGGAGTTCGACAGGCGCACTGTGTGAGCTGTCTTTGACAGCACCGTCGGCTCCGCAGAGTGGTAGCGCCGCCCGAATGGCTTCGATCCGCTCTTTCTCTTTGGGAGTCACGGAGCCGTCAGCCAAAGCCATCTGTTCGGCCAGCTCGATCACTCGACGCTGGGTGGTGGCATCGCACGACGACAACCAGGTCAGTGCATCCGCCAGGTTCGCTGGGTCCGAGCGCAGCTCCGGCAGCAGCGTGCGCAGCACCGACTCCAAGCGCGAGTCACCAGCCGCAAGCTCTCGAACCACCTCATCCAGCAGTTCTTTTTCCTCGCGAGAGAAGCGGCGGTCCGCAACCGCTATCGAACGAAGTACCGTCGCCACAGCAATCGCTGTCGTGCGGAGCGATGCATCCGGCTCAAGCTGCGGCAGCGGCGCTTCGGGCAACGGCTCTGCGACAACAACCGCCGTCCGCACAACCGGCGCTTCGGACAGCGGGGAAGGAGTCGGTCTGCTTAGCTGACAGAGGAAGTCGAGTGCGACCTTGGCGCGACGGGCCACATCGCCGCTCGAAATCTGGAAGACGACATGCATCCCACCCCGAGACAACAGGCTGAACTTGAAGTACGCGACGACCGGTAACTGACGGTTGTTGTTGAAGCGTCGGTCAGGTCCGCCCGACTTGTTCACAAAACGCCACGTCTGACCCACAACCTGGGCATCGCGTGGAACGGACTCCTCTTCGACAAACGAGGTCTGTTCGATCGAGACTGCTAGCTCGTGATACGGAATGCCCGCGAAGCGACCCCCTTCCTGGACGAGCAGTCGATCCGGAAGAAACAGAATCCGCTGCGGGCCAGCCGGAATGCTCCACGGTTCTACGTTGCACTCGATGGTGGGCAGCGGGTGAGCCACGCAATGAATCGGAGTTCGACGGACCAGACTGCTTGCTCCAGCGTTCCGTTTCTGATCGTGCGTGCGGATGTTGAAGTAGACGTGCCACAGTCGATGGCTCTCCGACAGCGCCGATCCCACCGCACTACAGACCGCCAGCCGTTCGAGCAGCGCAGGATTGTCGACGTCATAGATGAGCCGCGTGGTGCGTCGCTCGCGATCCCAAAGATAGACTCCGACAGCTCCGATGGAAACCACCAGCGCAGCAGGAACCAGAAGCGGATTCAGTTCCAGGCTCACGAGACACAGCAGCGCCAGCGCCGCCATTCCCAAATAGATCTGAAACCAGTTGTAGCGCTGGGCGCGTTCCTGAATTTCCGCGAGGGATTCTTCCGGTGAGCTGTCCTGAAGCTGCGAAACGGACGCCGTTGCGATCTGGCCCTCGCCTGCCGCAATGGGAACCAGGGTCTGACTCGTCGTCCCACCCGGCACCGGCTGCACTGCCGACGGCGGCGAGGTCTTGAGCTTCTTTTGGTATCTGAAGCCCAGTCCCGACAGCGTCACATACGTGCCTCGCGGCCCAAGAGAAACGCGAGCACCACGTATTCCGACCGAAGCCCCGATTCCAGAACCGGAGAGATTCAGTCGCAGAGGGCCCATTTTGAAGGATTTTCCGAATGACAGCCCCATCCGCACCTCAGGCGGAATCTAGCACGCACAAACACGCACTCAAGCGCTGCGATTCGGTGAATTCGGAATCGGGCTCGACCCACGACACCAAGCCCGATCCTCGGACTCCGTGCAGTCCCGTCGATTCGACCGACACGCCCGCCACGCAGGCAGAAGCTCATCCTCCGAATAGAGCGCCGACCGCAGCCGATGGACGGTCAGCAGCTTCGCCTCGGCCCATTCGCCCAGTTCCGGCAACTCCCGGTGCGCCGCGAAGCGCATCACCCCGGCGAGCACTTCCTCTCGGGCGGCGAACTCGGTCAGTGACAATCCCAGACGGAGCAGCGCGGTGTCTCCTCGGTGTTGCCGGTGCGGCTCGCAGGCGAACGACGGCAAGTCGTCGACGGTCAGTCGTAGCTCTGGCGTTGCCAGCAGCGCGGAACACGTCGCCAGCGAGACACGCCCCCGTTCCACATGCTTGATCGATGACGACGACAGCCCGCACAACACCGCCAGCCGTTCGAGCGACAGTCGGGCAGTTTTCCGTCGGGTCTTGATGAGCAGGCCGAACGCGCGTAGCTCGTCAGTCGCCATGAGCGCCTCGCTGGCGTCGGTAGGTCGGTCCGCACATACAGCGCAGCGTGCTTCGCAGATAGTCCAGCGCGGCATTGGGCCTTGTGATCGGCGACTCGACGAGCTGAAAGACCGAGCCTTCGTTGATTTTGCCGTCGGGGAACTCTTTTTCCAGGCACCACCACGCGGCCAGCTTGGCGTAGTCCTCGTAGAGCGCGGGCTCGGCCTGAAAGCGGTCGCGCACCCGACCGTGACGGCACAGCGGACAGTCGCAGAGCAGGTCGCCGGGAACGTGATCGTCGAGGCTCATGGCGCGCTCCTCGTCGCAAGGTTCAAACAGCCGTCGGCGGGCAGCGCCCAGAATGAGTCAGCTCGACGGAGCATCGGCTTTGGGCTACTCGCGAGCAGTCC
>Ga0075163_10003762_pt1 | contig 20381 bp, 15 predicted proteins | sample JI1023141ADNA_FD_71478 | JGI IMG/M metagenome (GOLD analysis project Ga0075163, IMG submission 71478) | Wastewater effluent complex algal communities from Wisconsin, to seasonally profile nutrient transformation and Carbon sequestration -... | ecosystem: Engineered > WWTP > Effluent > Algae... | reverse complement strand
GCCATGGATTTTCTGGCACAAAAAGGAATGGTCGATTTTTATCCGCAGCAAGACTTTGTCAGAGTAAAGGAAAAAGCCATTCAGGTTTATAAATCGCAGCAAAAGAAATCCGACTATGACAATCTGAAAATTCATTCTGTCATCGATAGTATGTCCAATGCCACCCTCAATTTTGCCACCCGAAAAATGACGGTACGTGGTGTGGAGAGCTTCAATATTAGCGACTCACTAAACTGCACCATTATACCCGATAGTGCAACCATTGTACTCATGCAAAACCGTGATCTAAAATTTGATGGTCGCATCAGTGCCGGTAATTTCGAAATTGTTGGTAAGGATTTCACCTTGAAATACGACAGTTTCTTTATCAGCATGAATCAGATCGATTCGATTGGTTTTTTTGTGTTGGAGAAAAACGCACAGGGACAAACCGTGCGAAGGCGGATTGATAACACGATGCAAGGAGCCGACTCTATTCATGCTGCCACGGCTGGCATTACCAAAGTGCGCAATTCCAGCGGAACGCTGTATATCAGCCGGCCCGACAACAAATCAGGAAGAGTGAAAGCCTCCGATTATCCAAGATTGGATGCCAGTAACGGAGGCGTTATTTATTTTGATCGAAGGGAAATTCTGAATGGTGTTTATGATCGGTCCATCTTTTTCATGGTGCCCCCTTTTAAGTTGGACAGCTTGAATGATGCAGATCCTTCCACCATCAACTTCGATGGTACCTTTGCCAGCAATGGCATGTTCCCCAACTTCAAAGAAAAACTGCATACCATGCCCGACAAAACCCTGGGCTTTGATCATGGAATTCCGTCAGATGGTTACCAGCTTTTTAAAGGAGATGGAAAGCTTACCGGAAGTATCCACTTGGATAAGCGTGGCATTCGCTCGATGGGAACCATCGACTATTTAGCAGCTACCATTCGTTCTGAAAATTTTACCTTCTTCCCAGACTCCGTCATTGGCCGAGGAGTACACGCCAGCATGCGCGAGGCACAGTTTGGAGCTGTTATTTTCCCGCAAGGATCCTTTAATAATTATGAAATGGTGTGGAGACCGAAACGGGATCAACTTAAGTTAAAGACTACAAACACCGACTTTAATTTCTACGACTCTACTGCGCAATTAACAGGAGCCATTACAATTTCTAAAAATGGTGTAGCAGGAGATGGCATTTTAAAAACAAGAGGGACAGAACTCATTTCCAAACAGATGAATTTTACCTCTGACCAATTTGGAGCAAGACACTCAGAGTTTAAAGTATTATCCGATGATCCCGCAAAACCGGCTCTGAGAGGAAAAGATGTTCGGCTTCGCTTTAATCTTGCCGAAAACGTTGCTGATGTAAGCCCCGAAGTGGAAGGAGATGCTGCCATTGAATTCCCCTTTGCTCAATTCAAGACTTCCATTCCTCGTGCCCATTGGGATTTAAATACACAAAAAATCACCATGTCTAAAGATGTAAATGTGCCGATCGAAAACTCCTATTTCTATACCACACGCAAAGACCTTGATTCGCTTCGCTTCAATGCAGAGAAAGCTGAGTATGACATTAAAAAGCAGGAACTTAAAGTAAGTGGTATCCCCTACATCATTGTGGCCGATGCAAAAATTACACCCGATAATAACGAAGTGCTTATTCTAGAGAATGCACAAATTGGTAAGCTGAAGAACACTACAATTATCATTGACACATTAAATGGCTATCACCAATTAACGGAGGGGATCATTGATATTAAGTCACGCAATGAATTCTCCGGTCATGCTACCTATCAGTATATAAACTTTTTGAAGGACACTTTTGCCATTAAGCTAACGGACTTCCACCTTGAACCGATGGGGAAAACAGATTCCCTGAAACGCTCTTCGCGCAAGCGATCCGACAAAGCCTTTCAAACAGTAGCCACAGGTGATGTGGAGGAAAGCAAAAAACTGGTATTGGGGGCCGGTATGTATTACAAAGGTGACATGAAGATGTATGCTACTCGCCCTGCGCTTGAGTTAGATGGATTAGTGAAACTCGATATCAAAAAAATAAAAGATTACAATACCTGGATTCGGTATAAGCAAAGTGGAGAAGAAACAGAAGTGATTATTGATTTTGATAGAGCACTTACCGAAGAAGGAAAAAAGGTAGATGCCGGATTACATTATGATGCAACCGACAACAGTCTATACATCTCCTTCCTCAACGATAAAAGAAATGAAGATGATGAAGATTTCTACTCACCTAGTGGATCGCTCTTCTATGATACAGAATCAAAAGAATATAAAATTGAAGACCGTGAAAAGGCAGCTGGCACCAAACTCTCTGGAAAAGTTTTTGCCTATAATGACAATAACTTAAATGTGCGCTTTGAAGGACCCATCAACTTGTTTAGTGGTAACGCTTCCTTCAATGTTACCTCCACCGTTATCGGACAAGGTAATTTGGAAACAAACGATATTCGGATGAATGCGATGGTGTTGGTAGATGCTAAAATCCCTACTACAGCTTTTGATTTAATGGCACGTGATATTAAAGCCATCATCACCGATCAGGGAGCTCCTGAGGGGTTGGGCGACTTAACAGAACTATTATACAAAGTGGCTGACATCGTTGGCGAACGTGAGGCTCGTGCCTATGAAGTGGCCAGTCAAAAAGGATATGTGTCACTGGGCACGCTCAGTGGTACCGCCAAGCCGCTTAATTTTGCCGATGTCAATTTCAAATGGTCACAAGCTTTTAAAGCTTTTTATAGCGAGGGAAATTTAGGACTCTCCAACATTGGTAGAAATGATATCAATGGTGCCTTTGAAGGTTTCATGGAGGTAAAGAAGAATGAAGATGGACTTCCGGTGTTCAATGTGTTCATAAAGATCTCTCCAGAGTCATGGTACTCGTTTAGTTATGAAGACAATCGCCTCTTAGTCCATTCGGCTAACACTGCTTTCAACTCCATTATCGCCAAGAAAACAAACTCTGGAAAAGCAAAGGTTGGAGAAATCGTTTTTGTCCCCGGAAGTGATGACGAGACGTTGGCCTTTATTAATCGATTTCGCAAAGACTACTACGGCATCGAAGTACCCTACAGTTTAACGGCAGGAACAACAGGCGCACAGAAAAAGGAAGAAGAGAAAAAGGACGATGATGGATTTTAAAAGATAATTGACAATAGACACTGATAACTGATAACCCGATGACAAAAGAATATATTGAAAAAAATCAGCAACGCTTTTTAGATGAATTATTCGAATTACTTCGCATACCTTCTGTCAGTGCGGATAGCAAGCACAAAAGTGATGTTCGTAAAGCAGCTGAATATGTAAAAGCAAAATTACTGGAAGCAGGAGCAGACAAAGCTGACTTGGTAGAAACCAAAGGGCATCCGATTGTTTTTGGCGAAAAAATTGTAAACCTTGCTTTACCAACGGTACTTGTATACGGTCATTACGATGTGCAACCTGCCGATCCTTTAAATCTATGGCACTCGCCTGCTTTTGAACCGGTGGTGAAGGATGGGAAGATTTATGCGCGTGGTGCGTGTGATGACAAGGGCCAGTTCTACATGCACATCAAAGCGTTCGAAATCATGATGAAGCAGAATTCTCTACCCTGCAATGTAAAGTTCATGATTGAGGGTGAGGAGGAAGTGGGCTCTGACAACTTGCCGATCTTTGTGAAAGAATATAAAGAAAAATTAAAGGCCGATATCATTCTCATTTCAGATACATCTCTCATCTCTTTAGAGCATCCGTCAATAACCGTTGGGCTTCGTGGTCTTAGTTACATGGAGGTAGAAGTAACAGGCCCTAATCGCGATCTACACTCAGGTGTGTATGGCGGTGCAGTAGCAAACCCTATTAACGTTTTATCAGAACTCATCGCCTCTCTTCACGATAAAGAAGGGCGCGTAAACATTCCGGGCTTCTATGACAAAGTAGTAAACCTCACAGCAGCAGAACGAGAAGCCCTTAACAAAGCTCCGTTTAGTTTAGAAGCCTACAAGAAAGATTTAGACATAGCGGATATTACCGGAGAGAAGGGCTACACAACCATCGAGCGTACTGGTATACGCCCCACGTTAGATGTGAACGGCATTTGGGGAGGGTACACCGGTGAAGGTGCAAAAACAGTATTGCCCTCAAAAGCATCCGCTAAAATTTCGATGCGGCTGGTTCCTAATCAAGATAGTAATGAGATAACAGAATTATTTACGAACCATTTTCAATCCATCGCTCCTTCATCGGTAAAGGTAAAAGTGACTGCACATCATGGTGGTCAGCCTGCGGTGACTTCTACTACCTCTCCTGCTTACAAGGCAGCCGAAAAAGCCTTTCAGGAAGTGTGGGGTAAGACACCTATCCCAACACGCGATGGTGGAAGTATTCCTATTGTGTCCCTTTTCAAAAAAGAACTTGGTTTAGAGACCGTGCTGATGGGCTTTGGTTTGGATAGCGATGCGATTCACTCACCCAACGAACATTACGGAATTAAGAACTTCACGCTCGGCATCGAAACCATTGTTGCCTTTTATAAACACTTTGTAAAGTAAGCCCTGGCACAAGAACCATTTCGAGTCGTAAATAGTTACACATCTGTAATCACCATTAGCATGCGCTTCTTTTCCATTATTGTTCTTCTTTTTTTGAGTCTGGCGGGTAGCAGTCAAATTTTACAACCTGCCAGCATTACTGCCTCCTCAGCCACCAGCCAGGTAAAGGTGGGGGATGAATTGGAGCTCATTTTTAAAGCAGAGATCGATAAAAACTGGTACATCTATTCCCTGGGTTTTGATGAAGAATGTGGCCCGATACCCATTGCCATTGCACTTGAAAAACATCCCAGTTTTGAATTAGTAGGCGGAGTTATCGCTATTAACGACAAACAAAAACACGATAAGATTTTCGATTGTGATGTGCGAATCTTTGAAGGCAGTGGTGAATTCAGACAAAAAATAAAAGTAATTGGTACAGACCTTGTGCTCCGCGGAACCTATGAAGGACAAGTATGCTCGGAAGTAGATGGCAAATGTGTGTTATTTGACGGTGATTTAGCGTTTGGTAAAATCACAGTTAGCGGAAAAGCAAAAACAGATCAAATAAAAACTGCCGTTATTGATCCGACTCCTGTTCAGGAAGTTGTAAAAGATACTGTTTCAAACGTGTTGACGAGTACACCCGCCTATTCTGAAACGGTTACGGGTCCTATTTTAGATCAGGCACTCATTCAGGAAAATCCTCAGCAAAAATCTTTTATACTTTTCTTCCTTTTAGCTTTTGTGGCAGGTCTTGCTGCACTGCTTACTCCGTGTGTGTTTCCGATGATACCGATGACGGTAAGCTTCTTTACGGGTCAGCAAAATTCAAAATTCAAAGCCTTGATGTATGGTTTCTTCATCGTTGCCATTTATACCTTTATCGGTGCAGCCCTTGCCCCACTGATGGGGCCTGAAACAGCCAATCATCTCTCAACTGAGTGGATACCCAATCTTATCTTTTTTGCTGTGTTCATGATTTTCGGTTTGTCTTTTCTTGGACTCTTCGAAATCACACTACCCAGTTCGCTGGTCAACGCAGCCGACAGACAAGCAGATAAGGGGGGACTCATTGGCGTGTTCTTCATGGCCTTTACGATTGTATTAGTTTCTTTCTCCTGTACAGGTCCTATTGTAGGAAGTATCTTAGTCTCCTCTGCAGGGGGTGAATTCATTAAGCCTATCGTGGGCATGTTTGGGTTCTCCTTAGCCTTTGCTATTCCTTTCACACTGTTCGCCTTCTTTCCAAGTTGGTTAAGCACCTTACCTAAATCCGGTGGTTGGCTTAATTCTGTAAAAGTGGTGTTAGGCTTTTTAGAAATAGCTTTGGCTTTTAAATTTTTAAGCATTGCTGACCAGGCTTTTCATTGGGGAATATTGGATCGCGAAGTAAACATTGCCATCTGGATCGTAGTAGGTTTATTTATAGGTGCCTATCTCATGAAATGGTTCTTACTTCCTGGGGATACTGGCAAAGATGTAGAAGACAAACGCATCGGGATCCCTCGTCTCTCCTTTGCCATCATCACCTTTACCTTCGTGGTGTCCCTGATTCCCGGCATGTGGGGCGCTCCCTTAAAAGCCTTAGCTGGATATTTACCACCGCTCTACACACACGATTTTAATTTATTAGCCGCTGCCAATGCACAAAACGAAACATGCGATGAGGCCAAGTATGACGACTTCCTACACCTTCCTCACGGGCTCAACGGCTATTTTGATTACAAGCAAGCGCTCGCCTGTGCACGACAGCAAAACAAACCATTATTCATCGACTTTACAGGACATGGCTGTACCAACTGTCGCGAAATGGAAGCAGTCGTTTGGAGCGATCCTCAAGTGTTACAGCGATTACAAAATGATTACGTAGTGGTAGCGCTGTATGTAGATGATAAAACTGAATTGCCGGAAGATGAATGGTATACTTCCTCCTACGACAATAAGGTGAAGAAGACTATCGGCAAACAAAATGCAGATTTACAAATACGCAATCTCAACAACAATGCGCAGCCTTTTTATGTATTGGTGGGCAATGATGAAAAGGTACTGGTTACACCCTATGGATACGACAGAAGTGTAGAGGGCTTTGTTAACTTCTTGGAAGAAGGAAAAAAGAAATATAAAGAGAGTAAAAAATAAAGCGTTTACCCGAAGTGATATAGGAAGACAATTGTTGCGTTGAAAGCCGGCTTCGCAGAATCCTTTATTTCAAGTGTTACCTCCATTTCTGTTTTGGCAATGCCTCGCAGATTAGTAAGTGCCAATAGTTTGACACGCAACCTCACCTCACTGTTCACCACCACAGCCTGATTGAATTTTAATTTTTCAATTCCATAGTTCACCAGCATCTTCACATTCTTAATATCTGAAATCTCCTCCCACAAATAGGGAACAAGAGAGAGCGTAAGATAACCGTGCGCAATGGTGCCTTTGAATTGACTGGTGGCAGCCCGTTCCGGATCTGTGTGGATCCATTGATGGTCAAGTGTGGCTTCTGCGAATTTATTGATTTGTTCCTGCGTAATCTTCAGGTATCCGGAAACTCCTAACTCTTGTCCGACATATTTTTCGAACTCGGCAATGCTGCCAACAGAGAACTTACTCATGTTCTTATTTTTTGACTAGAAAGTAAGATACTAAGTTTCATTCATTTCCAATAATTTCTTCGAAAGTGATGAAACAAAAAAGCCTTCAAGAGTAATCCTGAAGGCTTTCAATCTTTATGGCAGAAGCTTATTTCAGCGTTCTTTTCACTTCGCGCATTTCATAACTTTCAATGACGTCACCCACTAAGATGTCATCAAATCCATCGATGCGGATACCACAATCAAATCCTGTGCGCACCTCGCTGGCGTCATCTTTCATACGCTTCAATGAACTCAACTTACCGGCATAGGTTACAATACCATCACGGATAAGACGGATCGGGTTGCTGCGCTTCACAGAACCGTCTGTAACCATACATCCTGCAATCGTACCTACTTTCGAGATCTTGAAGACTTCGCGTACTTCTGCATTTCCTACAATCACTTCTTCTTCCTGAGGCTCCAACATACCTTCCATCGCAGCCTTCACTTCATTGATGGCATCGTAAATGATGGAGTATAAACGGATTTCAATTTCTTCATTCTCTGCCAAGCGTTTTGCAGAACCGGAAGGTCGCACCTGGAAACCAAGGATAATGGCATCGGATGCTGAGGCTAACAACACATCGGATTCAGAGATCTGACCCACACCACGGTGTATGATGGATACTTGCACCTCTTGTGTTGAAAGTTTCAACAAGGAGTCAGACAAGGCTTCAACCGATCCGTCTACGTCACCTTTTACAATTACATTCAATTGTTTGAATGAACCAATCGCTAAGCGTCTACCAATTTCATCCAGGGTAATATGCTTGCGTGTTCGAATAGACTGTTCGCGTTGTAACTGAGAACGCTTGCTCGCCAATTCACGTGCTTCACGGTCAGAGTCCATCACCTGGAATTTCTCACCTGCTTGTGGCGCTCCATCCAAACCAAGTAATACAACGGGTGTGGAAGGGCCAGCTTCTTTTACTTTCTTACCGGTGTCATCAAACATGGCCTTTACACGACCATGGTTCGCACCGGCTACTATAATATCTCCTATCTTCAAGGTACCGGCTTGCACCATTATGGTGGCAACATATCCACGACCCTTATCCAAAGAAGCTTCAATGATAGAACCTACAGCCTGCTTATCAGGATTTGCTTTGAGGTTCAGCAATTCCGCTTCTAACAATACTTTCTCTAATAAATCTTCAATACCCTGACCACTCTTGGCAGAGATTTCCTGGCACTGGTATTTACCACCCCACTCTTCAACCAGGATATTATTCTTAGAAAGTGATTCACGAACTTTATCCGGATTAGCGGTTGGCTTATCAATTTTATTCAGGGCAATAACAATCGGTACACCTGCTACCTGCGCGTGGTTGATCGCCTCTTTTGTTTGCGGCATTACATCATCGTCAGCGGCCACTACAATAATGGCGATATCCGTAAGTTTTGCACCACGGGCACGCATCGCTGTAAACGCTTCGTGACCTGGGGTATCCAAGAAGGCAATCTTGTTACCCTTCTTCGTAATTACATCGTAAGCACCAATGTGCTGTGTAATTCCCCCTGCTTCAGAAGCAGTCACTTTCGTTTTACGGATATAATCCAATAAGGAAGTTTTACCATGATCTACGTGACCCATGATGGTAACGATAGGCGCACGCGGTTGCAACTCTTCCTCTGTGTCGGCTACTTCCTCCACAACGGTTTCATCATCGGTAGAGATGAATTGTACTTCGTAACCAAACTCATCCGCAATAACAGTAATGGCTTCTGCATCCAAGCGCTGGTTGATGGATACGAACATACCCAAACTCAAGCAGGTAGAGATAACATCGTTCACCGAAACATCCATCATGGATGCCAAGTCGTTTGCAGAAATAAATTCTGTTACGCGAAGAATTTTTGAGTCCTTCTGCTCATCGAGGGCCCTTTGCTCTTCTGCGTTGGTGAAGGCCTGGCGTTTCTCTTTACGATACTTCGCACCGGTTGCCTTCTTATTGCCACCACTTAATTTAGCAAGTGTTGCTTTAATTTTTTCTTGAATCTCCTGCTCAGTCGGCTCGGCCTTTGGTGTACGGGGTGCCTGCTGTTGAGGACGACCCACGCCTCCACCCCCGCGTTGTTGAAACTGCTGAGGGCGACCCACTCCGCCACCACCTTGCTGTTGGTTGGGAGCATTTGGAATGCGTTTGCGTGGACGCTTGTTTCTATCATCCTTTATGTCTGAAGAAGCAACTGGATTATCCTTCTTCTTATCCGATGGCAATTGAATTTTATCAAGAACTTTCAACCCCTGTAATTTATCAGCCGTAGCCTTAATTACTTCTTGTGGTTTATCTTCAATTTTTTCACCACCCTCTGGCTTCGGTTCGTCTTTAACAACAGGAACCTCAACCTGCTTCTCTTTAACAATTTCTTTTTCCTTAACTATTTCTTTTGCTTTAGGAGCTTCCGGCTCAGCCACAGGTTTAGCTGGTGTAACCACCTTCTTCACCTCTTCTTCTTTTTTAACCGCCTTTGGTTTCTTCTCGAGGTCAATTTTATCAACGACCTTCAAACCTTCCAATTTTGGCTTTTCTTGTTCAACCTTTGCTGGCTTAGGTTCCTCTTTAGGCTTTACCTCCTTGGCACCAACATTCTTGATAAGGATACTTTCCTCCTCTTCTACTTTCTTTTTACTTACCTCTTTCTCTGGCTCCAGGACAATGTTCTCGACATGTTTTACACCAATTTGAAGGTGAGAAGCTTCGAGCTTTTCAGTGGCCGATGACGCATACTCTTTAGAAAGTAATGCAAATTGCTCGGGCGTAAGCTTTGCGTTGGGATTATTCTCCACCACATGGCCCTTCTTGCCCAGAAACTCAATGACGGTATGTAAACCCACATTAAGTTTTCGTGCTGCCTGGCTTGCCCGTATCATTTTGTCTTCTGCCATACTGTAAGTTTGCTCTTTTTTCGCGTAAAGCGGTTTTTGTTTTTATTAAAATTCGTTGGATTCGCTAAAAATCTATTCGAATTCTTTCTTCAATACTGTTGTCACCAGATCCACGGTTTCTTCTTCCAGATCTGTTCTGCGCACCAGCTCTTCTTTTGAAAGTGCTAATACACTCTTTGCTGTATCTAAACCAATGCGTTTTAATTCGTCAATGATCCAGCTCTCAATTTCATCTGAGAATTCGTCCAAGTCCACGTCTTCATCCACCACACCTTCTTCTACATCACGGAACACGTCTATTTCGTAACCCACCAAGCGGCTGGCCAACTTAATGTTCAAGCCTCCTTTACCAATAGCAAGAGATACCTGATCGGGTTTCAAGAAAACAGAAATTCTGCCATTTTCCTTGTCCGCTTTAATGGATGTAATCTTAGCAGGGCTTAACGCACGCTGCACAAACAACTCAAGGTTTTCGGTATAATTGATCACATCAATATTTTCATTCTGCAACTCGCGCACGATGGAATGGATGCGAGATCCCTTCATACCCACGCAAGCACCCACCGGATCGATCCGATCATCGTATGACTCAACAGCCACTTTCGCACGCTCACCTGGTTCACGAACAGCCTTCTTAATGGTAATCAAACCATCGTACACTTCCGGTACTTCTTGTTCGAACAAACGTTCGATGAAAACAGGGGTGGTTCTGGAAAGAATAATTTTAGGCGTGCCGTTCACCATTTCTACTTTGTGAACAATGGCTCGTACATTCTCTCCTTTGCGATAGCGATCTTTGTGAATTTGTTCGCTGCGTGGAATGGAAATTTCGTTTCCTTCTGCATCAATCAACAATACTTCACGGCTCAATACCTGGTATACTTCACCCGTAATGATTTCGCCTACCAGATCCTTATACTTTTGATACAATATGTCTTTCTCCAAATCCTTCACCTTTTGGATGAGGGTTTGACGAGCTGTGGTTACTGCTCTGCGTCCGAAGTCTTCAATGTACATCTGCTCCGATACTTCTTCGCCTACTTCAAAATCTGGCTCTATCTTTCGGGCATCCGTCAGGCTGATCTTATCATGATCCCAGATATCCTCTGAGTCATCGTCTACAATCTCACGCACACGCCAAATCTCCAAGTCACCCTTGTCGGCATTGATAATAATATCGAAGTTGCTATCCTCCACAAATTTCTTGCGGATCATATTACGGAACACATCTTCGAGGATGCGTATCATCGTAGGTCTGTCGATGTTTTTTTGCTTCGCGAATTCTGCAAATGATGAAATTAATTCATGCGCGTCCATTGCTCTTTTTTTATTTAAAGGATACTGTCACAAATGCTTTGTCAATAGTGGTAAAAGGAATTAGTAAGTCCTTCTCCTCACTTTTTTTACCCTTGCCAGATTTCTGTGACAAGGTGATGCCTGATTCGGTTACACCTGAAAGAGTGCCTTCCGCAGGCTTTGTTTCGTCTATCAATTTTATTTTTAACACTCTTCCTATATTCTTCTTGTACTGGCGGTGCAACTTTAAAGGTTGATCCAATCCAGGCGTGCTTACTTCTAATACGTAGTTATCATCCACCAAGGTGTCAGCATCCAAGGCCTCTGATAGCTTGCGGCTCAAATCGGCACAGTCTTCTATACTTACTCCTACATCGCCATCCAAGGCCACCAGTATTTTGCCTGGTTTACGCTTCAAGGAAGCCGTTACCTCCACGATAAATAAACTATCGTTGCTCAGTAAGCCCTCTGCGATATGTAGTATGTGGTTCGTTAAATCCATAAAAGTTAAAAATCAAAGAGGGGACTTTAGGGTCCCCTCCTGATTACTCCAAAGAAAGCGGTGCAAAGGTAGTGGTTTTTTAGATTATGGCAAATAATTGTGTTATTTAAGCCGATTTATGCACTCCGTGATGAAAAACTATCTCTTAGCCCTCCTTCTTTTTAGCCTCCTATCGTGCTCCTCGAACAAAGAAAAAGTGGCGATTAGCGAAAAAACTTCTCCAATCATTAATGTTCCCGCCTTTAACGGGGACTCGGCCTATCATTTTATTAAAAAACAGGTGGACTTTGGACCACGCGTGCCTAATTCAAATCCTCATCAAAAAGCGGGGGATTTTTTAGTAAAGAAATTGAAAGCTTATGGCGCTATTGTATTAGAGCAAAATTTCACAGCCGAAACCTTTGACGGGCAGCGATTAAAACTGCGCAACATCATTGCCAGTTATTATCCTGAGAAACAAAAGCGAATTCTTCTGGCTGCGCATTGGGACACTCGCCCTTTTGCCGACAAAGATCCTCAAAAACCCAACGCTCCTTTTGACGGAGCCAATGATGGTGCGAGTGGTGTGGGGGTTCTGTTAGAAGTTGCACGCGTTCTTCATAGCAACGACACACCCAACATTGGCATCGATATTATCTTTTTTGATGGAGAAGATTGGGGTGAGCCTGAAAATCAAAGCAACCATGTATCGCTTCCGAAAGGGTTAGACTCTTGGTGGTGCCTGGGCTCACAACATTGGGCTAAGAACAAACACAAGGGCGGCTATGCTGCTTATTTTGGAATTTTGTTAGATATGGTGGGGGGCAAAAATGCACGCTTTTATCGCGAAGAAATTTCTCAGCAGTATGCTCCTTACATTGTTGACAAGGTGTGGAATGCTGCCGGAACCTTGGGATACTCGCATGTATTTGTCAATACGAGTCAGGGATCAGTAACGGATGATCACTACTATGTGAACACTCTAGGTAAAATTCCGATGATTGACATCATCAACTTTGATCCTGCCAATAAAAACTTTGGTGACTTCCATCACACCACAAAGGATAACATGGATGTAATCAGCAAAGAGACTTTACAAGTTGTTGGGAACACACTCCTGCATGTATTGTATCAGGAGGAGAAGTAAGCTTAGCGATTGCTATACATGTGCTGATAGTAGTTCTGATAGCTTCCGCTAGTAACATGATTTAACCAATCGGGATTGTTCAAATACCAGTCCACTGTTTTCTCCAATCCTACCTCAAATGTAACCGAGGGTTTCCAGCCAAGGGTGTTCATTAGCTTCGATGCGTCAATGGCATAGCGAAGATCATGACCGGGTCTGTCTGTTACATAGGTTATTAACTTGGCAGATTCTCCTTCTGAGCGGTTAAGCTTTTTATCCATAATGGAGCAAAGCAAATGCACCAAATCAATATTCTTCCACTCATTGTTACCACCAATGTTATAGACCTCTCCCGTATTCCCGTTATGAAAAATGGTATCAATGGCTCTGGCATGATCTACTACAAACAGCCAGTCACGAACGTTCTCCCCCTTTCCATATACCGGAAGCGGTTTGCGTTGAAGAATGTTGTGGATCATCAACGGAATTAATTTTTCCGGAAAATGATTGGGGCCGTAGTTATTAGAACAACGGCTCAACACTGTAGGTAATTTAAAGCTATTGTGATACGCCTGAACGAAATGATCACTGCTTGCTTTGGAGGATGAATAGGGTGATTGAGGATCAATGTGTGTTTCTTCAGTAAAAAACTTTCCGTGCTCTACCGAACCGTACACTTCATCGGTAGAGATGTGGTAAAATCTTTTTCCCTCAAAATTATTCTTCCATGCCTCCTTCGCCACCTGCAATAAACGAATCGTTCCGATTACGTTTGTCATGGCAAACTCATCGGGGTTATGAAGAGAACGATCTACATGCGACTCCGCTGCTAAATGAATCACACCATCAATAATGTACTGCTGAAACGTACTTTTAAGTTTCTCACTGTCGAGAATATCACCCTTAATAAACGTATAGTTTTTGCTAGCCTCAATGTCCTTCAGATTCTCCAGATTACCTGCGTAGGTTAGCTTATCGTAATTGTAGATGTGATAGTCGGATATTTTGTTACAAACAACCGAACTACGTGAGAGCCAATAAAGCCGGCCCCTCCGGTAATTAAAATATTTCTTTTACTCATTTATCTTATCGAATAAACTTATCAAAATCCTTATGCTCTCGCTGGTATAGGGTTTCTTTTGGTAAGGATTTAAAATACTCATAGGTAATCTTCAATCCTTCTGCACGCGATACTTTCGCCTCCCAACCCAAAATGGTTTTTGCGCGTGTAGTGTCGGGCTGACGTTGTTTAGGATCATCCTTCGGCAAGTCTTTAAAAACAATTTTTTGCTTTGTGCCAGTGAGTTTAATGATCTCTTCAGCAAATTGAAGAATGGTGATCTCATCAGGATTACCAATATTTACTGGTAGGTTATAATCAGACATTAGTAGACGGTAAATACCCTCTATCAGATCATCTACATAGCAAAAAGATCGTGTTTGTGAACCATCACCGAATACGGTTAAGTCCTCGCCTCGCAAGGCCTGACCAATAAATGCAGGCAACACGCGTCCGTCATTCAATCGCATGCGTGGGCCATAGGTATTGAAAATTCGCACAATACGTGTATCCACTTTATGATAGGTGTGATAGGCCATCGTCATCGCTTCCTGAAAACGCTTAGCTTCATCGTACACACCACGCGGACCAATTGGATTTACGTTTCCATAATAGTCTTCATTCTGCGGATGCACCAAGGGATCACCATACACTTCTGAGGTAGAGGCAATGAGGATACGGGATTTTTTTACACGCGCTAATCCCAACAAATGATGAATACCCAACGAACCAACCTTTAAGGTTTGAATCGGTATTTTTAAATAATCGATAGGGCTGGCTGGAGATGCAAAATGAAGTATATAATGCAACTCCCCGGGTACATGCACAAAGTTGGATACATCGTGATGGTAAAATTCAAAATCAGGATGCTTAAAAAGGTGTTCGATGTTGCGCAAGTCACCTGTGATCAGGTTATCCATAGCAATCACATGAAAACCTTCCTTAATAAATCTTTCGCATAAATGCGATCCCAAAAAGCCGGCTCCACCGGTGATGAGTATTCTTTTCTTGTTAGCCATTAATTGTTTCTCTCCCTATGCTATAATATGTATACCCCAACTCGCGCATCAAAGGCAAGTCATATAAGTTACGGCCATCAAAAATTACTTTGTTCCTTAGGAGGCTTGATAACTTATCGAAATCCGGAGTTCTGAATTCAGGCCACTCAGTAGCAATAAACAATGCATCGGCTTCGGTTGCCGCTTCGTAGGGAGATTTGCAGAACTGAATTTTATCTCCATAAATTTTCTTCACGTGCTCCATCGCTTCGGGATCATGGGTTTTAATTTTCACCCCTTCTTTCAATAAGGCATCGATATTCTCTAAGGCGGGTGCTTCACGGATGTCATCCGTATGCGGCTTAAAGGAAAGTCCCCAAATCGCCATTGTTTTTCCTTTCAGCTCATTATTAAAGTAGCTCTTAATATCACCGATAAGCTTCGTCTTTTGCGATGCATTTACGTTCATTACCGCATTCAAAATCTTAAAATCATACGAGGCATCTTTGGATGATTTAGCCAAGGCCTGTACATCTTTCGGGAAACAACTTCCTCCATAGCCGATACCTGGAAATAAGAATCGCTTACCAATGCGGTTGTCAGTTCCAATACCTTTACGAACAGCATCCACATCAGCGCCCAGCAATTCGCACAGGTTGGCGATTTCGTTCATGAAGGTAATCTTCGTAGCCAGAAAGGAGTTGGCTGCATACTTGGTTAATTCTGCTGAACGCTCATCCATAAAAATGATGGGATTGCCTTGACGCACAAAGGGTGCATACAATTGCTCCATCACCTTCTTCGCTTTATCTGAAGTAGTGCCAATTACGACACGATCTGGTTTCATAAAATCTTCAACCGCTACTCCTTCACGCAAGAATTCCGGATTCGACACAACACTGAACTCAACTTTTGCTTTCGCTGCAATTCGCTCCCTTACTTTATCGGCTGTACCCACCGGCACCGTACTCTTGTCAACAATAACTGTGTAATCTTTTAATAAGGGGCCTAAATCATCCGATACTTTAAGAATGTATTTCAAATCAGCTGAGCCATCTTCACCAGGAGGGGTGGGTAAGGCCAGAAAAATAATTTTTGCATCTTTTATGCCTTCGGCAAGATCGGTAGTAAAGAATAGGCGCTCTTGTTTTATGTTCCGTTCAAAAATTTGCTCCAGCCCAGGCTCGTAAATAGTGACTTTACCACTTTTTAGCTTGTCTACCTTTTCCTTATCAATGTCCACACAGGTTACCGTATTTCCTGTTTCGGCAAAACAAGTACCTGTTACAAGGCCCACGTAGCCAGTTCCTACAACAGCAATCTTCATGTTATTCGATTAATAGAACCGCGAAAATACGGAATTAGGCCCAACCTAATAACTATTTGGGGGCGGTTAACAGGAGCTTCAAAATACCAAACTAACATTCGTTTGTTTTTATTTAATCTCTACCTACCTTCGTATCCCTTTTTAACATTTTCAAATGGAAACACTGCTAGAGAACAATACGGCAATCTCTTTTGAGGAGACCGAAAACCAACAAATGATAGCCAAAATGATTCGTGATTTTGGCGCCAAGGAGATAAAACCCAAAATGATGGAATGGGATGAGTCCCAAGAGTTTCCCATTAATCTGTTCCATAAAATGGGTGAATTAGGTCTGATGGGGGTTTTGGTACCACAGGAGTACGGAGGTTCAGGGTTTGGGTACTTAGAGTATGTAACAGCTATTGTTGAGCTTTCTAAAATTGATGGATCTATTGGTCTTTCCATGGCAGCTCACAACTCTCTTTGTACAGGTCATATACTTTCCTTTGGAAATCAGGCTCAAAAGGAACAATATTTACCCAAGTTAGCTTCTGGGGAATGGATTGGAGCATGGGGCTTAACAGAGCCCAACACTGGTTCAGATGCTGGAAACATGCGTACCGTGGCTGTGAAAGATGGCGACTATTATATATTGAATGGTGCCAAAAACTTTATCACTCATGGCAAATCCGGTAATGTAGCGGTAGTGATTGTTCGCACCGGAGAAGTAGGCGACTCGCACGGAATGACCGCTTTTATTGTGGAAAGAGGCACTCCTGGTTTCTCAGCTGGTAAAAAAGAGAATAAACTGGGTATGCGCGCTTCCGAAACTGCCGAAATGATTTTCCAAGACTGTCGCATTCACAAATCTCAAATGCTGGGCAAAGAGGGAGAGGGCTTTATCCAATCCATGAAAATATTGGATGGAGGGCGTATTTCTATTGCTTCACTAAGCTTAGGTATTGCGATAGGAGCCTATGAAGCGGCTCTACAATACTCCAAGGAAAGACATCAGTTTAATCAGCCCATTTCTAAATTTCAGGGAATAGCCTTCAAATTGGCAGATATGGCAACCAAAATTGAAGCGGCAAGACTTCTTATTTACCGGTCAGCAGATCTCAAAAACAAGGGTCACAATGTGAATAAAGAGTCGGCCATGGCCAAGCTGTATGCTTCTGAAATTGCTGTAGAAATTGCCAACGAAGGGGTGCAGATTTTTGGAGGCTATGGCTATACCAAAGACTTCCCGGCTGAAAAGTATTACCGTGATGCCAAGCTTTGTACCATTGGGGAAGGAACTTCAGAGATCCAAAAACTGGTAATCTCACGGGCTCTTCTGAAATAAATTTGCAGAATTGAGCATCAAAGACCTATATTTGCAGCCCTAATAAAGAAGAACATGCTAATTATCAACATTAAGGAGAACGAGTCAATTGATAAGGCCCTAAAGCGTTTCAAGAAAAAGTTTGAAAAAACTGGTGTCTTGCGTGAATTACGCAGCCGCACTGCTTTCGAGAAGCCTTCTATTACAAGAAGAAGCCAAATCATTAAGGCTACTTATATTCAGAACCTTAGAAACCAGGAGGCTCAGTAAGCCTTTTTAGTTTCCCACAATATTTCCACAATCCCCGTTAGGTATTTCCTTTCGGGGATTTATTATTTACATTGTGCTAGAGCCGTTGGTGGTAAAGCATGATTGAATCCTTCCTCCGTTATATAGAATTTGAAAAGCGGTTTAGCAAGCACACAGTAGTTTCCTACAAAACTGATCTGTTTCAATTTCAGACTTTCCTTCAGCACACTTACGAGACAAGCGCCCTGCAAGAGGCAAGCTTTCCCATGATTCGCTCTTGGATAGCACAATTAGTTGATCTCGAAAATGAACCCAAGTCTGTTAACCGAAAAATTGCAACCCTAAGAAGCTTTTTTAAATTTCTCCTACGCCAGGGTGTCCTAACCAAAGACCCTATGCTAAAGGTGAGAGTACTAAAGACACAAAAGAGGCTTCCCGAATTCGTAAAAGAAGAGGAAATGAACCAGCTGCTGGACAGGGTCATTTTCGAAAATACCTTTGAGGGCTTACGGGATAAACTTATCATGGAGCTCCTTTATGGCAGCGGTATTCGTCTGGCCGAGCTGTTACAGCTCACCGACTCCTCCATTAATATGCATGCCCGAACCATTCGGGTGCTAGGTAAAAGAAACAAAGAAAGAGTAATCCCTTTTGGCGAAAATCTCGTTCCTATCATCAAGAGCTATCAAGCAATGCGCAACCGCGAAGTTGGCAAGAATGATAAAAACCTACTGTTTCTAACTGATCAGGGAGAACCCGCTTATCGAATGATGATCCAACGCACTGTAAAGAAATATTTGAAGGAGACAGGGGTAGAAAAGAAAAGCCCACATGTATTGCGTCATACCTACGCTACCCATCTGTTAAACAAGGGGGCCGAGATTAATGCCGTTAAAGATTTATTGGGACACAGCAGCTTGGCGGCAACGCAAGTATACACGCACAACACCATGGAAAAACTAAAGAAAGCTTTTGAACAAGCACATCCTAAAGCATAAATCTATCTTTCACTAAACCACACTTATGTAATAGTAAAATGCAGCAACGACCTTCACCGACAGGTCCAAAACATCGGTAAGTTTTATGTTCAACACTTAAATTTTTGTTTATGAAGTTACAAGTTCATTCTATCCATTTCGATGCAGACGTTAAGTTGATCGATTTCATTGAGAAGAAAGTAAATAAGCTCGAGACATTTTATGACCGGATGGTAGACGGTGAGGTTTTTTTACGATTGAATAATGAAGGTGTTGAAAACAAAACGGTAGAGATAAAACTGAAAGTGCCAGGAGATCAGCTGTTTGCCATTGAAAAAGCAAAATCCTTTGAGGCTGCTGCCGACTTGGCAACCGAAGCATTGAAGAACCAACTGAAGAAGTTTAAGACAAAAATTAAAAACGGAAGAGTGTAAACTCACACACTCTATAGACTATAAATGAAAAGGGCTTCTTTCGAAGCCCTTTTCTATTTGAAATTATTTCAAATCAATTCTTACTAAGCAGAAGCAGTCGCAGTTTCTTCAAACTTATTAGAAGCTTTCAAATGAACTGTTTTCTTGCCCTTGTAGCCGCAATAGCCACACTGGAAGTGCTTCAATAACTCACCTTCCTCTGTTGCTGTTGGAGCTTTAATAATCTCTTCCTTCACCACTTTAAAGGTCTGGTAGTTACACTCAGGACACTGTAACGCATGCAAGTGACCTGCATAGCGCTCAATTTTAATGAAGCCAGTCTCCTCATCCTTCCACACATCATAATCAACAGAAAATACATTCTCTTCCGCGATCATACCCTCGTCCAAATACGCATCTTCTTCTTCTTCGCTCAACAACTTCATAGCCTTGCCATTTTTCGGAGAAATCCGTGGCTTGTAGCGAAGGGCACGAAGACGCTTTTCAATAAAGAATGGATAGTAGAATTTAAGCAAGTTCTGAAGGATCAGAGCCACAATAAGTCCCATGGAAACAGTTGTGAACACACGCACTACAATCCATAAGGCATTCAACTCTTCCACGTTGGCGTTTGCCAAAAAGCAACCTCCAATAACGGCCAGAATTGCACCAATCCACAAAATTTTGATTTCATGACGGTTAATGAAATCGTATTTATCCTTTGCTTCACCTACTGTAGCCAAGCGAACCATGTATCCTAAAAGTAGAAGTGCCGTGGCTGCCCAAAAATAATAGGCAACCTGCATCGCTGACTGGTTCCATTGGTCGTATTGCGCTGAATGATCGTAAAGTGGGTCCATAGTATCAGGGTTGTATTGGGTTTCTGTTTGTCTAACAAATATAAAGTTTGGATGCCTACCTACCTAATCTGGGGGTATTCGGCAGCAAAACAGAAAACAATTTACTACTGTTTTTCAATAATTGTCAATGCCAAAGTCAAAAATGAGGGAGTTCTTCAAAAAAACTTAAAACTATGCTTCTAAAAATTCTGTAATACAGGCACGTGTTTCCTGGGAAGCTTCAAACATACCCATGTGTCCAATGCCTT
>Ga0075163_10003761_pt1 | contig 20381 bp, 16 predicted proteins | sample JI1023141ADNA_FD_71478 | JGI IMG/M metagenome (GOLD analysis project Ga0075163, IMG submission 71478) | Wastewater effluent complex algal communities from Wisconsin, to seasonally profile nutrient transformation and Carbon sequestration -... | ecosystem: Engineered > WWTP > Effluent > Algae... | reverse complement strand
GATTGACGCGCCAGTAACATTTCAATCTCTTGTGTTGCGTCCTGGTCAAAAGCCATTAGAGCAAGAGCGGACATGGCAATAGACATGGCAGATGTATTTTTATCAGACCAGGTCTTGAGATAAGCCAGGCCGGCTTTGACTTTGTTTTCGTCTGGCAAATCTTGTAAAGCCAGCAGTGCTTCGGCTGTTGTCAGGCGATAGGCTGGTAGGTAGGCACCAAGGGTGATGTCATTGCCATGATTCCATCCACCGCCCCGGCAGGCATGATCGAGAATGAATTTGTTACCTTTTTGAATTACTTTTTTGATCTCTGGTTGTCCGTACAATTCTGGCAAATTCGGTAATTTTAGTGACATTAATGAATAGGCGGTGGGCTCTATCCAGTGAAAGCAATCTGGATCCCAGGGCCAGCCGCGGTCTTTGTCGAGCGCTTTACCTCCTTTTGAAACCAGCATGACTAGCCGGGTTGCTGGCTTGTAGGTGTATCTGGCGTCCAGTAAATATTCGACGCCAGCTTTGACGAGGCGCTTTTGTTTTGTCAGGTTTTGGTCGGGAATCGCTTGTAGTGTCGGTTTGAGTAAGCGAACACTGAGCAAAGCAAGGGCACTGGTCCAATCCGAGCGGCCTGCATCTGGTTTTGTAGACCAGCCGCCATCGGCATTTTGCGCCTGACAGATAAAGTTGTATCCCTTTTGTATGGCAGATACTTGATCCAGAGCCATTAATGACCAGGCGCTTGCTTCCATAGATGGGTCGCCATCTTTTTTATAGGGAAACCAACCTGCTTCTTGATTTTGAATTTTTATTAGATGCTGTCTCGTTTTCGCGATTGCATCAGCAAGTTTTTGCGCTGCCACAGACTCTACCTCTATCTAATCTTATGACAGGTCTTGCGCTATTTTTGCAATCAGCGCTTGATTTGCAATTTTATTGAATGAAAAGTTTTGCGGTTGTAAAGATATAATGCGAATTTTTGATCTGACCAGTGGGGCTTTTCCGAAATTGATCAAGGTATTTGTTATCTGCAATACAGCTTTTTTGAAAAACGCTACTAGGCAGTGTTGACATGTCAAGCTATGATGAAAATGTGGCTCATGCGAAGTCTTCAACTTCAGTGACTTCACACCAGCCCTAATTTTTTCTCTGGTTGAGTGTTAGTTAGTCAGTTAGTACACCTGGGAATAATATTTTCGTAAAAGATGATGGAGGTGATTCTATAGGCACTCTCGTTTAATTTTGTTTGCTTACTTATTAGTTACTAGATTTTTTTCACGGCTTTTAGCGTTTTATCCGCAAGTAACCTTTAAAGGTTCACATCTTGCGTGTAATATGAGCGCTCGGACCCGTTGAAGGAGGAATACATGAACGAAACCATTAACAAATTTATCAAGGATGAATCTGGACAAGGTATTACAGAATACGGCGCTATCTTGGCGTTCGTAGCCATCCTGGTAGCTGTTGTGTTCTCAATTACACAAGGTGCGTTGTCTGCCGCTATCTCGAAGGCCTTCTCGGCTGTAGTCAGCCAGCTCAACGCCTTGTCATCTGCTGCAGGTAGCGCGAGCTAACTCGATCTTTCGAGTGGCCGGCGTTATTCCGCAGTCGGAATGTACTCATTTAGTGGCAGGTGGTTTGACCATCTGCCACTATTTGCTTACTAAGTGCCGTAATGCTGTTTTGATTTTTGCTTTTTCTTTTGGTGAGCAAATTACGACATCAAATTTAGATGGGGGGCGCCGGTAACCCACAAATGTCGGTTATCGGGGGGTGCAATTATGTTTTCTATATTTGGTGCTTTGCATCACTCTTTTGGGGCAAAGAGTGATGCTGAGGCCAGTGAATGTGACTTTGATTTTTTTCACCAATTTTTAAAAAATGAGGATGGGCAGGGCATTACTGAATACGGAGCGATTATTGCCTTCGTTTCATTGCTCGTTGCGCTCACCTTTGGTGCTGCCAATGGTTCATTGATGCCGGCTGTTTCAGCGGCTTTCAGAGCAGTCAACTCACAACTCAATGCGCTATCCACTGCAGCATCGAGCGCGAGCTGAACAGTTTGCTCTATTTTTTGTGGGACATTGGCTGCTGTTTACAACTGGGTTTCCATGAGGATTCCTGACGCCTTTTGTTGCTGATAAATTTCGCTCTTAGCTAAAATCTTGCTTTCTTTCACTTGCTAAAACCTAGAAGTGCTGCCGAGTTATCGGCCGCTCTGCAACATGTTGTCATATGTTCCTTTTCGATGTCAGGATAATACAAATCTTGACACTTTGCGGGTTTCAGGGGGGTGGCTGGAAGCCAAGTGAAATCTTTACTTGTAGACTTTCTTGGTTGAACTACCGCTTCCAGGGGTAAAACTTATTTGGGTGCGGGCAAGGGCAGCCGTTGTCCTTGATTCACTGATGTGCGTTAATAGTAAGTGGTTAATCTTTCTCACTACAGAAAGAAGGGGGAACCGTAATGAACCCATTACGAGCGTTATTTCTACAATTATCTCGAATGCCTCCAGCATTGATGCTCGTGCTGATTATTGGTCTAGCTGTACTCGTAACCATGATGGTTACTAGCAACCAGCAAGCTCAAGAAGCAGCGCTCAAAGCGAAGGAGCAGGACCTGGTTGCCAAAATGAGCGCCAAGGGCAAAGTGGTTTATGCCATCAAGGACATTCCTGAAGGCTCAACCATCCCTGTTGATTCACTCGAAGAAAAGGAAATCGAGCAGGCCAAAATCCCGCAAGACGCCCTTACTTCCGCATCTCTCGCTGCTGGCCGAGTTGCTAAGTACGGTATTCAAACCGGACAAATCGTTTCTCAACACGACCTTGCTCCGCAAGGTATCTCGTTGGGATTCGAAGCCCGTCTCAAAGAGGGCATGAGAGCTGTTACTTTTGCTGTTGACAGCAACTCCGGCGTTGCCGGTTTCGTTACTCCCGAAAGCCATGTTGACGTTATCTCCATGGTCGGTGCTGGTTCCGAAACTAAGGTAGCTCCAATCCTCTCTGACGTTGAAGTTATTGCTTGTGGTCAGATGTACCAGAAGGCTCCCGGCGGCACTGCCTCCGTACCAGCTAGCTCTGTTACCGTATCTCTTTCTCCAGAAGATGCTGCCAAACTAATCAAGGCCATCACCGCGAGTAAGTTGTACCTGACTTTGAGAAATGACAAGGACCACACACCAGTGGCAACAGTGGACGTTACCTCACTCTTTGTTAAGCCTCCAGCTGCTAAGGGTGGCGGTGATGCGATGGCGGCTCTGCCTCCTCCTTCCGCTCTGCCTCCTCCCCCACTGCCAAACGCTCCTGATGCAGGACCGATGCCAATGGGTGGACCTGGAATGGCGCCGATGGCACCACCACCGCCGCCACTGCACGAAATTGAGATCTGGTCCGGAAGTAAAAAGGACGTACTCTCAGTTCCTAAATCCTAGTAAAACGCTGTAAAGCAATTCGTTGGCAGTCTAAAAGGCTGCCAACGAATTCTAGGAAAAATATATCCAATTGACTTACCTAAGTGACTAAGTACGCCCTTGTGGGTAAGAAAAACTAGGGCTGTCGGCTAAGGGAGAAAAAGCTGATCTTATGAAACTGACCACACTGCTTGTTTGTGATGCTGGACTAGATAAACGCCAGACCATCGAAGATTTGATCCACAGTCAGCCATCGCTGGCGCTTGTAAGCACCGTCTCTGGCAGCATGGCCCGTGAGCAAATCGGTAGCTTGCATCCCAAGTTGGTTTGGATCGAGCTCAGCCCTGCTCCAGTACGCGGTCTATCGCTACTGGCAGAACTGCGCGAAACTTTCCCTCAACTCTACTTCTTCGTAAGTTATGAAGTGCCAGATCCGGAGCTTATTCGTACAGCTTATCGTCTGGGCGCTTCCGACTTCCTCGATGCTGAGCGCTGGCGTACAGATTTGCCAGCTGCTGTACAGAGCATCCAGCTCAAGCACCAGTCGGAGTCTGTCTCCACTGCTGCTGGTAAAGTAATCGGTATTTTTAGCCCCACCGGCGGTATCGGCGCTACTACTATATGCACCAACCTCGCTGGCTATCTGGGCAAATATGGTGAGACTTGCATCGTCGACCTCGACTTGCAATTCGGTATGGTTTCTCACTACCTCAACTTGGAGCCTTCCTTCAGTTTGAGCACCATCGACTTTTCGCACACCAACTTTGATGCCACTTATCTGCGTAACTTGATGACTCGTTATGACGATAAGCTCAGCATTCTTGCAGCACCGCCCGAACTCGAAGACATCGGCGACATCTATGCTGCTCAAGTGCAAGAAATCCTCTATACATCTAAGCAAGAATTCCGCTTTACCGTTGTCGACTTGCCCAAAAACTTGCTCGATGAGCGCGCCATTGCGACCCTCGACTTGGCTGACCACGTGCTCGTTATCACTGAGTACAACTGGGCTGCCATCCTCAATGCTCGTAAGTGCTTAGATACATTCAAAGCGCACTACAACCAAGAAAAACTTCTCCTCGTCGTTAACAGATCAGAGTGGCTGCCACAAGACGTTCTCAGTGAATGTCGTGCCAACCTCAATTACCCTGTTTTCCACGAAATCCCCAACGATACAAAGACCGCTAAGTGGGTTAACAACCAGGGGCAAATCGCTCCAGGACATACTCCCCTAGGTAAAGGACTTGATTCCCTCGCCCGGAGAATCGCTGGAGGCGAACAGCTTCTAATTACACAAAAGGATGGCGACAAAGCAGGTGGCTTCAAGCTTCCCGCCATATTCGGTAAACGCAAATAAAGGTGGTTTTAAATGGGTGACGAGAGAAAGGATCAGAATCTTCCAGCGAGACCCACATCTTCATTAATGGGCCAACTGGTCCGGCAGAGGCAGGCATCGGAAGTGGTGCCTGCTCAGCAGCAAAATACGGGGCTGTCTGGCGGTCAAGCTGGCACAAATGTAGGTGCTCGCCCAGGTGCTGCTCCGCCCCCGGGGCAGAGCGGTATGGCAAGACCGGGTGGCGCTCAAGGCGCTCCTCAGACTGGTGTAGCCAGTGCTAGACCGGCTGGCGGTGGTGGCGTGCCTGCTACCGAAGGTCCTACTCGTGGTGACATCGAGCGTATCGATGCCAAAGATGAGTATGGCAGTGGTGGACATGGTGGCGGCGGCGGTGCAGAGCCTTCATCCGGTGATGTCGGTGGCAAATTCAGTGCCAACCAACAACTTATCCGTGAACGCGAAAAATTCATCATTGAGCAGTTGAGAAGAGAACTCGACACTTCTCGTTTGACCAACATCTCGGAAGATACACAAGCTCAAGTTAGAGCTCGTATCAGAGAAATCGTAAACTCTGACCCAGCTCCTCTGACCATGATGGAAAAGGGTATCCTCCTCCAGAACGTTCTCGACGAAGTATTTGGATTTGGACCACTCGGACCACTACTACGCGACCCAAGCGTAGGTGACATCTGCGTCAACAGTATTTCTTCAATTTATGTAGAGCGTCACGGTCGTCTCGAAAAAACAAGCGTTGTCTTCGAAAACGACCGTCACTTGAGACAGACAATCGACAAGATTATCCAACCTCTCGGCAGACGTCTCGACGAAAACTCACCCATGGTGGATGCGCGTCTTCCAAACGGTTCACGTGTAAACGCCACAATTCCTCCTGTATCAATCGACGGACCGACCATCACAATCCGATGCTTCGGTACATCGATCATGTCGCTGGGTCAATTGGTCGAGAAGGGCTCGATGAGCGTCCAGATGGCGGAAGTGCTAAAAGCTTGCGTCAAAGGTCGTATCAATATGATCATCTCTGGCGGTACAGGCTCCGGTAAAACAACTCTGCTCAACGCTCTATCTGCTCACATCAACCCGCGCGAACGCATCATCACCATTGAGGACGCCGCCGAGTTGCGCTTGCAACACGAGCACTGGGTGCGCATGGAAACCCGTCCGCCAAACACTGAAGGACGTGGTCAAATCACCCAGCGTATGCTTGTTATCAACTGTCTGCGTATGAGACCCGACCGCATCATCCTTGGTGAGTGTCGTGGTGAAGAAGCGTTCGACATGTTGCAAGCCATGAACACAGGTCACAGTGGATCAATGACTACGATTCACGCCAACAATCCTCGTGACTGTACAAAGCGTCTCGAAAACATGATCCTGATGTGCGGTATGGAAATGCCGCAAAAGGCAGCTCGCGAATTGATCGCTTCTGCTATTCAGGTAATCGTGCAGATCAAGCGTCTTGAAGATGGTACTCGTCGTGTTACCGAGATCGCTGAGATAACCGGGATGGAAGGCGACACAATCGCTATCTCCACCATGTTTGCTCTAGAGCGTGAAGGTCGCGACCCAAGAGGCTTCTTCAAATGTCGCCACGTTGGATCTGGCTTGCCGCCTAAGTTCCTCGAACAACTGGAGCAAGAAGCTGTACCATTCAAACTGGAATGGCTCAGATAAAACGATTTACAAAAGGAGGGGAATCTTGGATTCCCTTCCTATTTGTTCAATTTCCGAGTTTTACCTGTCAATTTTTTGAGAAATAAACCATGCAAGGTCCAATAATTTTCGGTTCGATAGTGGTGATTGGTTTGCTGCTCATGGTGCTATTGCGCCGTGACTCAGTCGATCAATTGTCGCGTCTGACAAAACAGTCTAGACGCAATGCTGAAAAACTGAGAGATAGCGCCGATCCTGAGAACATCTTCGTGACTCAGCGTCAGGACTATCTTGCAACCTTGCTTGCTCGAGCCGGCTTGGAAGCTCAGTACGACAAGATGCGCATGCAATGGCTATATGCTTCAATTGGTGCGGGCTTGCTTGGTGCTGTTGCCTTCATTCTTCAGGGTGTACCAGAGCTTTGTCCTGTTGGATTTTTCCTTGGACTGCCTGTGGGCGCTGCCGGATTTGTTTATTACATCGGTGAAGTTGCCAAAAGACGTCAGGCTCGTATGACCGAGCAACTGCCTCAGATTCTAGAAACAATGGTGTCTGCGCTCCGCGCCGGTTCACCGGTTATGGAAGTCTTTAAGGTTATCTCTGATACCGGCCCGGATCCAATTCGTGGCGAATTCAAGCGTGGTCTCATTTCTTTGCAGCTAGGTAAGCCATTTCGTGATGTAATGAGAGAGATGTCTCTGCGTATCAAGGCGCCTGACTTCAAGCTTCTTACCCAGGCAATCTTTATCTCCCAGGACGTAGGGGGTAATTTGGCAGACGTTGTAGCCACAATCGCCGAAGCGATTCGTGAAAGATTCAAACTACGCGACTTCCTCAACGCTCTTACATCACAAGGTAAAGCTACTGCATCATTTATTGGCTGTCTGCCTTATTTGATTACAGTTGGTACTTACTTCTTGACACCTTCTTACATGACCCCCTTCTTGAACCACCCAATTGCTAGAATCGTAATGGTGCTTCTAGTTTGCTGGGAACTCCTCGGATTCTACATCTTGCAAAAGATGGTCACATTTGAAGTTTAGCCAGTCAGTCAACTCTCAATACCATTTGCTTTTAATTGAGGAAACAAGAATTCCATGCCAACACCAGTCCTAGCCATAATGGTATTCACCTGTGTAGTCGCAAGCTGCATACTGGTGCTGCGCCCGGTCTTCGGTACCTACGTAGACAACTACGGCGTGCGTCTGAGACCACGCAAAGAAAAAGAAGACTCCGCAGCTGAAAAGCCAAAGGATTCGGCTATCCTCAAACTGGCGGAACTCGCCGGTACATTTGCCTTGTCATTGATGCCTGCTCTTGCTGATAAGCGTACCGTGCAGCTGCTCACTATGGCTAACTACCGTACCCCGCAGCACATGGCTATCTTTATCGGTGTAAAAGCAATTTTGATCGGTACAGTTTTGACCATGACCTTCCTGGCAGCTGCTTCCAATCCTGTCATGCTCTTGCTCGGTCTAGTTGGTTGTATTCCTGGTTGGATTTTGCCCAACTTCTTCCTGGCTGGTCGTGTCAAAAAGCGTCAAGCTGATATCCTCAGGGAGTTGCCCATCATCATCGACTTGCTCATCGTTTGTGCCCAAGCCGGTCTTGGTCTGATGCTCGCTGTAGATAAAGTATCCAAAGAAGTGACTGAGTCCTGCCCTATCCTCTCTATAGAGCTGCAACAACTCATCGCTGACGTAAAAGTGTTCGCCAAGACTGTACCTCACGCTCTGCGCGAGATGGGTGAGAGATGCGGCGTAGACGAACTTATTAACATGGCATCAGCCTTGATCGCTGCTGAAGCGAAGGGTGCTGACATGAGCTATCCTCTGCGTCAACAAGCCGTCGCTCTTCGTGATCGTCTCAAGCGTAAGAAGGAAGAAGAAGCCGGTAAAGTACCAGTTAAAATGGTGCCCGTAATCATGATCTTCGTTATGCCTTTGATTCTCTGTCCCATGCTTGGACCAGCGGTTGTAACTATCATCGCTGCTATCCAGCCGATTATGTCCAGCGGTTCGATGAAGTAAAAATTGCTGCCTAAAAACGGTACTTATTGCCGCATCAACAATGCAACCAAGGACAGTGTTTTAGCAGAGCGCGCAAAAGTTGCGCGCTCTTTTTTTACGCGTCTAAAAGGATTGCTTGGCACAGAATCGCTAGCTCCTGGTAGTGGGCTGTGGATTGAGCCCTGTGCTGCTATTCACATGTTTGGCATGCGTTATGCCATTGATGCTGTTTTTGTCGACAAGCACAATGTTGTGGTGGGATTTTGTATTGAGATACCGCCTGGTGCTGTCTCACCAAATTTTAAGGGGGCACGCTCCTGTATTGAGCTGTCCAGTGGCAGTATCATATGCAGTGGCACTCAGGTCGGCGATACCATCACCTGGTCAGCTGCTGAATAGCGATGTGCCAGTCAAAGCGCCTTTTGTGGAGCTAAGCACTGCCCTTTATTGTGGCGCTTTTGGCTCGGATTTTTGTGCTGGTAGATTTGTGGCTATGGTCTGTGCCACATGCAATCCCAGTGCTTTGTAGCCGTTATTAGTGAGATGACAGTCATTGGGCTCTTGATACTGAGCTAGATCAGCTTTAATCACAGAGTAGAGATCGTCAACTAGGACGCCATTTTTTTGCATGATTTGACGGGCAATAGTGTTTTTTTGCTGGATATCATTGTCATCCATTTGCTCTTGTGGCTTGAGCGGTAGTGGTGTGCTGGTGGCAAATATGAGCTTTGCCCCAGTGCCTTTGAGCCCTTTGACGATTTGTTCTAGATTGCTTTGATAGACTTCTGGTGCTGTTTTGCGATCGTGGATGCCAAAGTTAAAATAGATGATGTTGTAAGGCTTGCGATTTAGCCAGTCATTTAGATGAGCTACACCGTTGGCTGTTTTGCCGCCATTGGTGGGGATGCGAATTATATTGGCTCTGCTGTTGAGAGTCTGTCTGACCAGGTTTGTATAACCAAGCGAAATAGAATCACCGATGATTAGTACAGTTGGTTTGCGCGGGTCGACAAAGCCATAGTCCCAGGATGTTGTCCGTCCTTCCACCCGGTCACGTTTGTATTTTTTCCAAAATACGCTATCCATACTGATTTTGATTGCATCTTCCCAGGCTTTTTGCTCAGGGCTGAGACGTTGCTTCCATTCCTGATAGCGGTGGTCTACCTGGGTTTCTTGCTGCCAGCTGTCATAGACAGTGGAGAGATAATAGCTGCAGGCACTGGAGCCTGCTACAGCCAGAGCAATAAGGACCGCCACTGTCGGCGTTATCTTTTGAGGTAGTAATGATCGCAAAGTCCTTTGTTCTGGCGGCAGATTTGATGGTTCTTGAGTCATGCTTTTTTGCCTGTCAGTTTCATAAAGAGGGCGCGTACTTTTGCTGTTTGATTTTCGGTGCAAAGCGCCACTAGCCATGCGTAAAAGAGTACCAGGGCAAGTAATAGCAGTCCATAAAATACATGGAGCGCATCGAGAGGCCAGCGGTTATCCTTGATCAAACAGGCTCGTAAAAAAAATAAAAATGGCATGTGGACAAGGTAGAGGCTATAGCTAAAGCTCGCCAAAAGACCGCTCATGGCGACATAGCTAAAAGGACCGGGTTGGCTTTTGTTTTTGTCAGTCTCAATGTCCTCACCCGGTGTGGCTAACTCGCTATCTGTGGAGTCGGGGATGATTTTGGCTTTGTCGTGCAAAACAAAAAACAAACAGAGCATGCAAGATAGACCGAGTAAAAATTCCAGCGGGATGCGCCATAGAGGGGAGGGTCCGACCAGTGGAGTGAGCCAGAGGCGCACAATAAAACAAATGGCGCCCAGTGTGATTGCTAGCCACCGACCGTTGACCGTAGCTTTTAGTGACTTAGCCAGAGGGACAAAGAGCAGGGCTGTGCCCATCAGCCATATAACAAAGCGATAGCACATCAGAGGACCAATAAAGCAAAGCGCTGCCATGGCAAAGACTGCCAGACCGATGCGCACTGGCAGTTTGGTTTTGCCAGGGTAGATACTGATCAGTGCCGCTGGAAAAATCAGGTAATACCAGAACTCACAACTTAAGCTCCACAGTACGCCATTGGAACCAAAGGTGTGGCAGCAAATATCTTGCAAAAATAAAAGCTGACCGAAGAAATTTTGCCAGGTCAGATAGCTCACTACTGACGGTGGCACGTTAATGGATCCGAGTGTGATTCCGTTATAGGCAGAGTTGAGACCAAACAGCCTTATGCCCAGTAAATCCCAGAAGGCACCAAGCAAAAGTGCTGGCACAAGTACCACATAGAGACGTGATAGCCGATTGATGATATAAGCGCGCCAGCTAAAACGATTGGCGCGCAAGGGGTCAAAAATGGACATTGAGATCAAATAGCCGCTCAAGACAAAAAATGTCAAAACAGAGCTAATACCTTGTACAACCAGGAACATGGCTGCTTTTGATAAAAAAGAAGGGTTGTCTTTGCTGAGCTGAAAAAACAAATCGCTGAGATGGACCAGCACTACCATGACGGCATCAAGACCACGGAGCAGATCTAGATGAGCAGAGCACCTCAGACCTTTGATCGCTTTGATTGAGTGATGTACGTCCTGACCCAAGTCCAGTGCCTATTGTAGCCAATTTGTATCATAACACCTTGGCAATTTTGGCGCGGTCGTAGATATCTATCTGAGACTGGCGGGGTATGGTACTAATTACTGATGTGATGCAAGGAAGTTATCGTCGGTGTCAGATATTACTGTCAGGCTAAAGCAGTACAAATGGGAGCTATTGACTGGCACCCTGGTTACACTTGTGGCAGTACTGGCCACGGTCTTGTATGTCGGTAGTGAGCAGTTTTTTTATATCAGTGACTTTAACTTTTACCATATTGCTGCGATACAGTCGCTTGATAGTCTCAAGAGCAGTCCTTTTACTTTTGTGCTCTTGCTAGTTGTTAGTACCAGGCTCACTCACAACCTGCTCTTTACTCTGCCTCTAGCGCTCTGGATGCTCTTTTTGGGCACTTCGCGGGTAGCGTTTGTCTTGGCTCTCGTGCTCAGTTTTACTTTGCCTTATTTATTTGTGCTGGCACAAATTATGAGACAGTCGCTGGCGGCCAGTGCAGCAGCCAGTAGTCGTCAAATATGGCTTATTACTTTTGTCGTGGCAGCTGTCATACCAGTTTTTTGGATACCGGCTTGGCGCGGCTATCCCGACAACCTGGCAGCACTGCCCGCAAGTATAGTGACATTGCTCTATCTGCGGGCAAATCGCGTTTTGAGTTATAAGCACTGTCTATTATTTGGTGTACTGCTAGCTCTCGCGCCTCTCTTTAGACGGCACTACTTTTTTGCTGACATAGCTATTCTTGGCAGTTTGTTTGTTGATCAATTGCTTTTTGCCGCCCCGGGTGCTGATGCAGTTTTACTCAAGACCAGGCTTTTGACTGTAGCCAAAAAATTTGCTTTGATGGCGCTGTCCTTTGCCGGATTTTTATGCACTTTTGGTTGCATGTTTGTTTTGCAGATTGTCTCCAACAATTATCTCAACCTATATAAGTCTGCTGCCACACCATCTGTCGAGTGCTTTGGCTATTTTATATCGGCTTATGGTGTACCGCTTGTTGTCACCGCTGGCAGTGGTATGGTGCTGGCCTGGTTTAGCGAGAGACTGGAGCACAGCAAAGTACGCTTTTTGATTTTGTACACACTGGCGCTGGCTCTTATCTGGCCTCTCTTTGGTACCCATATCGCTCATCATTACTTGCTCTATTGGATGCCATTTGTTGTTTTTGGCAATGCTTTTTTTGTCTATCTGCTGTGCCAAAAAAATCTAGTCGCGGGCTCGCTCCTGGCGCTTTATTGTGGCATTAATCTATTTGTTGGATTGGCTCCAATGCATGTCTTGAATAAGCTGCCGCTAAAACCGGCTCGCTTTGGCATGTTACGCAGTCCTGTTAAGCAGGGTGAGGGTTTGTCAGTCCTGTTTAGTGCTGCTTTTGGTCCGCTGCAGCGCCACGACTTGCCCGAGGTGGAGCGTTTGATCAGACGATTGCGTGCTCTCAGTAGCAGTAACGATAAAATACTGGCTGGATGCTCCTGGGATACCGCCGAGGCTGATGCACTGCGCAACGCAGAGCGCAAATATTTTGGTGCTACAAGTTTGCAACTGCTCAATCAGCCTTATGCGGATTCTAGTGAGAGTTTTGCCCTTGAGCGCATGCTCAATGCTAAATTTATTTTGGTTACAACTCCTGTTTTTTATCTCTATAACAAGCCCGGTGAGTGTCTGGCCGATATGTTTGTCGATACTTTTACAAAAAAATGGGAGTTTACGCGAGATTTTGAGCAATTGCCTGATCTCTATAAATTTGATGATGGCTACAGTCTCACTATCTATAAGCGTATAAATCCCACCTTGCCACCGGTAGCGGTGCGTTCGCTCCAGTCCATGATTGCCTGTTTGCCTCAGTATCCGGGTGGGCAGCCGGTTTGGATCAATACCGACAATTGCAGCGAGACTGTCGGTGAGACCAGGCGCGATCATTTTGTGGTCAATGTTTGTGGTGCCGAGACAGATGCCGGTCACTGTCAGCATTACTTGTTGAGCTCGCGCACCTATCAGGGAGCAGTAACGGTAAGTGGGGCTGTGTCTGATGCTCAGGGGCTTAAAGTGCAGGTTGTCGCTTACAGTCCGACTGGAGTGGAGCTAGACTTGCAGTCAGCAGCACTGGGAGCCAGCGGTGAGTTTGATATTAAATGCAATGCGCCTCAGTCCAGTCATCTTGTCCTCTTTGTTAGCCAGCCTGCTGGCGGCAAACTGACCTCAGTGGAGCTGTCAAAACTGAAGATTTTGGCGAACCCTGTGAGTGCCAGCAGTCGATAAGTATTTGGATACAATGGTGGCGTGTGATAGCAAGCGAAGTGGCAAGGCGTGACTGACAAAGCGCAAAAAGCTCAAATGCTCTACGACGCTGGGCTGTATCGACAGGCCGGAGTGCTTTTGCAGCAGGCTATGGCTGAGGAGCCTGCGGACAGCGCTAACTATTGTTTATTGTCCAACATCGAATGTAATTTAAACAGACGGAGCGAATCTCTTGAAGCCGCTAGGCGTGCTGTAAGCCTCAGCCCAGATCACTTTTATGCTCATCTCTGCCTGGCTAACGCTCTTTATGTCAATTACAAAAGAGAAGAGGCGCTCATAGAGGCTAAAGCTGCCATGAGCCTCAATCCGCAGTTTTGCGGCTGTTATGTTATTGCTGCCAGGATATCGATTGCTCTCAGTGCTCCCGCAGTGGCTTTGCAGTATGCCGAAGACGGTCTCAAAATAGATGCACTGTCAGTTGGCTGTCTCAGTCAAAAAGCCATTGCTTTGCGTGCTCTTGGTCGTGCACCGGAAGCCGAGGCAATAGATAAAGCCCGCCTGGCTGCTCATCCAGATGATCCGGGTAGTCATCTAGCCCGCGGCTATGGTGCTGCCCATAGCCAGGACCTGGACTTAATGCTGGAGCATTTTAAAAGTGCTCTTAAAATCAGTCCCAATTGTGATTTTTCACATTTTGCTATTGCCACTGGTTATTCTCGTAAAGGGCTGCATGACCTGGCTGAAGAACACGCCAGGATGGCTTATCAAATCGATCCTGGAGCGATTGATAACGTGTTGTTATATGCCAATACCCTGGCAAAACGCGCTGCATATCATGAGTCCATGATTGTTTTGAGGCAGGCTTATGAGTTGTATCCAGATAGTAGTGAGATCTTGTATCACCTGGCTGATCTGGCTTTGAGAGTCAAAGATTGGAATCTGGCTGACGAGCTGATGGCAAAGTTTATGGCTCAAAATCCCCACTCTCAAGAGGGGTATTACCTTAAGGTACTGCGCCGATTAGAGAGCGAAGAGTATGGCGTCATACTGCAGCTTACCAGAGAGGCGCTTGAGCATCATCCTGATAGTGATCAATTGAGAGTGCAGCTAGTCGTGGCACTGGCAAAAACTGGTGATTTTGAGCTGGCTTACGAGCAGTGCGCGCGCATCGGAGATGGTATCACTGCCTACGAAAAAATAAAAGTGTTGACACTGGTGGACTGTGAGCAAAAGCAGTTTGACAGAGCGATAAAGCGACTGGATAAGATAGCCAGTGATGCTCCTGACCTAGATGAATTTGCTGGTTACATCAAAGCCCTGGTATATAAAAAGTGGACTTTAGCTGGCTGGTTGCAAGGTCGGTATGTTGCCAGTCAGAAGCTTTTGGAGCAGTGCAGTAAACAAAATAATGACAAGGGTTTTGCCCCTTTGCTTGGCTCCCTTAATAGAGCTGCGCTGTCTTTTGTTGTCTTTAATTTGTCGTTGTTGTTTGGCTTGGTATCTATTTGCTCCCTGGCAATGGACCCAATTGGACGACGCTATCTTAAAAAAACAGAGTTACAGACTGGCCTGTTTTGTGCACTGTTTTTGGCTGTTGAAGCCGGTGTCATTGTCTACTGTAATGATATTTGTTTTTGGATCTTTAGTGCCAATTATAAGCATGCTCTTTATCATGTCGGGCTACTTTTGAGTATTGTTGCCTGGTGTTGCATGGCTCAAAAGAAGCAGCTTATCTTTTTGAGATTTATTCTGGCACTGGTCATTGCCGGCTTGTCACTGCTTGAGCTATTGATTTTTTTGCACAAGCATCCATAGCTGGTTTTATGTGCGATAGCTTGGTGCGTAAGACGCTCTGGTATATTGGTGTGCGGTTGGCTTGACGGTGCAATTTGTATGACTGACAAAGCTCAAAAAGCCCAGATGCTTTATGATGCGGGACTTTACCGGCAAGCCGATGCATTGGTGCGAGAGGCTATCGCTGAATGTCCAGCAAACGCTGAGTGCTTTCGCTTGATGTCATATGTAGATCTCCAATTAAACCGTCGAACTCAGGCAGTTCAATCTGCCAGGACTGCTGTTTCTCTAGCTCCAGATGACTACGAAGTATATGTATGTCTGGCATTTGCGCTTTATCGTAGTTACCAGTTTGAGGAGGCAATGCACGCCGCTGAAACAGCACTGGAGCTGTGTCCTGACTATGCCTATGGTATGGCAGTTGCTTCTTCCATTAAGCAATCTCTTAACGATAAAGAAGGGGCCTTGCAGTATGCCGAATTGGGCTTAGCGATAGATCCAGATTGTGATTCATGTTTGAAACGTAAGGCTTTTGCTCTGCGCAGCTTGAACCGAATCGCAGAAGCAGAAGCAGTCGAGAAAAATTGTTTGGAGTTGGACCCAAATGACATGTTCAATCATATTAGTCGAGGCTTTGGCGCTGCACGGAGCGAGGACCTTGATGGCATGTTTGAGCACTTTGAAAACGCTCTCAGGCTAGAGCCTGATAACCCGACTGCGCACTATGCTATGGCATGTGGTTTTTTGCGTGAAGGCAATTTCGCAAAGGCTGAAGAGCACGCTCGGAACGCGTATCAGTCTGATGTTGATGACGTTGACGCGGCGTTATTGCTGGCGGATGTGCTCGTGTCGAGTCATCAGGTCACTAAAGCGCTCGAAATATTAGAACTAGCATTGAAGAAATATCCTGAGCACGAGGGGCTGCATGTCAAAATTTGCGAGATTGCTCTAGACACGCTCTACTGGAACTTGGCCGAATCAACAGCCCGTCATCTGCTGAAGCTACACAACAATCACTTTGTCGCAATATTTACACTTATGCGGTGCTGCCAGTCTTACGGCAAGGTGCAGGAGATTGATACTCTGCTGGAGCGATTTCTTAAAGATAATACTGATACGGAGGAGGCTTACCATCTGAGGATTTTGCGTGAGCATATACGAGGAGATGCTCTCGCCCTGGAACAAATAGCTCAAGAGGGGCTTGTGCTCTATCCTGATGATGACTACATCAAAGAGCAGCTTGTCCTAGCGCTCGTCCAGCTCAAGAAATACCAGCCGGCCTATGAGCTGGTGACAAGTATTGGGACCGAAATAGGAGCTTTTAAAAGAGTGCAACTTTTAGTTGCTATAGATAGCGCTCAGAAGCAGTTTGACAGAGGCGTTAAGAGGCTAGAGCAGGCTGCCGAAAGTGCCGCTTCGAAAGAACAGTATTTTACATTGACTAAGAGTCTTGTGACCGAAAAATGGCTGCGTAGCGAACGAGCTTATTTGTTCTTTTATAAAGGGCTTCAAAAAGGAATAGCAAAATTTGTACGTGCACCACGTGATCCTATCCCCAAAATGTTTAGTTGGTGTGATTCTTTGCTATATCTTTTTGTTGCTGGCAATGCCTGTTTGATCATTCGTCTATTGAGTAGTGTTGCTTTGGTATTAGATCCAGCTGGCAGGCGCTATTTTAACCGCCGCGATCTTGTACCAATCTGTTTTGCTGGCGGTATCCTCGGTATTCAAAGTTTGATTGCTGTTTTTCACCAGCAGATCTGGCATTTACTGAGTGGCATCAATTATTTGCTCCTGCTTTACTACGGGTTTCTTGTCTTATTATGTATTTTCGTCTGCTTTGCGGCCTCTCAGCGTAAGTATCGATCTACAGCATTTGTGTTTGGCTCAATACTTTTCGCACTGCTATATTCCGAATGGCTTCGTTGGTTTTATCCGCGTCATTGATGAGCTGTCCGGATTTGGTTACGATGTAATGTTTATACTCTCAGCTACACCACCTGAGGTATTTTCTATGGGCAGGATTCAAGAAGAATTTGACGCAACGCATCAGAAGTTTGAAGAACGTTGTCCATCGACTCTGGCAGTCGAGTACTGGAGTCCAGATTGTAAACCTGAGAGCAATCGCAACTCGGCTCAACCACAGAAAGTATGATCAAAAACGGCGACAAAATTAACAGTATCCAGTTGATAGCGCTGGCTATTTCGCAGACAGATAATCCTAATTTGACTGCTGAGCGCTATGACCGCTTTTTGGCTAGCTTGCGCAAGGGCATCTAATGCGAGCGTCTGGCTGGAGTCCTTGGCTTTGTTTCGCCCACACCAATGCCCTCTATGACATCATCCATGATGCCACTTACACCTGAGTACAAAAATCCTGCTTTGTAGACGCCTTTGTCTTTATAGCCACTGGGGATGGCAAAGGTGGAGTCTGGTACTTTGACTGGTTGGAGCAAATCAGTAAGTACTTGCCATCGTTTGGTGCCATTGGGCAGTTTATCAATCATCTGGATCGGCAGTCCGGGTAGTTCTGGCAATGTACTGGTGGCTGTGATGAGCTTTATCACTTCTGGCGGCAACTTTATATCGACAGCATCGACAACATAATTTTGCACATCGAGAGGGACACCTGAGACAAAGAGGTCATGGCCACGGTTTTCGCCAGCATAGATATACTGTGTGGTTTTCATGCCGAGTTTTGGCAGTGTTGTCTGGTGTTTGCTCAGTAGTTTGCTCAAATTACAACTTGAAGTAGTACCGACGCGGTTGTCGCAGGACTTAATGTATTGCTTGAATGTGGCATGACAAAGCTCTTTTGAGTCATCGTGCCAGATTTGCATGTCCCAGGTCGGGGCCTTGGCTACAATGGTATAGGCAAAAGAAGCGCTCTTCAGGCGGATTGCCTTTTGCGTCATAAACACTTCGTACTGTCCGCCCATTGCTGTTTTAAAGAGCATCTTCCAGCCATCAGCGCCGCTCTGGGGGCTTGCCTGGGCGCCACTGCCGTACCACAGGGCAATGAGCAAAAACAGCAGCAATTTGGCTGTATTTGAGGCGATTATCAAAACTGATTTTGTCAGCATCTTTGCTACACTTTCTATTTGTCGCAACACCATAATGTCAGGACGACTGTGAAAATCACTAAACATAAAGATAGCGGCAAATTCTCAGATGCATCCTCTCAATTGCCAATCAATTTATTGACTGGTTTGCTTTGTGCTGGTCTGACAATGAGCTCCACAGCACCGGGCGCAGTTGCCCATAGTGGTAGTGGAGAGCTGGTCTCTGCTCAAAAGAGTAGCAAGGAGACGGCAGCTAGCGCTCCCTGGGACCTCTTTAAACTGGCGCTCAGTCCGGCCTATGCCAATCCCGCCAATCTTTCTATTACAGTAAGCGGTGGCTATCGCTATGTCAAATCAGACGGTCTGCCCGATCATTCCACCGGACAATTCCCTAATCAAGGCAATCCTAATAGCATCTCAGAGCAGTCGTATTCGTTTAAGATGCCGGTCAATGGTCGCTTAAACGGCAATATCACAGCGCTTAATCACTCGCCATTTGGGGTGGCGATAAATGGTGTTGTATTTGATCCAGGTACTGCTGAGTACTGGAATAATGACCGATCCAGTGGCTGGCACATGGAAGCAATGTATCTGGGGCAGCGCCTTGGTCTGGACTGGAGTAACGCCCATGTGCAACCTAATGGTGCCTATCATTATCACGGGCTACCCGAGGGTATTCTGCAAAAATTTAAGAGCGCTGGCAAGCCCGTATTGGTTGGTTGGGCTGCCGATGGCTTCCCTATCTATGCGCAGTATGGTTACAGGAGTGCCCGGGAGGCGTCTGGCGCCCTCGTCAAGCTCAAGTCGAGCTATCGTCTCAAGCGGGGGAATAGGCCCGGTGGTGGTAGCGGACCGGGGGGCACATATGATGGCTTATACGAAGAAGACTTTGAATATGTCGCTAACTTGGGTGACTTAGACCAGTGCAATGGGCGCACTGGTGTCACACCGGAGTATCCGCAAGGGACTTACTATTATGTTATCACTGAGACTTATCCTTTTATCCCGCGTTGTTATCACGGTACTCCAGACCCTAGCTTTGAGCGCCGTCCTCCAGGCGGTGGCCCGGGCTCTGGCAGACCAGGTATGGGCGGACCAAACGGCGGTCCGGGCTTTGGCAGACCAGGCATGGGTGGACCAAACGGCGGTCCGGGCTTTGGCAGACCGGACATGGGTGGACCAAACGGTGGTCCGGGCTTTGGTAGACCAGGTATGGGCGGACCAAACGGTGGTCCAGGCTCTGGGCCGGACGGACCGCCACCTGACAGTCAATAATTAGTGCAGTTGTTTTGAAATTTTAGCTGAGGATACGCAATGCCTTTTGATCGATCACTTAATTTGGATGGCACTAAACGTCGCAAGCTCTATCCTCCGATAGAGCCCTATAAGACAGGCATGCTCGATACAGGCGATGGGCATAGTGTCTACTATGAGCTGAGTGGCAATCCTGAGGGTGAGCCAGCCGTCTTTTTGCATGGTGGTCCCGGTGGTGGCTGCTCGCCATCACACAGGCAGCTTTTTGATCCAGCTAAGTACAATCTATTGCTATTTGATCAGCGCGGCTGTGGTCGCTCCTTGCCTCATGCTGATTTGCAAAATAATACGACCTGGCATCTGGTGGCAGACATCGAGCGGTTGCGCGAAATGCATGGTATCGATAAATGGCTCGTTTTTGGTGGTTCATGGGGCTCTACTCTGGCTCTTGCTTATGGTGAGAAGCATCCAGAGCGTGTCACAGCGCTTGTGTTGCGGGGTGTTTTTACTTTGCGCCGCTCTGAACTCGAGTGGTACTACCAGCACGGTGCCTCAATGTTTTTTCCTGAGAAATGGCAGAGATTTTTATCGCAAGTAAGTGAGCAAGATAGAGGCGATATGATCGGCGCCTATAACAAACTTTTGACCGGCACAGATGAAGCCAAAAAGCTTGCCGCTGCTCGTATCTGGAGTGTTTGGGAAGGCGAAACAGTGACGCTTTTACCTGATGCCAGCAATAGTGACCATTTTGCTGAGGCTCAATTTGCTATTGCCTTTGCCAGAATCGAGAATCATTACTTTAGCAATGCTGGCTGGTTGGAAGAAGGTCAGCTGATTAAAGAAGCAAGCAAGCTCAAAGGTATACCCGGTGTGATCGTACAGGGGCGTTATGATATGGCCTGTCCGCCGGTATCAGCCTGGGACCTGCATCAAGCCTGGCCCGACGCGGAGCTAATCATGGTAGATGATGCCGGACACGCCTATAACGAGCCCGGCATTTTGCATCATCTAATC
>Ga0075163_10003760_pt1 | contig 20381 bp, 17 predicted proteins | sample JI1023141ADNA_FD_71478 | JGI IMG/M metagenome (GOLD analysis project Ga0075163, IMG submission 71478) | Wastewater effluent complex algal communities from Wisconsin, to seasonally profile nutrient transformation and Carbon sequestration -... | ecosystem: Engineered > WWTP > Effluent > Algae... | reverse complement strand
GCGCCGAGCATCCACGCGCTGCGGATCGCGAACTGCCCGACCGGGCCGCAGCCCCACACCGCGACGGTGTCGCCCGGCTCGATCGCGCAGTTCTCGGCCGCCATGTAGCCGGTCGGGAAGATGTCCGACAAAAACAGCACCTGCTCGTCGGCGAGCCCGGACTCGATCTTGATCGGCCCGACGTCGGCGTGCGGCACCCGCAGATACTCGGCCTGCCCGCCCGAGAAGCCGCCGAGCATGTGCGAGAAGCCGAACAGCCCCGCGGGCGAGTGACCCATCGCCGCGCGGGCCATCTCCGCGTTGGGGTTGCTCGTGTCGCACACCGAGTACTCGGTGCGCTGGCAGAAGAAGCACGAGCCGCACGCGATCACGAACGGGACCACGACGCGGTCGCCCTTCTTGAGCCGCGTCACCGCGCGCCCGACCTCGACGACCTCGCCCATCGGCTCGTGGCCGAGGATGTCGCCGGACTCCATCGTCGGCATGTATCCGTCGAACAGGTGGAGGTCCGAGCCGCAGATCGCGGTGGCGGTGATCTTGACGATCACGTCGCCCGGCTCCTCGATCTTCGGGTCAGGGACGGTGTCGACGCGGACGTCGCCGTGGCCGTGCCAGCAAAGCGCTCTCATGGGTATCTCCGGGACAGGGGTTCGCGCAATACGTGGAATGCGTGTGAAGTGGGGGAGGCCGCCCTGCGGCGGCCCCGCGCTACCGTGCCCGGATCGTCCACGCGCCGCCACGGCGCCCGGGAGCACCCCCACGCGCCGCCCGTGGGCCCGGCGCGGCGCGCGACCATGATTTGTGCGCAATGTCCGCGCGACGCTGTCCCGGCCCACTTGACGCCGCCCGCGCCGCATTTAAAAAGGTCCGCCGAGGAGACAAAACTGCCATGATTGGCTTCGACCCGCTCTATCTGCTGTTCGCGCTGCCCGGGCTGGTGCTCGCGCTGTTCGCGGCGTGGCGGACCCGGAGCACGTTCCACGCATACTCGCAGGTCGCGCCGTCGTCGGGCATGACCGGCGCCGAGGCGGCCGCGGCGATGCTCGCGTCGCAGGGGGTGTACGGCGTGCGCATCGAGCCGACGACCGGCTTCCTGTCGGACCACTACGACCCCCGCGCCAACGCGCTGCGCCTGTCGGAGTCGGTGTATTACGGGCGCTCGCTCGCCGCGGTCGGCGTCGCCTGCCACGAGGCCGGGCACGCGCTGCAGCAGGCGCACGGCTACGGGCCGCTGGCGCTGCGCTCGGCGCTGGTGCCGGTCACCGAGATCGGCAGCAGCCTGGCGTGGATCGTGCTGACCGCCGGCATGCTGATGCACCTCGCGGGCCTCGTGTACCTCGGCGTCGCGCTGTTCGCCGCGTCGGTGGTGTTCGCCCTCGTCACGCTGCCCGTCGAGTGGGACGCGAGCGCCCGCGCGAAGGCGCTGATGGTCCGCGCCGGCATCGTCGCGCCCGCCGAGCGCGAGCACGCCGGCAGCGTCCTGAACGCCGCGTTCCTGACCTACCTCGCCGCGGCCGTGACCTCGATCCTGACCCTGATCTACTACCTCGTGCGCGCCGGCTCGCTCGAGCGCGACGACGCGTGACCGCGACCGCGCGCGGGCCATCTCGCGCCTGTGCGCCGCGCGGGCGATGGCCTACCATCGCCGGTCATGTCCGCCGATACGCTCGCGGCCCCCGAACACCCGCGCCTCGCGGGCGTCCCCTGCCGCGACAAGCTCGAGCCGCCGGCGGTCGAGCACCGCGTCGCCGGGGCCGTCCACCGCTTCGCCCAGCCGATCACGTTCACGCCGTTCGCGTCGGCCCGCCCGTGCTCGGCCCGCTGCGTGTTCTGCAGCGAGACCCTGCAGCACCGCGAGGCCACCGTACTGTCCGCGTCGCTGCGACCCCGCCCCGACTACCCCACCGGCCTGCGCCGCGCCCTCGCCGCGCTGCGCGGCCTCCCCGTCGGCCTCTCGCTCTCCGGCCTCGAGTCGACCGACGACGCCGACTGGCTCCTCGCCGTCCTCGCCGCCCTCGCCGAGCACAGCCGCGTCAGCCCCGTCGACGAGCGCGTGCTCTACACCAACGCCGCCGGCCTCGCCCGCCCCGACAGCCGCGCCCGCCTGCTGCCCGCGCTCGCCGAACTGCCGCTGACCCGCGCCGAGGTCTCGCGCCACCACTTCGACGCCGCTCTCAATAACAACATCATGCGCTTTCGCCCGGGCGAGGCGGTGCGCGCCGGCGAGGCGTTCGCGGCCGCCGTCCGCGCGACCCTCGAGGCCGTGCCGGTGCGCCTGGTGTGCATCATCCAGCGCGGCGGCGTCGCCGACCTCGCCGACGCGCTCGCCTATCTGCAGTGGGCCCGCGACCTCGGCGTCCGCGACGTCGTGCTGCGCGAGTTCTCGCGGCTGCACGACCTCTACCGCGACAACGCGACCGCCCGCGCGATCTCCGGCGGCCGCGTGGCGATCGAGCCGCTCGTGCTCGCCGCCCTCGCCGACCCCGCCTTCACACCGGTCGAGTTGACCCGCGGCTATTACTACTGGAACCTGCGCCTGCGCTGGCGCGACGTCGACGTCACGCTCGAGACCTCCGACTACGAGGTCATGAAGTCACGCCACCGATCCGACACCATCCACAAGCTCGTGTATCACGCCAACGGCAACCTCTGCGGCGACTGGGACCCCGGCACCCGCGTCCTCCTGCGCACCCACGAGGCCCCGCGTGCGGCCTAGCTGGACCCGCCTCCCCGCCCAGCAAGGAGACCTCGCCATGCGCGACGCGCCGCGCGACGCCGGCTGGGTCGAGCAGATGTTGCCCTTCATCGCCGACCTGTCGCGCCCCGGCGACCTCGTGCTCGACCCCTTCGCCGGCTGGGGCACGACGCTGGTCGCCTGCGCGCTGCTCGGCCGCCGCGGCCGCGGCCTCGAGATCGAGCCGACCCGCGCCGCCGCGGCCAACGCCCGCCTCGCCGCGCTCCCGCGTGATCGTGGCGACCACGGCGATCGCTGCGCCGACCAGCTCGTCCTCTGCGCCGACGCCCGCCGCCCGCCGCTCGCGCCGGCCAGCGTCGACCTGTGCCTGACGAGCGTCCCCTACTACAGCCCCGACGGCCACGCCGACTGGGACCTGTCCGAAGCGCCAGGTCAGATCTACCGCGCCCGCGACTACGCCCGCTACCTCGCGCTGCTCGCCGAGGTCCTCGCCGCCGTCGCAAACCTCCTGCGCCCCGGCGCCCACCTCGTCGCGTTCGCCGAGAACCTCACCCGCCCCGACGGCCGCCTGCTCCCGCTCGCCTGGGACCTCGCCCGCGTCCTCGGCGAGCGCCTGGTCCTGCTGCCCGAGCGCGTGCTCTGCTACGACCGCCCGCTCGCCGACGACGCCGACGCCACCCGCACCAACCGCGCCCACGAGTACGCCCTGGTCGCGCGCAGGCCCGACGATGCCTGACCTGCGCGACTACCTCGCGACCCTGCACGACCTCGCCGCCAGCGGCGCGCCGTTCGTGATCATCGGCTCGTGCGCGCTCGAGCTGCACGGCGTCGCGCTCGCCGAGCTCGGCCCGAAGGACTGCGACGTCGCCTGCGACGCCGCCCGCATCGCCCCGCTGGTCGACGCCCTCGCGGCGGCCGGCTGGGACCTGCGCGTCTGGGGCGAGCCCCTGCGCCGCCCCCTCGACCCGGCGCAGATCGCCGGCAAGTTCTACGTGCGCGCGACCCGGGGCGCCTGCAGCCTCGACCTCGATCACGAGCTGCCCGTGCCCTTCGCCGCGATGTGGGCCGATCACCTCGTCCGCGACGGCCTGCCGCTCGCCACCCTCGAGCACGTCGTCGCCCTCAAGCGCCTGCGCAACAGCCCGCGAGACCTCGCCCAGCTCGCCCGCCTCGCGGTGCTCCCCGGCGCGTGACCCCGTACCCGTCCGGCCGCGCGGGCGCTATGCTGCCCGCGCTTGCCGAGGTCCGCGCGCCCGCTCCTGTCGCTGCTGCTCGCCGCCTGCGCGGGCCCGCGCGGCGCCGCCGACGACGAGTCCGGCCCCGCCTGGCAGGACACGACGAGCGCCGCCGACACCACCGGCACATCGGGCATCACCGACGCCGCCGTCACCTACCACCGCGACATCAAGCCGATCCTCGACGCAAAGTGCGTCCCCTGCCACGTCGACCGCGCGATCGCCCCGCTCGCGCTGACGACCTACGAGCAGGCGCGCCCGTTCGCCGAGACGATCGCCATCGCCACCCGGAGCGGCACCATGCCGCCGTGGCCGCCCGCCGCCGACTGCCGCGAATACCTCGACGACCGCTCGCTGAGCGCCGAGCAACTGGCCACATTGCAGACCTGGCAGGAGCTCGGCGCGCCCGCCGGCGACCCCGCCGACGCCCCGCCGCCACCGCCACCGCCCGACCCCATCGCCCCCGATATCGAGCTCCAGCTCGCATACCCCTACCGCCCGGTGCAGGCCCCCGACGAACATCGCTGCTTTCTACTGACATGGCCCAGAGACCAGGTCAGCTTCGTGACCGCCCTCGACCTCGCGCCGGGCGAGCCGCGCCTCGTCCAGCGCGCGATCGCCTATCTGATCGCCCCGGCCGACGTCGACGCCTACCGCGCCCTCGACGAGGCCGACCCCGACCTCGGCTACCCGTGCTTCGGCGGCCCCGGACCGGGCGGCGCCGGCCCGCAGCCGTGGCTCGGCGCCTGGACCCCGGGCGGCACCGGCGGGGCCCTGCCCGCGGGCACCGGCGTGCGCGTCGAGCCCGGCTCGCTGATCGCCCTGCAGATCCACTACCGCCCGCGCGCCGACGTCGACGCCGACCAGTCGCGCCTGCGCCTGCGCACCGCGCCGGACGTCGAGCACCCCGCCGTCGTCCTGCCGTTCACCGACCCCAATTGGGTCACCGGCCTGTCCCCGATGCTGATCCCCGCCGGCGAGCCCGACGTCGCCCACGACTACGCGCTCGACATCGCCGGCGTGCTCCCGCTGCTGTACCCCGACGGCCCCTTCGTCCCCGGCGGCAGCTTCGTGATCCGCGCCGCGGCGCTCCATCAACATCGCCTCGGCACGCGCAGCGCCCTCGCGGTCGTCCGCGGCGGCGGCGAGACCGACTGCATCCTCGAGATCCCGCGCTGGGACCTCGACTGGCAGGGCAGCTACGCGCTGCGCGAGCCGGTGCCCGTGGCCCCCGGCGACCAGCTGCGCCTGGCCTGCCACTGGGACAACTCCATCGCGCATCAGCCGGTCGTCGACGGCGCGCCGCAGGCCCCCCGCGACGTGCTGTGGGGCGAGGGCGCCAGCGACGAGATGTGCCTCGGCCTGCTCTACATCACCGCAGATTGATCATCCCCACATAAACGCCATCTCGCGCCGCACGCGATCCTCGCACCCCGAGCCCGCGCGGAAGCCGCGAGCGCCCGCGCAGGCGCACTGGCCGGGGTTTCTCCGGCCCTTCCCCACGTCTCGCCCGCGGCGACCGTCGCCGAACGCGGCTCTCATGGGACCCATGCTATGCGACCGGAACGTCGCATTGCCCCGGACCAGCAGCCCTGGCAACGCACGAGGCCCCATGACCGACGCTCAAGACCGCGCATCGTCCGGCATCCCCGGCCTGGACAACATCCTCGGGGGCTCCGGCTTCCCCCGCAATCAGATGTATCTGGTCGAGGGCAACCCGGGCGCCGGCAAGACCACGCTCGGCCTGCAGTTCCTGCTCGAGGGCGTGCGCCGCGGCGAGAAGGTCGCGTACATCGTGCTCGCCGAGAGCGCGAAGGCGCTGCGCCGGCTCGCGCACTCGCACGGCTGGGACATCGACGCGGTCCACATCATCGAGTCGTCCGACCAGACCGACGAGGAGGCGTACAGCCTGTTCCACCCGTCGGAGATCGAGCTCAGCCAGACCAGCGACACCATCCTCGGCGAGATCGACCGCCTGCGCCCCGACCGCGTCGTCGTCGACTCGCTCTCGGAGGTCCGCCTGCTCGCCCAGGACCCGCTGCGCTACCGCCGGCAGATCCTGACCCTGCGCCGGTTCTTCGACGACCGCGAGATCACGGCGCTGCTCCTCGACTTCGTGTCCGACGGCGACGACCGCCAGCTCGAGAGCCTGTGCCACGGCATCCTCCAGCTGACCCAGCGCACCGCCGAGTACGGCGGCCACCGCCGGCGCATGCGCGTCACCAAGCTCCGCGAGTCGGCGTTTCGCGACGGCTACCACGACTTCTGCATCGGCCGCGGCGGCCTCCAGATCTTCCCGCGCCTGGTCGCGTCCGAGCACGGCCGCGGCCAGGGCTTCAAGCAGGACACGTGCCCCAGCGGCCTGCCCGAGCTCGACGCGCTGTGCGGCGGCGGCCTCGACCGCGGGACCAGCACGCTGCTGCTCGGCCCCGCCGGCGTCGGCAAGTCGACGCTCGCCGCCGTCTACGCCCGCGCGGCCGTCGAGCGCGGCGAGAAGGTCGCGTTCTTCGTGTTCGACGAGGTGCCCAACACCCTGATGGTCCGCGGCGAGAGCATGGGCCTCGACGTCCGCAAGCACATCGACGCCGGCCGCATGATCGTCCGCCAGGTCGACCCCGCCGAGCTCGCCCCCGGCCAGTTCGCGCACCAGGTCCGCCGCGTCGTCGAGGAGGGCGCCAGCATGGTCATCCTCGACAGCGTCAACGGCTACCACAGCGCGATGCCCGAGGAGAAGTTCCTGAGCGCGCACCTGCACGAGCTGCTCTCGTACCTCAACCAAACCAACGTCGTCAGCCTGCTGGTGATGACCCAGATCGGCCTCCTCGGCGCCAACGTGGCCTCGCCCGTCGACCTCAGCTACCTCGCCGACACCGTCATCCTGATGCGCTACTTCGAGGCCCACAGCGAGATCCGTCAGGCCATCTCGGTGATGAAGCGGCGCACCGGCCCCCACGAGCGCTCCATCCGCGAGCTCTACATCGACAGCACCGGCATCCGCGTCGGCGCGCCGCTGACCGAGTTCAGCGGCGTCATCAGCGGCCAGCTCGTCTACTCCGGCCGCGACCTGCTCTCCTCCCCCCCTCAAGCACGGCCCCCCGATGCCACCCCGCAGCACGAACAGTGAGCGCGTCCTCGTGCTCTCGGGCAAGCCCCGCGACTCGCGCCTCGCCGCCGAGTTCCTCGCGCGCGCCGGCATCGACGCCCGCGTCTGCGACGGCACCGAGGCCCTGTTCGCCGAGCTGCGCACCTGGGAGCTCGGCGCCGTCGTCCTCGCCGAGGAGGCCCTCGGCCCCGAGGCCCTGGCGACCCTCGGCGAGCTGCTGCCCGCGCAGCCGCCGTGGTCCGACCTCCCGGTCGTGCTGTTCAGCGACCGCTCCGGGCACTCGGTCGACAACCTGCTGGTCGCGCTCGGCGGCAACGTGACGGCGCTCGAGCGCCCGGTCCGCAGCGCGACGCTGATCACCGCGGTGCGGACGGCCCTGCGCACGCGCCGGCGCCAGTATCAGCTGCGCGACGTGCTCGAGCGGATGGCCGACGCGACGCGCCGCCTGGAGCAGCAGGACCGGCGCAAGGACGAGTTCCTGGCCATGCTCGGCCACGAGCTGCGAAACCCGCTCGCGGCGATCCTCGGCGCGGTCTACGTGCTGCAGCGGTCGCGCGGCACCGACATCGCCGCCCGCCAGCCCCCGATCATCGAGCGCCAGGCCCGTCACCTCAGCCGCCTCGTCAACGACCTGCTCGACGTCTCGCGCGTGACCCTCGGCAAGATCACGCTCGAGCGCCGGCCGCTCGACCTCCGCGAGGTCGCTACCCGCTGCGTCCAGACCTACCAGAGCGCCGCGGCCCACCAGCGCCACCAGCTCACCCTCGTCACCGGCGGCGAGCCCGTCGTCGTCGAGGGCGACCTCGTCCGCCTCGAGCAGGTCCTCTCCAACCTCGTCACCAACGCCCTCAAGTACACCCCCGCCGGCGGCCACGTCCGCGTCGCCGTCCGCCGCGAGGGCGACGAGGCCGTCCTCGCCGTCAAAGACGACGGCATGGGCATCGACGGCGAGCTCCTGCCCAGCATCTTCGAGCTGTTCACCCAGGCGACCCCGACCCTCGACCGCGCCCGCGGCGGCCTCGGCCTCGGCCTCTCGCTGGTCAAGAGCCTCGTCGAGCGCCACGACGGCCGCGTCACCGCCCACAGCGACGGCCAGGGCCGCGGCAGCGAGTTCGTGGTCCGCCTGCCGCTGGCCGCCTGCGCGCTCGAGGCCCGCGCCGCCGAGCCCGAGCCGGCGGTCGGCGGCGGCGTGAAGGTCCTGGTCGTCGAGGACAACGAGGACGCGCGCGACACGATGCAGCTCCTGCTCGAGATGTGGGGCTACGACGTCGAGACGGCCTGCGACGGGCAGGAGGGGCTCGACAAGGCGCTGTCGCGCCGGCCCGCGGTGGCGATCGTCGACATCGGCCTGCCGAAGCTCGACGGCTACGAAGTGGCGCGCCAGATCTGCGCGCGCGCGGACAGCAAGCCGCGCCTGATCGCCGTGACGGGATACGGTCAACCGGAGGACCACCGCCAGGCGCTCGAGGCCGGCTTCGACCATCACCTCCCGAAGCCGGTCAACGCCGACGACCTCGCGGTCCTGCTGCGCGACGCGGCCGGGCACAGCGCGGCGATCTGAGCGCGCTCGCGGCTGCTCGTCGCTCGCGCGACGGCGCGGGCACAGGGCCCCGGCCCCCGCGCTCCGAACACGCCCGCGACGACGCTCGAGCCGTCGAGCTCAGGCGCGCGCGGCGGCCCGCGGCTTGCCGCGCCCGGCGGCCGGCTTGCGGACGGCGCGCTGGGCCTCCGCGACGAGCTGGCTCGCGTGCTCGCGCGCCGTCCCGCTGACCCGCGACCCGCCGAGCATGCGCGCGATCTCCTCGACGCGGGCCTCGTCGCTGAGGCGGACCACGCGGGTGATCGTGCGGCCGTCCTTGGTGTGCTTCTCGACCCGGAAGTGCGCGTCGGCGAACGCGGCGATCTGCGGCAGGTGGGTGATGCACAGGACCTGGCGCCGCTGCGACGCCGACCGCAGGCGCCGGCCGATCGCCTCGGCCACCGCGCCGCCGACCCCCGCGTCGACCTCGTCGAACACGTAGGTCGTCACGTGGTCCCCCGTCGCCAGCACGCCCTTGACCGCCAGCAGCACCCGCGACAGCTCGCCGCCCGAGGCCACCTTCGTCAGCGGCGCCAGCGGCTCGCCCGGGTTGGCCGTGAACAGGAACTCGACCCGGTCCATCCCCCGCGGGCCGAGCTGCCCGTCCGCCAGCGCCTCCACCCGCGCCTCGAGCCGCGCCCGCGGGATGTGCAGCGCCGCCAGCTCGGCCTCGACCGCGCGCGCCAGCCCGGTCGCCGCGGTCGTCCGCGCGGCGTGCAGCGCCTGGGCCTGCTGCATGCACGTCGCGTGCAGCTCGCGCACGCGCTCGGCGAGCGCGGCGAGGTGCTCGTCGGCGTGCTCGACCTCGCCGAGCTCGACGCGCATCGCGTCCAGCTTCGCCGGCAGCTCGTCGAGCTCGCCGCCGTGCTTGCGGCGCAGGCCCTCGAGCTCGTGCAGGCGCTCCTCGGTCAGCTCGAGCTCGCCGGGTTCGAAGGTCAGCTCGCTGGCGAAGCGGTTGGCGGCCGCCGCGGCCTCCTCGCACGCGATCTGGGCCGCCGCGAGCTGCTCCTGCATCTCGGAGAGCAGGCTCGAGCTGTCGGCCCCGCGGCGGGCCTCGTCGAGCAGCGCCGCGAGGCGCCCGGCGATCGCGTCGTCGGCCTCGTACAGCGCGTCGTGGGCCTGGCGCGCGAACGCGGCCCACCGCTGCGCGTCGCGCAGCAGCGTGATGCGGCTGCGCAGCGCCGTCAGCTCGCCCGGCTGCGGGTCGAGGCGCTCGATCTCCTCGATCTGGTAGCGCAGGAACTCCGCCCGGGCCGCGCCCTCGCTGGCGCGCCGGCGCAGGTCGGCCTCCGCCTGCACCGCCGCCTGCCAGCGCTGGTAGGCCGCGCCGTACGTGACCACGTCGGCCTCGAGCCCGGCGAACGCGTCGAGCAGGTCGAGGTGGCGGGCGACGTGCGTCAGCGAGTGGTGCTCGTGCTGGCTGCAGATATCTATCAATTGCTCGCCGACCCGCTCGAGCACGCCCTGGGTCGTCAGGATCGACTGCACCGACGAGCGCCCGCGGCCGGCCCGGCCGACCACGCGCTCGAGCACCAGCGGCTCGCTGCCGTCCGCGCCCAGCTCCGCGAGCATCGGCGCGACGCGGCCCTGCGCCGGCGCGTCGAGCTCGAACTGGGCCTCGACGCGGGCCGACTCCGCGCCCTGGCGGACCAGCTCGGCCCGGCCCCGGGCCCCGCGCAGCAGCGCCAGCGCGTCGACGATGATCGACTTGCCGGCCCCGGTCTCGCCGGTGAGCACGTTCATGCCGCGCCCGAGCTCCAGGGCCACGTCGTCGAGCAGGGCCAGTCCGCGGATATGCAAGTAACTGAGCACGGCCCGGATGTAGCACAACCGCGCGCCCCCGTTCACGCCGCCCCGCGCGTGATCTCGATCAGACCAGGCGCAAACTCCGCGGCCGACCCACGGCGCCGGCGCCCCGGGGCCGCGCGAGGCCGTGCCCCGCTACGACCCGTCGTTCCCGCGGTTCCAGCCGAGCTTCGTGGCCAGCACCCGGAACACGCTGATCGCCGGCGGGCACAGCTTGAGCGGGTCGCCCGCGGCCGTGATCACGACCTGGTCGCCGAGCGCGAGCTCGACCGACTTCTGGCCGTCGACCGTCAGGAACGCCGCGCTGATGTCGTCCGGGCCCGCGTAGGTGATGCGGATCTCCGAGTCGCCGGAGACCACGACCGGGCGGTGCGTCAGGCTGTGCGGGCAGATCGGCGTGATCGTCAGGCACTGGGTCCCGGGCGCCACGATCGGTCCGCCCGCGGCCAGGTTGTAGGCCGTCGAGCCCATCGGCGTGCTGACGATCAGGCCGTCCGCCTTGTACGTCGCCATGTGCGAGCCCGCGACCTCCGTCGCCAGCGACAGCAGCCGCGGCACGTCGCCGTGCTTGACGTACGCGTCGTTGCACGCCGACTCGCGGACCAGCATCCGCTCGCCGCGGCGGACCTCGATGCACATGCGCAGGCGCGGCTCCCAGGCCAGCTCGCCGCGGACCGCCGCCTCGAGCCCGCTGGCCAGCTGGTCGCCGTGGTACGCGGTCAGGAAGCCGAGGTCGCCGAGGTTGACGCCGAGCACCGGCACGCCCGCGCTCGCGGCCCAGCGGCTGGCCCGCAGCAGCGTGCCGTCGCCGCCGAGCGCGACGATGAGGTTGACCGCATCGTCGCCGCCGAGGCGGTCGGGCGCGAGCCCGCGGACCCCGTCGATCGCCAGGCCCTCCGGGACCGCGACCGCGACCCCGTGGCCGCGGAGGACCGCGACCGCGTGGAGCAGCGTGGTCATGGCCCGCCCGTCTTCCCGCGGGTAGAGCAGCACGGAGCGGACGGGGTCGATAGGGTGGCGGCGCAGCATCGTGATTTAAGCGGTCAATCGTCGGGGGCGTACAGGTAGCCCTGGTGCTGAAACAGGCAGATCTTGCCGCCTTGCTCGCGCCGCGCCCGGTCCAGGGCCGCGTCGACCAGCTCGAGCATGTCCTGCAGCGTGCGGGTGTCCTTGTTGGGATAAAACGACACGCCGATCGAGACCGTGAACCCGATCGCGACCTCGCCGCGCTGGGGCCTGCGGGTCTCGCGAGAGATGCGCTCCGCGACCGTCAGCGCCCCCGGGAAGTGGGTGTTGGGCAGCACCAGCAGGAACCCGCGGTCGTCGAGGCGCGCGACCAGGTCGATCTTGCGGACGTTGCCGTCGATGATGCCCCGCAGCGCCGCGACCTGCTCCGCCGCCCGCCCGCTCTCCTCGCTCGCGTCGACCTCGACCCGCAGGCACGCCAGCGGGTCGCTGTAGCGCTCGGCCCGCTCGAACTCCTCCTGCATCCGCCGCCGCAGCTCCTCGTTGCCGAGCTCGACCCGCGGCGGCGGCTCGCCCGCTTCGGCGCCCTCGGCGCGGGTCTGCCGCTCGTCGAACGCCGCCCGCGTGCGCAGGAGGACCTCCACCCGCGCGCGCAGCTCCTCGGCGTCGTAGGGCTTGCCCAGGTAGTCGTCGGCGCCGCTGCGCAGGCCCTCGACGCGGGCGTTGACCGAGTTGCGGGTGCTGACCATGAGCACCGGCAGGTACCCCGGGGCCTTGGCCTTGAGGATGCGACAGACCTCGAGGCCGCCGATGCGCGGCATGACCACGTCGAGGACGACCAGGGCGGGTCGCTCGCGGTTGAAGGCCTCCAGGACCTGCTGGCCGTCGGTGGCCTCGACCACGGTATACCCAGCGTCGCTCAGGATGCCGCGGGCGGCGGCGCGGTCGCTGGCCGAGTCGTCGGCGATGAGGATCTTGACGCCGGGGGGGGTCACGCCGGCGCCAGTATGGCATTCTTCGCCGGTCCTCGCCCAGGGGCCATCCGGGGCGCCCCCGGCCGGCGCGGCTCCTCCTTCGCCCGCACCGCCCCGAGGGAGATCGCTCGGCCGCCCCCGGCACCCCGCGTTTGCCACCTCGCCTCACACGCCCCGGCGCCAAGCCGGCCGCAGCGGCCCTGTCGGCGGCCAAACCCGCCCGGTCCGGGCCCGCGCCGGGCGCTTGACAGCCCCAAGTGGCTCGCGTATCCATCCGCTTCCCATGGGTACCCACTACCCCAACCCCGCAGATATCCGCCGTGACTGGCTGCTCGTCGACCTCAACGGTCTGACCGTCGGCCGTGCGGCGAGCCAGATCGCCAACATCCTCCGTGGCAAGCACAAGCCCACCTTCACCCCGCACCTCGATGTCGGCGACTTCGTCGTCTGCATCAACGCGGAGAAGGTCAAGCTGTCCGGCACGAAGCTCGACGACAAGCTGTACCGCTTCAACTCCGGGTTCCCCGGCGGCCTGAAGTCGGCGACCGCCCGCGTCATGCTCGGCAAGAAGCCCGAGGAGCTGATCAAGATCGCCGTCCGTCGCATGCTCCCGCGCTCGCCGCTGGGCCGCGCCACGTACAGCAAGCTCAAGGTCTACGCCGGCGGCGAGCACCCGCACACCGCCCAGCAGCCCAAGCCCCTCACGCTCCCCCACGTCTAGCCCCCGCTGTCAGTTTTTCGGAAGTCTCCCATGGCCAAAGACACCATGAAGTTCTACGCCACCGGCCGTCGCAAGCGCGCGATCGCCCGCGTCTGGCTGTTCCCGGGCGAGGGCAAGATCCTCATCAACAACCGCGACGCCGACGCCTACCTGGCGCGCCCGACCAACATGAAGCTCATCGAGCAGCCGCTCAACGCGACCGGCTCGCGCGAGAAGTACGACGTGTGGGCCACCTGCAAGGGCGGCGGCCTGTCCGGCCAGGCCGGCGCCATCCGCCTCGGCATCGCCCGCGCCCTCCTCCGCGTCGCCGGTGAGTTCCGCGACCCGCTCAAGAAGGCCGGCTACCTGACCCGCGACTCCCGCAAGGTCGAGCGCAAGAAGTACGGCCGCGCCGGCGCCCGCGCCCGCTTCCAGTTCAGCAAGCGCTAAGCCCCACGGCTCCCGCTTCACGCCACGAAGGAGACGCACCCGCGAGGGTCGCGTCTCCTTCGCGTTTGTCACCCAGTCGTGCTGACCAGCAAAGAACCCGGCGACCTCTCGGTCCCGGGTCTCTTCGTTTCACGCGAGTCAGGGATGCGCGGACGCCATCGTCCGCGCACCACGTGCGACCACGGGGCCGCTTCAGGCCGCGCTAGTAGTTGTCGTGCCCGCCCCGACCGCCGCCGCCGCTGCGCCCGCGCGAGCGACCGCCGCGACCACCACCACCGCCGCCGCCGCCGCCCTCGAAGTCGTCATACCCGCCACCACGCCCACCACGTCCGCCGCCGCGGTCGTTGCCGAAGCCCGAGTCGCGGTCACGGAAGCCGCCGCCGCCGCCACCACGCCCGCCGCCACCGCCACCGCCGCCGCCACCGCGGCCTCCGCCACCGCCACCGCCACCGCCGCCCGTACGCGGCTTGTCTTCCGCCGCGTTGACGCGGATCGAGCGGCCGTCGAGCGAGGCGCCGTCCATCGCCTGCTGAGCGGTCGCGCCGTCGGCTTCCGCCTGGTAGGTCACGAACCCGAAGCCACGCGAGCGCCCGGTCTCACGGTCGGTCACGACCTTGGCCTCCACCACTGCGCCGAACCGACTGAACGCCTCCTTCAGGCCGTCATCCGTCGTATTCCAGCTCAGACCACCGACAAAGAGTTTTCTCGACATTTCTTGTGTTTCGCTTCCGACTTCAGTGCATCACACGGCTCGGCACCTGCGCTCCATCCTCTTGGAGGCGCATGTCACCCCAGACGATGCGCCCGAATACGGGCCGTGTCAACCGAGCCACCAGCGCCCTCGTGGGCCAGCGCAGCGGCAAATCGGTGTCCGCCGGACCCGGCCCGCCGCGACCGGCCCGGACGACGCCCACACCGCTCGGGCTTTCTCACCGCCGACGCTGCGATCGCGGCGCGACAGGACGTGGCGACGGCCGGCAAATGTCGTAAAACCCGGGCCCCGCGCCGATGCCCTACATCCCCAAGCACGCCGTCCTCGAGGCGCTCCCCCGGCCCCGCCTGGCCGAGCTGGCCCGGAGCCTGGGACTTTCGCCCGGCAGAGGCACCAAGCGCGACCTGATGGTCCTCCTCGCCATGCTGCCCGACCGCAGGTTTCGCGACCTGCTCGGCCTGCTCAGCGAGGCCGAGCTCCGCGCCATCGCCCGCAGCCACCGCCTCCCCGAATTTCGCGACCCGGCCGCGCTGGCCGACTGCATCGCGCTCGGCCCGCCCCAGGACGACGACCTCCCGCGCCGCGGCGATTCCACCCCGCCCGACACCACCGCCGACACCGACGATACCGACTCCACCGCCGACGAGCCCGACGACGTCCTGCCCCCGCCGCTCCCGTTCGTGCGCCGCTCGGCGCCCCCGCCCACACCCGTCCCGCCGCCCGCGAGCGAGCCCGACGACGAGGAGCTGCCCGCCAACGTCACCCGCCTGCGCCGACGCCCCGCCAACGACGCCCCCGCAGCACCGTCGCAGCCGCGCCGCGGCGGCGACCTCGGCTTCGAGGCCACGCTGTGGCAGGCCGCCGACAAGCTGCGCAGCAACATGGACGCCGCCGAGTACAAGCACGTCGCGCTCGGCCTCCTCTTCTTAAAATACATCTCGGACGCGTTCGAGCTGCGCCACGCCGAGCTCGTCGCGCTGCCGCAGAGCGCCGGCGTCGACCCCGAGGACCCGGCGGAGTACCAGCGCGCCCGCGTGTTCTGGGTGCCCGCCGCCGCCCGCTGGCGCGCGATCCGGGCCCGCGCCGACCAGCCCGGCCTCGGCGCCGTGATCGACGCCGCCATGGCGGCGATCGAGCTGTCGAACCCCGCGCTGCACGACGTCCTCCCGCAAATTTATCAGCGCCCCGGCCTCGAGGGCCCGCTGCTCGGCGAGCTCGTGCGCCTGTTTAGCGGCATCGGCCTCGGCCACGACGCCCTCGGCCGCGACGTCCTCGGCCGCGTCTACGAGTACTTCCTGACCCGCTTCGCCTCCGCCGAGGGCAAAAACGGCGGCCAGTTCTACACCCCGCGCTCGGTCGTGCAGCTGCTGGTCGCGATGCTCGCGCCGCGCGGCGGCACCGTCTACGACCCGGCGTGCGGCTCGGGCGGCATGTTCGTGCAGAGCGACCGCTTCCTCGTCGAGCACGGCGGCCGCCACGGCGACCTGCGCGTCCACGGCCAGGAGTCGAACCCGACGACCTGGCGGCTCGCGCGGATGAACCTGGCGATCCGCGGCATCGCCGGCGACCTCGGCCCCGAGCACGCCGACAGCTTCCACCGCGACCTCCACCCCGAGCTGCGCGCCGACTACGTGCTCGCCAACCCGCCGTTCAACACCAAGGACTGGGGCGCCGCGCGCCTGCAGGACGACCCGCGCTGGCGCTTCGGCGTGCCCCCGGCGCAAAACGCCAACTTCGCGTGGGTCCAGCACATCATCCACCACATGGCCCCGCAGGGCCTCGCCGGCTTCGTGCTCGCCAACGGGGCGATGACCGCGAGCACCGCCGGCGAGGGCGAGATCCGGCGCGGCATCGTCGAGGCCGACCTCGTCGACTGCATGGTCGCGCTCCCGGCCCAGCTGTTCTACAGCACGCAGATCCCCGTGTCGCTGTGGCTGCTCGCCCGCGACAAGGCCGACCCGCGCCTGCGCGACCGCCGGGGCCAGATCCTCATGATCGACGCCCGCGACCTCGGCACCATGGTCGACCGCACCCACCGCGAGCTCCAGCCCGACGAGGTCGCCCGCCTCGTCGACCTCTATCACACCTGGCGCGGCGACCCTGTCCCCGGGGACAGCCCGCGCCGCGAGCACGTCGACGTCCCCGGCCTGTGCCGCAGCGTCGGCCTCACCGAGATCGCCGCGCTCGAGCACGTCCTCGCCCCCGGCCGCTACGTCGCCTCCGCCGCCCCCGCGGCCCCCGAGCGCCCGTTCGCCGACGAGCTCGCCGACATCGACGCGGCCCTGCGCGCCCAGCTCGCCCAGGCCGGCGAGCTCGACAAGCAGCTCGCCGCCCTCCTCGACCACCTCCGCCCGCCCGCACCATGACCGCGCTCCCGCCCGGCTGGGTCACCTGCACCCTCGACGACATCAAGGCGCTCGCCCCCTACGCGATCGCCGGCGGCCCGTTCGGCTCCGACCTCGTGCGCGCCGACTACGTCCCCGACGGCGTCCCCGTGATCCGCGGCGGCAACCTCGGCGAGGGCGGCCGCCGCTTCTACACCGATGACCTCGTGTTCGTCAGCGAGACCAAGGCCGAGCAGCTCGCCCGCCACGTCGCGCGCCCCGGCGACGTCATCGTCACCCAGCGCGGCACCCTCGAGCAGGTCGGCATCATCCCCCACAACACCCCGTGGCGCCGCTTCATCCTGTCCCAGAGCCAGATGAAGATCACCTGCGACCCCGGCCGCGCCGACCCCGAGTACATCTATTACTGGCTGCTCACCCCGGAGATCCGCGACTACATCGGCCGCCACACCATCGCCGCCGGCGTGCCGCACACCAACCTCGCGATCCTGCGCGCCACGCCCGTGCGCCTGCCGCCGATCGCCCAGCAGCGCCAGATCGCCCGCGCCCTCGGCCGCATCGACCGCCGCGCCGCCCTCGCGGAGAACATGAGCGACGAGCTCGACCGCCTCGCCCGCCTGCTCTTTCGGACATGGTTCTTAAAACATGTCCCGACGGACAGCCGCGCCCGCGGCGAGCGCCACGCCAGCACCGACCCCGCCGAGGCCGCGCTGTTCCCCGCCGAGCGCGTCCCCTCGCCCGCCGGCCCGCTCCCCGCCGGCTGGCGCGCGGTCCCGCTGACCGAGTGCGCCACCTACCAGAACGGCACGGCCTTCAGCGGCGAGGACTTCGGCCCCGACGGCGTCGGCCGCCCCGTCATCAAGATCGGCGAGATCAAGCGCGGCGTCACCGATCAGACCCGCTTCGCCGTCGACCCGCCCGGCGCCCGCGCCATCGCCGACGGCGACATCCTGATGTCGTGGTCCGGCAACCCGCACACCTCGATCGGCACCTTCCTGTGGCACGGCGGCCCCGCCTGGCTCAACCAGCACATTTTTAAGGTCGTCCCGCCGGCCCCGCACTGGCGCGCCTTCACCTACTGCCTGCTGCGCGAGCTCCAGCCGCGCTTCGTCGAGCTCGCGCGCAGCCGCCAGACCACCGGCCTCGGCCACGTCAGCCAGAAGGACATGCAGACGATCGTCGTCCCGCGCCCGCCCGACGCCCTGGCCGCGGCCTTCGAACAGCGCGTCGCCCCGATCTTCGCCCGCCTCGCCGCCAACGGGGCGCTGCTGCCGGTCCTCGCCCGGGCCCGCGCCGCGCTCCTCGTCAAGCTGACCAGCGGCGACCTCGCCGCGACGAATTTGCCCTGAGCCCCCCGAACCCTGCATCCTGCCGGTGGCCGATGCTCAAGCTCCAGCGCCTCACGATCCACCGACTCGCCCGGGTCCGGCCCGGCACCGAGCTGGTGTTCAACGACGGCGTCAACGTGCTCCTCGGCGTCAACGGCACCGGCAAGACCACGCTGCTGAATTTGCTCGAGCAGATCCTCGGCGGCGATCCTGACGAGCTCGCCGGGGACATGCACCTGGCCTGCGTGCTCGCCAACAACGGCGACCGCTTCGAGGTCGACCTCCAGACCAGCCCCGGACGGGCGCGCAAGGCCGCCGCCCGACGCCGCTCGATCACGGTGAACGCCCTGCTCGCGCTCGCCGGGCGCCCGCCCGTCCGCGTCGTCATCAGGGACGATCGTGCGACGGCCTCCCAGGGCGACGGGATCCTCTTCGAGGGCGCCCCGGGCGACCTCGACCTCGGCGTCCTGTTCGCCCCGGCCGCCGCGCTCGTGGAGTCCGGCGTGTGGGACCCCTCGATCATCGCGCGCATCCCGGGATCCAACATGATCACCCCGGTGCGCCTCGACGAGGCCAACGAATGGTTCGAGGAGCTCACGGACGACGATTCGGGCTTCGTGCTCGACCCGGCGCCGGACGTCGTCGCGTCGGAGGCCGCCGACTACCTCCCGCCCGCGGTGATCGCCGCGATCCATCGCCAGATCGCGGACGACCCCGCGCGCGACGGCTTTCGCGTCGAGTCGCAGCAATGGCCGTACCTCGCGGACATCGCCGCCGCGCTGGGCATGCAGGACGCCACGCTGACCGTCGACGTGGCGCGCATCGACCACGACCCGAAGACCGACACCTCGACCCACGCCCTGGGCAACCTCCGCCTCTACTTCACCAAGGCCGACGGCTCGCGCCTGCGCCACGACCAGCTCAGCTTCGGCCAGCGGCGCCTGCTCGCTTTCTTCTATTACGCCGCGCTCTACCCCGACATCCTCATCGCCGACGAGCTGACCAACGGCATGCACCACGCGATGATCGAGAAGTGCATCGACCTCATCGGCGCGCGCCAGGCCTTCCTCGCGACCCAGAACCCGCTGCTCCTCGACAGCCTGAGCTTCGAGAGCGCCGACGAGGTGCGCAGGACCTTCATCCTGTGTACGACCGACGTCGAGGACGGCCGTGAGCGCATGGTCTGGCGCAACATGAGCGCCGACGAGGCCGAGAATTTTTATCGCGACTACAAGGTCGGCATCTCCCACGTCCACGACATCCTGCGGAGCTGGGGGCTGTGGTAGCTGCCGCGCTCTCGGTGCTCGTGCTGACCGAGGACACCGCGGCGGACGCCCACGCGACCGTCACCGCGATCGCCAAAAAAGTCCTGTTCTTGCTCGAGCCCGCGCTCGACGTCGATCGCGTCAGCTTCGGCCGCGCCGACGAGCGCGCGCGCGCCGGCATGGGCTTCAACTGCTACAAGAGCCGCAGCCCACGCGACCACGGCAAGAAGGTCGCGCTCGCCCAGGCGATCGCCACCCACCTGCTCCATGCGGACGGGCCGACCGCGGTGCTCGTGCACATCGACGCCGACCGACCCTGGGCCGGCGACCACGACGTCGCCTGCGAGAACGTGACGCGCTTCCACGAGGCCGTCCTGGGACCCGTGGCGACGCTGCTCGCGCAGAAGGGTCGACGCGACCGGCTGGCGCATCTGGCCCTGCTCGTGCCCTTCTGGAGCATCGAGAGCTGGCTGTACCAGAACACGACCGAGGCCCTGAAGATCTGCCAGGAGCAGCACCCGCGCCACGCCAGGGCCGTCACGCAGCTCGAGGACTGGCGCGACGCCCCGCACACCCTCGACGCCCACCCGCAGCCGAAGGACGCCACCACGCTCGGCTCGAAGTACAACCGCCGCCTCGCGGAGAGCAGCTTCCCCGCGGGGCGCGTGTACAGGCTCGGCCTCTCGTTCACCCACAGCGTCGAGCACGCCCGCGCCGGGCTGGCCACGCTCCTGCGTGACCCCCGCCGCTCGCCTGCCGCGGACGGGCCCTGACGCGCCCGGGCGACAGAGTGCGCACATATCGCTCGCTGCGATGACATGTCCTCACGGACAGGTGCTGCCCCGGCGCTCGCTCGTGCGACGGCGCGCCCGTCGTCCGCTCCGGGGAGCCCCCCGCGCAACTTTCTGGGCCCGCGCCCGGGTCCGCTGCTACCCTCCGATGATGACTTATCCGCATATGTCCCCCTGGTGCTTGCTCCTCCTGCTCACCGCCTGCCCGAAGGACGAGCCCGGCACCAGCCAGGGCGACGCGAGCACCGGGTCGACCTCCGCCGTCACCACCCCGACCGGCGACATGGACGACACCGCCGAGACCGGCGCCACCGGCGGGGCCTCGGTGTGCGCCGAGGCCTGCGCGCACCTGTTCGAGTGCGGCAACGAGCTGCTCGCGCCGAGCGTGTCCGGGTGCATCTCGCTGTGCGAGGCGGCCGCGCTCACCGACAC
>Ga0075163_10003759_pt1 | contig 20387 bp, 15 predicted proteins | sample JI1023141ADNA_FD_71478 | JGI IMG/M metagenome (GOLD analysis project Ga0075163, IMG submission 71478) | Wastewater effluent complex algal communities from Wisconsin, to seasonally profile nutrient transformation and Carbon sequestration -... | ecosystem: Engineered > WWTP > Effluent > Algae... | reverse complement strand
GAGGACGAGGCCCCAGCCGAGGAGCGATGGAATGTGGCTCCAGATCGAGCCGATGCCGAAGAACCCGAGCGCCATCATCCAGAACAGCGGCAGCGCCAGCGACGAGGTGAGGCTGCCGAGGAACAGCACCTGGAAGCCTGCGAACCTGCGCGGGCCGAGATCGCGCAGGAGCGCGCGGGGATTGCGCATGTGGCTCGCCCAGGTGAGCGCATAGCCCTTGTTCCAGCGCGAGCGCTGGCCGATCCAGCGGCGGGCGCCGTGGCAGTTCGCCTCCTCGAGCGTCGTCGTCGCCACCATCTCGCAGCGATAGCCGGCCCGGGCGAGGCGCATCCCGAGATCGGCGTCCTCGGTGACGTTGTGGGCGTCCCAGGCGCCCAGCCTCTCGAGCACCCGGCGGCGGAAGAAGACGGTGGTGCCGCCGAGCGGGACCGGCAGGCCGAGGCGCTCGATCGCGGTCAGGAGGATGCGGAACCAGACCGCGTACTCGATGGTGAAGCACCGGGCGAGCCAGTTGGCGCGGTCGTTGTAGAAGTCGAGATAGCCCTGGACGCAGGCCACGTCGTCGGGCGCGTCGGTCAGGTGGCGGACGATGGTGCGGAGCTGCGTCGGATCCGGCCGGTCCTCCGCGTCGTAGACGCCGACGATGGCGCCGCGGCAGAACGGCAGGGCGTAGTTCATCGCGAGCGGCTTGGTGCGGAGGTGCCCGTCGGGGACGGTGATGATCTCGATCGTCGGCGGCAGGATGCAGCGGGCGATGGCGGCGCGCGTGGTGGCGTCCGCCTCCTCGAGCACGAGCTTTATGTCGAGGAGGGGCGCCGGATACTCCATCGCGCCCAACGCTTCGAGAAGCCGGGCCGCCACCCGTTCCTCGTGCCAGAGCGGCACGAGCAGCGAGACCTTGGGCAGGCATCGCGAGTCGACGGCGACCGGCGGGCGCGCCATCGGCGTCGCGCCGCGGGCGAGCCGGGTCAGAAGCGCGGCAAGCCGCACCGCCTGGGTTGCGAGGCCGGCGACGAGAACCCAGGCGAGGAGCACGTTCACCGCCGGCCACGGCGCCGTCGCGGTCGCCGCGGCGACGGTGCCGAGCGCGGCGGCCACCCGCCAGTTGCCGCCCCGCCTGAGCAGCGTGCGGCAACTCAGGTGCTTCGGGCATCGCGTGCTCGCGTGCTGGCGCATGCGCCCGCCGAAGTGTCGGACGATGGCGGCCCGGATCGCCTCGGGCCGCGCGAGGACGACAGCGCCGGGGCCGAAGGCCGCGACCGCCGCCGGTTCGCTCGCCGGGTTCGCGACCGCGATCTCGAGGCGGCCCGCCGTGCGGCGCCAGGGGATGGCGTCGAGGCGCAGGCAGACGAAGGGATCGACGCCCTGGAGGAGAATCCGATCGGGCGGCTGGGCGTCGAGATCGACCCGCGCGAGCCCCGACTGCTCGGAGAGGGCGTCGGCGAGCGCGTCCTGGGTGACGAGGCCCTGGACGACGAGGATGGTGCCGAGGAGCGTGTCCTGCCCGCGCTGGGCGGAGAGCGCGGCGTCGAGCGCCTCCGGGGCGAGCCGGCCGGAGCGCACCAGCACCTCGCCGAGGTAGGGACGAGCCGGCGGCTTCGGCGCGGCGGCCTCCGCAATCTTCAGCGACAGAACCTGAGCCATATCCGATCACTCGCGCGACGCTCTCGTGCGAGAATGGATACGGCAGGTTTAAGCGCCGATTAAGGCCGTTGAACCTTAAAGGTTAATTCCGCTCCGGCCCCATGGACTCCACGAAACGCTCGAACAGGTAGAAGCTGTCCTGCGGGCCGGGGCTCGCCTCGGGGTGGTGCTGGACCGAGAAGACCGGGCGGTCGGTCATGGCGATGCCGCAGTTCGAGCCGTCGAAGAGCGAGACGTGGGTCTCGATGACGCCGGCGGGCAGGGTCTGGCCGTCCACCGTGAAGCCGTGGTTCATCGAGGTGATCTCGACCTTCCCCGTGCTGAGCTCCTTCACCGGGTGGTTCGCGCCGTGGTGGCCGTGGTTCATCTTGATCGTCCGCGCCCCGAGCGCGAGGGCGAGCATCTGGTGGCCGAGGCAGATGCCGAAGATCGGCATCGAGGATTTCTCGAGCACCTCCCGGATCATCGGCACGGCATACTCGCCGGTCGCCGCCGGGTCGCCGGGGCCGTTCGAGAGGAACAGGCCCTCCGGGGCGTGGGCGAAGACGTCCTCCGCCGTCGCGGTGGCGGGCAGCACGGTCACGTCGCAGCCGGCGGAGGCGAGGCAGCGCAGGATGTTGCGCTTGGCGCCATAGTCGATCGCGACGACGCGCCGGCCCTTGCCCTGCCGCCGCACGTAGCCCTCGGGCCAGGCCCAGCGCATCTCGTCCCAGCGGTAGCTCTGGGCGCAGGTCACGTCCTTCGCCAGATCCATGCCGGTGAGGCCGGGGAAGGCGCTGGCGCTGGCGCGGAGCGCGTCGAGGTCGAAGTCGCCGTCCGGGCGGTGGGCGATCGTCACGTGCGGCGCGCCTTGCAGGCGGATGGCGCGGGTGAGGCGCCGGGTGTCGATGCCGCCGACGCCGATCCGGCCGCGCCGGGCCAGCCAGTCGGCGAGGTCGCTCGTCGCGCGCCAGCTCGACGGCTCGGTCGGATCCCACTTCACCACCATGCCGGCGGCGACCGGGTCGGCGGTCTCGTCGTCCTCGGCGTTGACGCCGACGTTGCCGATGTGGGGGAAGGTGAAGGTGACGATCTGGCCGGCGTAGGAGGGGTCCGTCATGATCTCCTGGTAGCCGGTCATGGCGGTGTTGAAGCAGAGCTCGCCCACCGCCTCGCCGGTGGCGCCGAAGCCGCGGCCCCAGAACACCTGTCCGTCGGCGAGGACGATCGCGGCGGTGGGGCGGAGCGCGCGGTCGGGCGCGGATGCCAGCGCCTGATCGGAGGGGGCGTGGTTCTTCATCGGTCGAATCCCGGGAGTTTCTCGCCCTAGATAGGCGCCGCGCCGGAAAGGGTCAACCTGCAGCGGCGGGCCGTGGCGGCATCCGCCGTGATAACAAGGGCTTGCGGCCGGATAACGTCCTTGTGACCGAAGAGGCAAAGGACTATACACGCCGTTCGCCGCAGCAGGGAGCGCGCCGCAGATGATCCGCGAGAGACTGTCGAACGACCTCAAGGAAGCGATCAAGGCGAAGGAAGCGGCCCGGGTCTCGACGCTGCGGCTGATCCTTGCCGCGGTCAAGGACCGCGACATCGCCGCCCGCAGCGAGGAGAACGCTGACGGCGTGCCCGATACGGAGATCCTCGCGATCCTCGGAAAGATGATCAGGCAGCGCCAGGAGAGCGCCCGGATCTATGAGGAGGGCGGCCGGCTCGACCTCGCCGAGCAGGAGCTCGCCGAGACCGAGGTGATCCGCGGCTACCTGCCGAAGCAGATGAGCCCGGCGGAGGTCGAGGCGGCGGTGACGGCGGCGATCGCCGAGACCGGCGCCGCCTCGGTGCGCGACATGGGCAAGGTCATGGGGCTCCTGAAGGCGCGCTACACCGGCCGCATGGACTTCGCCGCCGCCGGCACGGCGGTGAAGGCCGCGTTCCGCTGAGAGCGAGCCGGTCCATCGCTCACGCCGGTCACCGCCCGTGGCCGACGTCGTTGTCGACCGTGTTGAGCAGCCATCCGCCGAAGCGCGTGCCGTTCGGCTGCATCGCGGGCGCATCCATGGTCGCGCCGGCCTGCTCGAGAATGCCGATGCCCCAGGGGCTCGTGACCAGCACCTTGGTGCGCCCGTCGCCGTCGTAGCCGGCGCCCGTGCCGAGCCGGTTGTCGGCGGTGTTGAGGAGCCAGCCGCCGAAGCGCGTGCCGTTCGGCTGCATCATCGGCACCGTGAAGGTGTTCCCGGAAAGCTTGAGAATGCCGATGCCCCACGGGCTCTGGACCATGATCTCGGCGAGGCCGTCGCCATCGAAATCGCCGACCGGTCCGAAGACGTTGTCGGCGGTGTTGAGCAGCCAGCCGCCGAAGCGCGTGCCGTTCGGAGCCATCGTCAACACGGTGAACGTGCTGCCTGACAGCTTCAGCACCCCGATGCCCCAGGGGCTGGTGACTAGGATTTCGGCCGCGCCGTCGCCGTCGAGATCGGCGACCGGCCCGAAGACGTTGTCGGCGGTGTTGAGGAGCCAGCCGCCGAAGCGGGTGCCGTTCGGCGCCATCATCGGCACCGCCATGGTGCCTCCGGCGAGCGCCATGACGCCGACCCCCCAGGGGCTGGTAACGAGGATCTCGGCGCGGCCGTCGCCATCGAGATCGCCGACCGGTCCGAAGCTGTTGTCGCCGGTGTTGAGGAGCCAGCCGCCGAAACGCGTGCCGTTCGGCGCCATCATCGGAGCAGCCATGGTCGTTCCGGCCTGTTCGAGGATGCCGAGGCCCCAGGGGCTGGCGACCAGGAGCTCGGTGCTCCCGTCCCCGTCGTAGTCGGCCGCGGGGCCGAAGCTGTTGTCGCCGGTGTTGAGCAGCCAGCCGCCGAAGCGCGTGCCGTTCGGTTGCATCATCGGCGCCGACATCGTGTCGCCCGACTGCTTCAGGATGCCGAGGCCCCAGGGGCTCGAGACGACGATCTCGGCCCGGCCGTCGCCGTCGTAGTCGCCCGGCGGGCCGAAATGATTGTCGGCGGTGTTGAGCAGCCAGCCGCCGAAGCGCGTGCCGTTGGGCTGCATCGTCGGCGCCGCGAAGCTCGCCCCGTCGCGTTCGAGGATGCCGAGGCCCCAGGGGCTGGTGACCAGGAACTCGGCGGCGCCGTCTCCGTCGAAGTCGGCGCTGCGCGACTGGAATTCCGCGGCGAGCGGGATGAGCTGCCGCAGATCGGGACGGTTGCCGATCCGCTGGCTGGCCGGGCGGATGCTCCCGTCCTGCTGCGGCGCGCCGCACGCCCGGAGCAACTGCCGCGCCCGCGCCGAGGTGAGACGACGGTGGCCGCGGGCGCGCAGCACGCCGGCGACGGCGGCGAGCGCGCCGACCACGATCGGCGAGGCGCTCGACGTGCCGTTGAAGCCGTTGGTGTACCAGAGATCGGCGCTCGTCCCGCCCTGAAGGTCGCCGTAGCCGGTGGTCGTGACCTCCTGCCCCCAGCCCTGCACGTCGACCCGCGCGCCATGGTTCGAAAAGTCGAGCCGCGAGCGGTCGGCATCCCAGTCGTTTCCGTGCGTGCCCGGCGGGGGCGCGCCGGCACCGACGACCACGGCGCCGGAGCTCGGGTTCGCGGGATTGAACGGGTTCGTCCAACTCGCGGGAAAGCCTGCCGCCGGGGTATCGTAGACCGCGTCGTCGAGGTTCTGGAACCCGTTGCCGGCCGCCTCGACGACGACGATGCCCTTGGCGATCGCATACTGGATGGCGGCGAAATCGTCGGGCCACCATTCGATGGCGATGAAACCGTGCTGGCCGTTCGGCGGCGTCGGCGTGTTGGGGCCGGGGCGATGGATCTCCAGGAGGATGATGTCGCCAGCCGACAGCTTGTCCGCAGCCGCCTTGATCGCCTTGGACGACGACTGGTCGTTGAACGACGAGGCACTGATGACGGCGCCCGGCGCGATCCCGGTCACGCCAAAGCCGTTGGCGTCGCCACTGACGACGCCGAGCACGGCGGTGCCGTGGTTGGTGCTGGTGCTGCTGGTCCCTGCCACGACGCCGCCCTGATTCTGCAGCAGGTCCTCATGGGTGAAACGCCAGCCCCACTCGCAGTCGATGACGCGGACCCCGGTGCCGTCGCCGCCGGGGAGCGTCATGGAGAATCCGGCATCGACCCCGGCAGGCGTCTGGTTGCGGTAGATCTGCCGATCGACGAAGTCCGGCGTCACCGCCGGCGGCGCGTCCACGAGATCCGGCGCGAGGGCGCGTTCGTCATAGAGGACGGGAGGTTCTCCGGCGGGCTTCACGTAGGCGGCCTCGACGAGATCGTCCGCCAGCAGCTCCTCGGCGAGCGCCTGCAGCCGATCCGGCTCGGCCAGAACGCTGTAGAACACCGACAGATCGGGCACGGCGGCGACCGGAGCGCCGTCTGCGCTCGGAGCCTCGGCGATCGCCGCCTGCTGGGCGCGGAGCCGGTCCTCGCTGAGGCCGAACAGCGGCTGCATGACGGCGCCGTGACTGGCCAGGACCGATTGCAGCGACGCCGTATCGACCTCCGGGGCGGCGGCGAGGCCGCGCGCCTGGACGCGCAGCTCGGCCTCGGCCCTGGCGATCACCACGAGCTCGGGCTGTCCTGCCGAAGCGGCCACGGGAATGATGTCGGTCATGGGTTCTCTCCGCTCGGAGGCTCGCCGCGCGACTTGACGTAGGCGGCCTCGATGCCATCGAAGTGCTGGATCGTCCCCACCACCCGCTCTGCCACGCTGCGGGGGACGATCGCGGTGAAATAGCCGTCGGGCGCCGCGGCGACGCCGCGCGCGCTCCCGGTCTCGAAATCGACGCCGAGGTGGCTCATCGCCGCAAAGAGCTCGTCATGACGCGCCCCAGGAACGGCAGCGCCCGGCGCTACCTTTACGACGATCTCCACCATCTCTTCTCTCGGATTCATTTGGCTGGCGACCATCTCCATTGTTGGATTTGAAATAGTTGGCGTCGATGATTTAAGATCAGAATGATCATACTCAATTATCGGCGGACAGCATGTGCATAACAACAATCATAGATTGCCAGATAGAATCATCTGAAATCCATCTATAGTTTCTCGCAGGACGTCATGACAATCGAGGCGCCCGCAAGCGCTTGCCATCGGTCCGTTCTGGCGACTTGTCTTTGAAAGAATCACCAAATAATGACGCATGATACCGTAACAGCTTTCGCTTGGACATAGCGCAGCTGCACCCGGCCGCCCGGTTTTCGATGCCGCAGCGGTCGACCGAGCCGACGCGATCCGTCGAGAGGCCGAACGGGCTGGCACGCCCGCCGGCCGACGTGGCAGACAGGGCAGGAGCAGGGAGGAGGCCCGAGATGAAGAAACGACTGTTCGGCCGCACCGACGACGGGCGGGCGGTGGACGAGGTGGTGCTCGAAAGCAGCGAGGCGGCGATCGCGGTCCTGAACCTCGGCTGCATTCAGCGCGACTGGCGGGTGGACGGGCCGGCCGGCAGCCTGCCGATGCTGCTCGGGTTCCCGGCGCTCGAGGGCTATCTCCACCGGGCGCGGTCGCACGGTGCGATCGTCGGGCGGGTGGCGAACCGCACGGCGGGGGCCGGCTTCGACCTCGACGGCCGGCACTACGCGCTGACCGCGAACAGCGGGCGCCACCACCTGCACGGCGGCGCGGTGGGCCTCGGCGGCCGGATCTGGGGCATGGAGGTCGAGAGCGCCTCGAACACCGTCTATCTCGCCTATGCGAGCCCGGACGGCGAGGAGGGCTATCCGGGCGCGGTCGAGTTCCGGGTGAGCCTGAAGCTCGACGGCCCGCGGCTCATCTGCGAGATGTCGGGGCTGCCGGACCGGCCGACGCCGATCAACCTCGCGAACCACAACTACTACAACCTCGGCGGCGCCGGCACGATCAAGGATCACGTGCTCTGGATCGACGCCGACCGCCACACCCCCGTCGATGCCGAGCTGATCCCGACCGGCGAGATCCGCCCCGTGGAGGGGACCGAGTTCGACTTCACCGAGGAGCGCGAGGTGGGCGACGCGAGGCTCGACCACAACCTGGCGTTCCGCGCCGACCGCGACCGGAAGCGGCCGGCGGTGCGGATGCTCTGCCCGCGAACCGGGCGCAGGCTCGAGCTCTGGACCGACGAGCCGGGGCTCCAGGTCTTCGACGCCTTCGACATGACGATCCCGGGCGCCGGCCTCGAGGGCCAGGCCTACGGCCCCTACGCCGGCATCTGCCTCGAGGCGCAGCACTTCCCCGACAGCCTGCACCGGCCGGAGTGGCCGGGGATCCTCGCGACGCCCGAGGCGCCGTACTTCCAGCGGCTGGTGGTCGAGATCGGCAAGGCGTAGCGACCCGCCTGGGGCACCGCGCGAGGGTCGCGGCGCAACCCGATGATCCTGCAGCCCTGGCCTGCACCTGGTTGCCGCCGGAGACCGTCGCGCCCATCGCATCCAGCGGCCGCGTCATCGTGTCGCGTGGCGCGCAGGTCCGGCGCTGCACGACAGTCGCACACACCCCCGTCCCGCCAGCGCGTGCGGCGACGCCGCCGGCTGGTATGGCCGCATCCCGGGCCGGGGCGAGGAGCCCACCGACCGGGTGCGGGCCACGCGGGCCGTCCCCCGGTCCGAAAAACGGGGAGGACTGGCGATGACGGCTCAAGTCGATCTCGATATTCCGCAACATGTCTATTCGCTGGAAGAGAAGCGCCACCGAATATTCGCCATCGTTTCCGCCTCGTCGGGGAATCTCGTCGAGTGGTTCGATTTCTACGTCTACGCCTTCGCCGCGATCTACTTCGCCGGCGCGTTCTTTCCCAAGGACGACCCCACGGTGCAGCTCCTGCAGACCGCCGGCGTCTTTGCCGCCGGCTTCCTGATGCGGCCGATCGGCGGCTGGGTGTTCGGCCGCATGGCTGACCGGGTGGGCCGCAAGACCTCGATGCTGGTCTCGGTCTCGATGATGTGCGGCGGCTCGCTGATGATCGCGGTCCTGCCGACCTACGCGCAGATCGGGGCGCTCGCGCCGTTCCTGCTGCTCGTCGCCCGGCTGATCCAGGGGCTATCGGTCGGCGGCGAGTACGGTACCACCGCCACCTACATGAGCGAGGTGGCGCTGAAGGGCCAGCGCGGGTTCTTCGCGTCGTTCCAGTACGTGACGCTGATCGGCGGCCAGCTCCTCGCGGTCCTTCTCATCGTCGTCATCGAGGCGCTGCTCTCCGACGAGGAGATCCGCGCCTGGGGCTGGCGGATCCCCTTCGTCGTCGGGGCGATCGCCGCGGTCGTCTCGGTGTTCCTGCGCCGCAGCCTCACCGAGACCCAGAAGGCGGAGACCCGGCAGAGCGAGGCGGCGGGCTCGCTCGGCGAGCTCTTCCGCAACCACACGCCGGCATTCCTGACGGTGCTCGGCTACACCGCCGGCGGCTCGCTCATCTTCTACACCTTCACCACCTACATGCAGAAGTTCCTGGTCAACACCGTGCATGTGCCGGTGCGGACCGCGAGCTACGTGATGACGATCGCGCTCTTCATCTACATGTGCATGCAGCCGGTGTTCGGGGCGCTGTCGGACCGGATCGGCCGGCGGAACAACATGCTGCTCTTCGGGGCGCTCGGCACCATCTTCACCGTGCCGATCCTGAGCGCGCTGCAGGCGGTGACGAGCCCGCTGGCGGCGGGCGTCCTCATCATCGTCGCGCTGATGATCGTCAGCCTCTACACCTCGATCAGCGGCATCGTGAAGGCGGAGATGTTCCCGCCCGAGATCCGCGCCCTCGGGGTGGGGCTCGCCTATGCGATCGGCAACGCGCTCTTCGGCGGCACCGCGGAATTCGTCGCGCTCGGGATGAAGGCCACGGGCAACGAGCGGATGTTCTTCTGGTACGTCACGGTGATGATGGCGATCGCCTTCCTGGTGTGCCTGCGCTTGCCGCGGACAGCGAGCTATCTGCACGACGATCCGTAGCCCCGCGTTGCACGAGGCGAGGCCCCGGCTCGGAGCCTATCCGGCTTCGAGCTTCAGGGGCGCCGCCTCGCGCGGCAGGTCGTCGATGCCGAGCGGCGACGCGGGCCGGGCCATGGCGTAGCGCGTGACCCAGAGCAGGCGTTCCTCGGCGCGGGTGATCGCCACGTAGGCGAGGCGCTTCCAGAGCGGCAGGCCCGCCTCCTGCCGGTTCGACTGCGCCGCGGCGTAGAGGTCGGGGCCGAAGACCTGCACCTCGCGCCACTGCGAGCCCTGCGCCTTGTGGATCGTCACCGCGGCGCCGTGCAGGAACACCGCCCCCATCGAGGCGGCGGCGACGATCGTCGGCTCGTCCTGCTCGGGCGCCTCGATCTGGATGATCGAGGCGACGCCGACGCGCGGATCCTCCGCCCCCACCACGTGCAGGCGCGAGAAGCCGGGCCGCGCGCCGGGGCCGAGGTAGATCACCTGCGCCCCCTTGATGAGGCCGCGGGCCTCGAGGTCCATGCGGCGCTTGCGATGCTTCAGCGGCAGCTCGATGCCGTCGCAGACCAGCGGCTCGCCGGGCAGCAGCGCATCGAACGGCGCGCCATGCGCGAGGCGGAAGGCGTTGATGAGCCGCACCCGCGTCGCATTGCGCCAGACCAGCACCGGCGCGCGCGACATGGCGTCGGCGTCGACCCGCTGGCCCAGGACGACCCGCTCGTCGCGGGCGGCGGCGTCGCGGAGCATGTCCTCGAAATCGCGGAAGCCCAGGCCCGGGTCGGCGAGGGCGTGCGCGAGGTCGAGGATCGGGTTGTCCGCCGCCTGCCGGTGGATGCGGTGGAGGACGAGGTGCGCGTCCTCCGGCAGGCTGTCGAACACCATGGCGCCCGACGTGCCCACGGGCGCGAGCTGCGCCGGGTCGCCGAAAAGGACGAGCGTGCGGAAGAGCTCGCGCAGGTCGGAATAGAGCCGGTCGTCGAGCATCGAGGCCTCGTCGACGAAGCCGATGTCGAGCGGCTCCTCGCGCCGTTTCCAGCCCTTGATGAAGTCCGAGCCCCTGAGCCCGGCGGTGGCGAGCGCGCCCGGCACCGACGGGTGGGCCTGGTAGAACGCGAAGGCGCGGTCGAGCGCCGCGTCGGTCAGCCCTTCGACCTTCGGCCGGTCGCCCTTGCCGGTCAGCCACTCGGCGATCGCCTCGTACTCGGGATCGTAGAGGGGGGTGTAGAGGATCCGGTGGATCGTCGTCGCCGGCACCCCGCGCGAGCGCAGCACGCTCGCCGCCTTGTTGGTCGGGGCGAGCACGGCGAGCGTCCGCTTGAGGCGCTGCTTGCGGCTCTCGTAGTCGGCGGAGACCGGCTCGACGCCCGCGGCGATCAGCCGGCGCACGAGCTGCGCCAGCAGCATGGTCTTGCCCGACCCGGCCTTGCCGATCACCGCGAGCGTCGGCTGCGGCCCGCCGCCCTCCGGCAGCAGCGCCGCCTCGGCCAGGTCGACGCCCGAGGCCATGAGCGCCGACTCGATCCGGGCATCGGCCCGCGCCTGATCTTCGGAGAACTCCATGCCGCCTCCCTAGCGGCTGGAGCGGTCACGCGCCAGTGTCAGGCGGCGAGCCGGGTGCCGGCATCGGCGGCGCCGGGAAACGAGGCGTCGAACCAGCGCGCCATGACCGGGAGCGGGATGCCGGACTTGCGCGAGATCCCGGCGCGCGCCTCGACGGTCATCGCCCAGAGCCCGACGCTGATCGCGTCGCGGCCACCTGCGTCGGTGCCGATGATGTCGGGGGCGCAGCCGATGCGGCGATAGATCGGCACGGTCCGGGCGTAGATCACCCCCACCGCCTGCTCGATGCCGAAGCGGATGCCCATCTCGGTGCCGGCGGCGAGCAGCGCCGCGGCGACGCCGATCGGCGCGTCCGGCGCGAGGCAGAAGCGGGTACATTCCCAGATCAGGGGGCTCGCGATGCGCACGCCGCCGGTCAGGTGCAGGAAGTGCTCGTTCGTCATGATCCGCCCGGTGGTCGGCATCACCCGGACCGAGCCGCCATGCCGGCCGTCGGCGTTCTCGTGGACGATGTAGAGCGGGTTCAGGCGATCGTACTGATCCATCTCCCAGCCGTTGCCGTCGACAGTCACCTCCCAGTCGAGCCGATGCTTGAACTGGGCTGTCCGGTCCCTGAACATGGTATCGGCCAGAACAGGATGCTGAGACAACTGGTCGGCATAGAGGAAGCGGATCATTGTGGCCTCGTGTCGTCTTTATGATGCCAGGAATGACCAACCGCTGTTAAGAAACTCCGACCGTGCGCTGCCCTAGTATTTCGGCAACGCCCCCTGCGGCGTGATGATCCCCTTGGCGAGCGCCAGCGCGACGGCGTGGGTGACGTTGAGCGCGCCGAGCTTGTGCCGGGCCGAATCGATGTAGGCGCGGAGCGTGTTCTCCGAGATCTGCAGCATGTCGGCCACCGCGGCGCGGCTGTGCCCGACGCTCAGGTGAGCAAGCGCCTCCCGCTCGCGCGGCGACAGGTCGGCGCTCGATGCCGGCATCTCCCGGTTGATGAGTCGCAACGCCTGCTCATGCACCAGGTGCGAGACGACGAGCGCCTCCTTGGCGGCGCCGGCGATGAATGCCTGCCAGGCGGCATCGTCGCTCTGGTCGTTCAGGCAGAACATCGCGAACTCGCCCTGCGGCCCCCAGATCGGCACGGTCCAGCCCTGGTTGCCGAGCCCGTGCCCGATCGCGTCGCGCAGGAAGGCGCGGGCCGCCGGGCTCGACCAGTCGAGGGTCTTCCAGTCCATCGGGTGGAAGCGGCGCATGGCGCCCTGCAGCACCGGGTCGATCGCGGCGTAGTTTTTCTCGACGTAGCGCCGCGCCCAGTCGCGGCTGTAGGTGAAGGCGCCGACCTGCTGCTGCTTCAGGGTCGCGGTGTGATAGAAGACGTGGGCAACCCCGAAGACGTCGCGCAGCTCGTGCGCCCAGACCTGAAGCTCGTCAATGGATGTCGTGGTCTGCAACCGCTCCAAGAGCGCCTCGAGCCTGGCCTTTTCCAACGTCGGTTCCTGCGCTGAGCTTCGCGCCGATCTCGCTGGCCGCGACAAAGATCGCATCGTCGAGCTGCTCGGCGAGCTCGAGCATGCCGTTCTTCTCGGAAAACTGCCGGATGTCCTTCAGAATATCAATGACCCAGTAGGCTTTCATGGCGCGGCACCTGTGCGGGGCGGGGGGCTATCGCCCGAGGGAATAGCACCGGCGGCGTCAGGGTTGAATTCGCCAATTCCGAGCCCCCGGAAATGAGGGGGAAGCGCCCCGGCAATGCCTTGGAATTATTGGGTATCGGGAGTCGCCGAGGCGCCCCACCCCGATAGGGCGGGCGCCTCGTGTCAGCGTCGCAGGCCCTCGGGCCTCCGCGTCACCCCTTCGCCCGACTCGCTTCGAGCGTGTCCGAGAAGGTCCGGAGCCCGGTGGCCGGGGCGCCGACGAGCACGGCCATGTTGCCGGGCTTGTGCTCGTTCCGCCGCATCTTCACGTGCGCGTCGGGGATCTGCGCCCAGGGGAAGACCTCCGACATGCAGGGGTCGAGCCGGCGCTCGAGCATCAACTGGTTCGCCGCCGACGCCTGCTTGAGGTTGGCGAAGTGGCTGCCCTGCACCCGCTTCTGGTTCATCCAGAGGTAGCGCGCATCAAGCGTCAGGTTGTAGCCCGAGGTGCCGGCGCAGATGACGACCATGCCGCCTTTCTTCACCACCAGCACCGAGACCGGGAACGTCGCCTCGCCGGGGTGCTCGAACACCATGTCGACGTTCACGCCCTTGCCGGTGATGTCCCAGATCGCCTTGCCGAACTTGCGCGCCTCGCCGAGCCAGGCCTTGTACTCGTCCGAGTTGACCTTGGGCATCTGCCCCCAGCAGTTGAAGTCCTTGCGGTTGATGACGCCCTTGGCGCCGAGCGACAGCACGAAGTCGCGCTTGTTCTCCTCGGAGATGACGCCGATGGCGTTGGCGCCCGCCGTGTTGACGAGCTGGATCGCGAACGACCCGAGGCCGCCCGAGGCGCCCCACACCAGCACGTTCTGCCCGGGCCTGAGCTCGTGCGGCGAGTGGCCGAACAGCATGCGGTAGGCGGTGGCGAGCGTCAGCGTATAGCAGGCCGACTCCTCCCAGGTGAGGTGCTGGGGCCGGGCCATCAGTTGCTGGCTCTGGACGTTGGTGAACTGGGCGAAGCTGCCGTTCGGCGTCTCGTAGCCCCAGATGCGCTGCGACGGCGAGAACATCGGGTCGCCGCCGTTGCAGTGCTCGTCGTCGCCATCGTCCTGGTTGCAGTGGACCACCACCTCGTCGCCGACCTTCCAGCGCCGCACCTTGTCGCCGACCGCCCAGACGATGCCCGCGGCATCGGAGCCGGCGATGTGATAGGGCGCCTTGTGGCCGTCGAACGGCGAGATCGGGATGCCGAGGCCGGCCCAGACGCCGTTGTAGTTGACGCCCGCGGCCATGACGAAGACCAGCACCTCGTTCGAATCGAGGGTCGGCGTGTCGACGACCTCGACCTGGAACGACTTGTCGGGCTCGCCGTGCCGCTCGCGGCGGATCGCCCAGGCGTACATCTGCTTCGGCACGTAGCCGAGGGGCGGGATCTCCCCGATCTCATAGAGATCCTTCTCGGGGGCGGTGTAGTGCGGCTGGGTCTCGGGAACGTCCAGGGACATGCATGGCTCCTCGGGGCTGCGGTGGCCCACGCTTGGGGTCGCGCAATATTATTCCAATTTCGCGCTCGCAGAATTATTTACATTATCCTCTGGCGGGCGCAACCGGTTTTGTGCGTTGCGGCGGATGGGCCGGTCCCGGCGACCCATCCGCGGGGTCGGGGCGGTCTACTCGACCTTCACGATCTGCGGCGGCGTCCAGCTCCCGTCGAGGATCGAGGGGGCGGTGTCCTTCGGCCAGTACATCCGCAGCATCGGCAGGAACGCCCCCGACGGGGCGGGCAGCCAGTTCGCTTCCTTGTCCTTCCCCGGCGACTCGGCCTGGAAATAGAGCGTGACCGAGCCATCGGCGTTCGGGACGAGGTTGTCGCGCGGGCTGACGGTGAACTTGTCGAGCGGGTTCGGCACGAACCACCAGCCCTGATCGATCTCGTACATGGTGATCGACCAGAAGCCGTTGACCGGCGGCGTCTCGCCCTTGGCGAACGTCAGCGTGTACTTGTGCGCGCCCGAGAGCGGCTCGCCCTTCGAGTCGACCTCCGTATAGGGATAGACCGCGTCCTCCTGCAGGTTCGCCGGCCAGCCGAACGCGGCGACCAGCGCCCGCTTCTCGTAGTCGGTCCCGTACTGGCCGAGGCCCTTGGTGAAGATCCAGCCGTTTTCCTCGACCCCCATCGCTGCCTTGTGGTCGTTGAGATAGGCGAGCGCGTCCTGCGGCAGCGTCTCGAGCGCCTGCGCCACCTCCGGCCCGAGCGCGGCGAGGTCGAAGTCCTGGCAGGGGACGACGCCGAGCTTCGCGATCTCGGCGAGGATCGGCGCATCCGCGGCCGCCGGCGGCGCGTCATGGCACATGAGCTTCGCCATCCGGTCGAAGTAGCCTTCGGTGCCGAACCCGAGGATCACGTCCTGCGGCTTGTCGGTCATCGAATAACCGGCGTCGACGACGGGCGGTGCCTGGAAGACGTAGTCGGCCTTGCCGACCGCCGAGAGCGGGCGGATGTCGTACTGGGCCTGAAGCGCGTTCACGGCCTTGTAATCCTCGTCGGTGCCGTCGGCATAGGTCCGCCCGAGGATCAGCACGTAGCGGGTCGGAACCTCGATCCGGGTCATGCCGGCCGGCACCTCGCCGTCCCAGCCCGGGCCGGAGAGGAGAAAGCTTTGCGCCTTGCCGCCGGTGGTGCGGCTGCCGGGCGAGGCGATGACCGGCATCCAGAGGTCGTAGGTCGGGAAGAGGAAGTACCGGTCGCCCATGTCGGGGTGCGAGAACACCCAAGGCTCCTTGTCGAGATCCATCCAGCCGAGCGAATAGAGCGTGTCTGCGTTCGGCGCCGAGACGCCGCGGAAGTCGGCCGGCGGATAGCGCTTGACGTTGATGAACTGTCCCATCGGCGCGTGCAGGCCGTCGATCTCCGCAACGTTCGACATCTGCACCCGCGTCACCTCGGTGGTGATGAGCGAGTAGCCGTAGAGATAGGCGTCCATGGCGATCTTCTTCGCCTCGTCCACCGTCAGCGCCTGCGCGGCGCCGCCGGACGCGAGGATGCTCGTCGCGAGCAGAACCCCCGAAATCCTTCGCATCTGTGCTTTCTCCCCTCGAATCCGATGACGCGGGCTCGCGTTGTCGCGCTTGCCATGGCATGGCATCTCTTGTCGGCGACGGCCCGACCGTCGCGAAAGCTATGAGCGCACTTGTATCACGCAGCCACTCATTTCGCGCCAGAGCCGACAAGGCTGCCGCGCGCCGCAGCGCCGCCGATGATCTCGGTCACGGCGCTGGCCGGGGTGCCGGCGCTGGTGCGCCAGGCGTTCGGCGACACGGTGCTCCGGCAGGCCAACCGCGCGGCGATGCTCGACATCGAGCTGATCGAGGACCGGGACTGCTTCATTCCCCATGCGACGATGACGGCCTTCCTCGCCGAGATCGAGCGGCGCACCGGCGAGCGCGACCTCGGCCTGCTGCTGGCGCCGCACCTGACGCTGGCGAGCTATGGCTGCTGGGGCGAGTACGTGCTCGGCGGCGCCACGCTCGGGGCCGCCGTCGGCCGCGCCGCCGCGGCGATCGGCTACCACAGCCGCGGTGATCGTGTGGTCCTGTCGGTGAACGGCGGCGTGGCCCGGATCACCTACTTCAGCGCGGCGCGCGGGCGTCCGGGGTATCAGCATGTGGCCTTCGGCGCCGTGGGGGTCATCGTCAACCTCTGCCGCTCCTGCGCCCCGCCCGGATGGAGGCCGCTGGCGATCGACCTCGACCTGCCGCGTCCGCAGTCGGCCGCCCGCGTCGAGGAAGCCTTCGGATGCCCGGTGCGCTTCGACGCGCGCGCCACCGCGGTCCTCTTTGCAGCCGGCCTGATCGAGGCGCGGCAGCCGGCCACCGCCGGGCGGCGGCTCCTCACCATCGAGGACGTGGCGCGCGCCAGGCTCGATCCCGCGAGCCGCGACGACTTCGCCGGTGCCGTCGCCGCGCAGATCCGGGCACAGGTGCTGGCTGGCTCGGTATCGCTCGATGGCGCTGCCCGGGCGCTCGACCTCAGCACCCGCAGCCTCCAGCGGGCGCTGAACCGGGACGGCACCGATTTCCGCAGCCTGGCGAACGCGATCCGGGCCGGGCGGGCGATGGAGCTGTTGCGCGGATCGGAGGCGTCGGTGACCGAGATCTCGACGGAGCTCGGCTATTCGACGCCGGCGAATTTCGCTCGCGCCTTCCGCCGGGCGGCAGGCGTATCGCCGGATCGCTACCGAAGAAGTTGAGGGATCCGCTTCCGAGACCTGCCGGGATGTCGAGAAGAGCCCGATCGTTGCGGCCGGCCGCGCTGCTACGCAATCTTCTTGCGCGCCGCACCTTGCGCTCTCCGCTGCGATGCAGCATAGTCGCCCGAAGCCCGAAAGATCGCCGGAACGGACGAAGCTCGGATTGACGAAGATGGATCTGTTCCAGATCAGGGGGATGGCTGAAATTTCACCAATGAGATCCGTCTCGGGAGCCGCCGCATGACCGACACCCACCGCGATAAGCCCTGGCTGTTTCGCACCTACGCCGGCCACTCCACGGCAGCGAAGTCGAACGCGCTCTATCGGGCGAACCTCGCCCGCGGCCAGACGGGCCTTTCCGTCGCCTTCGACCTGCCGACCCAGACCGGCTACGACAGCGACCACGTCCTCGCCCGCGGCGAGGTCGGCAAGGTCGGCGTCCCCGTCAGCCACATCGGCGACATGCGGGCGCTCTTCGACGGCATCCCGCTCGAGGCGATGAACACCTCGATGACGATCAACGCCACCGCCGCCTGGCTCCTCGCCCTCTACGTGGCGGTCGCCGAGGAGCAGGGGGCGGACGCAGGCAAGCTGCAGGGCACCGTCCAGAACGACATCATCAAGGAATACCTCTCCCGCGGCACCTACGTCTTCCCGCCGGAGCCGAGCCTCAGGCTCATCGCCGACGTGGCGCAGTACTGCTACCGGTCGGTGCCGAAGTGGAACCCGATGAACGTCTGCTCCTACCACCTGCAGGAGGCGGGCGCGACGCCGGAGCAGGAGCTTGCCTTCGCCTTCGCCACCGCCCGGGCCGTCCTCGACGAGGTGCGCGGCCAGGTCGATCCGAAGGACTTCCCCGAGATCGTCAGCCGCATCTCGTTCTTCGTGAACGCCGGCATCCGCTTCGTCACCGAGATGTGCAAGATGCGGGCCTTCGTCGATCTCTGGGACGAGATCTGCCACGCCTACGGCGTCGAGGATCCGAAGCTGCGCCGCTTCCGCTACGGGGTTCAGGTGAACTCGCTCGGGCTGACCGAGCAGCAGCCGGAGAACAACGTCTACCGCATCCTGATCGAGATGCTGGCGGTCGTCCTCTCGAAGAAGGCCCGCGCCCGGGCGGTGCAGCTTCCGGCCTGGAACGAGGCCCTGGGCCTGCCGCGGCCGTTCGATCAGCAATGGTCGCTCAGGATGCAGCAGATCATGGCCTACGAGACCGACCTCCTCGAGTACGGCGACCTCTTCGACGGCAACCCGGCGGTCGACGCCAAGGTGGAGGCGCTGAAGGCCGGGGCCCGGGCCGAGCTCGCGAAGATCGACGAGATGGGCGGCGCGGTCGCGGCGATCGACTACATGAAGTCCGAGCTGGTGTCGGCGAACGCGGCGCGGCTGCAGCGGATCGAGGCCGGCGAGATCGTCGTCGTCGGGGTGAACCGCTTCCAGGAGGCCGAGCCATCGCCCCTCACCGCCGGCGACGGCGGCATCCTCGTGGTGGATCCGGCGGTCGAGGCCGAGCAGGTCGAGCGGCTGCAGGCGTGGCGCGCCGCGCGGGACGCGGCGGCGGTCGATGCGGCGCTCGCCGAGCTGAAGGCGGCGGCGAAGGCGGGAAAGAACGTCATGCCGGCGTCGATCGCGGCGGCGAAGGCCGGGGTGACGACCGGCGAGTGGGGCGCGGCGATGCGCGAGGTCTTCGGCGAGTACCGCGCACCGACCGGGGTCGGCAAGACCGCGTCGCTCGCGGTCGGCAACCTCGCCGAGGTCAGGGCGGCGGTCGAGGCGGCGAGCGGCCGGCTCGGGCGGCGGATCAAGTTCCTCGTGGGCAAGCCGGGGCTCGACGGGCACTCGAACGGGGCCGAGCAGATCGCCGTCCGGGCGCGCGACAGCGGCATGGAGGTGGTCTACGAGGGCATCCGGCTCACCCCCGCGCAGATCGTCAACGCCGCGCTCGAGGAGAGCGTGCACGTGGTCGGGCTCTCGATCCTCTCGGGCTCGCATCTGCCGCTCGTGACCGAGGTCCTGGAGCGGATGCGGGCGGCGGGGATCGGCGAGGTGCCGCTCGTCGTCGGCGGGATCATCCCCGACGTCGACGCCGAGGCGCTGCGGGCGGCCGGAGTGGCGCGGGTCTACACCCCGAAGGACTTCGAGCTGAACCGGATCATGCTCGACATCGTCGAGCTGGCCGACGCGGGCGCGCGGGCGGCGGCGTAGGGGTTTCGCGCGGGAAATGGCTGGGGTGGCCGCACGGGTGAGACCCCCGTGCGTCAATCGGCTGGCAAGCTTGAATACCGGCGCGAGAAGGAGTCCGGCATGGAGATGAGCGAGGCCACGGCCCGCGGACCCGCGCCGTGGCGCGGGCTCAACGCGGCGATCGAGACCTGCTTCGCCGAGTACGTGACCTTCCGCGGCCGGGCGTCGCGGTCGGAGTTCTGGTTCTTCATGCTGTTCTGCGTGCTCGCCAACATCGCCGCCGGCATCGCCGACTCCCTGAGCGGCTTCCGGGTGAGCGAGGACGTCGGCGCCTTCGGCACCATTGTCTCGCTCGCGGTCTTCCTGCCGTCGCTGGCAGTGACCAGCCGCCGCTTCCACGACTCCGGCTGGAGCTTCTGGTGGTATCTGCTGGTCTTCCTGCCGGTCGTGGGGTGGCTCTTCGTGCTCTATGTGCTGGTCACGCGGGATCCGGGGGCGAACCGGTTCGACCGGGCGGCGTAGGGCCATCAGGAGAATTGCCTTCGGATCGTGCGAACTGCTGTTCGAGGTCCGGGCCAGATGACGGCCAAGGCGCCGAGACCCGATGCCAACCTATGGCGCGCATCTCCGTCTCAAAGACCTTCAAACATCTCTCTCGTGTCGATCGTCAACCCTGGCGGATCGAGCGTCAGCGCGCCGTCGTGGAGAAGCTGGACCTCGATCCGGCCGTCGTCGCCGCGGCGGTGGTGGAGGACGACGCGGCGATCGGTGTCGACGATCAGGTAGTGCCGCACGCTCGGCAGCGAGAAATAGCTCGCGAGCTTGACGCCGCGGTCGATGCCGCGGCTCGATGGCGAGACCACCTCGATGACGACGATGGGGTCGGCGACCTCGATCGCGTCGCCCGGGAGCGGCGGGCCGCAGCGGAGGAGGGCGTCGGGCTCGTGGACGGTCCGGTCGTCGATCCTGACCGCCATGCCGTCGGTCATCACCCGGCAGGGGAGGCTGCGGGCCGTGACGGCGGCGCGAAGCGCGATCGCGGCGTTGAGCTTCACCAGATTGTGGCTCGCCCGCTCGGGGGCCATCGCGACGACAAGGCCGTTGCTGAGCTCGAAGCGGCCGGTCGGCTGCTCGAGCGCCCAGGCGATGAACTCGTCGGCGGTGAACTCGGTCGGTCTCGGCTGCTCCATCGCGTGCCCGCGGTCCTGTCGGAGGCGCAT
>Ga0075163_10003758_pt1 | contig 20388 bp, 12 predicted proteins | sample JI1023141ADNA_FD_71478 | JGI IMG/M metagenome (GOLD analysis project Ga0075163, IMG submission 71478) | Wastewater effluent complex algal communities from Wisconsin, to seasonally profile nutrient transformation and Carbon sequestration -... | ecosystem: Engineered > WWTP > Effluent > Algae... | reverse complement strand
GGTGGGTTTTGGCGTGGAGCTGAGCGGCATTCCGGTGCCGATCATCTTCGATGAACAGGACGTGATCTACCAATTGCCGCTGGCTTATGGCGCCACGAGCGCATCGCACAGCGCCTACCACGTGGAGATCCCCAACGTAGGCTACTACGGCTTTGACCAGGACCGCACGAATGCGGTGGACGGCTGGGGCGTGATCACCACGCCCGGTGGCACCTTCGATGTGCTGCGTGTGAAGACCACGTTGACCATGCGCGACAGCCTTTTCGGCTTCTCGATCGACCGGCCTGTGACGCGTGAATACAAGTGGCTGGCGCAAGGCCTTCGTGTACCGGTGTTGCAGGTGAACACCACCAGTCTTTTCGGCACTGAAGTGGTCACTGCCATCTACTATTACGATGTGCCCCGCACGATCGACGTGGCGGCACCGCTTGCTGCTTCACTGTGCCCCGGAGCTTCGTTCAATTTGAATTTCACCAGCACAGGCGCTTTTAATGCGGGCGGCATCTTCGTTCCGGCGAACCAGTTCCGCGCACAGCTCTCCGATGCCACTGGAAGCTTCGCAGCTCCGGTGAACATCGGTAGCGTAACGGCAACCGCCTCGGGCAGCATCGCCGTGACCATCCCGGCCAATACAGCGCCCGGAACAGGTTATCGCATCCGCGTTATCAGCACCAGCCCGGACCATGTGGGCACCAGCAATACGTTCGACATCACCATCGGCGGTCCCGCAACGGCGGCCATCAGTGCGGCAGGCCCCATTGCGCTCTGCACAGGTGGAAGCGTGGAACTGAACGCCGTTGGTGGGCCAGGCTACCAGTGGTTCCGCAATGCGGTGCTCCTGGATGGCGCTACCGAAGCGAACTACACGGCCACACTGGAAGGTGTGTACACGGTGGAGGTGGACAACGCCTGCGGTACGGCGCTATCCAACGAGATCGCAGTGGAGATGAATACCGTCCCGACCCATTCCGTGGATGACCTGGAGCGCACGATCTGCGCGGGAGCGAGCACGACGATCGTCGGCGTGAACGCGAGCGCGACCACAGCGGTGAGCTACCAGTGGTATTTGAACGACGCCCTGGTGGCCAGTGCTACCGATGATTCGCTGGATGCCACACTTCCCGGACAGTACACCTTGGTGACCACCGACGATAACACCGGCTGCACGGCCACCACGGAACCGGTGACCGTTGCTGTGGAGACCATCGCCACCTTGGTGATCGACGCGACCGACGGCACCACCGCATGCACGGGCAGCACGGTGACGTTGAGCATCGCCTCCCAGGCGAACACGGTGCAATGGTACCGCGACGATGTGCCCCTGGCGATCACCACGGAGACCTTGGTGGTGGACCAGAGCGGCGTGTACACCGTGCGCGCATTCTCCGAACTCGGCTGCGCATCGGACATGAGCGCGGCAGTGGAAGTGACCATCGTTGAGCCGCCTGCGATACCGGAGGTGATCATCACGGAGCCGACCAGCTTCTGCACGGGTGGCGGCGTAACATTCATCGCCGATGCGGGTCCGGACGTGGCCTACCAGTGGACCAACAATGGTGATGCCATCGACGGCGCTACTGCATCGCAGTACACCGCGTTGACCAGTGGTGCGTATGCACTAACGGTGAGCAACACGGCCTGCAGCGTGAACACCCCAACGGTGGACGTGGTGGTGTTCCCCCTGCCCGATGTGCCCGTGATCACCACCGACGGTTCGGAGTTGACAGCCAGCGGCACGGGCACCTACCAATGGTTCCTGGATAATGTCTTGATCGATGGCGCAGTGAATGCCAATTACACGCCGGAGCAGAACGGTTCCTATACCGTTGAGCTGACCGACGCGAACGGCTGCAGTAGCGTATCCGAAGCGTTGGTATGGCTCTCCACCGGCATAAGTAACGGGCACACCGATGGCATCCATATCGCACCGAACCCGGGTACGGGCGTCTTCACCATCAGCGGCGCGATGGCCGACCGTTACGAGGTGGTGGATACGCGCGGGCGCATCGTAGACAGTGGCCGTTCATCGGGTGATGTCACACGCATCGATCTCTCGCATGTAAGCCCTGGCCTGTATTATGTGCGCATTCCAGGTACGCTGCGTGCGCTGTCGCCGATCATGATCGTGCGCTGAGTTGCGAACCAGAATTTGCAAAAGCCCCGGAGCCGCTCCGGGGCTTTTGCCGTTAAGCACGCGTTAGGAAAGGCATGGTCAATCGCCCGTCCAAACCTTGTGGAAGGAGCCGTCCTTCCAATACCAGGTGATGGACGCTTTCTCGAAGTACGCGAGCGTTACGGCGGGCTGCTTCAGCTCCACGCTGCCCTCGGGTTCGCCGCCTTCCTCACCACCCAGGTGGCCCAGTTTGCCGGGCGGCTCAAGGTCCAGGCCCATGCCGATGTGTCCATCCGCCTCCGCCCACGGCTCAACGGACAAGAGCGTGTCGCGGTCGTTGCCGAAACGGATCACCAGAGCATAACTGCTGTCGCGGTTGGCTGTGTCCTTGCGGCTGAGCAGGAAGGCATGGTCCATGGTGCCGTCGCCATCCAAGTCGGCGTGGCGATGCCCCAATGTGCCGGTGCTGTCTCCATATTGTTTCTCCCAATACTCGTCCCAGCGTTGTGGCGATGGCATTTCCCACACGGCGGCGACGTGGGCGGGCAAAAGTGCGTCTTGCGCATTGCCACCTGCTTGCACGAGGGTGTCTTGCATAGGTGGTGCTTCGTCCGGTGGTGCGGGTGTGCCACATGCGCAGAGAAGGACAGCGGCGGTGCAGGGGAACGCGAGACAATGCTGCATGGTCTGTAGGGTTGGCCCCAAGGGCTCCTGTTATTGGGTGAACATCACCTGCCTTCCGACTCGTCCTTCGGACCGCGGGTAGCGGTATGTATCTGGCGAATAGCCCCGAGGTGATAGGCCATGTGCGATACGGACCCGAACATGCCACTGAGCTCGATCTCCTGCACTTCGCGCCGTACCTGCAACGCGCGTTGCCATTGGTCCACTTCCTTCCGTAGTCCATCGCGGATGGTTTTCCAGCGCGCATCGTCCACGGTGGTGATGGTCCAGGCCTCGTACCACTTGGCATGCGCGAAGGGATTGCCGCCTTCGGTGGCCCAACGGTTCATGAGCGAGAGGCCGAAACGCAAGTGTTCCGCATGCGCGGCGATGGTGGCACCCGCGTGCGAATTGCGCGAGGCATCTGCAGCGGTAAGCTGGTCCAGCGAAGTAAGCAGACCGGCATCGCCCCCGTTGAGGACGAAGCCCCCGGTCTTCGCCGCGCCCGTTGTGAGCTCTGCGAAGATCTTCGCCAGCACCGGTGTAAAGGAAGCGGTATTCATAAGCACCAAGGTACTGCCGTGCACAGGTGATCTTGAAGATGCATAGAGAGCACTAGAGGTTCACGCGACTGGCAGCAACGTCACTCCTTGTACCAATCTTCCAACTTCACTTCGATCTCCTTGTTCCCCGCATTCACCAGTTCCTGGAAACGCTTCACATCGCTAAAGCCATCCTTGCCACGGTAGTGGTAGGGATAGACCATTTTCGGTTTGAACTCGAGCACGGCACTGGCGGCGGCATCCACCGTCATGGTATAGGGCAGGTTCATGCACACGAAGGCGATATCGATGTTCTTCAGCGCCCGCATTTCGGGAATGTCCTCGGTATCCCCGGAGATGTAAACGCGTTGTTCGCCGAAGGTGAGCACATACCCATTGCCACGCCCTTTCGGGTGGCGCGGATCGTTGGGGTCGGGCATGTTGTACATGGGTATGGCCTCGATGCCGATGCCAAGGATCTCCGTCCGCTCGCCATTGGCCAGCGTGGTGCAGTGTTTCTGCAACACCTCGGGCAGCTGGTCCACCACCGCCTTGGGTGCCACGATCCGCGCCTTGGTCAGGTCAAGGGATTGTAGCGTCGCCGGGTCCATGTGGTCGCCATGGATGTCGGTGATCAACACCAGGTGCGGAGGCAATTCCTTTGGGAAGCGTGCAGCCCCATCGTGCGGATCCACATACACGGGGTGCCCGTTCCACTCCAGCACCATGGCGCTGTGGTGTATGGGAAGGACGTTGACCTGGGCGAGCATGGGTGTGGCCATGGCGATGAGTGGAAGGAAGGTGTAGCGCATGTCCGAAGGTAATCCACCACGTACCGCACGCGGACCGCTGCGTCGTGGTCGTGTGCAACGAAAGGCGATCTGGCCTACCGGATCACCCCTTCCGTTCCTTCTTAGGGAACTTCGGCTTGGGCTCGTAGAACCCTTCCTTCTTCGGGTAGCCGCTGTTCGGGCGATCACCGCTGGGACGCGTGCTTGGTGGGCGATCACCGCTCGGGCGATCAGTAGCGCCACGGTAACTGCTGCGCTCCTGGCGACCACCTTGGTAGCCGCCGCGGTCTCCACCACGGTCGCCGCCTTTGTAGCCACCACTGCCACCACCTTGGTAGCCGCTACCGCTTCCGCCGCGATGGCCGCTGCTCGCAGGACGAGGCTCACCGCCTTTGCTTCCACCGGTGGCTTCGTCCACACGGACGCTACGGCCTTTGTAGCTGGCGTTGTTGAAGGCGTTCTTCACTTGCTCGAAGTGGGCGGGCTCGATGTCGATGAAGGAATACACATCCTTGATCAGCATGCGGCCGATCAACTCGCCGCTAAGGCCGCTGATGCCGCAGATATAGCCAAGCATCTTGCCCTTGTCGAAGCCATCTGCGGTGCCGAGGTTGATGAACATCTGGCGACCGGTGCTGAAGCGCTCCAATGATGTAGGCCGTTCCGCGCGGGCGCTGTGGTCCTTGCGGCTCATGTCCACGTTGAGGTCGTACGAGGTGCGGTGCGCTTCGATGATGCGGTTGAACGCAAGGCTCATGAAACGATCGATAAGCTCTTCCTTGTCGAAGCTCTGCAGTTCCGTGCGGGCCTCGGACAGCAGTTCGGAAAGGCCTTCTGTATCCACTTCCACGCTCTTCAGCCGCTTCATGTAGGCCACGACCTGCTGCTTGCCGATCTCGGCACCGCCGGGCACGCGCACGAAGGTGAAGTGGGTCTTCAGCACACGCTCCAGCTGGCGGATCTTGTTCACGTCGCGCACGCCGATGATGCTGAGCGAAATGCCCTTGCGTCCGGCGCGGCCCGTGCGACCGCTGCGGTGCGTATAGTTCTCAGCCTCGCCGGGCAGGTCGAAGTGGAACACGTGCGTCACGTCCTGCACGTCGATACCGCGGGCCGCAACGTCCGTAGCGATCAACAAACGCAACGATTTCGCGCGGTAGCGGCCCATCACCTGGTCACGTTGGGCCTGGCTCAGGTCACCGTGGATGGCATCGGCGTTGTAGCCGTCCTTCACCAGTGCTGCGGCGAGGTCTTGGGTCTCGTGCTTGGTACGGCAGAAGACGATACCGAAGAGGTCGGGATCGGCATCCACGAAACGTTTCAGTGCAGCGTAGCGGTCGCGGGAGTTGACCACGCAGTACTGGTGCGAAATGGCGTCGGCTGCAGCGTTGGCGCGGCCGATGCTCAATTCCTCGAACTCGCGCATGTAGCGCTTCGCGATGCTGCGGACTTCACCGCTCATCGTCGCACTGAAGAGCCAAGTGCGCTTGTCCTTGGGCGTGTTTTGGAGGATCTCGGTCAGGTCTTCCTGGAAGCCCATGTTGAGCATTTCGTCCGCTTCATCCAGCACCACTACATCAACGGTGGTGAGGTCGAGAACGGATCGGCCGATCAAGTCGAGCAAACGGCCCGGCGTGGCCACGATGATCTGGGCACCGCGTTGGATGTCGCGGATCTGGTCGCGGATGCTGGCACCACCATACACGGCCACCACGCGGGTGCCCTTCAGGTTGGCAGCGAACTTCTCGATGTCCTTGCTGATCTGTACGCACAGCTCACGGGTAGGGGCGAGGATCAGGGCTTGGATGGTGCGGTCCTGTGGATCCAGGAACTCCAACAAGGGGAGGCCGAACGCGGCGGTCTTGCCGGTACCGGTCTGTGCGAGGGCCACGACATCCTTCTCACTTTTCAGCAGCAGGGGAATGGCTTGTTCCTGCACGGGCGTAGGGGTTGTGAACCCGATCGCTTCGAGGGAACGGAGGGTCTCGGCACGCAGGCCGAGCGCTTCAAAGGAGGACATCTCAGTGGGGAAAAGGGAGGACGAATTGCGCGTGGTCCGCGCGGAACGCCGCGAAGGTACGGGTCTCCCGCGTGGGAGGGGGTTGCGAGGTGGTCACCGGACTATCTTTGGCCGCTTCAAATGGCTGTGATCGAGGCGAGTTTCAACGGCACCCTGCGCACCATCCTATGGCTGGTGCTGGCTTGGATGGCGTTGCGCTGGTTCCTCCAGTTCCAGCGCAATGCCGCAGCCAAGCGCAATGGGCGATACGACCCACGCCAGCAGGCCGCTCCGCCACGCGCCAAGGGCGAGGTGCGAATAGAGAACATCCCGCCTGTCAAGCGCCCCGGCGATAGGCCCGGCGGGACCATCATAGACGCCGATTTCGAGGAGATCAAGTAGCCCACCGACCACCACCATGAACGCCATTCCCTGGAAGCGCCTGTTGCCTGTATTCGCCGCTTTGGCGCTGTTCTATGGCCTCAGTTTGGTCTACTTCAGCCCCATGCTCGATGGTAAGAGCTTGGAGCAACACGACATCATGCAATGGCAGGGCATGGCCCGCGAGGTGGACGAGTTCCGGGAGGCCACCGGTGAAGAAGCCTTATGGACCGGCAGCATGTTCAGTGGCATGCCGGCGTACCAGATCTCCGTGAAATGGTCGGCCAATTTGTTGAAGTACGCCGATTCCTTGTTCCACGGCTTCCTGCCGCGTCCCGCGAACTTCCTCTTCCTCTACCTGGTCGGGATGTTCGTGCTGCTGCGGATCCTGAAGGTTGATCCGTGGCTGTCCGTAGTTGGTGCCGTTGCATTCGCGTTCTCGTCCTACTTCTTCGTCATCCTTCCGGCGGGCCATACGAGCAAAGCCAATGCGATCGGCTACATGCCGATGGTGCTCGGTGGTTTGTACCTGCTCTATCGCGGACGAATGATCCTGGGTGCGGCGCTGCTCGGGCTGTTCCTCGGTTTGCAGATCATGCAGAACCACTTGCAGGTGACGTACTACCTCGCGATCCTGCTCGTGCTCTTCGTGCTGGCCGAATTGGTCCGTGCTCTCCGAGAGAAGACCATCGCCGATTTCTTCATGCGATCAGGCCTTGGGGCGGTTGCAGCAACGCTCGCTGTACTCTGCAACATCGGTGTGTTGTGGAGCACGGTGGAATACGGCAAGTACAGCACGCGCGGCAAGAGCGAACTAACCATCCTGCCTGATGGCTCCTCCGCCGAAGGCATCCGCACCGCAGGTCTGGACCGTGACTACGTGACACAGTACAGCTACGGCAAACAGGAATCGTTCACCCTGCTGGTGGCCGATGCGAAAGGTGGTTTCTCCAGCATGATCGGCAATGGTCCCGAACTCGCTGGCACCGATCCGCGCTACCGCGAGAACATCGCCCAGATGAACCGCTACTGGGGTGACCAGATCAGCACTGCCGGACCGCAGTATGCCGGGGTGATCGTGGTGCTGCTCATGTTGCTGATGCTGATGCAGACCGAAGGACGCGACCGCTGGTGGTTGCTCGGGTCCCTGTTGGTGCTCCTGCTGCAGATCATGATCTCCAACGCCGCGCCTTACGACGATACGTTGGCCGTGGCTTACGTAGGTGGTGTGAAGGCCTCGCTGCTATCCGGCGTATTGATGATCGCGTACATCGTGTCTGGGCTTTTCCTCATGCGCAACGGCCTCGTCTATGCGCTCTTCAGTGCCTTGCTGCTCACCCTCATGCTGTCGTGGGGCCGCAACCTGATGCCGCTCACGGATTTCTTCCTGGAGTATGTGCCGGGCTACAACAAGTTCCGTGCGGTCACCATCATTCTCGTCATCGTTGAACTTGCCGCACCGGTTTTGGCGATCCTGTACCTCGATACGTTGATAAAGGAAGGCGGATGGAACAAAGCGACCGAGAAACGATCGCTCATCGGCATCGGTGTATTGCTGGTGGTATTGCTGGCAATGGGTGCTGCACCGGACAGGTTCTTCAGCTTCGTGAGCGATCAAGAGCAGTCCATGCTGTTGAAGCAGGCCGATGAATCGCCGGCGATGGAGGCGCAGGTGCGGCTCTTCGTGGACGAGTTGAAGCAGGTACGGATAGGCCTTTTCACATCGGACGTTTGGCGCAGCTTCGCGTTCACCGTCGCTGCCGGTCTGTTGGTATTCCTGTATGGTCGTAAGAAGGCGGGCAAGGTGGTGTTGCTCGCGGGCATTGGCGCGTTGATCCTGTTGGACCAATGGACCGTGGACAAGCGGTATTTGAACAACGACAAGGACCGTGGCCGGTACGCACACTGGGTGGATGATGATGAGGCCAAGCGGCCGTACAAGCCCAATGTCGCCGACAAAGCGATCCTCGATGCGGAATGGTCCCCAGCGGCGGATGCCGATCACAAGGCCACGATGGAACAGTTGAAGAAGGACGGAAAGCTGGCGGTGGGCAAGGCGCGAGCGGAGGAGGAGATCATTGAGCGGTTCTCGAGCCTGCGGCGCCACGGCGGCTATCGCGTCATGACGCTGAACAATCCCTTTGCCGACACCAAGGTGAGCTACTTCCACCGGAGCCTCGGTGGTTACCACGGTGCCAAGTTGAAGCGCTACCAGGAGCTGATCGAGTTCCAGCTGGGACCAGCGATCCAGCGCGTCGGTGCGATGTTGCAAAGCGGTACGTCGCTTCCGCAAATGGATAGCCTGCTGGCGAAGGAAGGCGTGCTCAACATGTTGAACACACGCTATCTGATCTACAACTCGGAGCGTCCGGCGATCCGTAACACCAATGCTTACGGCCCGGGTTGGTTCGTTGATGAGGTGCGTTGGGTGAAAAGCGCCGATGAGGAGATCACCGAAGTGGGCAAGATCGATCCATCCACCACCGCATTGATCGACGAGCAGTATCGCCCGGCAATGGGAGCAGGGAAAGCGACCGCGGATCCATCAGCGAGTGTTGAACTGACGAAGTATGCGACCAACCAACTCACGTATACCGTGCGTTCACAGAACGGCGGTGTGGTGGTCTTCAGCGAGATCTGGTATGGCCCCGATTGGAAAGCGACCATCGATGGCAAACCCGCTGACTACGCACGCGCCGACTATGTGCTGCGCGCCATGACCGTTCCCGGAGGTGAGCACACGGTCGTCTTCAAGGTGGAGAGTGCGCCGTACAATACGTCCAAACCGGTCGCTCTTGCTTCCAGCGCAGTGCTGCTGTTGCTTGTGCTTGGCGCGTTGGGTTGGCAGGCCCGTGCTGCTATGCGCGCGGAATGAAGCGTGTGCTGATCATCGCCTACTACTGGCCGCCCAATGCCGGTGTGGGGGTGTTCCGCTGGCTCAAGTTCACGAAGTACCTGCCGCAGTTCGACTGGCAACCGGTGATCTACACGCCGGAGAACCCCGAGTTGATGGCGGTCGACGCTTCATTGGAGAAGCAGGTCCCGGCTGAAGCGGAGGTGATCAAGGCGCCGATCACGGAGCCGTACACCTGGTACAAGCGCTTTACCGGTAAGAAGTCCGATGCGCGATTGCAGACCGCGTTCTTGAAGGAGGATGGGGGCGGACCGACATGGAAGGAGAACATGGCGAACTGGGTGCGCAGCAACTTCTTCATTCCCGATGCACGGGTCTGGTGGGTGAAGCCTTCCGTAACGCGTTTGCTCGCTTATCTGAAGGACCATCCTGTGGATGTGATCGTCACCACGGGATCACCCCACAGCCTGCACTTGATCGGTCGCGAATTGAAGAAGCGCACGGGCACTCCGTGGGTCGCCGACTTCCGTGACCCGTGGACGAACATCGATTTCTACGGGCAGTTGAAGCTGACGAAATGGGCCGACGCCAAGCAGCACAAGCTCGAACGTGCGGTGTTGACGGAGGCCGATGCCGTGCTCACCGTCAGCTGGACATGGGCTGGGGAATTGCGCGCCATCGGTGGCCGGAATGTTGAGGTGGTCACCAACGGATTCGACCCGGATGACCTTCCTACACCACCTGCGAAAGTGGACGAAGAATGGTCGCTCGTTCATGTCGGTTCCATCAGTGCTACGCGCAACGTACCGGAGCTTTGGAAGGCATTGGCCGGGCGCATTGCTCGTGATGCGGAATTCCGTTCGTGCTTCAAACTGCGTTTGATCGGCGGCGTCGATCATACCGTCCAACGTGATCTCGATTCAGCCGGACTGGGTCCGTACATTGAACGCATCGGCCAAGTGGATCACATCGAAGCGCTCCGCCACATGCAACGCGCACGAACACTGTTGTTGCCCGTGAACGACACACCGAACGTCGGTGGTTTCCTTCCCGCGAAAGTGTTCGAGTACCTCGCGGTGCAGCGCCCGATCTTCGCTGTTGCACCGTTGGATGCGGACATCGTTCGGGTCCTGGGCAAAGGCCATCGTGTTGTTCCGCGCGGAGATGTTGCTGCCATGCGTTCCGCGGTGGATGCGCTTTTCAGCGATGCCGCGGTCATCTCCACGGACATTTCATCCTACCACCGGCGATCACTCACTGCACAGCTTGCCGGGGTGCTTGGCGGTCTGCGTCACCACTGAACGGTAGCGGCTACTTTCGCGTCGTGCAACTCCTTCGCGCTCGCGTTCCAGCACCGATCATGGCATGGGCATCCTAGCCCGTCAGGCCACATGGAATGCTGTATTGGCCTATGTGGGCTTGGGCCTGGGTTTCATCAACATGGTGTTGGTGTATCCCAAGATCCTGCCTGCGGACCAGGTCGGTCTTACCCGCTTGCTGGTATCCATTGCGACCATCACCGCACAGATCGCCCAGCTTGGGCTTGATAATACGGTGATCCGTTACTTCCCGTATTTCCGCGATGTGGCGCGCAAGCACAACGGCATTCTTGGTCTGGTGCTCGGCATCGGCACGCTCGGCGCGTTGTTGGCGGTATCGGTCCTTTGGCTCTTCCATGAGCGTTTCGCGCTTTGGTTCGGTTCGGAGAATGGGCTTTACGCCGAGTACGGTCTGGTGCTTTTGCCGCTCGTGGCCTCCGAGGTCTACTTCTTCCTTTTCCGCAGCTACAGCCGATCGGTGGACCGCAGCATCGCGCCGACGTTCGCACGGGAATTCCTGCTGCGACTGCTGCAACTGGTCCTGATCATCGCACAGGCGCGTTGGCATTTCGATCTGCGTACGTTCATGCTGCTGTATACGGGCACGTTCCTGATCAGCACTACGGCCCTCGTGTTGGACCTATGGCGAAGCGGCACGTTGCAGTTCGGGTTCGATCGCCTGCGTTTGCCGCCTCGGCTGCGACGCAGCATGACGCGCTACAGCCTGATCACATTGGGAAGTGGCATGGCCACGATCGCCTTGGGCAACATCGATCAATTGATGGTCGGCGCCATGTTGAAGAACGGGTTGGACAATGTGGCCTACTATGCCATCGCGTTCTACGTCGCTTCGGTGATCCTCATTCCTGCGCGTGCCCTCGTGTTGCCCAGCGTGCCCATTCTCGCTGAGGCATGGAAGAAGCGTGATCGAGCGCTCATCGCCACCATCTATCAACGCAGTGTCGGTATCCAGTTGGCCATCGGCGGGTATCTGTTCCTGTGCATGTTCGCCTCCCTCGACCTGCTGTATTCGCTCCTGCCACCGGGATACGAACATGCGCGGGATTGTCTGCTGATCCTTGGGCTCAACAATGTGCTGGTGCTTTCCACCGGCCTTAGCGGAGGCATCCTTGCCACTTCCCGCACATATTGGTTCGATGCACTGACCGGGGTGGTCCTGCTGGTGTTGAACGTGGTGCTCGACTACGTGTTCATCCTCTGGCTCGGCCTGGTCGGTGCTGCTTGGTCGTCGTTCTTTTCCTTCGGAAGCGTTGTCATCTGGCGCGTGTTCTTCCTGAAGGAACGCTTTGGCTTTTGGCCGTTCGATAGGACCACATGGTCGGCATGGCTGGTGATCGGTCTTCTCGCCATGGGTGTCTGGTTTTTGCCTTCCAGCGGAGCCCCTCTGCTGGATGCCTTCATCGGATGTGCTTTGATCACTGCCGTGTTCTGGCCTGTGGTCCACATCCTGCGCATCGCGCCGGACCTCAACGCCCAGCTCCGGTTGCTCCTGCAACGCATTCGGTCATGACCGTTCAGTGCTGAACTTGTTACAGCAGCGGCAAGCTACTTTCGCCACCGACGAAGCGACCGCCGACGAATGACCGATCTCGAATCCTACTTCCACGCGAACAAGGGAAGGCTCATCCACAAGTGGATGCACTTCTTTGATGTCTACGACAAGCACTTCAGCCGGTACAGGGGCAAGGAGGTGGTGATCCTGGAGATCGGCGTCTACCACGGCGGAAGCCTGCAGATGTGGAAGGATTACTTCGGTGACAAGGCCCGCATCTACGGCATGGATATCAATCCGCGCTGCAAGGAATTGGAAGAGGACCGGGTGAAGATCTTCATCGGTTCCCAGTCGGATCGCGACTTCCTGCGCAAGGTGAGGAAGGAGCTACCACCGATCGATATCCTGATCGACGACGGGGGGCACATGATGCAACAGCAGATCGTGACCTTCGAAGAACTTTACGGTGCCGTGAAGCCCGATGGCGTCTATCTCTGCGAGGACCTGCACACTTCGTACTGGCTGCAATATGGCGGCGGTCACAAGCGTCCGGGAACGTTCATCGAATACAGCAAGAACCTGATCGATCGCTTGAACGCCTGGCATTCGGAAGAAGGCAGCTTGAAAGTGGACGATTTCACACGCAGCGCCGCTTCACTGCATTTCTACGACAGCATCATGGTGGTGGAGAAGCAACCACAACACCAACCGGAGCACAGGAAGACAGGCGTCCCCAGTTTCGACGATCCACCTGCACGCGAACGTGGGTTGTGGGGAAAATTCAAGTTGGGTTCCTTGCGCGCGGTGAACAAGGGGCTGCGTATGCTGGGACTACCGAGCATCATCTGGCGCTGACCTACGGTGTCTTCAGGCGCCGCCGGGTGATCTACAAGAACAGATCGCGCAACATGGTCAATAGCCCGTTGTAGTGCTCCTTGTAAGATCCTTTACGATGGATCTTGAGCACTTCCTTGGCACGGGCGAAGAAGGAAAGTCGGCGCAACTGTTCACGTCGTTGGGACAAGTCCAGCAAGTTGTGCAACGCCTTCTTCAACGGTGTGGAGAATGCTGGTCCGTAATGATCGGCCTGTTGCAGCGCAATGCGGTAGCGTTGCGTGAAATGGTCCGTGTCCTGCATGCGGATGCCACGTGTCCACTTCCGCAGATCGGTCGGTGACCAAGACCGTAGCCGCATCCCCGCGGAAGTATTATGCGCATGGATGCGATGCTGTATGAGCGGTGTATTCAGCGCGACCACCTTGCCAAGGCCGAAGGCGAACAACGCGATCCAATGGTCATGTCCCCAATAAGGTTGGAACGAAGGACCGGTGCGCGCCAGGAGTTCACGCAGCAAGGGGCCTCTCACGGCCATGGTGCAGCCCTTGATGTCGGGGTTGGCGGCGATCTCCAAAGGATCTCGCTTGTCGCCGAGATGAAGGTGCGGCCTGCGCCGCGTACTGAAGATGGTCGCGCCGGAGGGCACGAGCGCCGCGTCCGTGAGCTGCCCGTCGGAGTAGACCATCACCACTTTCGGATCGGCAATGAAGACGTCGAGCATCCGTGCGATCTTCTCAGGTGCCCAATGGTCGTCCTGGTCGGAGGTCAGGACGATGTCACCCGTGGATCGGAGCAGGCCTTTCACGAATGCGGCCGTGGGACCGAGGTTGGTCGTGTTCACTTCGATGATCACATCCATGCCACTGCGTCCGTCCAACAACTGCTTCACAAGGCCGACTGTTCCGTCCGTTGAGCAGTCGTCGATCACGATCAATTCATCAGGCGGCCGATCGTTCGCGAGGATGCTTGCGAGTTGTTCCGCGACGTGGGCCTCCCCATTGTAGGTGGCGATGACCACCGAGATCCTCATGACGAAACAGGCTTCTGGATCGAGAAGACGTAGCCCATCGTAACGAAATCGTTCACGTATGGGATAAGCAATAGTGGGAACAGGCCGTAGGTGATCACCATGTTCACCTTCCAGTAGCGGTTCGTTTCGAAGAACCGGAAATTCCGTTTCAGCAAGCGCAACGATCCTCCGGGGCAATCTCGCAGGAACTCCGGCAGGTTGCGCCACATGATCACCGTGCGGTGCGTCTTGTCGAAGATGCCGCGCTCATTCCGCTGCCATTTCCGTGTGAGGAACACCCACAGGGTATGCCAGTGGCCATAGTTGGGAACGGAGATGATGATGCGACCACCGGGTGAAAGGTGCTGGTAAAGTATCCCGGTGATCTCTTGGAAATGCACCGTGTGCTCCAGCACATCACCGGCGATGATGTGATCGAAGACCAGTCCGTTCAGGCTCTTGCGCAGTTCATCGGTCCGATCCAGGTCTACGCACCAGCCGTTCTCCAACGCGGGCATGGCTTCGGCCAAGGCTTCCGGATTGATCTCCAATCCCCAGACCTTGGCGGCCGGGTGTGCCTGCTTCAATGCACGCGCCACAGCACCATTGTTGCAACCGACGTCCAGCACACGCGCCGGCGCCGACATGGTGGCGAGCAGGTCGCGGCGGGCACCCTTGTAGGAGCGGTTATCGTGGAGCATGCTGTGAAGCGGGCCGTATTGGGGTGAACGGTGCGTCTCGTTCCGGCGCTAAGGTCCGGCTTACACCGCAAAGCTGGGTGTACCAAGCTGATCCTCCTCCGTAGGTCCGTACCCTCCCGTGTAGGACGGCGGATCAGGGGTGCGGAAGCAATCCACGGTTGGCAGCGGTTCGGCCCATTGAAGCCGCAAGAGCCGAGGTGATCTCAGTATCTTCGGCCCCCGCAAAAAAGGGGCGTTCGTGTCTGCTATGTGGTCGAGGGGAAATTCACGTTTGATGCGGTCTGTCCCGCATGGACACGTCCTTCTGGCGTTGGTCTTCAGCGTGTTGGCCTCTGCTGCGTGGTCCCAGACCTTCCTCAAGACCATCGGTGAGCCTGGCCGGAACGAAAAGGGTTTCGTTCTGCACCGCACGCCCAGCAACGAACTGTTCATCGGCGGAAGCGTTGGCGACAGTGCCATGGTGCAGCGGATCGATGACAATGGCAACGTGCTCTGGTCCCGATCGTTCCGCCCGCCGGGTGTCTTCGCGAAGCATGTGTTCAACTTGAACAGTGCTCCGGACGGGACGTTGATCGGCGTTGGCAACGGGTTCAATGCGAACGGTGAGTTGAAGGAAGGGTTCCACTTCCGCATGGATGTGGACGGCAACGTTTTCTGGGTCCGCAACTGGGACAACCCCGAGGTCTATGAGCGGGAGATGATCGCTCTATCCGCAACGGAGTACGTACTCTTCGCCAACATCTTCGAGTTGGGGACACCGACCTCTTCGGATCTTATCCCGGCGCGCATCGATGCGACCACAGGTGATCTCAACTGGCTTTCACCCCGGCTCGATCTGGTCGCTGCCGTGCCTTTCGTGGATGAGGTACATGCCGTGACGACGATCGATCAAAGCCACTACGTCACCTCGCGCATTCACACGGCGGGTGCCCCGTACGATGGGATCCGAGCGGGTTTGAGCAAATTCACCTATGACGGCCAGCACCTCTGGACGAAGTACCTCTTGTTCCCGAACAATGTGAGCAGGCGGATCTACCCAACGGACATCATCGCCTCCAACGATTCCCTGGTCGTGGCCTATTCCGGCGACATCAATGGGATATCGACCAACTGGACCTTGGGCCTCATTCGTGTGGATACCCTTGGGACCGTGGCTTGGGCGAGGGATTTCAATGTAGCGGGAAGCGGCCAGGACATGAGCACGAAGATCGTTGCCACCCCATTCGGCTACTTGGTAGCGGGGCGGACGACAAATACCTCACCGCCGCGTCTGTTCATGATGGCTGTATCCACCAGTGGAGCGCTCTTATGGACCAAGAGCTATGGCGACCCAGCTCAAGAACAAGCGTTGTTCAACACGTACGCGTCCAATGTGGTCGACGTGGCCGGCGGGTTCATGATGACCGGTCATGTCGTTCAGGCCGGGGGCGATGAGGACATCTTGTTGGTGCGCACGGATATGGATGGGAACGTCGTGTGTTCCCAGGTGACTCCTTTGAATGCGATCACCACGGTATTGCCCGACCAGTCCTTCGACACCCAGATCCAGGAAATTCCCTTTGTAGCCGACCTGCAGAATGTCCCTACGGTGATCGAAGATGCCGGTATCGAGGATATCTGTGTGCTCGATGTGGCCTTGGGCAACGACACCGCCCTGTGCGGGAACCTGACGTTGGATGCGGGCATACCCAATGCCATCTATGAATGGCAGGACGGCTCCACGCTCCAGACGTTGGAGGTCACCGAGAGTGGAACATACTGGGTGCATGTGACGGTGGATTGTTGCGTGGCCTCGGATACCATAGAGGTGGATCTGGGCGCTTTGGCTGGCGTCGACCTGGGCCCGGATACGGTGCTGTGCGATGGGGCGGACATCATCTTCTCGCCACCAACAGGTACGTGGACCTTCCTTTGGTCGGACGGCACCACCGATGCGGAATTGTTCGTGAACGCGCCGGGGACCTATTGGGTGGAGGCTACCGATGGTTCGTGCGTTGCTACTGACAGTGTTGTTGTAGGGACCTTACCTGTTCCAACAGTGGACTTCGGCCCTGATACCACTTCCTGCGATGGCAATGGGATCCTGCTTCAGCCCGCGGTCACCGATGCGGATACCTATTTATGGAGCGATGGATCCACCGGGACCGAACTGCAAGTGGATGTAAGCGGCACGATAACCTTGGATGTTGGCAACATGTGCGGCTCCGCAACGGATGCGGTGGTGGTCACCATTCTCGAGACGGTGGACCTGGACATCGGTCCGGACACGATCCTGTGTACGGGTACTTCGTTCGAGATCACGGTGGACGTACCCGGCTGGGCTCTCACGTGGTCCGATGGCACGACCGGGAATTCCCTTGCGATCTATGGTGAAGGTGTCTATTGGCTTGATGTTTCACAGAACAACTGTACAGTGTCGGACACCATCGCGGTCACTGAACTTGGGATCCCGGTACTAGATCTCGGTGTGGACACGGTCGTTTGCAATGGCGAGGACCTGATCTTGGCACCTGTGTTGGTGGATGTGGACGACGTGCTTTGGTCCGATGGCAGCACCGGGGAAGAGCTTCTGGTGGACACCACCGGCACGTACACGATCACTGGCACCAACGTTTGTGGATCCGCGACCGATGGTATCGACGTGACCGTTGTCGAGCCCTTGGCGATCTCCTTGGGGCCGGATACGCTGCTGTGCGGAACGGACTCCCTTGTGATCGACCTCTCTGCTTCAGGTGCCGATCTGGTATGGCAGGATGGAAGCGTGGACCCGGAATTCACCATCACCGCGCCAGGTACGTTCTGGGTGGATGGCGACATACAAGGCTGCCTTGCATCGGATACGATCGTCGTGGACTACACCCAATTGCCGGTGCTGGACCTGGGCCCGGATACGATCCTCTGCACCGTTCCGCTCTACGTGCTCGATGCTGGTCCCGATGGTGAGGATGCCCAGTGGCAGGACGGTTTCGTGGGACCACTTTACGAGGCGACGCGCACCGGGCAGTACACGGCTGTGATCACGAACTATTGCGGCACCGTTTCCGATACCGTGCGCGTTTCCTTCGCTGTTCCCGAAGTCCCTATCGATGATATTGAACTATGTCCTGGAACCAAGGTGGAGTTGGACCCGCAGGGCGAAATGGTGCAGACCATCTGGACGACCGGCGATACGGCCCGGACGATCACCGTTGGCGAAGGAGCATACGGATACGAAGCCGCCGACATCCATGGCTGCCTGCATGCCGATTTCGTGATCGTGGAGATATCATCGCTTTCCGATGGCACGATCTACATGCCCAATGCCTTTACACCGAACGGTGATGGCATGAACGAGAAATTCGGCGTGTACGGCCCCGAAGCATCGGATTTCGAGATGGTCATCTTCGACCGTTGGGGGTTGGAAGCGTATCGCAGTGTGGACCCCTACAAGCCATGGGATGGCACTTACAGCGGGCAGGAAGCACCGCAGGACGTGTACAACTACACGGTCACCTACAAGGACCGCTGCAACGCCAACAACACCTTGGTGACCAAGCGCGGCCACCTCACCCTCTTGCGCTGATCGCTTTTCATTTCGATTCGCGGATCCAGGTCTGGGTGCGGTAGAAGAAAGCGATATAGCCACGCACCTTCAAGGATCCGTTCTCGATCCACAATTTGCAATCGTACACCTTTCCGTTCTGGGGGTCCAGGATCGTTCCGGCGGTCCACTCATCGTCCTGCTTCACCATACCGCGAATGATGTCCAGGCCGATCACCTTGCGGCCTTTCCGATCGTCCGTACATTCCTTGCATACTGGGTCCTGTTCTTCGCTGGGCGCCCGGAAGAGTTGAATGATCGTGCCTGAAGCCTTCCCGTTCACCACGCTGATCTCCACTACCGAACGTTTCTTGCCGGTGTCATCATCGATTGTCACCCATCGTCCAGCGACATCCTGGCCTGCCAATGTGCCGCTGAGCGCGAATAAGATGGCGATGTACAGGAAGCGCATGGATCAGAAACTACGACCGATCGCCAACACGTAGCGGAACGCCATGTTCTGGCTTTCAGCCGCAGGCAACGAGGATAGGACCAAGGGCATATCGAAGCGTATGGTGAGTGGTTTGATGTCCACCAACGGTCCCCATTTCTTGATCGTAAGGGCGGTGCCGAACCCGGCATCGGCGCGTGGCTGGGCAAGTTCCAGGTATTCGCGATCGTTGCGCACCGTGCGCAAACCCATCATGCCCACATCACCGAACACATAGACATCCAGGTGAACGTAGCGTGCGAATTTGCCAGGGCGCAAGCGCACAAGCCCATCCAGGTCCAATTCGCCCGAGGCACTGATGCCGGTATTCCCACGATAGGTGTATTGCAGATCGCCGTTCGCATCCACTTCCGGGGCCAAGTACCCTGCGTAACCGCGTAGGCCAAGTCCACCGCCATGCTGGAACTGTTGCACGTTGGCTCCATAGCCCAACCAGTCATACGGCACGAAACCGATGCTCCGCACGTACTTGTTCTCCATCATTTCTTCCGGCGAAGCACCGGCCAGATAGAGCGCACTTTCGCGCGGGGTGTTCCCGGTCCCATACTGTCCAAAGGCGCGTGTCCGCAATTCGAGGCGCCCCATTGGGTTATGGTTCACTGCGGTAAGTCGCACTTGCGCATATCCCGAGGCGGATCCCACGGAGCTATTGCGCATCTCCAACTTCACATCGCCATCACCGCGTCCGTAGGTGTATCGGTGGCGGATGCTGAGATCCAAGGCACCGTTCAAGCGATGCAGGTCCCACTGGTCGGGGTACAGCAAGTATGTGAGATCGGTGCTGTCCTTCCGGATGAAGTAATGGAATTCGGCCTGCATCTCGGTCTTTCCATTGGGCAGGTTCCAGTGCCAGCCTGCGCCATAGCGTTCCAGTCCATCCAGCACACGAGCATGGACGAAGACCGAGCCTCCTTTCAGCACTTTCTCAATACCATTCTCATAGCGGAAGTTGAAGGAGATCGCATCGTACTTGGTGTCGGTGTTCCCGGGAATGGAATCCACTTGGGTGGAACTGTTGCCGGGTGGCAAGGACTGGCCGATGCCAGTGTTCAACCAGGCACTGAAATGGACCTGATGCTTGTACTTCATGTACGAACTGTTGAAGTGGACACCGGCTTTCACGCCGTCATAACCGTTCCACCAGAGGTCAGGTCGCACGAATGCTTGGTAGTTCTTCCTGTCCGGCAGGTTCCGGATATGGTGGTCGAAGCTCACGTTGATCGGTAGCACGAGGCGGTCGTTCACCTTGTACGCATCTGCCAGGCGGTCGGTGGGGTCGATGATCACGTCCTCGATCCCCGATGGGATGTTCACCTTGGCGATGTAGTCGCGTTGCAGTTCGTCATACCCGATCCAGCGGGGAAGTACGGTGGCGGTGGTCTTCTTCTCGAACCAATTGTTGGGGATGTGGAAGTCGTGGATGCTGCCGTCCTTGGCCAGGATGCGCAGGTCGATCGGCATCTGTAGGTCCTCTTTGCGCCGCAGTCGGATCTCCTGGCCATCGTCCCTGTTCCGTCGCTTCACTTTGCGCACGGCGTAATCGATGCGCTTGTCGGAGTCGATCCATTGGTCGAAGAACCAGTTCAGGTCCACATGCGTGAAGTCGATGAAGCTCTGCCGCATGTCTTCCGGATA
>Ga0075163_10003757_pt1 | contig 20389 bp, 14 predicted proteins | sample JI1023141ADNA_FD_71478 | JGI IMG/M metagenome (GOLD analysis project Ga0075163, IMG submission 71478) | Wastewater effluent complex algal communities from Wisconsin, to seasonally profile nutrient transformation and Carbon sequestration -... | ecosystem: Engineered > WWTP > Effluent > Algae... | reverse complement strand
CGGCCGAGCTGGCGGCGATGATCGACGACCACGTCGCGATCGGCGAGCTCCTGGGTCAGCTGCGCGCGGCGACCGACGACTACGCGCCGCCGGCCTGGGCGTGCACCAGCTACCGCACGCTGTTCGCCGAGCTGGCCAACCTCGAGGCCGACGTGCTCCGCCACGTCCACCTCGAGAACCACGCGCTGGCGCCGCGCTTCGCCTGACGCGCGCGCCGTTGACACCGCCGGCCGCGCGCGGTTGCGGTGCCGTCGACGGTTAGATCGACGTCGCGCGGCGCGCGTCACCAGCCGCATGCGCACCTCCGTCCCGGTCCTGGCGTTCCTCCTGGCCATGTTCGCGGCGCTCGCCACCGCGTCGGCCGACAAGAAGTTCCACCCGATGCCCGGCGGCAAGGGCCGGCTGGCGGTGAAGGTCGTCGCCTACGACGGCGCGACCAACGGCGTGCTCACGGTCGCGGTCAAGAACACCAGCGGCAAGCCGCAGCGGTTCTCGGCCGAGGGCCTGTACTTCGTGCCCGACGGCGACCCCGATCACGCGCCGCAGCGCCTCGGCGCGGTCGGGCCGCTGCAGCTGGCCGACGCGTCGGACGATCACCGGCAGGACGCCATCGAGATCGCCGCGGGCGCGACCGCGGTGGTGAACCTCGACGTGTTCTGCATCGACTCGCACCGCGACAGCCCGTCGTCGGACAACACCTTCACGCTCGGCAAGTCGCGGCTGCCCAAGCAGCTCGCGCGGACGATCGAGGCGTCGGCCAAGCTCGAGGCCGACGACGCCGGCGGCTACGCGCCGGCCAAGGGCGCGATCCAGGGCCGGGTGTGGGAGGCCCGCGACAAGAAGTGGATCCGCCTCGACGGCGAGGGCGTGCAGGAGGCCGACAAGTAGCGTGATCCCCGTCACCTGAACCTCACCGAAGCGTCCCGGCCTGCCGCTTTCTTGCCCTCGGCGGATCGCCTACAGTGCCCGGCGATGAGGCACCACCTACTCGCTCTGTCCCTGGTGGCCGCGGTCGCGGCCTGCGGCGACAACCTGCCTGGCGATCAACCCCCGACCATCGAGGGCGCCACGGTCACGACCGCCGAAGACACCGCCGTCGAGTTCACGGTGACCGCCAGCGATCCCGAGGGAGCGGGGCTGACGTTCACGGCAACCCAGCCCGCCCACGGCACGATCACCGTCTCCGGCGACCGCCTCACCTACACCCCGGCCGCCGACTTCCACGGCAGCGACAGCATCGCGGTCACCGTCTCCGACGCGACGTTCAGCGCGATGGCGACCGTCGCGATCACGGTCACGCCGGTCAACGACGCGCCGGTCGCGGTCGACGACGAGCTGGCCGCGAACGAGGACACCCCGGCCACGGTCACCGGCACCGCGCTGGTCGCCAACGACACCGACGTCGACGGCGACACGCTGACGGTCACCGCGGTCGGCGGCGCCACCCACGGCACCGTCGCGCTGGCCGGCGACACCATCACGTTCACGCCCGACGCCAACTTCGGCGGCGCCGCGACGTTCACGTACACGATGACCGACGGCACCGCGACCGACACCGCGAGCGTGACGGTCACGGTCGGCGGCGCCAACGATCCGCCGGTCGCGACCGACGACGCGCTGACCACCGCCGAGGACACGCTCGGCGTGGTGACCGCCGCCGCGCTCCTGGCCAACGACACCGACGCCGACGGCCAGACGCTGTCGATCTCGGCGGTCGGCAACGCCACCCACGGCACCGTCAGCCTGGTCGCCGGCGAGGCCCGGTTCCAGCCCGAGGCCAACTACCACGGCCCGGCCAGCTTCGAGTACACCGTCACCGACGGCGCCGACAGCGACACCGGCCTGGTCGCGGTCACCGTCACCAGCGTCAACGACGGCCCGCTCGCCAGCGACGACACCGCCTCCACCGCCGAGGACACCGCCGCCACGATCACCACGGCGTCGCTCCTGGCCAACGACACCGACGCCGACGGCGACACGCTGACGTTCCTGTCGGTCGCCGCGGCCCAGAACGGCACGCTCAGCCTGAGCGGCGGCACGATCACGTTCACCCCGGCCGCCAACTTCAACGGCGCCGCCGGCTTCGACTACACCGTCTCGGACGGCGTCCTCACCGACGTCGGCCACGTCACGGTCAACGTCACCGCGGCCAACGACGCCCCGGTGGCGGTCGACGACACCGCGACCACCGCCGAGGACACCGCCGCGACGATCACCGCCGCGACGCTCCTGACCAACGACACCGACCTCGACAGCGGCGCGCTGACGGTGACCGCGGTCAGCGGCGCCACCAACGGCACCGTCGCGCTGGCCGGCACGACGATCACCTTCACGCCCACCGCCAACTTCAACGGCACCGCCGGCTTCGACTACACCGTCTCGGACGGCGCCCTCACCGACGTCGGCCATGTCACGGTCACCGTCACCGCGGTCAACGACGCGCCGGTCGCGGTCGACGACACCCGGACGATCAACGAGGACGCGGTCACGACGATCACCGCGGCCTCGCTCACCGCCAACGACACCGACGTCGACACCGGCGCCACGCTGACGGTCACCGCGGTCAGCGGCGCCACCAACGGCACGGTCGCGCTGGCCGGCACCACGATCACCTTCACCCCGACCGCCAACTTCAACGGCACCGCCGGCTTCGACTACACGCTGTCCGACGGCACGCTGACCGACGTCGGCCACATGACGCTCACCGTCACCGCGGTCAACGACGCGCCGGTCGCGGTCGCCGACACCGCCACCACCGCCGAGGACACCGCCGCGACGATCACCGCCGCGTCGCTCCTGGCCAACGACACCGACGTCGAGGGCGCGACCCTGACGATCACCGCGGTCGGCGGCGCCACCAACGGCACCGTCGCGCTGGCCGGCACGACGATCACCTTCACCCCGGCCGCGAACTTCGCGGGCGCCGCCAGCTTCACCTACACGCTGTCCGACGGCACCGGCACCGCCACCGGCACCGTCGCGGTCACGGTCACCGCGGTCAACGACGGCCCGGTCGCGGTCGCCGACACCGCCACCACCGCCGAGGACGCCGCCGCGACGATCACCGCCGCGTCACTGGTCGCCAACGACACCGACGTCGACGGCCCCGCGCTGAGCGTCACCGCGGTCAGCGCGCCGACCAACGGCACGGTGGCCCTGGCCGCCGGCACCGTCACCTTCACCCCGACCGCCAACTTCAACGGCGCCGCCGGCTTCGACTACACCGTCACGGACGGCACGCTGACCGCCACCGGCCACGTCACCGTCAACGTCACGGCCGTCAACGACGCGCCGGTGGCCGACGACGAGACCGGCTCCACTAGCCAGGACGTCGCGGTCACGTTCACCGACGCGGTGCTCCTGGCCGGCGACACCGACGTCGACGGCGACACCCTCGCCATCGTCGCGGTCGGCGGCGCGGCCAACGGCACGGTCGCCCGGGCCGCCGGCGTCACCACCTTCACCCCGACCGCCGGCTTCTCGGGCGTCGGCTCGTTCACCTACACCGTCACGGACGGCGCGCTGACCGCCACCGGCACGGTGTCGATCCTGATCGGCAACACCAACGACCCGCCGGTCGCGGTCGACGACACCGCGACCACCGCCGAGGACACCGGCCTGGGCATCACCGAGGCGACGCTGCTCGCCAACGACGTCGACCCCGACCCGGATGTGCTGAGCGTGACCGCCGTCAGCAACCCCGTCCACGGCTCGGTGGTCCTGGTGCTCGGCCTGGTGACCTTCACCCCCGACCCCAACTACAACGGCCCGGCCAGCTTCGAGTACACGGTCTCGGACGGCTTCGCGACCGACGCCGGGCTCGTCACCATCACGGTGACCCCGGTCAACGACGCGCCGGTCGCGGTGGCCGACAGCGCCACCACCGATGAGGACACCGGCGTCGGCATCACCGCCGCGTCGCTCCTGGCCAACGACAGCGACGCCGACGGCGACACGCTGAGCGTGACCGACGCCACCAACGCCACCAACGGCTCGGTGCTGCTGGTGCTGGGCAACATCACCTTCACCCCGGCCGCCAACTTCAGCGGCACCGCCGGCTTCGACTACACGATCAGCGACGGCACCACGACCGCCACGGCCCACGTCACGATCACCGTCAACGCGGTCGACGACGTGCCGGTCGCGGTCGACGACGCCGGCTTCACCGACGAGGACCTCGGCATCTTCGTCGACGTGCTGGTCAACGACACCGGCCTCGGCGACGGCGGCATCAGCATCGCTCTGACCACGCCGCCGGCCCACGGCACCGCGACGGCGGGCGCGACCAACTTCCTGTACATCCCGGCCGCCAACTACAACGGCACCGACACGTTCACCTACACGATCACCGACGCCGACGGCGACACCAGCGCCCCGGCCACCGTGACGATCAACCTGAACGCGCTCAACGACGCGCCGGTGGCCAACAGCCAGACGGTCAACACCAACGATCACACGCCGGTGACGATCACGCTGACCGCGACCGACGTCGACTCGCCGTCGGTGACCTTCGCCATCGGCACCGCGCCGACCGGCGGCACGCTCGGCGCGATCACGCCGATCAACGGGTTCTCGGCCTCGGTGGTCTACACCCCGACCGGCGCGTTCTCGGGCGCCGACGGCTTCACCTTCACCGCCAACGACGGCACCGCCACCTCGGCGGCGGCCACCGTCGGCATCACGGTGAACCTGGTGCTGCCGACCGTGGCGTCGACCACCCCAGCCGACGCGGCGACCAATGTGTCACCGCTGACCACCGTGGCGGTCACGTTCGGCGTGGCGATGAACCCCGCCACGCTCACGACCCAGACCGTGGCCGGCCCGTGCACGGGCAGCATCCAGGTCTCGCTCAACGACTTCGCCGGCTGCATCGGCTTCGCGGCCGCCGCACCGACGATGTCGGGCGGCGACACCATCGCGACGGCCACGCCCGCGCCGGCGCTGGCGAACGGAACCGGCGGCTACAAGGTCCGCGTCACGACGGCCGTGCAGAGCGCGAGCGGCAACGCGCTCGCGGCCACGTTCACGCAGGCCACCGGCTTCGCGACCGCCGCGGAGGCGCGATGCGGCACCGGGCTCATCATCAGCCAGGTCTATGGCGGTGGCGGTAACTCGGGAGCGCTGTTCAACAACGACTTCATCGAGCTGCACAACCCCACGCCCTCGCCGATCACCATGACGGGCCACGCGATCCAGTTCGTCAGCGCGGCGGGCACCGGAGCCTGGGCGGTCCAGGCGCTGCCCACGGTGACAATCGCGCCAGGCGGCTACTACTTGATCCAGGAGGCCGCCGGCACGTCGACCACTCCGGGACCACTACCGACGCCCGATTTTGTCTCGACCCCGGCATCAACATTGTTCGCGATTGGCGGTACGAGCGGCAAGGTGGCGCTCACCAACACGACCACCGCGGTGAGCGGCGCTTGCCCGACCTCCAGCGCGATCGTCGACCTCGTCGGCTTCGGCACGACCGCGAACTGCTTCGAAGGCACCGGGCCGGCGCCAGCGCCGTCCAACTCGACGTCGGTCCAGCGCCGGCGCTCGGGCTGCACCGATGCCAACCAGAACGCGACCGACTTCGTCGCGCTTGCCCCCGTTCCGCGCAACAGCGCCGCGGCCAATGATCTGGTCTGCGCATGCTCGATGAACGAGACCGGGCTCGCGCTCGAGGCCGACTACTGCGCCCTGCAGTTCCCCGCGTCGACCACCACCAGCGCCGGCGTCGCGACCGAGAACATCTACGCTCGGCTGTTCGAGGCTGGGGTCACCGAAGCGGCCGGCGCCGACGCCAGCGTCCGCGCGCAGGTTGGGTTCGGCCCGGTCGGCGTGAACCCGCAGAACCAGACCGGCTTCACGTGGTCCAACGCCGCCTTCAACGTGCAGGTCGGCAACGACGACGAGTATCAGTCGACGCTGACCCCAGCGACCGCCGGTGTGTTCCGGTATGCGACGCGGTTCTCGGTCGACGGCGTGAACTGGACGTATTGCGACCTCGACGGCGCCGGTGGCAACGCCGGGCTGGCGTTCGATCCGAACAACCTGGGAACCCTCACCGCGAACTGACGCGCCGCGCCCGCCAGTCCCACCGGCCCGTCGCCACCGCGGCGGGCCGGCGCATTTTCGGCCGACGCGCCGCTACCGCTGACGGCTACGCGCCGGTCTGCAGGCGCCACAAGGCCGCGTAGGCCCCGCCCTGCGCGACCAGCGCGTCGTGGGTGCCGCGCTCGATCACCCGGCCGTCCTCGAGCACGCAGATCTGGTCGGCGTGGCGGATCGTCGACAGCCGGTGCGCGACCATCAGCGTCGTGCGGCCGGCGGTGATCTGGGCCAGCGCCCGGGCGATCGCCGCCTCGGTCTCGTTGTCGACCGCGCTGGTCGCCTCGTCGAGGATCAGGATCGCCGGGTCGCGGACCAGCGCGCGAGCGATCGCCAGGCGCTGGCGCTGGCCGCCCGACAGCTTCTGGCCGCGCTCGCCGACCCGCGTCGCGTAGCCGTCGGGCATGCCGACGATGAACTCGTGAGCCGCCGCCGCCCGCGCCGCCGCCTCGACCTCGGCGTCGGTCGCGTCGAGCCGGCCGTAGCGGATGTTGTCGGCGATCGTGCCGTCGATCAGGAACACGTCCTGGCCGACGTAGCCGATCGCGGCGCGCACCGCGGCGTCGTCGAGCGGCGCCAGCGCCTGGCCGCCCAGCGTCACCGCGCCGCCGGTGGCCCGGTAGAACTTCATGAGCAGCTTCATCACCGTGCTCTTGCCGGCGCCGGTGGTGCCGACCAGCGCGGTGGTCTTGCCGGCGGCGGCGGTGAAGCTCAGGCCGCGCAGCACCGGCGCGCCCGCCGCGTAGGCGAACTCGACGTCGGCGAACACCACGTCGCCGCGCGCCGCGTCGCCCAGCGGCGCGGTGCCGACCGGGTGCGCGACCTCAGTGTCGTACAGCGCGAACGCCCGGCGGATCGCCGCCATCGATCGGTTGTACATGTCCGTCACCTGCGCCAGCCGGGTCAGCGGCCACAGCAGGCGCTGGGTCAGGAACACGAACACCGAGTACGCGCCCACCGCCAGCTCGCCGCGCAAGGTCAGCTGGCCGCCCACCACCAGGGTCGCGATGAAGCCGACCATGATCGCCATGCGGATGATCGGCGTGATCGCGCTCGCCAGCCGGATCGCGCGGCCGTTGGCCTGGCGGTAGGCGTCGCTCTGGGCCTGCACCCGCGCCGCCTCGTGGTCCTCGCGGCCGAACGCGCGGATCGTCGGCAGCCCGCCGAGGTTGTTGCCGACCAGGCCATTGAGCCCCGCGGCCTCGGCGCGCACCGCCAGGTAGCGGCGCTCGAGGCGGCCCTGGAACCAGTACGCGCCCCACAGGATCACCGGGATCGGCGCCAGCGCGAACAGCGCGGTGCCGGGCGCCAGCACGACGAACGCCACGCTGCACAGGATCGTCGACGCGATCACCTGGATGATCTGCGACGCGCCGTCGTTGACGAAGCGCTCGAGCTGGTTGATGTCGTCGTTGAGCGTCGACAGGATCGCGCCGGCCTGCTTGTCCTCGAAGTACGCGACGTCGAGCGCCTGGACGTGGCGGTACACGTCCATCCGCAGATCGTGTTGCAGCGCCTGCGCCAGATCGCGCCACGCCACCTCGTACAGGTACTCGCAGCCGCTCTCGCAGATCCAGATGACCGCGGTGAGCCCGGCCAGGATGTACAGCTGGGTCTCGACGGAGGCGACGCCGAAGCCGGCCAGCCACGAGTCACCGCGGCGCACGACCACGTCGACCGCGACGCCGATCAGCACCTCGGGCAGCACGTCGAACAGCTTGTTCAGGATCGTGAAGACGACCGCCAGCCGGATGCGCGTGCGGTAGGCCCGGGCGTACTGCCACAGGCGGGCGATGGGGTGCATGGGCCGCCACCGTGGCTGACCCGCGCCACCACCGCAAGCCGACCGCCCTGCCCCTACGCGCTCAGCGCAGGAAGCCGTCGCTGCGCAGCAGGCGCGTCGCCTCGACGCTCGCCGGCCCACCCTCCACCAGCCCCATCAGCGGCGCCAGCATAGCGTAGGCCTCGTCCGACAGCACCGCGCGCGCCTGCTCGGCGGTGCCGATGCGCAGGCCGCGGAAGTTGGCGAACGCGAGGTGGGCGCCGACCCGCAGCTGCGCCGGGTCGTACTCGAAGGCGTGGTTGCCCTGGACCAACAGCGCCGCCTGCACCGCGCCCAGGAAGAAGCTCATGCCGGCCTCGTAGTAGCCGAAGATCGTCGCGGCGACGTCGACCGCGCCCTGGACCTCGAGGTTGCCCTCGCACGCCAGGTTGCGGCAGCGCAGCCGGCCGGTCACCACCAGCGTCGCGGTCTCGTCGAGCGACACGGTCCCGGCGACGATCAGGTCGCCGCGCACCAGGAGCGCCAGGTCGCTGCCGCTGAAGTCGTCGTCGAGCGCGAGGTCGCCGTCGTGGACCCGCAGCTCGTCGACCTCGACCACGTCCTTCCAGTCGTCGTTCTTGATCGTCGCGAGGTCGGCGTCGGTCGCCGGGCGTAGCCCGGTCAGGTCGCTGGCGGTGAGCATGGCCCAGCGTCCCTCGCCGCCGCCGCCGCCGTCAATCCGCGCCGGCGTCAGCGCGCGAACGCGCAGTCGTAGTACGTGAGGTCGACGATCGACGCCAGCCGCGTGGTGGTGCCGGCCTTGAAGATCGCGCCGTAGCTGTTGTCGCCGGCGCCGTACTCGAACGCGCGCACCGTGGTGCCGGTCGGCGTGTGGCGCAGGTCGACGACGTTGAGCGTGCGGCCGTCGACGCGGGTGAGGCCGTCGGCCAGGCTGGTGGCGTCGGCGTAGGCGACGCGGATCGCCGCCAGCGCGTCGGCGGCGTCGGCGCCGCTGAGCTGGCCGGCCGCGGTCACGACGTTGGCGCTGATGCGGGTGAAGTCGGCGCTGGCGCGGGTGGCGCTCCAGTCGGCGCCGAGCGCGCAGGTCTGCGCGCGCGGCGTGCACGCCTCGAGATCGCCGTCGTGGATCTTCGACACCACCGCGGCCGAGCCGTAGCCGAACACCGCGCCGTAGCTGTTGTCGCCGGCGCCGTACTCCAGCGCGACGAACGCGCGGGCGCCGGCCTCGTCGTAGATGTCGATCCGGCGGATCACCTGCTGATCGACCGCGGCGAACGCCTCGGCCACCGTCGCGACGTCGGTGTGGGCCGACTGCTGCACCGCGCGCACGACGCGGAGCGCGTCGAGGTTGTCGGCCGGGACGCCGGCGAAGTCGCTGGCGTGAAGCTCGCGGTCGCCGGTGATCGCGTACGCCGTGCTCTCGAGCAGCTCGCCGAACGTGGCGCCGAACAGGCACGCGTTGGCCGGCGCGCAGCCGGCGCCGGTGCAGCCGACCGACGCCGAGAACTGCCCGCGGGTGGTCGCGGCGTAGCCCTTGACCAGGATGCGGTAGGTGCCGGCGCCCAGGTCGCGGGTGATCGACGACCACACCGCGCCCTGGTAGTCGTCGTTGCGGGCCACGTACGGCCCCCACGTGCCGTCGGCGCGCTGCTTGTACAGGTACAGCACGGTGTCGACGTTGTAGCGGCTGGTCAGGCTGGGTCCGGTGTACGCGTGGACCTGCGCCGCGCCGGTGAGCGCGAAGGTCCAGGTGTGGTAGCGGGCGGTGGTCGACAGCACGCCCTCGGCCGGGGTGTCGAACGCGATCGCGCCGTGGTCGGTCGGGCGCGCGAACGAGTCGAGCTTGCCGTCGGCGGGGACCTCGGCCTCGTCGCCCTTGTCGAGATCGCTCTCGACGCAGGCGGGCAGCGCAGGCAGGGCGAGCAAGGCGGCGACGGTCAGCGTGCGGAGCGACATCGTCCGCCCCGCCAGAGCAAGCGATGTTCCAGCCCCGAACGGCCGGCAACCGCTGGAAATCCATGCGGGTCGGCGCCGCGTGGCAAGTCCGGTGGCCGGCAGGCGCGGTCGGCTGTCGTCTCCGACGACACCGCCGCGGAAAGCACCCGCGCGCGACTACCGGACCCGCGCGCAAGACTGGTAAATTCGTCGGGCGTGACAGATCCCAAGGGGAGCGCAGGTGCCGATCCGATCCCCGCCGGGGGACCGGCCACCGGCGCCGACACGACGCCGTTCGGGCACCACGACGTGAAGGTGCCGAGCCAGGCGCCGACGATCGCCGACGGCAGCGCGATCCGCCACGCCGAGACCTTCGACGTCCGCAGCCCGCGGGTCGCGCACCCGACCGGGGCCATCGTGCCCCCCGACCGCTACCAGCTCGGCAAGCACCTCGCCGGCGGCGGCCAGGGCGACGTCTACCGGGTCTACGATCGCCAGCTCCGCCGCGACATGGTCATGAAGATCCTGGGCGAGTGGTGGTGCGACGATCCGGTGGCGATCGCGCGCTTCGTCCAGGAGGCCCAGGTCACCGCCCAGCTCCAGCACCCGAGCGTGGTGTCGGTGCACGAGATCGGCACGCTGGCCGACGGCCGCCCCTACTACACGATGGCCGAGATCCGCGGCCGCACGCTGGCGTCGGTGATCGAGGCCGTGCACGCGGCGTCGAGCGCTGGCTGGATGCCCGAGGCGGGCGGCGTGTCGTTCCGCCGGCTGGTCGACTCGTTCCTGCGGGTGTGCGAGTGCGTCGGCTTCGCCCACGTGCGCGGCGTCGTCCACCGCGATCTCAAGCCGCACAACGTCATGCTCGGCCCGTTCGGCGAGGTGCTGGTGCTCGACTGGGGCCTGGCGCGGATCGGCCAGCAGGTCGACGCCGAGGTGCGGGCGCCATCGACGACGCGCGGCGAGGATCAGGCGCTGATGAGCCAGGCCGGCTCGATCGCCGGCACCGCTGGCTACATGTCGCCCGAGCAGGCCGCCGGCGAGATCGAGCTGGGGCCGCCCGCCGACGTCTACGCGCTGGGCATGATCCTGCGTGAGATCTTGACCGGCAAGCCGCCCAGCCTGCCCGAGCGGATGGGCGTGCTGGCGCCGGTGGTCGCCACGCCGGAGCGGCCGCTGCCCGACGAGCTGATCGCGATCGCCGACCGCGCGACCCAGCGGACGATCGCCGAGCGCTACCCCGACGCTGGCGAGCTGGCCCGGGCGGTCGCCGCGTTCCTCGACGGCGCGCGCAAGCGCGAGCGGGCGCGCGAGCTCCTGGCCCAGGCCGAGGCGGTCGGCCCGCGGATCGCCGAGCTCGAGCGCGAGGCCGCCGAGCTGACCCGCCAGGCCCGGGGCGTGCTCGACGGGCTGCCGCCGTCGGCGCCGGCCGAGGCCAAGCAGCCGGGCTGGGAGCTCGAGGACGCCGCCGCGGCCAAGCGCCTCGACGCGGAGCTTGCGACCGTCGAGATGAACCGGCTGATCGACCTGTCGCTGATCGAGGCCGAGCTGCCCGAGGCCCACGCGATGCTGGCCCGCCACTACCGCGCCCTGCACGTCGCGGCCGAGGCGCGCCACGATCCCAACGCGCGCACGATCGAGCAGCAGCTCCGCGTCCACGACCGCGGCGAGCACGCCGCCTACCTGGCCGGGATGGGCGCGCTCACGCTGGTGACCGAGCCGCCGGCCCAGGTCGAGCTGCGCCGCTACGAGCTGCGCGGCCGGCGGCTGGTCGACGAGCACGTCCGCGACCTCGGCGTCACGCCGCTCCGCGCGCTCGAGCTGCCGCGCGGCAGCTACCTCTTGATCCTGCGCGCGCCCGGCCACCACGAGGTCCGCTACCCGGTGGCGATCGGTCGCCAGGAGCACTGGGATCCGATCCGCCCCGGCGACACCGCCACCACGCCGGTGGTGCTGCCGCGGCTGGGCGAGGTCGACGACGACGAGGTATTCATCGCCGGCGGGCCGTACTGGTGCGGCGGCGATCCGCAGGCCGCCGGCGAGGTCATGCCGCGGCAGCGGGTGTGGGTCGACTCGTTCATCCTGCGGCGCGATCCGGTGACCAACCGCGAGCTCCTGGCGGTGGCCAACGCGCTGGTCGCCGAGGGCACGGCCACCGCCGAGACGCAGGCGCTCGGCGTGGTGCCGCGGCACCGCGGCGCGACGGTCGGCGAGGCCGGCACGCTGATCTGGCCGCGCAACGAGCGCGGCGAGTTCACGCTGGCGACCGACGACGAGGGCATCACCTGGCAGCCCGAGATGCCGACCTGCATGGTGACGTGGCACGGCGCGGTCGCGGTCGCCGAGTGGTACGCGCAGCACCGCGGCCGCCGCTACCGGCTGCCCGGCGAGCTCGAGTTCGAGAAGGCCGCGCGCGGCGCCGACGGGCGCGCGTTCCCGTGGGGCGACCACTTCGATCCGACCTGGGCCAACATGCGGCTGTCGTGCGACGACGGCCTGCGGCCGCGCGACGTCGCGCTGTTCCCCGTCGACACCAGCCCGTACCTGGCGCGCAGCCTGGCCGGCAACGTGTGCGAGTGGTGCGGCGACGGCTACCGCCGCGAGGGGCCGCCGCTCGTCGACGGGCGCTACGCGCCGCCGCGCGACGGCAGCGCCACCCCGCCGACCAACCGCACGCTGCGCAGCGGCTGCTTCTTGTTCGACGCCTTCTTGCTGCGCGCCGCGACCCGCCACGACTCGATGTCGATCATGCGCGACATCTCGGTCGGGTTCCGGCTGGCCCGCTCGTTCGATGATCGCGGGCGCTGACGCCGCCCACCTGACGCCGCCGTCCCACGACCAGGAGCCTCATGCAGACCTTGCTCTCGTACCTCGCTCAACTCGCGGGTGATCCCGCCGCGCAGCAGGCCTTCGCCGCGCAGCCCGAGGCGGCCATCGCCGCCGCCGACCTGTCCGAGGCCGACAAGGCCACGCTGCGGTCGCGCGATCCCGGCCGCCTGCACGCGGCGATCGGGCAAGAGGCGGCCGCCGCGGTGGTCTACGCCACCAGCCCCTCGCAGGTCGTCTACGCGACCGGCGCGCCGCACGCCGCCGTCGTCTACGCCGCCGGTCAGGCCCAGGTCGTCTACGCCGCTGGCCAGAGCCCCGCCGTCGTCTACGCCGCCGGCCAGAGCCCCGCCGTCGTCTACGCCGCCGGTCAGGCCCAGGTCGTCTACGCCGCCGGTCAGGCCCAAGTCGTCTACGCCGCCGGTCAGAGCCCCGCCGTCGTCTACGCCGCCGGCCAGAGCCCCGCCGTCGTCTACGCCGCCGGTCAGGCCCAGGTCGTCTACGCCGCCGGTCAGGCCCAGGTCGTCTACGCCGCCGGTTGCGGCGGCCACGCGGCCGTCGTCTACGCTGCCGGCGCGCCGGTCGTCTACGCCGCGGGCGCGCAGGTCGTCTACGCGGCCGGCCACGCGCAGGTCGTCTACGCGGCCGGCCAGAGCCAGGTCGTCTACGCCGCTGGCCACAGCCAGGTCGTCTACGCCGCCGGCGCCAACCCCGCCGTCGTCTACGCCGCCGCGCCCCAGGCCCAGGTCGTCTACGCCGCCGGCCAGAGCCAGGTCGTCTACGCCGCCGGCGCCAACCCCGCCGTCGTCTACGCCGCTGCGCCCGCCGCCGCGCCCGCCGACACCGGCAGCGAACCCAAGTGAGCGGGCTGCTCGCCGTCGTCGGCACCGGCATCAAGGCCGTCGGCCACCTGACCGCCGACGCCCGCGCCTGGATCACCTCGGCCGACGAGGTGCACTACGTCGCCGCCGACCCGCTGACCGAGGCGACCATCCGCGGCCTGGCCCCGCGAGCGCAGTCGCTGTCGCGCTTCTACGCCGTCGGGAAGGCGCGCCACGAGACCTACGAGGCGATGACCCAGTCGCTCCTGGCCCCGGTGCGCGCCGGCCGCACGGTGTGCGCGGCGTTCTACGGTCACCCCGGCGTGTTCGTCTACCCGTCGCACGACGCGATCCGCCGCGCCCGCGCCGAGGGGCTGCGCGCGATCATGGAGCCCGGCGTCTCGGCCGAGGACTGCCTGTTCGCCGACCTCGGCTTCGACCCCGCGGTGGTCGGATGCGCGCAGTACGAGGTCACCGACTTCCTGGTGTACCGCCGCCGCCCCGATCCGTCGGCCGCGATGATCCTCTGGCAGATCGGCGTCGTCGGCGATCTGACGTGGAACCCCGGCCGCACCAACGCCGACAACCTCCGCGTCTTGGTCGCGGAGCTGGCGCCGCTGTACGGCGACGATCACGTGGTGGTCGTCTACGAGGCGCCGCAGCTCCCGACGTGCGCGCCGCGGATCGATCACGTGCGCCTCGCCGACCTGCCCGGCACGCCGCTGACCACCGCGTCGACGCTGTTCGTGCCGCCGCGCGAGCGTCGGGCCGCCGACCCCGCGATGGTCGCCCGCCTGGGGCTCGACGGTCGCCGCTTCGGCCTCGCGGGGGCGCCATGAGCCTGACCAGCATCGCCGCGGTGCTGGCGCCGCCGCCGATCGCGCCGATCCGCACCCGCGAGGATCTGATCGACGCGCTGGGCCGCGCCGCCGAGCTCGAGCACGCGATCATGGCGCAGTACCTGTACGCGGCGTTCTCGCTCGACGTGACCGCGCCGGGGCTGTCGCCGGCCGACAGCGAGACCATCCGCGGCTTCGTGATCTCGTGCCTGCACATCGCGCGGCAGGAGATGGAGCACCTGGGCCTGGTGTCGAACCTGCTGGTCGCGATCGGCGCGCCACCCAACTTCGATCGCCCCAACCTGCCGTTGCCGCCGCGCTACTACCAGGTCGAGCTGCCGCTGGCGCTGACCCCGTTCGGCGACGCGTTCCTGGCGCTGGCCGAGCAGCTCGAGGCGCCGTGCGACGAGCCGCCCGATCACCCGCTCGGCCCGTACTACGCGTCGATCGCCGAGGTCTACGAGCGCCTGCGGGCCGGCTTCGTCACGCTCGGTTCGCCCGACGCGCCGACCGCGAAGACGCTGTTCCTTGGCGCCGAGGCGCAGCAGCTCGACAACGCCGCGTTCGGCGCGAGCCCCGGCCAGATCTGGTACGGCATCACGCTCATCCGGGTGAAGGACCTGGCCAGCGCGCTGGCGGCCATCGACCTCATCCGGGTCCAGGGCGAGGGCGCCACGCCGACGGTGCTCGCGACCCCGGTGCTGCTCGGCGTCGCCGCCGACACCACCTCGCACTACGCCCGCGTGCGCGAGATGCGCCAGGCCTGGGACGCGCTGTCACCGGCGGCCCGTGCCGCGGCGCTGCGGCCCGTGCCCGCCAACCCGCAGAGCTACCCCCACGGCGACGTCGATCCGAGCATCGAGGTGTGCCTGTTCACCGATCAGCGCGCCGTCGCGCTGGCCAGCCTGGGCAACCGCGCCTACGAGCTGATGCTGTTGCTGCTGACCCGGCAGTACGGCGCCAGCGACGCGACCGCCGCCGACCTGGCGATGTACCAGGGCATCGCGTTCTTCCCGCTGATGACGATGGTGGTCCGCCCGGTCGGCGAGATGCTGGTGCAGCTCCCCGCCGGCGACGGGCGCCACGCCGCCGCCTTCCCGTTCGAGCTCGACGGGCCCATCCGCGCGTACCGCGACCGGGTCAGCTTCCACCAGCAGCTGCTCGAGCGCTTCGAACACCTGACCGCCGGCTTCGCCGCGCTCGCCGCCACCCCCGACGTCCCGGCCCGCATGGCGTTCGTCGCCAAGAACGTCGCCTACCTCACCGAGCGCATCCGCGCCTACGTGGCGGCCAACCCATGAGCATCACCGTCTGCCACTTCGCCGGCTGGTTGCAGGTCCGCCTCGCGACCAACCCCGACCCGCCCGACGAGCGCCGCGGCATCAGCGGCTACACGTTCGCGCTGCCCGGCGAGCCCGACCTCGATCGCGTGCTGCGCACCCACGACCCGGTCGCGCCGCGCAGCCACGGCCCGGCGATCGGCCTGGCGGTGCGCGCGGTGTCGGTCGACGGCGTCGACGTCCCCGGCCACCCGCTCGTCGGCGCGGCGGTCGAGCTCCACGATCAGCCGATGTTCGAGTCGGTCAACGAGGTCGTCATGGCCCAGGGCTTCGAGGCCCTCGAGCCGTTCGACCTGAGCCTGACCCAGGGCGAGTTCCGGTTCCGCCGCCGCGACTACCTCGACCCGAGCCAGCCCGACCTGACGGTCTACACCGCGCCGCCGGCGCTGCTCGCCGCGCGCCGCACCGCGAGCTTCGCGCTGGGCACCCAGCTCATGCAGGAGGCGACCGGCGGCGACGACCCGGTGGCGTTCCGCGCCGCGCGGCTGGCCGAGCTCCAGGCCGACCTGGCCGTCGCCAAGGATCCGGTCCTGCGCGCCGGCCTCACCCGCCGCATCAGCGAGCTCGAGATCACCGACCCCAACGATCACCGCACGGTGTCGATGACGTTCATCGAGAGCCGCACCTACCAGCTGAACGGCCCCATCGATCTGATGGACCCGGCCGGCTGGCTGCGCGGCCTCGACGACTTCAGCACCTTCGCGGTCGGCATCTCGATGGGCTCGTGGGACGCCGACGCGCTGTCGGCGTACGCCGTCGGCACCGTCGCGTTCCCGACGCATTGACGTCGCCGCGGGCCCGTCGCGCGCCGCGCCCGCGCGCTACGCTGCGCGCATGACGCTGACCCGCGACGAGGCCTGGGCGCTGTTGCTCGACTGGACGCCCGGCGACTCGCTGCGCCGCCACGCGCGCGCGGTCGAGCTGGTGATGCGCGCCGCCGCCCACCGCTACGGCGCCGGCGCCGCCGACGTCGAGGCCTGGGGCATCGCCGGCATGCTGCACGACGCCGACTACGAGCGCTGGCCCGACGATCACCCGCGCCGCATCGTCGCGTGGCTACGCGAGCGCGGCGACGACGCGATCGCCCACGCGATCAGCGCGCACTACACGAAGTGGGGCGTGCCCTACGACACCCGCCTCGACCGCGCGCTGCTCGCCTGCGACGAGCCCACCGGCTTCGTGATGGCCTGCTGCCTGGTCCGGCCCGACGGCATCGCCTCGCTCGAGGTCGCGTCGGTGAAGAAGCGCCTCAAGGACAAGCGCTTCGCCGCCACCGTCGATCGCGACGAGGTCACCGCCGGCGCGCAGCTCCTGGACGTCACCCTCGACGACCACCTGGCGTTCCTCATCGACGCCCTGCGCCCCCACGCCACCGAGCTCGGCCTCGCCGGCCGCACCTGATTGTCAGAGATCCCCGCCGCCCTGCCGCACGTCCCCGTCACCGCCCGCGCCCTGCCGCACGTCACCGTCCCCGTCCCCGTCACCGCTCCCGTCCCCGTCCCCGTCACCGTCCCCGTCCCCGTCACCGTCACCGTCACCGACCCCGTCACCGTCACCGTCACCGACCCCGTCACCGTCCTCCTTCGTGCGCGAGCAAGAGCACGTCGCGTGCCCGTCGCAACCCCGCGAACGCTCGTCGCCGCTGTCCGGTTTCCCGGACAGAATGGCCGGAATCCGGCCGAATTCGTCCGGGATCCGGCCACTCCCGGACAGCGCCCGGCGACCGCCTCACCGCGTCGACGTTCGGCCAGCTCAGGGCGCGGGCCCCGGCACGTCGTCGACGTCGATGAGGCCACCGCCGCGGCGCCAGCCGATGGCGAGCAGCCACGTGTGCGGGTCGGCGGTGGGGCGCCCCTCCTTCGCCAGCGCGCGCAGCCACGCGGCGTCGGTGCGGATCGCTGTCTTCCAGCCGTCGAACCACAGCGCGCTCGAGTACGGATCGACCCAGCCGCGGGCCATCACCGCGCCGCGCTCGGCGCCGTGGTGTCTGGCGTTGAGCAGGACGTAGCGGACGGCGCGCCGGACTTCGGTCGGCGTGCGCAGCGGCCGGGCGTGGTAGCGCTGCGCGAACAGCTTGCCGCGCCGCCCGAGCAGCGCGTTCAACCGGCGCGCCAGGCGGATCGCCAGGCCCTGCATCCCCCGCGCGAGCGCCACCGCACCGGTCGCCTCGACGACGAAGTGCAGGTGGTCCCCGAGCACGCTGAAATGCACCACGCGGAAGTCGCCGCGGTGCCCGCCCGCCGCGATCGCCGCGCGCACCACCCGCGCCACCGCCTCGCGCCGGAACGACGGCAGCCCGCCGATCACCTTCAGCGTCACGTGCACCGGCACCGACGCCGGGAACCGCACGCGCGGCACGTGCGCGCACGCCCCGTTGCGCTTCTTGCGCCCAGCCCCTGGCCGCCACCCGCCATGCCCGACCGGCCGCCGCGCCCGGTCCAACGACAGCTGCCTCGACTTCTCCCGACGACGACGCCCGCGCATGTTGATTATGGCACTAATACTATAGATCACGTCGACCGTCAACCCTGATCACGGAGGGTCCGGCCTATGGAGGTTGGTGTCAGTCCAACCTCGAGTGGCCGGTGACGTGGTGACAGTTCTTTACAGAGACCTGGGTGACACGCGAGGGAGTCGGGCTACGCCATCCGCTCCTCCGGCCGCCCCCGCTCGCTGTCTGCCGCCCCCGTTCGCCATCCGCTCCTGCGGCGGGCGACCGTTCGCCTCGACCGGGCCTGGCCGCGATCATCCACGAGCAGCGTGCGGCACCGTCGTCGCCGCCCCGCCGCGCCGCCGGTCAGTACTTGCGGCCGTCCTTGTGCGCGTAGCCGCCGCCGCCGCTGTACCGCCCGGGCAAGAACTGCAGGTCGATGTCCGGGTACTCGCCGGCGTCGGCGTCGTCGCGCGACCCGACCACCAGGAACGAGGCGTCGGCGGCGCTGCGGTTCTGCAGGCAGTGGCCATCCTTCACGCCGGCGGGGAAGCCGGCGCTATCGCCGGGACGGAGCACCTGCTCGCCGGCGTCGGTGACCAGCACCAGCTCGCCGCTCACCACGTAGACGAACTCGTCCTCGCGCGAGTGCCAGTGGCGCTGACTCGACCACACGCCGGGCGGCAGCGTCACCAGGTTCACGCCGAACTGGGTCAGCCCGGCGGCGTCGCCCAGCTTCAGCCAGCGGCGCTCACGGCACGGCACATCGAACGGCGCGGGGTAGCGGCTGCCCTGCCCGCGCGGCGCGGTCTCGACGTCGATCTTCGGCATGACGACACGATGCCGCGCCGCCCCGACTCGTCGCAAGGCGGCGGTGACGCGCGCGGCGAGCGACCTCGGCGTGGGCTGGGAGAGCAGCCTCGCTGGCGCTCGGCTGGCGCGCGGCGAGCGACCTCGGCGTGGGCCCTGAGGGCAGCCTCGCTATCGCTCGGCTGACACCGCGTCGAACTCGAGCCGGTAGCGAACGACGCCGGCGACGCCGGCGAGGCCGCCGGCGCCGAGGGCCAGCGCGAAGAACGCCTGGTCGTGACCGCGCTCCCAGCGCAGCCCGTACGCGCGGGCCGCGACGAACCCGTGGCGCGGGTAGTACGCGGGGTGGCCGAGCACGACGCAGAACGGGTGGCCGTCGGCGCGCAGCCGGTCCAGGCCGGCGGCGATCAGGCGCCCGCCGATGCCCCGCCGCTGCTGCGCAGGCGCGACCGCCATCGGCGCGAGCCCGACGCCCTCGACCACCCGGCCGTCGCCCTCGACGACCACCGGCGAGAACGCGATGTGCCCGACGACTACGTCGCCCTCGACGGCCACCAGCGAGAGCGTGAGCGCGCCGCTGGCGCGGAGGGCGTCGACCAACCGCGCCTCGGCGTCGGTCCCGAACGCCGCGGCGGAGAGCGCGTGGATCGCCGCCGCCCGCCCGGCGCCTCTCGGCGGACGACGACCTCCCGCGCGTCACCGCGGTCACCCATCGCGCGCCGCACCCGACGCGCCCGCGCTCACGCCTCGGCGGCGCGGGTCTCTTTGGCGTACGTGATCAGCGGCTGGGCGTGCTTCTCGATCACGTCCTCGTTGACGATGACCTCGCTCGCCGGCTGCCCCGGGATCTCGTACATGATGTCGAGCAGCGCGCTCTCGAGGATCGCGCGCAGGCCGCGGGCGCCGCTCTTCTGCGTCGACGCCATCTGCGCGACCTTGGACAGCGCGCCGCGCCCGAACTTCAGCTTGACGCCGTCCATCTCGAACAGCTTCTGGTACTGCTTCACCAGCGCGTTCTTGGGCTGGGTCAGGATCTGCACCAGCGCCTCCTCGGACAGCTCGTGCAGCGGCGCGATCACCGGCAGGCGGCCGATGAACTCGGGGATCATGCCGTACTTCAGCAGGTCCTCGGGCTGCACCTGCTGCAGCAGCTCCCACTGCGACAGCTTGGGCGGGCCGTTCTTCATCGCCGCGCCGAACCCGATCATCTTCTGGCCGATGCGGTTCTCGACGATGTCCTCGAGGCCGACGAACGCGCCGCCGCAGATGAACAGGATGTTGGTCGTGTCGACCTGCAGGAACTCCTGCTGCGGGTGCTTGCGGCCACCCTTGGGCGGCACCGAGGCCAGCGTGCCCTCGATGATCTTGAGCAGCGCCTGCTGGACGCCCTCGCCCGACACGTCGCGGGTGATCGACGGGTTGTCGCTCTTGCGGGCGATCTTGTCGATCTCGTCGATGTAGACGATGCCCCGCTGCGCGCGCTCGATGTCGTGATCGGCGTTGTGCAG
>Ga0075163_10003756_pt1 | contig 20390 bp, 15 predicted proteins | sample JI1023141ADNA_FD_71478 | JGI IMG/M metagenome (GOLD analysis project Ga0075163, IMG submission 71478) | Wastewater effluent complex algal communities from Wisconsin, to seasonally profile nutrient transformation and Carbon sequestration -... | ecosystem: Engineered > WWTP > Effluent > Algae... | reverse complement strand
TTTCACCATATAGCTTAAATATTAGCCAATAATACTCAAGCATTCTTAGAGCCATTTCATCATCATCAGTACTTTGAAGCTCTAAGTGATAAATTCTTCCATTACTTAGACGCATAACTAGGTCAGCACGACAAGCTCTTACTTCTGGGAATTCTATGTTTAGTCTTTCTATCACTTCAAGGTTTTGCCCTAATAATAGCTGTACTAGTCTATTTGACGATGCTTGAAATAGTTCTTTTAATGTCACATCGTACTTCATAAAAACTTCCTTTCTTAGGTTTTTTATGAATAGATGGATTTTATATAATTTTTCGTTTATTTTTGCCTCTTATATCAATTTATTTTCCTAGAAAAGATAATATATTTTTTATTTATATAGCCCAAGCTTTGCTGTTAATACTACCTGAGGGCATCTCATCCTGTTATAATTTTGCTAATAAATTAAAAAATGGTTTTATACATTTAGGATTAAAGCTATGCCTTATCTAGCAACATTTCTTTTTCTACTACTTTGCCTAACTATTGGCTGTAACAGCATTGATAAAATAAGTGAGCCAGATGTACTTTACAAATCAATAACATTATCACCACAATCCTATATTTATGAACGACCTATGGCTAGAACGGAGCGCGTTGAAACACTCAAAGAAGGTGAAGAGGTTGAAATCTTACAAGACCCTAAAAACCGTTGGTTAAAAGTGCGCTTATCCTCTGGTAGAATTGGTTGGATAGAATCTCGCGATGTTCTAAGACGAGAATACCTAGAAGAATGGAATCAGTTAAAAACTCGTATTGGTAACCGTCAGCCACAAATGAAAGGTGATACTTTAGATGATGCTTATTTAAGGTTACGCCCTGGTAGAGATACAGTTAAAGTTTATAAGTTATTTGGAACAAAAATCTTAGAAATATTTGATGTTGCTCATACAGAACGCCCTTCAGCAACTCCAAAGCCAGTTGAAACAGATAAACCCGCTAATAAAACGGTTCAAGTAACTGACCCTAAAAATCTGACTAGTAAGAAAAAGAAAAAATCTGATCCTAATTCTGAAAGAAAATTTGATACTTGGTATTTAGTTCGTACCCCTGAAGGCACAGTAGGTTGGCTTTATGCAGGTTTAGTAGATATCCATGTACCAGAAGAACTTGCAGCACTTTCAGAAAATAAAGTCATTGTATCTTGGCGTATTTTAACTACAAGTAAAGATATAGAGGGTAAAGACCGTCCTTGGTATTTATCCATTGAACGCGAGCCTAATTCCAATAAAGATTTTGACCGTGTTAGAGTACTTTATTGGAATACAAAAAAATCTCGTTATGATTTAGTACATCGTATCCAAGATATCAGCGGTATATTTCCTATAGAAAGTACTCGTATTGATCAAGGTGAATCAGGTCAACCTACTTTTAAGATTCGTTACCTAAGTAAAGATGATCCTAACATTATTATAGTTGACGATTATGCACTAGTAGAAATACAAGTTAAAAAAACTAGTAGTACTACAGAAACACTAGAAATTATACCAGATGAAAAAATGGATAATTCTTAATTTACGTAGATCTTATGCAAGACTTATTAAGGGTAAAAAAAGAAACTCTAGCTACTAGGTGTGAAATATGTCACCAATCAGATCTTTTTGATCCAATAAAAGATTTTTGCATACGTTGTAGTGAAACATTTAAAGAAACTAAAACAGAAAAGAAAATTCATAGTGTTTTAGCAACTGAAAGATGTAAGGTTTTTCATCCTACAGAAATTCATATAGAAACTAATATCTGTAGTCATTGTAGTAATTTATCATTAGAAGCTACAAAACAAGACATATCCGAAATTCGGCCTAGTGATTGGCTAACAAAAGTTAATACTCAAGATGCTAACCTAGATAGTTATGAGATATTTAAGTTATTTTTATTTACGGGATTTTGCATACTTGTAGTAGTTGTATGTATTGGGCTAACTCTTTATCCTGTAGCTGTATGTTTTTTAGTTCTGTTTCTTATTGCGCTAAAAACAGCAACAACAAATCTTATTTATTATATTAAAAGAAACCGCTAAAAATTATTGCCCAAAGAGATAGCTGAAAATAACCCAGCCCTTTAGAGTTGGGTCTTAGGTTATGTAATTTAGAATAGGAGAAATTACCTTGCCAGGAAAACAATTAGTCAAAGTAAGAATGTGTGGAAAAACTGATATTGGTTGTGTTCGACAAAATAATGAAGATAATTTCTTTATGGCAGATTTAGTAGATGGATTTACTCCTCTACCTAATGAAACCTTAACCCGTCTAGTTACAGATAATCGTGTGTTACTCGCTGTTGCAGATGGGATGGGAGGAGCAGCAGCAGGTGAAGTTGCTTCAGAATTAGCAATTAATGGGCTTAAAGAAGAGTTCTTACATTTTCCTGGTGTTGGTTCATCAGAACGTTTAATGCGTGCTATCCAACAAGTTAATCAGCATATTTGGGATACAGGGCGAAAACATATTCAATATAGAGGTATGGCTACCACCCTAACAGTAGCTTTAATTGAAGGAAGTAAAGCTTATATTGCTGAAGTAGGGGACTCACGAGCTTATATTTTACGTGGTGATAGAATTAAGCAAGTCACTACTGACCAAAGCTGGCTAGAATTAATGATTGAACAAGATTTAATGTCTAGAGAGGCAGCAAAATCTAGCAAACATCGTAATATGATTTTGCAATCTATTGGTGGTCAACAAGAAGTAAAAGTAGCATTAACCGCTGTAGAATTGGCTGCTGGAGATATTTTACTTTTATGTAGCGATGGATTATCAGAAAAAGTTTCTTCTGCTGAAATGTTGGTACTTTTAAGAAAAAATACTAGCCTAGAACAAGCTTGTAACCAAATGATTGCCATAGCTAAAGACCGCGGTGGAGAAGATAATATAACACTAGTAGTCGCTCATTTTGACGGGGATGGGTTAATTGCTAACCCTGCGCCAGAAGAACTTATTTCTCATATAGAAGTAATTAATGTATTTGATCATGTTGCAGATATGGGAGTGAGAGATACTCGTAAGCTTTCTTCAGAACAACGTGGGCTAGGGAATTTCAAGACCACTATTAGAGTAAAAGACACTTCAACTGCTCTACCCTCTCAAACTCCTTACTCTCAAAGCGAACAACTACAAGAACAAGCAACTGCCTTAGCTGAATATGTAGAAACGTTACAACTTGCATTAGAACAACAGCTTAATGATTTAGATCAATATACAGAATGGCAGCTAAGACAAGCAAAACTTGATATGCAATTACAGCTTTCTATAGAAACCTTAAAATCTACTGTACCCTCTTTAGCTCAATTACGCACAGCATTAAGTGATTGCAACAAACAAATCTTTCGTTGTACAGAAAATAAAAAAAATAAATAAGAATATATAAAAAGAAAGGCAGACACCTTGGTCTGCCACTATAGTATTTGATTAATAACAAATATAATTAGCTATTGTCATTATTTTCTTTTGTTTGCTCATTTATTTTTACTTTTGCTCGTTTATTATTTCGTGCTTGTCTTAAAACATGACTTGCTGTTGCCCATTGAGATAAAATATTTGCATCATTACGAAATTTATTTCTTACAATTGCATCTACTTCACGAAATGCTAACATCCCCTGCTCTATTGCTTGATTAATTGATACCCTAGTTGCTACCTGTGCATTTTTACTAATATTTTTATCCTTAGTAGCCTGCTCAAAAGCAATTATATTTGCATTAAACTCATCAAAGAAAGTTTTTTCTAATTCACGTCTAGCAAAATCATTTGTAAACTCTACTACATCACGAGCAAATGCATTAGCTGTAGTTAATAAAGCACTATCATTATTTCCTATAGGCATACGGAATTTATTATCTAAACCTGGTATTCTTACAGCCATTCCTCGCGCAGTACGACTAATAGTTTCCATATCTCGCCGTAAATTCTCTCTTAATGTAGCTTTTTTTGTTACACCTTGTTTAGTAGAACTAGTATTAGAAGCCTGAGTTATAGTTAAATTTGTTATATCTTCAACTATTTTTTTAATTGTATTAAATAATTCTATAGCTAATGAAGTTGGGGTAAATATATCTTTATGTAAATTAGCAAAATTATCTACACGCTTTAACATTTCAAATGTATTATTCTGTCTATCATCCATATTAATACTTCCTCATAAGTAATATATTTTGGGGCGATATTATATTAAGTTTTAATTATTTTACAACTAAAATTTTACATCTGTAATTAGCTTTGTAGTTCACTAAAAATCAAAAAGGCAGTCATATAGACTACCTTTTTATCTAACTTTTTACTTTTACTGTAAACTTTATATAAACTATTTTTACATTAGCATTTCATTAATAAATATTGATAATTTAATAATAACTATTGAATTATCAATGTTAATGTTGTTGTTTTAACTTTGCCACTACTATCTTTTGCAGTAAACACTATTGGAGAAGTCCCTAATAATGCTTTTTTCTTTGCTTTTAATGAAAACATGGTTGTATTGGCTGTAGTTGATTGACTAGTAGGTGTAAAAGTTAGCTTTAATGTTTTAGCTCTATCTATGTCTGGAGTAATTGTTACATTACCTGTAAAACCACCTGTCCTAGTAATATTTATATTTATATCTATTTGTTTACCTCTAGCTAATGTAGCTTGTGGTTGAGCAAGTGAAATTGAAAAATCAGGTGTTGGTGGAGGTGGTGCAGCTTCAAAGAAACCTGCAATAAATCCATCACTAATTTTTTTGGTTGGATCACATCCACAAGCAGCTTGTAATGGTTTAGCCATTGGAAAATTCATCGAATTTGTTATTCCTGTCATAAACACACTACCACTAGCACTTACAGCTAAACTTGCACCAACATCATTACCTGAACCACCTAAATAAGTAGAAAACATCAAACTACTTCCAGTAGCATTTATTTTTGTCATAAATGCATCTTGCTGTCCGCCATTAGTTTTTTGTGTTGCATCAGCTAATGGAAAATTAATTGAAGTAGTAACACCCATAATATAAACATTATTTTTTTCATCTAATGCAATACTATTAGCTTGTTCATCACCACTACCGCCTAAATACGTAGAAAAAACCAAACTATTCCCAGCATTATTTAGTTTAGAAACAAATACATCTAAATTATCAGCTTTATTTTGCTGGATTGGACTCATAAGAGAGAAGTCTTTTGAACCTGTTACACCTGTTACATAAACATTACTTGTACTATCAACAGCAACACTAGTAATTACATCAAAATTACTGCCTCCAAAGTATGTAGCAAAGTTAACTGTATTACCTGTGCTAGCAAATTTTGCAATAAATCCATCACTATCACCACCAAGAATTGATTGTTGTGGATTAACAATGGGAAGATTTCTAGAATCAGTAAGTCCAACAATATAAGCATTATTACTTTTGTCTATAGCAATAGCATTTCCAAACTCATTATCACTACCACCAAAGTAAGTAGAATATACCAAACTATTTCCAGCAGCATTTAGCTTTGTTAAAAAAGCATCAAACCCTCCATTACTCTTACTTTGTATAGAATTTGCTACTGGAAAATTAATAGAATTTGTAAAACCTGTAATATAAGCATTATTTTCTGAATCTATAGCAATACTTGTTGCCATATCATCACTCATTCCACCTAAATAAGAAGCATATATTAATGAATTACCTTGTGAGTTAAGTTTTACAATAAATGCATCACCACCAGAATTAGCAGTAGTGTTACCATTTTTTGATTGGAATGGATTTGCTACTGGAAAATTAGTAGAAAAAGTATAGCCTGTAACATATACATTGCCTGTTGAATCAATAGCTATTGCATTTCCAAAATCTTCATCACTTCCACCTATATAAGTAGAAAAAGCCAAACTATTTCCAGTAGAGTTTAACTTAGCAATAAATAAATCATTTTTACCACTAATACTTTTTTGTTGAGGATTATTAGTTGGGAAGTTTAACGATTCTGTATAACCAACTATATAAGCATTCCCTGCATTATCAATTGCAATTGCATTACTAAAATCACTACCTGTACCACCTAAATAAGTAGAATAACCAATCATAGGATCAATTATTAATGGTTGGCTTATATCATAACTGCCTAATTCAAAAGAAACCTCATTATTTTTGTTAATTACATAATTACTAGCAACTAATTCTTTATTTCCATTAATTTCTTGATACACATAAGGTTTCTTTTTATATATTTCTTGATTATTAACAGTAATAACAAGATCTCCATCATTATTTATAATGAGTTTTTCAGCTTCTGCAAACTGTAAGTTAATAATATCAGGGCTAGTATAAGGGGTAACAATTAGATCGTATTCAAGTTGTCTTTGATTTCCATAATAAACAATATCAATTCCAGGATATATATTTTGATATTGCACTTTAGCAAAGTTTTCTACATTAGCTTGCCAGTGTTTTTCATCATTATTTAAGAAATAATTACTTGTAGTTGATAGTTTTTCTATTTCTATTGCTTTTGCACTAGTATTTGCTCCAATTAACTCCATAGTTAATGAATTTGTTGCTTCTACATTAGCATTTTGCTCTTTAACTTTTAGTTTGTGTACAAAATTATTAATATTTTTTTCTTTTTCAAAACTAAAAGTAGCTTTAGTAGGAGATAAAAATAGAGTGTAATTATTATTATGAGAAATAAAATCTATATTTTGCTCAGTTTGGCCAATATTTCTTTCAAATCTTAGAGGTAGTTTTCCATAATTTTCATTTATTTGTGATTTAGTTGCTTTGTCTGGCTCTTTTAACCCTAATTTTGCTAATGCATTATTAGTATTATTAGCAGTAGTAGCTAATTGGGGTAAAAATATTTTATTACTGACTAGATTAACTTGTTCGGTCATACCCGTAGGCACAGCTAATTGATAAACAAGTACTGCAAACAAAGAAACTCGCAATTTTGGCCAAGATATTATTCCCATAAAATCTCCTAAATTATTGTTTTAGACATTATACGCTATCTAAGAAAGAGTTTTTGATGAATATCAAAAAATTTTAATTACAGCAACAGGTTAATATTGTGAATTAAACGGTTTACAAAGTAGTAGAAAGTAAGCTAGATTTTTTTAGCTTACTAAGAGTATGATTTACAAAACCTAAAAAAAGTCTTGCAAATTTTCTATAACTTCGGCAATAAAATTTCTACAAATCTTTATTTGAGGTATTACAAATAAAATGGCACATTGGGAAAACCGCCCTGAAGAGTCTTGGAAAAATTTTCAATTTAATCAGCCTTACGAAAAAGGACTTAAGCGACTTAAAGAGGAAGTTTTGGCTAAAACAGACTTTGACCCTGCTACATTATGGCAATGGGGCACAATGCAGGCAATGGCTATTATAGAAATTCTAAAAGACTGTGAAGAACAATTTGGAGTAGAAGGACAAAAATTAGTTTGTAAATCACTTCATAAAATTGGTTTAGATATAGGTAGACAAATACTAAAAAATACTAAAAAACCTGAAAATATGTCTGAAGCTGAGTTTATTAGTTATTATGCTACGGTGATTAATCGTATTGTTTATGCTTCTCTAGAAGATCCTAAAATTGATAGTAATAATCAGGTAAGTTTTGACATTTTATGGTGTCCTCACCAAGACCATTACCAGGCTTTTGATTGTCGAGTTCAACGTTATCTTGTTCAAGGTATGCTAGAAGCATTATCAGAATTTGGTACAGCAGAAGGTTTCCAAGTACGGTTTGATAGTACTATTCCTGCTGGTGCATCAACTTGTCACTTTACAATTTGGAAAACAGACAGTGAAGCGGGTGTAGCCTGGCAACAATACACACAACAAATTGAGTTAAAAGCTATTCAGATTGCATCAACAAAAAAAGTGGCTCATAGTGCTCAGAATAATTCTAATAGTTCTATAGGTGAAAAATAATTTATGCCTCAAGCATTTATTACTGGCGGTTCAGGATTTTTAGGCCGCAATATGATTACATTTTTAGTTAATCGAGGTTGGAAAGTTAATGCTCTAGTTCGTTCTAAACAAGCAGCAACCACAGTAGAAAAACTTGGTGCAACTCCAATCACAGGCGACTTAAAAGATATAAAAGCAATGCAAAATGGAATGCTTAACTCTCAAGCGGTTTTCCATTCTGCGGCATATGTTGGAGATTGGGGACGCTATGAAGACTTTTATCAAGACAATGTTATAGGAACAGAAAATGTTTTAACCGCGGCAAGTAATTCTAAAGTGCCTAAGTTTGTTCACGTAGGAACAGAAGCGGTTTTAGTTGGCGGAGATCCTATTATTAATGTTGATGAAACTCGCCCTAAACCAAGTAAACCTCTAGGGGTTTATCCGATTACTAAAGGTATAGCAGAAGATCGTGTAATAGCAGCAAATTCTTCTCAGCTAACTACTTCTGTAGTAAGACCTAGATTTATTTGGGGAAAAGGTGATACTACAATACTTCCTAGATTGGTTGAATCAGTAAATAAAGGGCAATTTGGTTGGATAAATGGTGGTAGATATTTAACATCTACCTGTCATGTTACTAATGTATGTGAAGGAATGTTTCTTGCGGCTGAAAATAGTAAGGGAGGAGAGATTTATTTTCTTACAGATGGTAAGCCTATAGAGGTAAGAGAATTTTTTACTGCTCTACTTAAAACCCAAGGACTTGAGCCAGGTAATAGAAACCTGCCTAAACCATTAGCAAAAATATTTGCAACTTTAGCTGAAACAGCTTGGCAAATCCTTAAACTAAAAGGAGATCCCCCTATTACTAAAACAGCCTTAAAGCTTATGGGCGAAGAAGTAACGGTTAATGATGCTAAAGCTCGTAAAGAATTAGGCTATAAAAGCCTAGTAACTATTGAGCAGGGTTTAAAAGACATGGAGATTAGTAAATAAACTCTAAAATAGGGTTGTTGATTAAAAGTGTTAATTATGTTATCTAAGGAAAACCTAATATTTTAACCATTGCGAGCCAAAAATATGTCACAAGATCAAGAACTAAAGTGGTATGGCTGGGGATTAGTAAATAAAACATTTGATTTAAGTCGTCGCCATAACTTTTGGCCGTTCTTAAGACAAACCCTTGAATTAACAAGTAATGAAACTGTATTACCAATAAACCTACAAGATATCAAACTTTCGGCTCCAAACTCATCTTTAGCAGGGAAGTTTGAAGCTATTTTAGATAAAAAGACAATTCGCTATGATGACTTAGCAAGAATTACTCATGCAATGGGGAAAAGTTATCTAGATTTAATCCGTATACGCAAAGGTATAATTCAAAACCCACCAGATTTTGTTCTTTATCCAAAAACTGAAAATCAAGTACTAGAGATCTTACGACTAGCTAGCGATCTAAAAATAGCTGTAATCCCTTTTGGTGGTGGAACTAGTGTTGTTGGTGGTGTAGAAGCCTTAAAAGATTCTGGTCATGTTGCTGCACTAAGCCTAGATCTTAGCCAACTTAACCAAGTAATAAATATTGATGAAGTCTCTTTACTTGCCACTATTGAAGCAGGAATGTTAGGCCCTCTATTAGAAAAATCCTTACAATCTCATGGTTATACCCTAGGCCATTACCCACAATCTTTTGAGTTTTCTTCTTTAGGTGGTTGGATTGCAGCACGTTCTGCTGGCCAACAATCTAATAAATATGGTCGAGTAGAAGATATGGTATCAAGCTTAACTATTGCCAATCCAATAGAGATAATTACTACACTTGATGCCCCTGCTTCTGCTGCTGGGCCTTCTGTTAAACAATTATTAATTGGTAGTGAAGGCTTATTTGGTGTAATTACAAAAGCCAAAATGCGTATTCATAGGCTTCCTAAGATAAAAAACTATCGTGGTTTACTTTTCAAAGACTTTTTATCAGGCGCTCAAGCAATTAGAACTATTATTCAGTCAGGCATAGAGCCTGCAACAACAAGGCTTTCTGATGAGCAAGAAACTGGAGCATTTATGAAAATGCGCCCAGAATCAGAATCAATGTTAGAAAATGCGCTAGCTAGTTCATTTAAGTGGTATTTAAAGAATCGTGGTTATAATGAATCTCCTTGTTTGATGATTTTAGGATTTGAAGCTGATGATAATAGTGTAAAAAAAGAAATAAAGTCAGCTTTAGAAATCTGCAAGCAATTTGACGGTCTAGATTTAGGTACAAGAGTTGGTCAACATTGGTATAAAGACCGTTTTGCACTTCCTTATCTTCGTGATACTTTGCTTGATAATTTGATAATGCTTGATACTCTAGAAACGGCTACTACTTGGAGTAATTTTTCTAACCTTTATAAAGCAGTACAAAATTCTTTAATTAACTCAATTAAAAGCTCTGGTTACTCACCAATGGTCTTTTGCCATATTTCTCATAGCTATCATGATGGTGCATCACTTTATTTTACATTTATGGCTAAACAAACCAAGGGTGCTGAAGTGGAGCAATGGCAAGAGGTTAAAAAAGCAGCGTCTGACACAATTTTAGCCAATGGTGGAACAATCTCTCATCATCATGGTGTAGGACGTGATCATGCTCCTTGGGCACAACGTGAGCATGGTAGACTAGCAATTACAGCATTAAACAGTGTAAAACAAGTTTTTGACCCTCAAGGAATACTTAATCCAGGAAAGTTAATAAAATGACAAAGTTAGCTCTTGAATCAAGAGATATAGCAATTAAAAAATTACAACAAGAAACTTTTGATATCCTAATTATTGGAGGTGGAATTACTGGTGTTGGTGCTGCTCAAGATGCTGCATCAAGAGGGTTAAAAGTAGCCTTGATTGAGCGTGGAGATTATGCAATTGGAACTTCTAGCCGTTCCTCAAAGCTTATTCATGGCGGACTACGTTACTTAGCTCAAGGTAATATTAAAGTTACTTATGAATCTTGTGCAGAAAGAGCATTACTACAAGAATTAGCACCTCATTTAGTAAAACCTATGTCTTTTTTAGTCCCTATTTATCGCTGGGGACATGGTTTAACAATTTTTGCTGGTCTTTGGGCTTATGATATTGTCTCTCTAGTAAAAAACTCTATGTTCCATAAACGAGTTAGTGCAAAAAAAGCTTGTGAAATGGTGCCAATGTTAAAGCGTGAAGGTCTGCATTTAGGCTATGTTTACCACGATTGTCAAACTAATGATGCAAGACTTGTAATGGAAGTAACTAAATCGGCTGCTGAGCATAATGCTATAGTATGTAATTATCTAGAAGCACAAGACTTAATTAAAGAAAAGGGTTTTGTTGTTGGAGCAAAAGCAAAAGATTTAATTAATAATCAAGAGTTTTCTATTCGTGCTAAACAAGTAATAAATGCTACTGGAGTTTGGCTAGATAAAATGTGTCAAGCTGATGAACCTCAAACCGGTAGCAAAATACGTCCAGCCAAAGGTGTTCATATCACTATAGCCCGTTCCCGTATTCCATCAGAACAAGCGCTACTTTTTGAGTCAGCTTATAATGATGGTCGTTCACTCTTTTTTATTCCTTGGTATGAAGGAATTATTATTGGAACCACTGACACAGATTTTAAGGGTGATATTGATTCTCCTATAGCATCTGCTGAGGATATTAAATATATTGTTGAATCTACAAATAAGATTTTCCCTAATGCTAAACTTACTAATAAAGATGTTTTAAGTAGCTATGCAGGATTAAGGCCGCTTATTGATGAAGGTAGCAAATCAACCAAAGATATTTCTAGAGAACATCGTATTTTTGAGAGTGATTCAGGATTAATTTCTATTGCTGGCGGGAAATTAACTACTTATAGGCTAATGGCTAATCAGTTAATGGATGTTGTTCTTAAGAGCATGAAAGCACGAAATTTGATCCAAGAAATTAAACCAACTGTTACTGACAAATTATTTTTAAGCGGGTTTGCTGGTAATAAAATGGCATTAGAGCTTATGCAAACAAAAACTGACTCTAAGTCAAAAGCAGTAGGACTAGATAGTACTATTTCTGATCATTTAGTAGAGGATTATGGTACTAATGCTCAAGAGATTTTAGATATTGTGGCACAACAACCTGATTTATCTGCTCGATTAACTCCAGAACTTCCTTTTATTCAAGCAGAAGTTGTTTATTGTGTACGTGCTGAACAAGCAACACATTTAGATGATTTTTTAGTTCGTCGTACTCGAATTGCTTTTCTTACTGCTGATCAAGGAGTAAGTGTTGCACTTAGTGTAGCTAAGCTTATGAGCCAAGAACTTAATTGGTCACAAGATAAAATTCAAACAGAGTTAAAGCGTTATCAAGAAACTTTTGCCCCACATTATAAAATCAGCTAATCGCTAGAATTTTTGTAAAAACCTTAAAGTAGCAATTCTATTTTTACTACTTAGTGCAAATTACTAAACAAGTAGATCTATTAAGTACTAATATATTTTGCTTAGGTATTAAACAAAGTAATCCTTTAATATTGGATAAGGATAAATACTATACCTATACTTATATAAAAAGTTATTAAGATTTTATTAAGATAAGTAAATCTTAGGGTAGATAATGTTTATATTCTATACTATACTAGACTGCCTTTGTAAATAATGGCTTGTCTTAGTAAATCATTGTTTTACAACATTTAGCTATTATTACTATCAACCTTTCACTAATCAAAAATTAAGCTTACTAGAAAATACGGATTATTTTGCTTTATTGAATACCCTCGACCAATAAAACGAAATAACCTAAAACTAATTCTCAAAAAACTTTTGAATTTTTATACTAAATTGAGAAGAGCAGAATAACTAAAAACCCCCCAAAACTAATGCGTTCTCAATTTCTACAACAAATAGTAAAAGTAAGTTAAAAACTCTGCAAACCAAGCGCTATAACAACTAGGTAAACTTTCTGATAAACGAGTAATTACTATCGTATATGGAGTAGTTTTGTCTCATTTGTCAGTTTAGGCAAATAATTCCTAGCATCAACAAAGGAGAAAAAAATGGCAGATAAGGTTTCTTTACTTACAGATGCAACACCAACAAATCTTACTCCATCAGAAAAGATGAATGCTACTCACAAAAACAATCTACCTAATAACTCACAACCAAAACGTCCCAAAGTGCTAATTGTTGATGATAGCCCAACCATTATTGAGCTAATCAAATATCATCTACAAAGTGCTGGATATGATGTGGTAGCTCAAACTAAGGCTTTAGGGACAATGGTCACGATATTGCGCGAGCGCCCAGATCTAATTTTGCTTGATATTGAAATCCCATTAATTGATGGCTTGTCGCTCTGCACATTACTTAAGCAAAATTCATCAATGGCAAACATTGCTGAGACTCCTGTGCTTTTTTATTCTTCTATAAGTGAAACAGAGTTGAGCCAAGCAGTAAAAAAATGTGGGGCGCAAGGCTATATTCATAAACATTGGGCTATTGATCAAATTATCCAAAAGATCAATGAATTTATGAAATTATGTAAAAACAAGGAATAAGAAGCGAGCAACTTTACTAGCGATTTAGAATTGAAGGATAAACTTATAGAACTAGATGCTCAACTTAAACAGTTGTGGGAACAATTGCAGCCACAGCGCAATAAATTCTTATTGCCATCTGGTTCACAGAACTTTGTCACAATGTTGTTGGATGATCAAATATTTGGAATTTATTTACCAGTAGTTCAAGAAGTAACTCGAATGGCGCAATTGACTAAATTAGTAGGCGCACCACCGTCAATTGTTGGCTTGCTTAATTTACGTGGCGCTATTGTACCTATAATAGACTTAAGAGTACTGCTTGGTTTAACGCAAAAACCTTATAAAACAAATAATAAAATAATATTGATTGAATATGAAAATAAACAGCGTGGGCTAATTGTTGATGATTTTACTGACATTATAACCATACAAGAGACTGAACTCTCAGAACTAGGAGGAGTAATACCAAGAATTGAATTTGTTTTGGCAATGGCACGTACACAAAATATGTTAATTACTCTGCTGGATCACACAAGATTATTAAGTGTTGAGCAAGAGCAATTTTTGGAAAATGTACTATCAGCTAACAAAGAGGTTGCTAGTTAAAAATTTATGTCAAACATTACGTTGGCACAAGCTAATCAAGTCTGCGATCTGATCAGGCATCGATCTGGCATAAATATTGGTGATGATCAGGTTAATAAAGTCTGCCAAGTAATTAGCGAAATATTAGCAGAAACAGGTTTTAGCAGTTTTGATGATTATTATGATTTTATTAAGACCTCTGCCTTACTTGATACAAATTTCCGAATGTTATTGGAGCGATTAGTAATTGGTGAAACATACTTTTTTCGGGATGAGTTTCAATTTCAGGCACTACGCAAAATAGTTATCCCAAAGATTATTGAAGAAAAACAGCATTTAGATAAAACCATTAATATCTTATGTGCTGGTTGTTCAAGTGGCGAAGAACCTTACTCATTAGCAATATTGTTGCATGAGATGTTGGTGGATAGAAGTGACTGGCGAATAAATTTAATTGGTGCAGATATTAGTTTAACGGCACTAGCAAAAGCTCAACAGGCAATATATAGCAAATGGTCTTTTCGTGGCGTTGATGAAAAAATAATTGATCGTTATTTTAGTCGGGCTGGTAATTTTTATAAGCTTTGCAACACAATAAAAAAAATGGTCAATTTTCAACATTTAAATCTTGCTGAAAACTTACCATTTACTGGCCTGGATTTGATCTTATGCCGTAATGTATTTATCTATCTTTCTTTTCCTACAATAGAAAAAGTATCCCAAAACTTCTTTAATGCTCTAAGGGATGGAGGATGGTTAATAGTGGGAGCATGTGAGCTTTCCCAACAATATTTTCACCAGTATGAACCGCTTACATTACAAGATACTATTTTATATTACAAAAGAGTTAAATCTATTGAAACAGAGTTTATTGAGACAATCATTGAGTCTAATGTTGAAGAGTACTATTTAGCCAACTCGCAAAAGATTGAATTTAACCAGCAACCATTCAACGAATTATCCAATGTTCAAACTTATTCTCTTGAGGCACAAAGCCCGCAAAAAAAAGAGTCACCAGAGTTAATTGTTGCTCCAGATGCGCCGCAACTCTATCTGCAAGCCAAGATAGAGGCCAATAGGGGAAATCTTTCAATTGCAGAAGAGCTATGTCGGCGCTATCTAGAAATTGTGCCTGATGCTATCGAAGCAATCTATCTACTAGCACTTATCTACCAAGGAGAAGAAAGAATCACAGAAGCTACCAAGCTTTTGCATCAAGCAGTTTTTCTAAACCATAATTTTATTATGGGACATTGGAGTCTAGGGCTTATTTATAATAATCAAGGCAATGGCAAAGCAGTACGTTACCATTTTACTAAAGCAAAAAAATTGCTCAACCAATTGTCTAGAGATGAGCCAATCCCCCACTCTGAAGGCCAAACCGCCGCCAGACTACTTAAAGCCGTGGAACAAACATTACAAGGAACTCTTTTATGAAAGATGATTTTGATTGGGATAAATTGAAGCAGAAGTTTGCCAGCCTTTCAGCAAATAGCATTTTGGCTGATGAAGCACGTGAAGCAGAAATTCTGGCACATCGAGCTAAACAACTTGCCAAAACATCTGAGAAAAATATTATCGAGCAGAGCATTGAGGTATTGGTATTTGAACTAGAACAGGAAAAGATTGCCATTGATATGCACTATATTTCTGAAGCGTTAGTCTTGGAAGGATTGACCTATGTGCCAGGTATACCTGATTTTGTGCTTGGCGTAATAAGTCGTCGTGGTGAAATTATTGCAATAATTGATTTGGTTAAATTCTTAGGTCTACAAAAAAAACATACCCGAACTAAATTATTACTAATTAATACTGATGTTATTAGTTTTGGTATTGCCATTGATGCAATTATCGAGATAAGCAAATTACCCCAAAGCACCATTCAAGAATTACCAGCACAATTGCCAATCGAGCAAGCTCAATTTCTTAGCGGAGTAACCAAATCTGGCATTACTTTACTAAATATTGAGTACTTGATTTCATCTAATCAACTAATCATCAATCAGTAAATCAGGTGCTTTTAATTGGTTAGAGATAAGTTTTTATATTGCGCTAAAGCGTTAACACAAAAAAATTTGTGAAACTTTTGCCCCATGTTTACATAAATTTACGCACAAAGGAGGTTTAATATGCAATTTAGCATTCGTACTAAACTGTTTAGTGGATTTGGAATTTTACTATTATTGATGATGATGATAGGGTTTTTTGGTTGGAAGTATATCTCGAATATTTCTTCAGAGTTTGAAAATCTATCCCAAAACAATCTTAAAGCTTCAACCTATCTTGCCACCGCCGAACGGGGATTATGGGAACTGCGTTTTGGCTTACCAAACTATTTGATTGGTGATGCTAAAACACGAGAAAATTTGAAAACCCTAACAGAGAAATGGCATAAACAAGTAAACGATAATATTAAAGCCTACTCAGTACTACAAATTAGCCCAGTAGAAAAAGAAACGCTAAAAGAATTTGAACAGAACTATTCCACCTATTTGTTGGCTCGGCCACATTATTTTGAATTAATAGATGCAGACAAAATTGATGAGGCGAAAGAATACCGTGCACGCGAAACAAATCCTCCAGCAAGCAAAGCTGTTCAAGCACTAGGAAGCCTCATTGAAATGGAACAACAGATAGGCAATGAGAAGGAACAAGCAGTTACCATTGAGGCCGCTAATTCTACCCGCTTATTGCTTACTTTGGTTTTTATAGCACTAGTATTTGGCATCATAGCCAGTATCCTGATTAGCCAAAGTATAATCAGCCCAATATTCAAGCTGATTAATATTACTAATACTATTGCCCAAGGAGATTTGCGCGTTAATATTGAAGTAAAAGGCAACGATGAGATTGAGCAACTAATGATGGCTACAAAAAAGATGGTAGAAAATATTAGCTCTATCATTAGAGAGTTAATTCAAAGCACACAACATCTCAATTCTGCCTCTACCGAATTGGTGGCTACTGCCACACAACAAAGTGCAAGCGTTTCTGAGCAAGCTAGTTCCATTCAGGAAGTCTCTACAACCTTGGAAGAGATTAAGGCAATAGTAAATCATGCTAGTGAGAAAGCTAGATCTGTTTTGCAAATTTCTGACCGCTCACTAGATGTTTCTAAGACTGGACAACAATCATTGGAACAAGCAGGAGAAATGATGGCAAACATCAAATCTCAAGTTGAGGCCATTGCGTCAAATATTCTTGATCTAAGTGAACGAGCCATTCAAATTGGTGAAATTACCTCAACAGTAAATGACATTGCTGAACAATCAAACCTTTTAGCCGTCAATGCGGCGATTGAAGCGACCAAGGCCGGTGAAGCAGGCAAAGGGTTTGGAGTGGTGGCTGTAGAGGTGAAAAATCTGGCTTCGCAATCAAAGCAAGCTACTGCACAAGTGCGAACCATTTTAAGCGAGGTACAAAAGGCCACGAATTCTACTGTAATGGTTACAGAAGAAGGTGGTAAAAGAGTTGAAAGAGGTGTACACCAAATACATCAGGTAAACACAAATATCAAGCAACTTTATGAAATAATCGTGGAATTATCTACCGCCATAAAACAGATCTCTGCATCTACAAAACAACAGGAATCTGGTATTGAACAGATTGCCATAGCTTTGCGGCAAATAAATCAAGCCTCAAATGAAAATGTTGCTGGTGCCAAACAACAAAATATTACAGCACATAATTTAAATCAATTAGCCTCTGGTCTTAATACTATTGCACAACGATATCGATTGAATTGAGGTCATAGAGGTTAATAATGAGGAATTGCTAACTATTATTGTTAGGGGGCTTTATGCAATCTGATGCTCAATTGCGCGTACATCTGCTAGTAACATTCAAAAATGAATTGGATGAGTATCTAACGCTACTAAACAAAAAGCTAATCGAATTAGAACAAGATGGTGAAAGCACAGAGATACTAAAAGAGATTTTTCGCATTGTTCATAATCTTAAAGGTGCAGCAGGGGCAATTGGATTGGCAATGATCCAAAAAATTGCTCACAATTTGGAAACCATCTTTGGTGCAGTACGTAGCCAGCAAATTGCCTTCAGTACGCCATTATTTGATCTGTGCTATGAAGGACTTGATACTATAAACAAATTAATTGAAGCTGAAATTGCTGGTGAAGAACTACCAACTTTAGTTGATAATGAATTTGAACAAAAAGTTACTTATTTGCTTAAAACTACTGGTAGCAAAAAAACAAACATCCAATACTCATTGGCTAGAGATCCTGATCAAACTGAAAGCTCTATTATGCGTCAGTCTAGCGATATCAACGCCCCTAACAATACCAACAAAAAGGCTGATCTATCTGCCTATGCTCATAATCCATCAATTAGAGTACCTTTAAATAAAATTGATCGATTGATGTCGAATATGGGCGAAATATTAATGGCCAAGAGCCGCAATGCCGAAAGACTTAATGTAATTAAGCAATTAGATAATGAGATAAAACAGACTCTTAAGAACTGGGGACAAATGCGGTCATTGCGGCGAAAATTGGCTATTGTGTCAACCGATCAAGATTTGGAAAAGTTATTGTTAGATTTGGAGATGCACCAAAACTATCTCAATAATATTTCTAATATTGTTAAAAACCTAACTAAAGCTGCTTCAAACGATGATTTATATTTTGGGATAGCAGCTTCTGATATCCAACAAGAAACTCAAGTTTTGCGCATGATGCCAATAAGTACTTTATTTGAACCATTGCGCCGCCAAGCACGCGATCTAGCTCGTAAGCATGAAAAAAGTGTTGCAATAGAGTTTGCTGGAGGAAATGCCGAGTTAGACAGGCAATTAATTGAGGCTATTCGCGAACCAATAACTCATATAATTCGCAATTGCATAGATCATGGTATTGAACCGCCTGAATATCGCAAGCAGATTGGCAAAAACCCTGATGGTATTATCAAATTAGTTGCTGAACAGCGCGGTAATCGAATCTGTATAGAAATTTCTGATGATGGAGCAGGAATCAACCTAGAAAAGGTAAAGCAACAAGCACTCATCCTTAACCTCTATTCAGAAGCAGACTTAGAGACAATAACAAAACCTCAATTGCTTGAACTTATCTTTAACCCTGGATTTTCCACTAGTACAACAATTACAGAAACTTCTGGTAGAGGAGTTGGTCTTGATATCGTTAAGGTAAATGTAGAAGGGGTGCAAGGACAAATAGAAATAACCACTCAAAAAGCAATAGGCACAATTTTCCATATCAGTTTGCCATTGACACTTTCCACATTGCATATGGTTTTAGTAAAAGTGGCTGAACAGATTTTTGCTTTTCCAGTAAATTCTATTGAATGCACTCTAAAAATAAATCTTAAAGATTGTTACACAATTGAGTCCTGTATGGCTATTTCACTGGATTCAAAATCTATCTTTTTGATTGATCTTGGCCAACATTTAGGAATGGCCACTGATAACATTTATCAAAAAGAAAATTTTTTTGTCCTAGTAGTAGCCATTTCAGGCGAACGGGTGGCATTTATTGTTGATGAGATATTGGGCGAACAGGAACTGGTAATCAAGTCCCTTGGTAAACTGCTCAAAAAAGTAAGAAATATCTCTGGAGCATCGGTCTTAGGAGATGGCCGCGTAGTACTATTATTAAATCCTGCTGAACTCTTAACTTCCGTCCGGGGTTATGATGCTAAAAAAGCTACTCCTATCAATAGAGAGGTTGCTGTGTCTACGCGTCGCAAGATTTTGATTGTAGATGACTCGATCACTACCAGAACACTAGAAAAAAATATTCTTGAACTAGCTGGTTATGAAGTGTTTTTGGCCAAAGATGGAGGTGAAGGGCTATCTATGGTGCGAACATCAGGATGTGAGCTTGTTATAACAGATATCGAGATGCCAGTATTAAATGGTTTTGAACTGACCAAACAGATTAAAATGGATCCTCAGTTAAAGCACATTCCTATTATTTTAGTTAGCTCATTAGGCTCTCAAGAAGATAAAGTTAGAGGAATGGAAGCTGGCGCAACTGCTTATATTGTTAAGAGCAATTTCGAGCAGGCGAATTTCCTTGATATAGTTGATAGCATGCTTTCTTGATATCTTCTCAACAATAGACTTCAATAGACTTCTGTGAAACAAAATTAGAGTTATAAAACTTAATAGACATTATTGGTAATAAATCTTGTTTTAAGCCCCGTAGGGCGAAATAACTAAGCTTTGGGCTATAGTTATTTCACCACTAGGGTAGCTTTAAGATAAAGCTTTTTACCAAAAAAGAAGCGAGAAAGCCCCCACTTCAATTTTGCTAAAGCAAAATAAGTGGAGGGATGAATCGCTACCTTATAAAAATCTGTAGAAACCTTTAGTAGAAAGGAAAAAATA